>Ga0335083_10003287_pt1 | contig 21004 bp, 16 predicted proteins | sample Lox_Sample_42_FD_206716 | JGI IMG/M metagenome (GOLD analysis project Ga0335083, IMG submission 206716) | Soil microbial communities from Loxahatchee National Wildlife Refuge, Florida, United States - Lox_Sample_4.2 | ecosystem: Environmental > Terrestrial > Soil > Wetlands | place: USA...
GCCGGGCCAGTCTCGCCGACATCCAGACAGCCAGCAAAAACGCCGCCGCGACGAGCACGCCGTAGGTATGCAGGAACGAAAGATGAAAAATTTCAGGATACATTGGCCGCCTGCCGTTTCGGACGCACCAGGTCGAGCAGAAGAAGGGCGCTGCCCACCACGATGGCCGAATCCGCGATATTGAACGCCGGCCATTGGAAGTCGCCGGCATAGAGCAGCAGGAAATCCGTTACCTGCCCCGATACCGCGCGATCGTACACATTGCCGGCAGCGCCGCCCAGAACCAGCGCCAAGCCCCAGAACGCGCGCCGACTCAATCCATCCGGCCTGCGCAGAATCCAACCCACCACGACTACCGCGATCAACGCGGCGGCGATCAGCAGGGCTGTGCGCCACTGGAAGGCCGAGTCATTGAAGATGCCGAAGGCGACGCCGCGATTCTGGGAACGCACGATATCGAAGAATCCGGGAATCACCTTGATGGTGTCTTCCATGCCCATGTGCGTCTCCACCAGATGCTTGGTGAGGCGGTCCAGCACAAAAACTGCCGCGGCGCTTCCATAGGCGATGATCCGCCGGTCAGCCATTCAGAATCTCTTCGACCGCGGTGGCACAAGGCGCGCAAATGGTGGGGAAACGCGGATTTTGGCCAACATCGGTGGTGTATTTCCAGCAGCGATCGCACTTCGTGCCGGCGGCGCGCTCGACGGCCACATCCAGCCCGCCGTCGCTTTTCGCTAACTCCACCTGCGAGACGATGAACAGCGCGGGCAGTTCGCCGGCGTAGGCTTCGAGCAGCGGATAGAGGTCGCCATTGGCGCGCAGGCGGACGGAAGCTTCGAGCGGCGCCCCGATCAATTTGCTGTTGCGGGCGGCCTCCAGGCTCTTGAGTACGCTGTCGCGCACTTCGAGCAGCTTGTCCCAGTTGCCGGTTTTGGCGCGCATGCCGTCTCCGATGCCCGAGGTCAGGTCACCCGGTTCGGGGAAGAGAGCGACGTGCACGCTGCCCGGACGGCCCATATGGGTCCAGACTTCATCGGCGGTGAAACTCATGAGGGGCGCCACCAGCCGAACCAGGGCATCCAGCAGACGATACATAGCGGTCTGGGCGCTGCGCCGAGCTCTCGATTTGGGAGCGGAAGTGTACAGCCGGTCGCGCACCACGTCGATGTAGAACGAGCTTAAATCGACCGTGGCGAAAGCATAGAGCGAATGGTAGACCTTATGAAATTCGTACTCCTCAAACCAGGCGCGCGACCTGGCCACCAGGTCACCGGCGCGCAGCAGCACCCACTGGTCGATTTCCATCAGCTCGGCGCCATCGAGCGCGTCTTTGGCAGGGTCGAAGTCGTAGAGATTGCTGAGCAGGTAGCGGAAGGTGTTGCGCAGCTTGCGATAGGCGTCGACGAGACGCGTGAGAATGGTCTGCGAGATGCGCACGTCTTCGTGGAAATCCACCGAGGCCGACCACAGCCGCAGAATCTCGGCGCCGTGGTGCTTGATGACTTCCTCGGGTTCGATGGTGTTGCCCAGCGATTTGTGCATCGCCTTGCCTTCGCCATCGAGCACCCAGCCGTTGAGGGCGCACTGGCGATAGGGCGAGCCGCCTTTGATGCCGGTGCCGACCAGCAAAGAGCTGTGGAACCATCCGCGGTATTGGTCGCCGCCTTCGAGGTAGACGTCGGCGGGCCAGGACAGGCCGAAGCGCTGGTTGAGCACGGCGAGATGGCTGGAGCCGGAATCGAACCAGACGTCCAGAATGTCGCTTTCCTTGGTGAATTCGCCGGCGCCGCACTTGGCGCACCTGGCGCCGGCCGGCAGCAGCTCCGCTGGCGAGCGTTCGTACCAGATGTCGGCGGAGTGCTCACGGAAGAGCGCGACGATGCCATCGAGGATCTTGCGGTCGGTCAGCGGCTCGCGGCACTTATCGCAGTAGAAGACGATGATGGGCACGCCCCAGACGCGCTGGCGGGAGATGCACCAATCGGGCCGCGTGGCCACCATGTTGGAGATGCGCTCTTCGCCCCATTCGGGCAGCCAGCGCACCTTGTGGATGGCCTCGAGCGCATGCTGGCGGAAATCGTTGCGGTCCATTCCGATGAACCACTGCTCGGTGGCGCGGAAGATGGTCGGCTGGTGGCAGCGCCAGCAGTGCGGGTAGCTGTGCTGCAAGTTCTCGGTGGCCAGGAGCGCGCCGTGGTCCTTGAGGATTCCTGTGATGATGGGATTGGCTTGCCAGACGGTCTTGCCGATGATTTCTTCGGGGAGGCGTCCGGGGGCGCCATCGGCGTGGAAGAAGCGGCCGGCGGCATCGACGGGGCAGAATGTTTCGATATTGTACTGGCGGCCGCTGGCGTAGTCCTCCTGTCCGTGGCCGGGAGCGGTATGGACGGCGCCAGTGCCTTGCTCCAGCGTGACGTAATCGGCCAGGATGCCGATCGAATCGCGATCGAGGAACGGATGGCGGAAGACGGCGTACTCGAGTTTGTCGCCGGGGAAATCGGCAAGCTTGGAATACTGCGTCCAGCCGCACTTTTCGGCGGTGACCCTCAGTAGCTCTTCGGCGACGATGTAGACCGCGCCCGCGACGTCGACGGCGGCGTAGCGGTATTTCGGATGGTAGGCGATCGCCATATTGGCCGGAATGGTCCACGGCGTGGTGGTCCAGATGAGGCCGTAGACTTCGCGTCCGGCGAGTGCGGGGTCGATCCTGGCGGGATCGCTGGTCATGCGGAAGCGAACCCAGATGGAGGGGCTGGTGTGATCGGCGTACTCGACTTCGGCTTCGGCCAGCGCGGTGCGATCCTTCAGGCACCAATGCACCGGTTTGAGGCCCTTGTACACGTAACCGCGATCGAGGAATTCGACGAACGCACCGGCGATGATGGCCTGATAGGGCGCGCTCATGGTGAGATACGGGTCTTCCCACTGGCCGAGAACGCCGAGGCGCTTGAAATCCTGGCGCTGGAGATCGACGTATTTTTCTGCGTATTTGCGGCAAGCTCGGCGGATGTCGGCGGCCGACATCTGCGCTTTCTTCGGTCCGAGCTCGTTATCGACCTTGATTTCGATGGGCAGGCCGTGGCAGTCCCATCCGGGGACATAGGGGGAATCGAAGCCGGCCATGGTCTTCGATTTCACAATGAAGTCCTTGAGGATTTTGTTGAACGCGGTACCGAGGTGGATGCGGCCGTTGGCGTAGGGTGGGCCGTCGTGGAGCAGGAAGGTAGGGCGGCCGGCGCGGGACTCGCGGATTTTCCGGTAGAGACCCTCTTTCTCCCAGCGCTCCAACATTTTGGGCTCGGTTTGCGCCAGGTTGGCCTTCATGGAGAATCCGGTCTTCGGCAGATTGACCGTCTGCTTCAAATCTATTTGTTGCGATTCCATTTTTCGGGGTTACTTTCATCGTACCTTGGCGCGGACACTCGTGTCCTTGGCAGGGATCCGGAACTTTCGCTGATCGCTATCCGTAACTCACGGTGGGATAGAGGGCCTTCAACGCCAGCGAGAAGATGGGGTCGAAGATCGGATCGAAGGCTTTCCAGGCGAGCAGGAGCCCGATCATACTGAAGGCGCCTATGCCGTGGCCCAATTTCTGGAAGCGCGCAGCGGCGTTTTCGGAGAGAAGCAGACCGACCGCGCCGAAGCCGTCGAGCGGCGGAATCGGCAGCAGATTGAAGGCGCCAAGCAGCAGGTTGAGCGAAAACAGGATGCTCAGAATGGGAGCCGCTGCGGCGGCAATACCGGGATGGACGGCGTCTACCAGGTGGGTGAAACCGGCCGAGTCGGGGTGGCGGAAGGCACCGATCCACAGGCCGATGTGGATCAGGATCGCCGCCAGGATGGTGAGGGAGAAGTTCGCGGCCGGGCCGGCGATCGACATCCACGCCGCCCGCCGGGGATAACGCTCCGCCCAAAGAGGGTCGTAAGGGGCGCTGGCCCATCCCATCATCCAGCCTCCAACGGCGTACGACAGGATGGGAAACACGACCATGCCAAACGGCTCGCGACGGATGTGCGGAATCGGATCCAGCGAGACCTGGCCGCCGCGGAATGCGGTCAAATCACCACCGATCTTGGCCGCCCAGGCATGCGCGGCTTCATGACAGGTGGTGGAAAAGAGAAGGACGACATACCAGGCAAGTCCCAGGACCAGGAATTCGGCGCTCATTGAAGTTTTGGTATCCAGCCTTGTATTATCGCTGACGACCGCCGCTGGGGCGACAGCCGGACCGCGAATCTGCGATAACTGGAAAGAGGTGGACGCGCGGAACCAACCTGCCGTTCAGCCGTCTCATTGGAAAGAGGTCTGATGAGCGCGACGAATCAAGCCGGAACTGTGCCTTGCCGCGTGCTGGTCTGCGACGACCAGCCGGACGTGCTGGAAGCGATGCGTCTGCTGCTGAAGGGCAACGGCTATCAGGCGTCCACGGTGGATTCGCCGCGCGCCTTGCTGGAAGCCGCTCGAAGCGAGCCTTTCGACATCATCCTGGCGGACCTGAATTATACGCGCGACACGACATCAGGCAAGGAGGGCCTCGATCTTTTGGCCAGCCTGGATGCGCAGGGCAGTCACGCGCCGGTGATCGTGATGACGGCGTGGGGCTCGGTGGACCTGGCGGTGGAAGCGATGCGGCGCGGCGCGTGTGATTTCATCCAGAAGCCCTGGGACAACGACAAAGTAATCGCGGCCATTCGCAAACAGACCGAATCGGAGCGGCGGCGCAAGAGCGAACTGGAGATTGCCGCCAATGTACAGCAGAAACTGCTGCCGCACGGACAGCGGCATCTTTCGACTGTCGATTACGCGGGCCAGTGCCTGGCGGCGCGGGAAATCGGCGGCGATTACTACGATTTCCTGAATGTTTCCGAGAACTCGGTCGGGTTCGTCCTGGGCGATGTGTCGGGCAAGGGCGTTCCGGCGGCGCTGCTGATGGCCAATCTCCAGGCTTACTTCCGGAGTCAGAACCAGGGGACGTTGAGCGAGCCGTCGAGACTACTGCTTTCGGTGAATCGCCACTTCTACGATTCGACGCCGGCGGAGCGCTTCGCAACTTTGTTTTACGGGGTTTACGACGACCGGACGCGCCGCCTGCGTTACGTGAACTGCGGGCACGTGCCGCCGTTTTTGCGTCGCGCGTCGGGCGAAGTGGAATCGCTCGAACCGACGGCGACGCCGATCGGCGCCTTCCGGCAGTGGCGGTGTCATGAGGTCGAGGTGTCATTGGGCGCCGGGGATCGTCTGGTGATTTATTCCGATGGCGTTACCGAGGCCGGGATCGACGAAGGGGAGGAATTCGGCGAGGAGCGGCTGATTCGGCTGCTGGGCCGGCGGCCGGAGGAATCGGCGGAGTCGCTGGTGCAATCGATCGTCGATGAAGTGGTGAGTTTCAGCGATCGCGATCGGCACGACGACGTGACGGCGGTTTGCGTGACTTGCCAGTAACCAGGGCGGGCCTCGAGGCCCGCGCGGGATGAATCCCGCCCTCCCTCGGTACACTGTTGTTCTGTGGGGAATCCGATCGAGGTCGAAGGACTGCGCAAGAGCTACGGCGCGCTGGAAGCCGTCAAGGGCATCGATTTCGAGGTGCGTGCAGGTGAAGTGTTCGGGCTGCTGGGGCCGAACGGGGCGGGGAAGACGACGACCGTGGAGATTCTGGAGGGGCTGCGGACGCGCTCGGCCGGCAAGGTGACGGTGCTCGATTGCGATCCCGAGGTGCAGACCAAAGAGCTGAAGGACCGCGTCGGGGTATGTCTGCAGGCGACGAACCTGCAGGATAAGATCCGCGTGCGCGAGGCGCTGGCGCTGTTCGGGGATTTGTACTCGCGCTCGGTGAATTCCGAGAAACTGCTGCGGCGGTTGCAGCTTTGGGAGAAGCGCGATTCGTATTATTCGCAGCTTTCCGGAGGGCAGAAGCAGCGGCTGGCGCTGGCCCTGGCGCTGCTCAACGATCCGCAGGTGCTGTTTCTGGACGAGCCGTCGGCGGGGCTGGACCCGCAGGCTCGGCTGGAAATCCACGGGTTGATGCAGGATCTGCGGGCGGAGAAGCGGACCATCCTGCTGACCACGCATTACATCGAAGAGGCGGAGAAACTGTGCGACCGGGTGGCGATTGTGGATGAGGGACGCATTGTGGCGATGGGGACGCCGCGGCAGATCCAGGAGAAGGTGCTGGCCGATTCGGCGATCGAGATTGAATGCGCCAAGCCGCTGGGCGAGGGCGCGCTGCCGCATTGGACGGGCGCCGCGAAGACGTGGCTGGATGAGAGCCGCACGCGTCTGATGGTGACCTCGAAGCTGCCGGCGAAGACGATTGTCGAAATGGTGAAGTGGCTGGACGAGAAGGGCATTGAACTGGCGGACATCCGCATCAAGCGGCCGTCGCTGGAAGACGCCTTCATCGAAATAACGGGAAAGAGTCTGCGGGAATGAAGCCGTATCTGGCATTGTTCAGGAGCAATCTGCAGTTGACGCTGCGGGATCGCTCGGTTCTGTTTTTCAACTACCTGTTTCCGTTTCTGATGTTCTTCGCGTTCACGGAACTGTTCAGCGCGGGGACGGGAACGGCGGTGGCGTACTTTGTCGGCACGGTGCTGACCATGGGGATCCTGGGCAACGGGTTGTGGGGCGCGGGCATGCGCGCGGTGCAGGAGCGCGAGGCCAACATTTTGCGGCGCTTCAAGGTGACGCCCGCCGGTCCGCTGCCGATTCTGATTGCGGCGATGCTGGCGGGATGGCTGCTGTTCCTGCCGGTGGTGGTGCTGCTGCTGGCGCTGGCGCATTTTCAATACGGCATGCCGCTGCCGCGCAACTGGGTGTCGCTGCTGATCATGGTGACGCTGGGCGTATTCGCCTTCCGCGGCATCGGCCTGATCCTGGCATCGGTGACCAACACCATGCAGGAAGCGATGATCTTCATCCAACTGCTGTATCTGCCGATGCTGTTTCTGAGTGGCGCCACGGTTCCGGCGGCAATGCTGCCCACCTGGGCGCAGACGCTGGGAGAGTTTCTTCCGGCAGCGCCACTGGTCAAGGGCTTTCAGCGAATCTGTTTCCAGAATGAGAGCATCTGGCAGAGCGACAATCGCAGCGCCGCGGCCGCGCTGATCGTGGCGATGGTGGTCGGCCTGTTCCTTTCGGTGAAGCTCTTCCGCTGGGAGAAAGAGGAGAAACTGCCGCGTCGAAACAAGCTGTGGGTGGCGGCGGTGCTGGGTCCGTTTCTGCTGATGGGGATTCACAGCGCGTATACCAAGGAGCACCTGGCGCAGAACGAGGCGTTCTTCCGCGATCTGGAACGCGCGGGGACCCTCCTGATTCGGAACGTCCGTATCTTCACCGGCGAAGGGCCGGTGATCGAGAACGGATTCGTGGTGGTGAAGGACGGCAGGATTGTTCGAATCGGCTCGGGGCCGGCGCCCGACGCCGAAAATCTGCACGCCGATGTGGTGGAGGGCGCGGGGAAGACGCTGCTGCCAGGATTCATCGATGTGCACGTCCACCTGGGAGGTCCGGCGGGCATTTCGAATTCGATGGACGATTACGACACGCGGAAATCCATGGAACATGCCGCGGCGGCGCTGCTGTACAGCGGGGTGACAGCGGCGCGCAGCACCGGCGATGGACTGGAAGCGTCGCTCGAACTGCGGAAGGCGATCGAAACCGGCAGCAAGCTGGGCGCCCAGTTGTTCGTTTGCGGGCCGATGTTCACGGCGGAAGCGGGCCACGGGACCGAGTTTTTACAGCACCTGCCGCCATCGATGCGCGACGCCGTACAGGCGCAACTGGTGCGCACGCCGAAGACGCCGGAAGAAGCGAAAAAGCAGGTGCGCGAATTGAAGGCGGCGGGTGTGGATGGGATCAAGGCCATCCTGGAATCGGGATGGGGCGAAGCCATGCTCTACGACCGGTTGGATCTGCTGCTGGTGCGGTCCGTCGCCGGGGAGGCGCGGGCGCTGCATTTGCCGTTGGCGGTGCACACCGGGGACGCGGAAGACGTGACCGACGCGGTGGAGATCGGAGCGACGTCGGTGGAGCACGGGTCGGTGCGTGACGACCTTCCGGACCGGGTGCTCGCGAAGATGGCGAATGACGGCGTGTACCTGGATCCGACGCTGAGCGTGATCGAAGCCTACGCTCGCTACTATTCCGGCAATACCGATGCACTCAACAATTTGCTGGTGCAGCAGACGGTGCCGGCGCGGATTCTCAGGACCACGCGGGAATTTCTGGAATCGGGGAAGGGCAACGACGAGGATAAGGCCGCGATCTTTACGCACGCGCTCGACCAGGCGCGCGAGAACTTGATGGCGGCCTGGAACGCCAAGGTTCCGCTGGCGATGGGGACGGATGCCGGCAATCCGCTGGTGTTTCACGGGCCGTCGCTGCATCACGAATTGAAGCTCTGGGTGGACGCGGGAATTCCGGCGGCGGATGCGCTGGAGGCGGTGACGCGGGACGCGGCACGGCTGCTGCGCGCGAAGAATATCGGGGTGATTCACGAGGGGTTCGACGCGGATCTGTTGATGGTGGATGGCAATCCGCTGGAGGATATTTCAGCCACGGAGCGGATATCGATGGTGGTGTTCAAGGGGGAGCGGGTGCGACGGGCGGAGCTGTTTTCAAAGAAGTAGGACCTTGCAAGCGCGGGCAGGCGGACTGGCAGTCCCGCAGGCTGCCAGCCTGCCCTACAAGAGCTCCGTGATTTCTTGGGCTATGCGGTCGGGGCGCTCCATCGGGATGTAATGGGAGACGCCTTCGAGGGCGATGTCGCGGGCGCGGGGGAGCGCGGAGGCGAGCGCGGGGTCGGTGGGAGAGGCGGCGAGATCGATGGAGCCGGATTGGCGCTGGCGGGCGGCGCGCAAAACCACGACGGGCTGCGCGATCCGCGGTAGTTCGTCATGCAGATCGGCATCCAGGGCAGTGGAATTCTCGTAGATTGACGCTTCGGCTTCGGGCGGACAGGCGAGGGTCCAGTGGCCGTCCTGCCGCAGCAGGCCATACTCACAATAGTCGCGGAGGATCTCGGGCTGCCAGCCGGCGAAGGAGTCGCGCTCGCGGAATCGCTGAAACATAGCGTCGGGAGAATCGAAGACGCGTTTGCGTCGCAAGGTGAACGAGACGTCGAATGGCGGCTGGCCGTAGACGGCGCGCGGAAAGATCGTGGGGTCGACGAGGAGCAGCGCGCGGAATATGTCCGGCCGAAGCACGGCGGCGTTGGCCACGGCATGCCCTCCCGAGGAGTGGCCGATTCCGATGGCGCCCGAAATGCCCAGCGACACAGCGACAGTGGCAAGATCGGCGCCGAAGACAGGCCAACGATACGGAGGAACCGGCTTGGCGCTGCGTCCGTGTCCGCGGGCTTCGACGGCGATGGCGCGGCGATCGGGAAACTGGCGGATGATGCGGTCCCAGAGGCGGCCGTGGAATCCGGTGGCGTGGGCGAAGAGCAGCGGAGGATCGGAACCGGGCCAGTCCCAGACGGCGATGTCGAGAGCGGGAAGAGAGACGATACGAAGTTCAGGGGAGCGTTCCAACTCCAGATTTTCTCACGGATGCAGTGTCAGACCACGAGGCCGCGGCGCACGGCGGAGAGGACAAGTTCGGCGGTGCTGTGGAGGTCGAGCTTTTCCATGATGCGCCAACGATGGGTTTCCACGGTGTGCAGGCTCAAATTGAGGCGGCCGGCGATCTCCTTATTGCTGTTGCCTTCCGCAAGCAACTGATAGATCTGCCGCTCGCGGTCGGTGAGGAGGTCGAAGCGGTCATTGACGTCGCGAGTGTCCTTGAGGCGCGCGCCGCCGTCCTGAAAGAGGCGGGCGACCGCGGGGCTGAAATAGGCGACGCCCTTTTGCACGGCCTGAATGGCGCGGATGAGATCGTCGCCGGCGGAGTTTTTCAGGACGTAGCCGCGCGCTCCCGCCTTGACGGCGCGCAGGACGTAGCGTTCGTCGCTGTGCATGCTGAGCATGAGGACGGCGGTATGGGGCGAATGTTTGAGAATCTGAGCGGCGGCCTCGATGCCGTTGAGTTCTCTCATAGCCACGTCGACCACGGCCACATCGGGCTTGTGCTGGCGCGCCGCCTCCACGGCCTCGATGCCGGAACTGGCCTCGGCGACGATTTCAAAATCGGGCTGTTCCACCAGGATGTGGCGCAAGCCCTGGCGCATCAGCGTGTGGTCGTCCGCGAGTAAAATACGCACCGGCATCACACGGCCACCTCGCGCGCGGCGGGCGGGGAGGGCGACATCACCGCCAGGGGCACGCGCAGGGCGATGCGTGTGCCTCGACCGGGAGCGGAATCGACAGTCAGGGTGCCACCGCAGTTGGCGGCGCGTTCGCGAATTCCCAGGAGGCCGAGGCCAGAAGTCTTGAGCGGCATTCCATGGGGATTGAGGGCGAATCCTCGGCCGTTGTCATCCACATCGAGGAAGAGAAGATCCGGGAACTGTCGGACGGCCACGCGGACGCGAGTGGCTCCGGAGTGCTTTTCGCAATTGTGGAGGGCTTCCTGGAGGACACGGAACACGCAGGTTTTGACGGTGTCGGGAAATTGGTCGGCGACACCGTCATCGACGAATTCGGTGGCGATGTGGCTGCGCCGCAGGAAGTCCTCCAACAGGAACTGCAGGGCCGGCACCAATCCGAGATCGTCGAGGAGGGCAGGACGGAGGAGGAGCGCCATATTACGGATGGTTTGCACGGTGCGCTCCGCCAACTCGCGGGCGCGCGCTAGGCTGTCGTAGAGGCCGTCGGAATGGGAGCCGGACACGGTTTGGGCGCGCGAGATTTCGATCTGCAGAAGCGCCAGCGTCTGGCCGATTTCGTCGTGAAGTTCGCGCGAGAGGCGCCGCTTGCCTTCCTCTTCGATTTCCAGCAGGCGCGCGGAGAGTTGCTGTAGTTCGCCTTTGGCCTGTTCCACGGCGGCGTAGTGCTTTTCCGCCTGCTGCTCGAGATTCTCGGCGTAGCGCAGGCTGAGGCGGACGACCACCAGGCAAAGCAAGACACCGGCGACCAGCATCACGAGCAGCCGTGAGGTGGCCTCCCGGCGGGAGTTGGCGAATTCTCCTTCGATGTTCTCCAGTCGCTGCTGATCCGTGGCGGTGATGGCGCGCAGGGCGGCATAGAGTTCGCCGCGGCGCGGCACGATCTCGCGTTGGACGAAGTCGTATTGCTGCTCTTCGGGGGCGTGCAGCATAGCCGGCACCGTGGCGGCGACATTCCAGAACTCTTCGAGGCTCTGCCGCAGTTTGGGTATCTCATCCTGTTCATTGGTGGTGCGCGCGAGCTTTTGAAGATAGGTTTCGTTTTCCTGCCGAAGGCCGGCGATCTGGGAGCGGAGGGCGTTGGCGCGTTCGGGAGTCGCGGCAATGAAAAAATCCCGGATGTAGTTGCCGGCCAGCCAGATATTCAGGCGGAGATTGCTGAGAAGCTGATCCTGATCGACATACTGACGGTAGATTTCCAGGTGACGGCGCGAGGCGGAAGTCTGGATGCGATAGGCTTCCACCGCCGAAACGACCAGAACTCCAACCACGACCGCATAGCCGGCCCGCAAGACAGTGCGCTTACCCAAAGCGCCGCGCATGTCCGTATCTTAAGTCTTCGCGTGGTCGAATTGGCGCCAGGGACGCAAAAATACAACATCTGCCGTATATCTTCAGGGGCGAAAGAACCGTAGAGTAGAGCTACTTGCAGACTGACCGTCTGTCTTAATGGCGCACCGAAGGTCACGGTCTGCCAAGACAAGGGTTTCCGTCCATCCCGACAACCCACAGGCGGGCCTCCCCGCCCGCCTGGTTCTTGACGCACCCACCTGAAAGTTGTGTACCGGAGGATGACAGGCTGTAACGTCCGTGTGCCAACGCCGTCCGGCACGATTCGGCATATAGAAAATTTTGATTGGACCGTCGCGCCGGGCGGCGATAGTTTGAAATATGGCTACCATGAGCATCGGAGACGCGTCCGATTCGCAAGTTTCCGTACTACACCGAATCAGCAGTATTGTCAGTTCCGACCTCTCGTTGGATGAGATGCTGGGCGAGGTCATCGGGCTGACGGTCCAGGCGACAGCCTGCGACGCCTGCCTGGTATATCTGATCGATTCGGAGACGCACGATATCGTGCTGAAAGCGTCGCAGGTGCCGCACGCGGCCGACCTGGACAATCTGCGGATGAAACCCGGCGAGGGGATCACGGGCTGGGTGGCTGAGCATAAGAGCGTGGTCGCGCTCTCTTCCAACGCGCAGAGCGACGCCCGATTCAAGAGATTGCAGGCGTTGGTGGAAGACACCTACGAGGCGTTTCTCTCGGTTCCGCTGGTGTCGAGCGGCGAGGTGATCGGGGTGGTGAATGTGCATCACCGCCAGCCGCACGAGCATACGCGCGAGGAGATCGGCGTGGTGGTCTTCATTGGCGAACAGTTGGGCGTAACCCTGTCGCGCTCGATCCTGCAGGCGGAAAATGCCCGTCTGCTGGAAGAGACCCAGGAGATGAAGCGGGAACTGGAGACGCGCAAGCTGGTGGAGCGCGCCAAAGGCATCCTGCAACAGCGCCACGGCATTACCGAAGAAGATGCCTACCTGCGGCTGCGCAATCAGAGTCGCCGCCTGCGGAAGCCGATGCGGGAACTGGCGGAAGCCATCATCCTTGCTGAGGATTTAAATAAGTAGAGAGGATGACAGACGGCCCAGACCGACCGTCTGTCCTATGTCCGAATCGACAGACGGCCCAGACCGACCGTCTGTCCTACGTCGGGATCGACAGACGGCACAAACCGACCGTCTGTCCTACGTCCGAATCGACAGACGGCACAAACCGACCGTCTGTCCTACGTCGGGCTCAGAATCAATCGATCGTGACATAATGCTCGCATGAGCATGAGCTTCAGCCGGCGGGCGGCATTGCTGGGCGCGGCGTCGTTGCCGGCGATCCGCGTCCTCAGCGGACAATCCAAACCGAAGGCCGCGGTAATCTCCAGCGCCAACCGGTTCAACGGCGGCATCAATTGCTGCGCCAAGGCGATGGAAGTGATGCGGGCAGGCGGCGATACGCTGGACGCGGTCATCGCGGGCGTAAACATCCTGGAACTGGATCCGCGCGAAAACAGCGTGGGGTACGGCGGGCTTCCCAATGAAGACGGCGTGGTGCAGTTGGACGCGAGCTGCATCCACGGGCCGACGCGGCGCATGGGCGCGGTCGGGGCGCTGGAAGGTATCAAGACGCCGTCCAAAGTGGCGCGCCTGGTGATGGAGCAAACCGACCACATGATGCTGGTGGGGGCGGGCGCGCTCAAGTTCGCCAAGGCGATGGGGCTCGAAGAAGAGAATCTGCTGACGGACGACGCGCGGAAGCGATGGGTGGCGTGGAAGATCTCGCTGGGGCACGGCGGGCATACGAGCTGGGGTCCCGGCTTGGACGCGCCGCCGACGACGGAGACGCAGCAACGCGTGCTGGGTGAGCTGCGGAGAATCTTTCCACGAGATTCGGAAGCGGAGTTGGCGGCAATTACGCACGACGCGCTCTTCCCGCCGCACGGCACCATCAATTGCATCGCGCTCAACGAAAAGGGCGAGATGTCGGCGGTGACGACCACCAGCGGGATGGCGTGGAAGATACCGGGGCGGCTGGGCGATTCTCCGATTATCGGCGGCGGGCTGTGGCTGGATCAGGATGTGGGCGGCGCGGGCTCGACCGGCCGGGGCGAAGAGAACCTGCGGGTTTGCGGGGCGCATACCGTCGTCGAGAATATGCGGCACGGCATGTCGCCCAAGGACGCGGTGCTGGACGCGTTAAAGCGCGTGCAACGGAACTTTAACAATGACGAGAAGCGGCTGGCGCAGGTAGATCTGGATTTTTATGCGCTGCGCAAGGATGGCGAGTATGCGGCCGCGTCGCTTTGGAGTCCGGCTGGGGCCAATCCGGAAGGACATTTCGCGGTATGCACCGGCGACCGCGAAAGTCATCACGAGAATTCTGTCTTCCTGTTGCAGCGCAAGGGATGAGTTGAACGTGCGTCTCATCACGAGAACACGTCGAGGAATTCTACATAAAAAACGGCCTTGAACCGTGCGCGGCCGTGAAGCATCGTTTACAATGGAACGAACCGCCAATTTCTGCATCCCATGGTAGAGGGTATTGTGGGGCCGCGGAAGTGAGGGATGTATCACAATCGGCGGCTGGGAAAATAGCTGTCATCCAGAGGCGAGACAATTGGGTTATTCGACATCGGTGGGACGTAGGTGATCCGTGTCCCAAATCTTTCATCACAGCACTAACACTTTCTCGCGCATTACCATTTATGGCGCTGTTTTCATCCTGGCGTTTCTGACGTGGGTATTTGCGGAGTTAAACGGCTCCAATTACAACACGCGGGCCACGGAAGCGCGGGAGCAGCCGGTGCCGTTCAGCCATGCGCATCATGTCGGCGGCATGGGATTGGATTGCCGGTATTGCCACACGACGGTGGAGACTTCCAGCTTCGCGAATATTCCGCCCACTAAGACGTGCATGAATTGCCATTCTCAGATCTGGAGCACCAGTCCCACGCTGGAGCCGGTGCGGGCCAGTTTCCGCGATGGCAAGTCGATTGAGTGGACGCGCGTCAATGATCTGCCGGACTTCGTGTACTTCAACCACAGCATCCATGTGAATAAAGGAATCGGCTGCGAGAGCTGCCACGGGCGCGTCGACAAGATGCCGTTGACCTGGCAGGAGAATTCTCTGCAGATGGAATGGTGTCTGGGCTGTCATCGCGAGCCGGAGAAATATCTTCGGCCGCGCGAGTTCATTACCACCATGGGGTATCAGCCGGCCGGCGACCAGATGGAGATCGGGCGCCGGTTACGCAAGGAATACAACATTCAGAGCACGCGGGTGCTTACCAGCTGTTCTACTTGCCATCGATGAGCGACATACGCAAGAAAACCGGGAATTCGTCTGAAGAGGACCGCTCCCTGACGGTCGCGGCTCCGGGAGAGACTCGGAGCGCGGGTCAAGATTTGAGCGCGACACAAAATGCGCGTGGACGCCAATATTGGCGCAGCCTGGACGATCTGGCGCAGACGCCGGAATTCCGCGACATGGTGGAGCGCGAATTCCCGAGATTGGCCGTCGGATGGAGCGACGACGAGAGTCCGGTAGAGGGGCGACGGAACTTCTTGAAGCTGATGGGCGCGTCGCTGGCGCTGGGCGGCCTGGCGGCATGCACGCGGCAGCCGACCGAGCACATCATGCCGTACATCCGGCAGCCGGAAGAACTGATTCCGGGCAAGCCTCTGTTCTACGCCACGGCGACCACGCTGAACGGCGTGGCGAGCGGCGTTCTGGCGGAGAGCCACGAAGGGCGTCCGACCAAGATCGAAGGCAATCCGGAACATCCGGCGACGCTGGGGGCGTGCGACGTCTTTTCGCAGGCGTCGGTGCTGGGACTGTACGATCCGGACCGGTCGCAGGTGCCGAAGCTCGAGGATGAAATCCGCGACTGGGGAGATTTTCTAGGCAGCCTGCGCGAGGCTCTGTCCGCTCAGAAGCTCAAGGACGGCGCCGGTCTCCGTATTCTGACCGAGACCATCACGTCGCCCACCATGGCGGATCAACTGGCGGAAATCCAGAGGCTCTATCCGAAATCGAAATGGCATCAGTGGGAGCCGGCGGGTCCACACAGCGCGCGCGCGGCGGCGATGCTGACCTTCGGCGCGCCGACCAATACCTACTACGATGTATCGAAGGCCAACGTGGTGGTTTCGCTCGACGCGGATTTTCTGGCGCAGGGGGCGGGATCTCTGCGCTACGCGCGCCAGTTCTCCGCGCGGCGCCGCGTGCAGGGCGGCCAACAGACCATGAGCCGGCTATACGTCGCCGAGCCGATGCCGACGCCCACCGGGACCAAGGCCGACCACCGCTATTCCATGCGCGCGGCCGAAATCGAGGAGTTCGCCTGGGCGATCGCTACGCAGTTGGGTATCGCGAGCGGGCCCAAGAAAGATGAGACCGCCGAGCGGGCCAAGGCCATCGCGGGCGACCTGCAGCGCAACAAAGGCGCGTGCCTGATTATTCCCGGTGAATGCCAGCCGCCGATTGTGCATGCGCTGGCGCATGTCATGAACGAGAAGCTGGAGAACATCGGCAAGACGGTGTTCCATACCGATCCGATCGAAGTCAACCAGGTCGACCAGTTGGCTTCGCTGCAGGACCTGGTGAACGATCTGGACGCCGGCAAAGTCGATCTGCTGCTGATCGTGGGCGGCAATCCGGCATTCAACGCGCCGGTGGAATTGGGCCTGCGCGATCGTCTGAAGAAGGCTCCGTTACGCGCTCACTTGAGCCTGTACGACAACGAGACCTCGGAGATCTGCCAGTGGTCTCTGCCCGAGGCGCATTTCCTGGAGAGTTGGGGCGACGCGCGGGCGTTCGACGGAACCATCAGCATTCAGCAGCCGCTCATCCTGCCGCTCTACAAAGGGCGCTCGGCGTATTCGCTGCTGCAGATGCTGACGGAAACGCCGCAGATGAACGACCGCGACATCGTCAGAGGCTATTGGTCGCGGCAGCACAAGGGCGCGGATTTCGAAACATGGTGGCGGCGGGCGGTGCACGACGGTGTGATGGCGGGGACGGCCCTGCCGGTGAAGTCGCCGGCGGTGCACGCGGACGCGATCCGCGAGCATGCGACTCAGCCTCGCATGGAAGGCAAGTTGGAAGTGATTTTCCGGCCGGATCCGGCGATCTATGACGGCCGATTCGCCAACAACGGATGGCTGCAGGAATGGCCGAAGCCGATCACCAAACTGACCTGGGACAACGCCGCCATCATGAGCCCGCAAACGGCGAGCCGCCTGGGCGTCTACTACAAAGTTCTGGAGGATGGATCGCAGGAAGTGCCGATGGTCGATCTGGCCTACGGAGGCCGTAGTTTGCGGGCGCCGGTCTTCATTCAGCCGGGCCACGCCGAAGGAGCCGTCACGTTGCATTTGGGGTATGGCCGGACGCGGGGCGGCCGGGCCGCCACCGGACTCGGTTTCAATCCTTACGGACTGCGAACCGCCAAAGCGCTCTGGCAGGACCACGGCCTGGAGGCGAAATCGGCCGACGCGAAGTATCCGATCGCCACCACGCAGGATTTCCACGTGCTCGATCCGGCGCGACATACGATCCATGCCGGCACGCTGGAAGAGTATCTGAAAAATCCGGAGAGTGTCCACGAGGGCGCCGATACACCTCCCAAAGAACTGACGCTGTACCCGGAATGGAAGTACGACGGGTACGCCTGGGGAATGGCGATCGACCTTAATGCCTGCACGGGATGCGGCGCCTGCGTCGTCGCCTGCCAGGCTGAGAACAATATCGCGGTTGTAGGCAAGGACCAGGTGCGGCGCGGACGCGCCATGCACTGGATCCGCGTCGATTCCTATTACAAAGGGCTGCCGGATTTGCCGGATGGCATCTACAACCAGCCGGTCCCATGCATGCATTGCGAAAATGCGCCGTGCGAGCTGGTCTGTCCGGTGCAGGCCACGAATCATAGCGCCGAAGGCCTGAACGACATGGTGTACAACCGCTGCGTGGGCACGCGCTACTGTTCCAACAACTGCCCGTACAAGGTGCGTCGATTCAATTTCTACCTGTTCAGCGATTACGAAACGCCCAGTTTGAAGATGCTGCACAACCCGGACGTGACGGTGCGCAGCCGCGGCGTGATGGAGAAGTGCTCGTACTGTGTGCAGCGGATCAATTACGCCAAAATCGAGAGCGAGAAACAGAATCGCAAAGTGGCGGACGGGGAGATTCAGACGGCGTGCCAGGCCACCTGCCCGACGGAAGCCATCATTTTCGGCAATATCAACGATCCCAACAGCCGGGTGGCGAAGATGAAGGCGGAAAAGTCGAACTACGGTTTGTTGGCCGATCTCAATACGCGCCCGCGCACAACCTATCTGGCGGCGCTTCGAAATCCCAATCCGGAGGCGGAGCAGTAGGCCATGCCTGACGAAACCCAGGTTACGGATCAACCGGCGCCGCAAAAAATCATTGCCCAGGGTTATACCTTCGGCACGGTAACCGACCAGATCGCCACGGTCGTTCTCACCAAAAAGACGCCGGTCTTCTGGATGGCAAGCTTCGCGCTCGGGATCGTGCTGCTGCTGTTGTTCCTGTTGGCGGTGGGGGTTTTGCTGCTGAAGGGCGTCGGCGTCTGGGGCCTCCGCACGCCGGTGATGTGGGGATTCGCCATCACCAATTTCGTCTGGTGGATCGGGATCGGCCACGCCGGCACGCTGATTTCGGCCATTCTGCTGCTGCTCAACCAGCGCTGGCGCAATTCCATCAACCGCTTTGCCGAAGCCATGACACTTTTCGCGGTGGCGTGCGCGGGCATGTTTCCGCTGCTGCACCTGGGCCGTCCGTGGCTTTTTTACTGGCTGTTTCCATACCCCAACACGATGGCGATCCAGCCGAATTTCCGCAGCCCGCTGGTTTGGGACGTGTTCGCGGTTTCGACCTACGCCACGGTGTCGGCGCTGTTCTGGTATGTGGGCCTGATGCCCGACCTGGCCACGCTGCGCGACCGCACACAGAATCGCGTGGCGCGATTCATCTACGGAATCATGGCGATGGGCTGGCGCGGATCGGCGCGGCACTGGAGCATCTACGAAACCGCGTCGCTGCTGCTGGCCGGCCTGGCCACGCCGCTGGTGCTTTCGGTGCACACGGTGGTCAGTTTCGACTTCACCATCGGCATCGTCCCCGGCTGGCATAGCACGTTCTTCCCGCCTTACTTTGTGGCGGGCGCGATTTACTCGGGTTTTGCCATGGTGCTGGCGCTGGCTATCCCGCTGCGGCAGGTTTACGGATTGAAGGGCCTGATCACGGATACGCACCTCGACAATTCCGCCAAGGTGATGCTGGGCACGGGACTGATCGTGGCGTACGCCTATATCATGGAAGCGTTTACGGGGTGGTACAGCGGCAATGTCTACGAGCACGCGGTGACGGTGAACCGCATGACCGGGCCGTATGCGACGCAGTACTGGACTCTGGTTCTGTGCAACATCATCGCGCCGAATTTCCTGTGGATCAAGAAGATTCGCCAGACGCCCTGGCTGCTGTTCACCTGGAGCCTGATCGTGCTGGTCGGCATGTGGCTGGAGCGCTACGTGATCATCGTGAGCAGCCTGGCGCAGGATAACCTGGTTTCGTCCTGGCGTGTGTTCCAGGCGACGCGCTGGGATTGGGCCACGTATGTCGGCACCATCGGCCTGTTCCTGTTCCTGTTCTTCCTGTTCATCCGGCTGCTGCCGATGATTTCGATTTTTGAAGTTCGCACGCTGCTGCCGCAGGCCAAAGTGGAGGAGGAACGCGGATGAAGGCGCCGTATTACGGCCTGATCGCCGAGTTCGACAATCCGACGGCGCTGGTGGCGGCGGCGCGGGCGGCGCGCGAAAAGGGCTACCGCAAGCTGGATGCGTATTCGCCATTTCCCATCGAAGAACTGTCGGACGCGCTGCACCTGCATCGCAACCGGCTGCCGCTGATCGTGCTGATCGGCGGGCTAACGGGCGGGATCCTGGGTTACCTGTTGCAGTATTACGTGACGGTGTGGGACTTCCCGATCAACATCGGCGGCCGTCCGCTGCATAGCTGGCCGGCGTACATCATCATTACTTTCGAAATGACCATTCTGTTTGGGGCGCTCTCCTGCGTATTAGGGCTGCTGGGCCTATGCCGGCTGCCGGAGCCGTATCATCCGGTGTTCAACGTGCCGCGATTCGCCTTCGCCAGCCGCAATCGCTTTTTCCTCTGCATCGAGTCGACGGATCCGCTGTTCGACAAAGAGAAGACGTCGGAGTTTCTGGAGGGTCTCGAGCCGAGAGAGGTGTCCGAAGTTGCGCACTAGAGGCGGGTTTGAGAGCAACGTGGCGCAAGCACTCGTGCTTGCGGCGCCGGCACTCATGACGGCGCTTGAGGACGGCAGCAGCACAGAAAAGCGCATCGAAACGAGTGTCGATGCGGCAGGCCCTAGTGCCCGCGCGACGGGCACAGGGAAACCAATACTCCTGGCCGCCATGGTGGCGCTCGCAGCGTGCGGTATCGGGTGCCGGCAGGACATGCACGACCAGCCGAAGTTCATTCCACTTCGGCCCAGCGACTTTTTCGCGGACGGGCGCAGCGAGCGTCAATTGATCGAGGGCACGGTGGCGCGCGGGCATCTGAACGACGACGTGCTGTACTACACGGGCAAGAGCGCGGACGGCCAGTTCTCCAACGAGTTTCCGTTTCCGGTGACGAAGGACGTGATCGAGCGCGGCCATCAGCGCTACAACATCTACTGCACTCCCTGCCACGGCCGGATTGGCGATGGCAACGGAATGGTGGTATCGCGCGGATACCGTCACCCGCCGTCCTATCACATCGACCGGCTGCGCCAGGCGCCCAACGGATATATCTACGATGTGATCACCAATGGGTTCGGCGCGATGCCGGATTACGCGGCACAGATTCCCGTCGAAGACCGGTGGGCGATTGTGGCCTACGAGCGCGCGCTGCAGTTGAGCCAGCATGCCACGATGGACGAAGTCCCGGCGGAGGAACGCGCCAAGCTCTCGGGCGGAGGGTCGCAATGACGGCGCAGGGCCTGGATTTCGGGATTTCGACGGAGTTGCGCGGCGAAATGCGGCAGTGGCGCAATCGCGCCGCCATCGTGGGCGTAATCGGCCTGGCGCTAACCGCGGTGGGTTTTGTAGCGGTCTCCCCGAACCAGTTTTACCGGTCGTACCTGTGGTCGTATATTTTCGTGATCGGGCTGACGCTGGGGCCGATGGCCTGGCTGATGCTGCAATACCTGACCGGCGGCAACTGGGGAGTGGTTGTCCGGCGTCCGGCGGAAGCGGCGGCGCGCACGCTGCCACTGGTAGCGGTGATGTTCCTGCCCGTTGTAGTGGGCATGAACAACCTGTATGAGTGGATGCCGGTGCATCATCCGGTACTGCCGGCAAACAAGCAGATCTGG
>Ga0335083_10003288_pt1 | contig 21003 bp, 20 predicted proteins | sample Lox_Sample_42_FD_206716 | JGI IMG/M metagenome (GOLD analysis project Ga0335083, IMG submission 206716) | Soil microbial communities from Loxahatchee National Wildlife Refuge, Florida, United States - Lox_Sample_4.2 | ecosystem: Environmental > Terrestrial > Soil > Wetlands | place: USA...
TGGTCCGGCTCCACCCCCCGCCCGAGGTCGCGGCCGCCGACAACGGCCCGCAGTCGTTCGCCAAGCAGGAGGCGGTCAACCCGGGCGGCAGCGTCAAGGACCGCATCGGGGTGGCGATGATCGAGGCCGCGGAGGCGGAGGGCCGGATCGAGCCGGGGCGCACCACGATCGTCGAGGCCACCAGCGGCAACACCGGCATCGCGCTGGCGTTCGTGTGCGCGGCCAAGGGGTATGAGCTGGTGCTGAAGCTGCCCCAGGGGATGAGCCGCGAGCGCGAGAGCCTGCTGCGCCTGTACGGGGCCCGCGTCGACATCACCGAGTCGATGGGGGGGATGGGCGAGGCCGTGGAGGCGGCGCGGGCGATGGCCGAGCGTCCCGACGTGTTCCTCCCCGACCAGTTCTCCAACCCCGCCAACCCGGAGGCCCACCGCCGCACCACCGGGCCCGAGATCGCGCGGGCGCTCGACGGCGAGGTCGACGTGCTCGTCGCCGGAGTGGGAACGGGCGGCACGATCACCGGCACGGGGGAGTACCTGCGAGAGCACGTCAACCCCCGCATCCGGATCGTGGCGGTCGAGCCGAAGGGGTCGTCCGTGCTGTCGGGCGGTCCCGCGGGCACGCACCACATCGACGGGATCGGGGCCGGCTTCGTGCCGCCGGTGCTCAACCGGGAGCTGCTCGACGAGGTCGTCCCGGTGTCCGACGAGGACGCCATCCGCACCGCGTGGCGGTGCGCCCGGCGCGTCGGGGTGCTGGCGGGGATCTCCTGCGGGGCGGCGATGTTCGCCGCGCTCGAGGTCGCCGCGCGCGAGGAATCGCGCGGGCGGCGCATCGTCGTGGTGATGCCCGACTCCGGCGAGCGCTACGTCTCGCAGGCGTTCTTCGCGCCGTAGACCCCGTCCACATCGCCGCTACGCTGTGGCCATGGCCGGTGTGGGTGCCTTCGCCGGAGTCGCCAAAGAGATCCGCCGTGACGTGCTCGCCGCCCGCGACCGGGACCCGGCCGCCCGCGGCGTCTCGCGGATGGAGATCCTCGCCACCTGGCCCGGCATCCACGCCCTGCTCGCGTACCGCGTCGCGCACGCCGTGATGCTCGCCCGCGTGCCCCTGCTGCCACGCCTGCTGTCGCTGCTGACACGCGCCTTCACCGGGATCGAGATCCACCCCGCCGCCGAGATCGGCCAGGGTCTGTTCATCGACCACGGCGCGGGTGTGGTGGTCGGCGAGACCGCCGAGATCGGCGACAACGTCACGCTGTACCAGGGTGTGACCCTTGGCGGGACGGGGTTTGCCACCGGCAAGCGCCACCCGACCGTGCAGGACAACGTCACGATCGGCTCCGGCGCCAAGCTGCTCGGTCCGATCACGATCGGACACGGGGCCAAGATCGGAGCCAACAGCGTCGTCATCACCGACGTCCCCCCGAACTGCACGGTGGTCGGCAACCCCGGACACCCGGTGCGCGTCGACGGGCAGCGCGTCGAGGGCCCCGACGCCGACTGGATCCACCTGCCGGACCCGATCGCGGAGGCCATCCAGGCGCTCTCGGCGCGCATCGCCACGCTCGAACGGACGGTCTCCGAGCTGTCCGAGGGCGAGCCCCAGCCGGTCGCCGAAGTGCGCCCGCTGCGAACCGTCAAGGGCCCCAACCCGGCAGGCGGCTGACGAGCCCCGGCGTCGGCGTGCGCCGCCCCGGCGCGCCCGCCGAAGCCGCATCTATGCTGGCTGGGCGATGCCCGAAAACCCGCATGCCGAGCACCTCGAAGAGCTTCTGGAAGGGCTCAACGAGCCCCAGCGCGAGGCCGTCACGCACGGCGAGGGGCCGCTGCTGATCCTCGCCGGCGCGGGGAGCGGCAAGACCCGCGTGCTCACGCACCGGATCGCCTTCCTGATCTTCACCGACCAGGCACAGCCGGGCGAGATCCTGGCGATCACGTTCACCAACAAGGCCGCCGGCGAGATGCGCACGCGCGTCGAGGAGCTGCTCGGTCACGCCACGCGGGGCATGTGGGTCATGACCTTCCACTCCGCCTGCGCCCGGATCCTCCGCGCCGAGGCGCACCGCCTGGGCTACACCCGCCAGTTCACGATCTACGACCAGGCCGACGCCCGGCGGCTGACCAAGCGCTCGCTCGACGCCCTCGGCGTGGACCCCAAGCGCTACACCCCCGCCTCCGTCCACAACCAGATCTCGGCCGTCAAGAACCAGCTGCTCGACGCCGCCACCTACCGCGAATCGGCCGCCGGCCCCTACGAGGAGATGGTCGCCGACGTGTACGAGCTGTACGAGCGCGACCTGCACCGCATGAACGCGATGGACTTCGACGACCTGCTGTTCCGCACTGTGAACCTGCTCGAGCTGTTCGACGACGCACGTGAACGCTACGTGCACACCTTCCGTCACGTGCTCGTGGACGAGTACCAGGACACCAACCACGCCCAGTACCGGCTGCTGCAGCTGCTGGTCGGCGGCGGTCGCGATCGCGGCCCGGGAGGGAGGCGCGGCGGCGAGCACGGCACGGACGGCGCACCTCCGTCATATGCGGGGCCGGTCGGACACCGCAACCTGGCGGTCGTCGGCGACGATGCCCAGTCGATCTACAGCTTCCGCGGCGCCGACATCCGCAACATCCTCGACTTCCAGGAGGACTTCCCCGACGCACGCGTGATCAAGCTCGAGCAGAACTACCGCTCCACCGAGACGATCCTGGCGGCGGCCAACTCGGTGATCGCCAACAACCGCGGCGGGATCGCCAAGCGCCTGTGGAGCGAGCTCGGCTCGGGCGCTCCGATCGAGCTGCGCGAGCTCGAGGACGAGCACGCCGAGGCCCGCTTCGTGGTCGGCGAGATCCAGCGACTGGTGGACGAGGGCGCGTCCCGCTCGGAGATCGCCGTCCTGTACCGCACGAACGCGATGTCGCGGGTCATCGAGGACACCCTCGTCAGGCGCGAGATCGCCTACCAGGTGATCGGGGGCACGAAGTTCTACGAACGCGCCGAGATCAAGGACGCGATCGCCTACCTGTCGCTGCTGGCGAACCCCTCCGACCTGGTGAGCTTCACGAGGATCGCCAACTCCCCCCGGCGCGGGCTCGGACAGACCTCGCTCGCGCGCGTGATCTCACACTCGGACACCGTCGGCGTGACGGTGTGGGACGCCGCCGCCGAGCCCGAGGGCGTTCCCGGCCTCGCTCCCGCGGCGGTGAAGGCGCTGGCGCGCTTCATGGGCACGATGGCCGAGCTGCGCGAGCTGGCCGCGAGGGCGCCGGTGGCGGAGCTGATCGAGGCGGTGCTGTCGCGCAGCGGCTACCTCGAGGCGCTCGAGGCCGAGCGCACGATCGAGGCCCAGGGCAGGATCGAGAACCTCGAGCAGCTGGTGGAGGTCGGGCGCGAGTTCGACGCCGTCCACGCCGGCGCCACACCGGGCGACGGCGAGGAGGAGGGGAGGCTCGAGGAGTTCCTCGCCGAGATCGCGCTCGTAGCCGACGCCGACCAGCGCGCCGACGACGAGGGCCTGGTGACGCTCATGACGCTCCACAACGCCAAGGGCCTGGAGTATCCGACCGTGTTCATCGCCGGCTGCGAGGACGGCGTGTTCCCGCACTCGCGAGCGATCGAGGAGGGTGGGCTCGAGGAGGAGCGCCGCCTGTTCTATGTCGGCGTCACGCGGGCGATGCGCGCGCTGTACCTCACCCATGCCCGCCGCCGGGCCCTGTTCGGCGCCCAGAGCTACGGCCTGCGCAGCCGCTTCCTCGACGAGATCCCCGCCGAGCTGCTGCACCGCCCCGCCGAGCGCCCGCTGCGGGCGGGGCTGCTCGGCGGCTCCGGATCCGCGAGCGGGAGCTTTTCCGGCGGCGCCGGCGGCAACGGCGGATACCCACGCTGGGACGCCCAGGCAACGGATGTCGCCTCCGACGTGCCCCGCTTTCGCCTCGGGGAGGACATCGTGCACGCCGCCTTCGGAGACGGGGTCGTGACGGCCGTGGAGCCCGACGGGGTGATCGTGGTGCGCTTCGCCGGCGACGGCAAAGAGCGCAAGCTGATGGCCGACTACGCCCCCCTCAGCCGCCGGTGAAGCGGGCCGGAGGGCGGCACCCGCACCGCATAGCATCTGGGTCGTGAGCGCAGAGTTGATCGACGGCCGCGCGGTCGCCGCCCGGGTCCGGGGCGAGGTCGCCGCCGAAGTCGAGGAGTTCGTCGCCGCCACCGGCCACACCCCCGGTCTCGCGACGGTGCTGGTCGGCGACGACCCCGCCTCGGCGATCTACGTGGCCAACAAGCAGAAGGCCTGCCGTGAGGTCGGAATGGCGGCGTTCGACCGGCGTCTGCCCGCGACCGCCAGCGCCGAGCAGGTGGCCGACGAGCTGCACGCGCTCAACGCCGACGAGACGGTCAGCGGCGTCTTGCTGCAGCTCCCGCTCCCCGGCGGCCTCGACGGGCCCGGGCTGGGCTCGCTCGTGATGGCCGAGAAGGACGTCGACGGGCTCACGCCCGTCAACGTGGGGCTGCTGTCGCTGGGGCGCCCCGGCCTGCGCCCGTGTACGCCCGTCGGGATCATGGAGCTGCTGCGCGAGGCTCAGGTGCCGCTGGAGGGGGCGGAGGCGGTCGTGGTGGGCCGCTCGAACCTGATCGGCAAGCCGATGACTCAGCTGCTGCTCGAGGCGAACGCCACCGTCACCACCTGCCACTCCCGCACCCGTGACCTGCAGGCCGTTTGCGCCCGGGCCGACGTGCTGGTCGTGGCCGCCGGGCGCGCCCGCATGGTCGACGCCGGCTTCGTCGCTCCCGGCGCCGCCGTGATCGACGTCGGGATGCACCGGCTGACCCCCGAGCAGGCCGGCAACAAGAGCGGCCTCGTCGGCGACGTCGACTTCGCCGCCGTCAGCGAGGTGGCCTCCGCGATCACGCCCGTCCCCGGCGGGGTCGGCCCGATGACCGTCGCGATGCTGCTGCGCAACACGCTCCAGGCCGCCCGCATGCAGCGTGCCCGCTCCGCGCCGCCTCCCATGGCTCCGGCCCCGGCCCGATGAGCCCGGCGTCGCCCGGCGCGGTCCCGGGCCCGCGGCGCCTGCGCCGCGGCGAGCTGATCACGCTCGCGGGTGTCGCCCTGCTGATCGCTTCGCTGTTCGTGCCCACCTACCACAGCCCGAGCGGCGAGCTCGACGCGTGGGACACCTTCGGGGCGGCGGTCGCGCTGCAGCTGGCGGCGATCTTCGCCGGGCTCGCGCTCGTGCTCAGCGCTCTCACGGAGCGCACCGCCGCCCTGCCGGTCTCGACGGCGGTGTGGTGCGTGCCGGTCGGACTCGCCGGGGTGATCGCGTCGGTCGTGAGGCTGCTCGAGCGCCCCGAACATGCAAGCGGCCTCGCGACCGGCGGGTGGCTCGCGCTGGCCGGTGCGCTCGCGGTGCTCGCCGGCGCGTGGGAGACTCTCCGCGACGAGCATACGCCGCTGTACGAGCCGCCCAGTCCGGCGCCGCGGCCCCGTCCGTAGCGGCCCAGTCCGGCGCCGCGGCCCCGTCCCCAGCCGCCCAGCCCGGCGCCGCGGCCGTCCGTCGCGGCCCGGGGAGGCGCTGCGCCTAGAATCCCGCGGACCGTGACCGCGCCCGCCAGGAGCACACCTTGATCACGCGCGAGGAGGTCCTGCACGTGGCCCGGCTCGCCCGCCTGGAGCTGGCCGAGGAGGAGATCGAGCCGATGGCGCGCGAGCTGTCCGCGATCCTCGACAACGTCGCCCGCATCAAACAGCTCGACCTCGAGGACGTCCGGCCGACCTCCCACGTCGTCGAGATGACCGGCTCGCTGCGCGAGGACGTGGTGGTTCCGTGCCTGCCCCGCGAGGTCGCGCTCTCGCAGGCGCCCGCGGTCGGCGAGGGGGGCTTCCTCGTGCCGAGCCCGCAGGCATGAGCGCGGAGCTGCTCGAGCTCACCGCCTCCCAGGCCGTGGCGGAGATCGACGCCGGGGCCGTCTCGCCGCTCGAGCTATTCGACTTCTACCGCGAGCGTGCCGGGGCGGACCGCGACGCCGGCGCGCAGGGGCTCGGCTGCTTCACGTGGGTGGCAGCAGACGCTCCCGAGACTCCCGCGGGCGTGCCCCTGGGCGGGGTTCCGCTGGCCGTCAAGGACCTTTTCTGCACCGAGAACGTCCCCAGCCAGTCGGGCTCGCGCATCCTCGAGGGCTACCTCCCGCCGTACACCGCCACCGTCGTCTCCCGGCTGCAGCACGCGGGCGCGAGCCTGCTCGCGAAGACCAACCAGGACGAGTTCGCGATGGGCTCCTCGACCGAGAACTCCGCCTACGGCCCCACGCTCAACCCGTGGGACCGCACGCGAGTGCCCGGCGGGTCCTCGGGCGGGAGCGCCGCGGCGGTGGCCGCCGGCCTCGCCCCCTGGGCGCTCGGCACCGACACGGGCGGCTCGATCCGCCAGCCCGCCGCGCTGTGCGGCGTGGTCGGCCTGAAACCGACCTACGGGACGGTGTCCCGCTACGGGATGATCGCCTTCGCCTCGTCGCTGGACCAGGCCGGCCCGATCACACGTGACGTGGCCGACGCGGCGCTGCTGCTGAGCCACATGGTCGCGCGCGACCCGTGCGACGCCACCTCGCTGCAGACGCCCGCCAAGCTCGAGCTGCCCTGCGCCGAGGGGCTCGAGGGAGTCACGCTCGGCGTCCCCGGGGAGCTCACCGGCGAGGGCATCGAAGCCGGTGTCCTGGACAGCTTCAACGCCGCCCTGCAGCGCGCCGAGGAACTGGGTGCCGCGGTCCGCGAGGTGCACCTCCCGCACGCGCCCCACGCGCTGTCGGCCTACTACGTGCTCGCCCCCGCGGAGGCCTCCTCGAACCTCGCCCGCTACGACGGTGTCCGCTACGGGCTGCGCGCGGAGGGAGCCGAGGACCTGCTCGACATGTACACCCGCACCCGCCACGACGGCTTCGGCCCCGAGGTCAAGCGGCGCATCATGCTCGGCACCTACGCCCTGTCCTCCGGCTACTACGACGCCTACTACGGCCACGCCCAGCGCGTGCGCACGAAGATCGCCGAGGACTTCGCCGCGGTCTTCGAGCAGGTCGACCTGATCGCCACCCCCACCGCCCCCACCGTCGCGTTCGGGCTGGGGGAGAAGACGGGCGACCCGCTGGCGATGTACCTCAACGACTACTGCACCGTGCCGATGTCGCTGGCGGGGATCCCCGCGATCTCGATCCCCTGCGGCCTCAGCCAGGGGCTGCCCGTCGGGCTGCAGCTGGCCGGGCCGGCCTTCAGCGAGACGCGCCTGCTGGACGCCGCCCACGCGCTCGAGCGGGCGCTCGCCTTCGACGGAGCGCCTGCCCGTGTCTGAGCACGACACCCAACGCTCCAACGGCGCCGCCACGGAACAGCTCGAGGCCGTCATCGGCCTGGAGATCCACGTCCAGCTCTCGACCGCCACGAAGATGTTCTGCGGCTGCCCGCTGTCGTTCGGGGATCCTCCCAACACGCACACCTGTCCTGTCTGCCTCGGGCTCCCCGGGAGCCTGCCGGTGGCGAATGCGCGCGCCGTGCACTTCGGCCTCATGATCGGGCTGGCGCTCGGCTCCGAGCTCGCCCCGCGCTCGATCTTCCACCGCAAGAACTACTTCTATCCCGACCTTCCCAAGGGCTACCAGATCTCCCAGTACAACGAGCCCCTGTGCAGCGGCGGGCGGCTCGGCGAGGTCCGCATCCACCGCGTGCACCTCGAGGAGGACGCGGCCAAGCTGATCCACGTGGGGGCCAGTGGGCGCATCCACGGCTCCGAGCAGAGCCTCGTGGACTTCAACCGCGGCGGCACCCCGCTCGCGGAGATCGTCACCGAGCCCGACATCCGCTCCGCGGAGCAGGCCGGCGAGTTCCTGAAGCTGCTGCGCACCACGCTGCGGGCCCTCGGCGTCAGCGACGTGAACATGGAGCAGGGGTCGCTGCGCGCCGACGCCAACATCTCGCTGCGTCCGGCGGGGAGCTCCGAGCTCGGCGTCAAGACCGAGCTCAAGAACATGAACTCCTTCCGCTTCATCGAACGTGGCATCCGCGCCGAGCTGGCCCGCCAGGAGAAGATCATCACGGGCGGCGGCCAGGTGGAGCAGGAGACCCTCCACTTCGACCCCGACAGCGGCTCGATCACCTCGCTGCGCTCCAAGGAGGAGGCGCACGACTATCGCTACTTCCCCGAGCCCGACCTCGTACCGGTGGCGATCGGCCCGGAGATGATCGAGGCGGCCCGCGCGGACATGGCGGAGCTGCCCGCCGCGCGGGCCGAGCGCCTGGAGGCGGAGGTGCGCCTCAGCACCGAGAGCGCCCGCGCGCTGGCCTTCCGCGGCGAGCTCGGCGACTTCTTCGAGCAGGCGCTCGCCTCCGCCGGCGGGGCCCCCGCCGAGGTCCCCCCGCAGGCGCTCGCCAACTGGCTCACCGTCGAGCTCGTGCCCCGCCTCGAGGACATCGAGGACCCGGCGCAGTCGCTCGTCACGCCCCGGGCGCTCGCCTCGCTGGTGGCGCTCGTGTCGGCCAAGCGGGTCAGCGTAGGCGTCGGCCGCCAGGTGCTCGACCGGCTGGTGGCGGACGGGGGAGACCCCGCCGAGATCGTCGCCAGCGAGGGCCTCGCGGCGATCGCCGACGAGGGCGAGCTGGCCCGCATCGTGGCCGAGGCGCTGGCGGCCAACGAGGACGCCGCCGAGCGCGTCCGCGCCGGCAACGACAAGGCCATCGGACCGATCGTCGGCCACGTCATGCGCGAGACCAAGGGACGCGCCGACGGGGCCGAGGTGTCCCGCCTGATCCACGCCCAGCTCGGCGCGTAGGCGCCGGCTGCACCGTCCTGGAGCGCCGCGGTCGGCAGCGGCTCTTTCGGGCGCCGGCTGCGCTCGGGAAGTCGGCCGCACTCGGGACATCCCGCGCCGGGACATTTTGGACGGCCGGCCAATGGACCCAGGAGGCAGGCCCGCCACCATGTCGTCCATGGGTCGGATCGCCGCGAGCCTCTACCCCTCAGCCATGCGGCGACTCCTCCTGCGCTCCGGGGGGCCCGTGCCCACCACGGGCTCCCCGGACGCTCGGATCCACCGCACCTAGCGGAACCACGGATGGCAGATCCGGGCGCCGGACTCCCTCCCGGCGTCCGCCCACAGTTGCGGCCGGGCGGCCCCTCCACCCGCCCGGCCGCAACACCCTTCCGACCCGCCGGCCGGGGGTCGGCGAGGCGGTAGACTCGTGTGTGCCATGAACGAATCCTCGTCACGTTCCATCGGACGCACCGTCGTCGCCGTGCTCGTAGGGCTGGTGGCGGTGTGGTTCCTGCTCGTCCCGATCATCCACCTGATCTCATGGCTTCTCGGCGCGGTCCTGGTCGTGGCGGCCGTGGTCGCGCTGATCTGGGCGCTGCGCGTGCTCCTGTAGCCGGCCGGCCCGAGGGCGGCGCATGGCCTACGTGATCATCGCCCTCTGCTTCGGGCTCGCCGGGGGGATCGTCGGCAAGCTCAAGGGCGGCTCCTTCACCGTCTGGTTTTTGATCTCGGGGATCGTCCCGGTCCTCGGCCTGATCGCCGCGATCGCCTACCGCGTGGAGCGCGACGAGCTGCGACGGGTGTGTCCCGGGTGCGGGCGCGTGACCAAGCTCTACGACGCGATCTGCACGCGCTGTGGAACCGAGCTCGAGTTCCCGGACGTCGCGATCGCGCCGGAGTCGCGCACCCGCGAACGAGCCCGCGAGCAGATTTAGGCCGCCCTAAGCGCCCTGCTCGCCTACGCTGCCGCCATGAGCAGCGAGGCGAAGACGGCGACCGGGCACGAGGAACGGCCGCTCGCGCGGTGGATCCACCGCGCCGGCTTCCGCGACGAACGCGACTTCCTGCTGCGGGTCGTGCAGCCCGGCCTGGTGGGCCTGATCGACGGGACGATCTCCTCGCTGGCGCCGATCTTCGCGGCCGCGATCACCTCGGACTCGCACACCGCCTTCGTTGTGGGGCTCGCGGTCGCGCTCGGCGCCGCGATCAGCATGGGCTGGTCCGAGGCCGGCTCCGACACCGGCGAGGAAACCGGTCGCGGCTCGGCGGCCGTGCGCGGCACCATCACCGGCGGGATGACGATGCTCGGCAGCATCTTCCACACGCTCCCGTTCCTGATCTCCAACGTCCGAACCGCCCTGATCGTCGCCGGGTGCGTGGTGGCGGTCGAGTTCTTCGCGATCGCCTGGATCAGGAAACGCTTCCTGCACATCCCATACCGCCGCTCGCTCGTATTCGTCGCCACCGGCGGGCTGATCTCGCTCGCGATCGGAATCGGGCTGGGCGCATCGTGAGACCCGAAAAACCCGCTGGTACACTGGTTTTTCCCCTGTCGAAGTGACGAGCGCGAGGTCTCAGCAGATGCGGGCAGTCGATGCCTTGATGGAGTGCCTGAAGGCGGAGGGCGTGGATGTGGTGTTCGGCCTCCCTGGCGGCGCCAACCTGCCCACCTACGACGCCTTCGTGGACGCGGGCATCCACCACATCCTGGTCCGCCATGAGGCCGGCGGAGGCCATGCCGCCGAGGGCTACGCAAAGGCCACCGGCAAGGTCGGCGTGGCGTTCGCCACCAGCGGGCCCGGTGCCACCAACCTGCTGACCCCGATTACCGACGCGATGATGGACTCGGTCCCCGTGGTGTTCATCACCGGCCAGGTCCGCACCGACCTGCTCGGCACCGACGGCTTCCAGGAGGCCGACACGATCGGCATCACGATGCCGGTCGTCAAGCACTCGGTGATGATCCAGAACCCGCAGGAACTGCCGCGGGCGATCCACGAGGCCTTCCAGCTGGCCCGCACCGGCCGCCCCGGCCCCGTGCTGGTCGACATCCCCCAGGACCTGTCCCGCGCCGACATCCCCTACGAGCCCGTGCTCGACGTGCGCCTGCCCGGCTACCAGCCCCGCGTGGAGGGCAACCAGAAGCAGATCCGCCAGGCCGCCAAGGCGCTGGCCGCCGCCCAGCGCCCTGTCATCTACGCCGGCGGCGGGGTCGTCAACGCGAACGCCTCGCGCGAGCTGCGGGACTTCGTCACCTCCGACAGGTTCCCGATCACGTGCACGCTGATGGGCCTCGGCGCGTTCCCGGCGCCCCACCCACAGTGGCTGGGAATGCTCGGCATGCACGGCACCCGCACGGCCAACTACGCGATGGACGAGGCCGACCTGATCTGCGCCGTCGGTGCCCGCTTCGACGACCGCATCACCGGCAAGCTGTCCGAGTTCGCCCCGCGCGCGAAGTTCATCCACATCGACGTGGACCCGGCGGAGATCTCCAAGAACGTCCCCGCCCACATCCCGATCGTGGGCGACGCGAAACACGTGCTCGCGAAGCTCGCCGTGGAGTACCGCGAGATCGGGGCGGACCCGGCGCGGCTCGACGCCTGGTGGTCGCGGATCGACGCCTGGAGGGCCAAGTACCCGCTCACCTACGAGGACACCGCCGACTCCGAGATCAAGCCCCAGTTCATGATCAGGGCGCTATACGAGGCCACTGGCGGCGACGCGATCATCACCAGCGACGTCGGCCAGCACCAGATGTGGGCGGCCCAGTACTACGACTTCCCCGAGCCCCGGCGTTGGATCAACTCGGGCGGGCTCGGCACGATGGGCTTCGGACTGCCGGCCGCGATGGGCGCCGCGGTGGGTCAGCCGGACAAGCTCGTGTGCTGCATCGCCGGTGACGGGTCGGTGCAGATGAACGCCCAGGAGCTCGCCACCTGCGCCGAGAACAAGATCCCGATCAAGGTGTTCATCATGAACAACGGCTACCTCGGGATGGTCAGGCAGTGGCAGGAGCTGTTCTGGGACGGCCGCTACAGCCACGTCGACATGGGCCACTTCCCCGACTTCGTGAAGCTCGCCGAGGCCTACGGCGTGACGGGCATGCGCTTCACCGACAAGACCACCCTGGTCGACGACTTCAAGCGCGCGATCGCCACCGAGGGCCCCGTGCTCGTCGACGTGCGCGTGACCCGCGAGGAGAACACCTACCCGATGATCCCCGCCGGCCACGCCGCCCGCGAGATGGTGGGCTAGGCGATGGGCGAACCGGGAACCAAGGAGCCGCTCAGCCTCGAGGAGCTGCAGGCGGCCGCCAACCTCCGCACGGGGCGCAAGCACGTCCTGTCGATCCTGGTGGAAAACAAGACCGGCGTGCTCACACGCATCGCCGGGCTGTTCGCCAGGCGCGGATTCAACATCGACACGCTCACCGTCGGGCCCACCGAGGACGAGCAGATCTCGCGCGTCACGCTCACCGTCGACGGGGCGCTGCACCCGATCGACCAGGTCACCAAGCAGCTGCACAAGCTCGTCAACGTGCTCAAGATCCGCGACCTCGAGCCCGGCGAGACGGTGGCCCGCGAGCTGGCCCTGTTCAAGGTCTCCGCCGACGGCGTGCAGCGCGGGGAGCTGATGCAGATCGCAGAGATCTTCCGAGGCAAGGTCGTCGACGTGACCAAGCGCGCGATCATCATCGAGGTCACCGGCACCACCGAGAAGATCGAGGCGTTCGAGACGATGGTTCGCCCGTTCGGCCTGATCGAGATGATGCGCACCGGCGAGATCGCGATCTCGCGCGGGCGCAGCGAGACCTAGCCGGCACCTTGACGCGGGCGACCCGCGCGAGCTCGCCCCTGCGGCTCGGCCCGGACGAGCTCCAGCGGCTCGAGCGGAACCTGCGCGCCGCGGTCGGGCGGGCACGGCGGATCGGCGCCCCCGTCCTGGGCGGCATCTCGCTGGAGCTACCCGCCGGGCTCGGCCCCGCGGAGATCGCGTGCGCCTCGCGCCGCCACGAGGAGCCATGGTTCGCCTTCGAGCAGCCCGACCGGGGCGCGGCCGCGCTCGCCGGTCTCGGTGCGGCGGTCGTGCTCGAGGCCGACGGCGAGCACCGCTTCCGCGATGTGGCCGAGCGCTGGCGCGAGCTGTGTGCCCGCGCGGCGGTCGACCAGCCGGCCGGTCCCCCCGGCGCGGGGCTGGTCGCCTTCGGTGGCTTCGCGTTCGCACCGGACGGTGCGCGCGCGCCCCACTGGCGCGGCTTCCACCCCGCCTCGCTGGTCGTGCCCGAGGCGGCGATCGCCCGCGCGCGCCACGACGGTCGCGAGCGCGTGACGCTCACCCTCACCGCGCTGGCCTGCCCCGACGACCTGCCCGACGAGCTCGCCGGGCGCCTGGCGGGACGCGTGGAGGAGCTGCGCATCGCGCCGCTGCCCCTGCTCGACCCGGATCCCGCGGGCGAGTTCGTGCTCGCCAGCGCGATGCCGCCCGAGCACTACGAACACGCCGTCGCGCGCGCCGTCGAGCTCGCCTCGGAGGGGAGGCTCGAGAAGATCGTGCTCGCGCGGGAGGTGCTCGTGCAGGCGCCCTCTCCGTACGACCCGGCGGCGGTGTTCGGCGTGCTGCGATCCGAGTTCCCCTCGTGCTTCTGCTTCTGCGTGGGCCGCGGCGACGCCACTCTCGTGGCCGCCAGCCCGGAGCTCCTGCTGCGCCGCGAGGGCCACCGCGTGAGCACGCTCGCGCTCGCCGGCTCCACCCGCCGCAGCGCGGACCCCGCCGTCGACGCCCACCTCGGGGAGCAGCTGCTGCGCGACCCGAGCTACCGCGAAGAGCACGCGATCGTCGCGCGGCGCATCGAGCGCACGCTGCGCGACCACGCGATCTGGGTGACCGCCGCGCCCGAGCCCCAGCTCGTGCGCATCGCCAACATCCAGCACCTCGCCACCCCGATCCGCGCCCAGCTCGCGAGGCCGCTCGACGTGCTTGCGCTGGCCGAGGCGATGCACCCCACACCCGCGGTCGGCGGAGAGCCCCTGACCCGGGCCGCACCGCTGATCCCGGCGCTCGAGGGACTCGACCGCGGCTGGTACGCCGGCCCCGTCGGCTGGACCGACGCCAACGGCGACGGCGAACTGTGCGTGGCCCTGCGCTGTGCCCTGCTGCGCGGCGCGGAGGCCCGCTGTTACGCCGGCAACGGCATCGTGCGCGACTCCGACCCGGCGCGGGAGCTGGCCGAGACCGAGATCAAGCTGCAGGCCCTGCTCCCGCTGCTTGCGGGCTGAGCGCCCGCGCGGTCGCCTCCCAGATCCGGCGGTGCACGTCCACGTTCCCGGCGCGCGGGGTGCGCACCTCGACGATCGCGGCGTCCGGCGCCTGCAGCGCATGCTCCAGCGCGCCCCGGAAGCCGCGCACGTCCTGCGCGAGCTCGTGCCGCAGGCCGTAAAGCTCCGCGGCGCGGCCGAAGTCCAGCCCGGTGGGGGTGGCCACGTGCGTCTCGTACAGCTCATGCTCGGCGATCCCGGCCACGGGGAGGAAGTCGAAGATCCCGCCGCCGCCGTTGTTGACGAGCACGATCGTCAGCCCGATGCCGAGGCGCCGCGCGGCCAGCAGGCCGCCGATGTCGTGCGCGAGGGCCACGTCGCCGATCAGCAGCACCACCGGCTCGTCCCCCGCCGCGGCCGCCCCGAAGGCCGCCGAGACGGTGCCGTCGATGCCGTTGGCGCCGCGGTTGCACAGCACCCGCGGGGGCCGCTCGCGCACCGGCCAGAAGCTCTCGATGTCGCGCACCGGCATCGAGGAGGCGACGAACAGCGTGGCCTCCTCCGGCAGCAGCACCCCGAGCTCGGCTGCCACCGCCGGCTCGCTCAGGACGTGACCGTCGAGCACCCCCAGCAGCGCCCCGGCGGCCAGCTCGTCCGCGCTGCGCCACCGCGCCAGCCACTCGCGCTCCTCGCGGGCGTCGCCGGCATCGCCGGCGTTGGCGGCGCGGCCGCCGTCGAGAGCCGGCGGCGGGAGGGAGTCCGCCAGGCGCGCGAGCACGGCGGCGGGGTCGAGCGCCAGCGAGCGGCTCACGATCGAGCTCGGGTCCTGCCAGGCGCCCTCCGGGTCGAGCGCAACCTGGGCAGTCGCGCCGAGTCCCGCGAGCCAGCCGCGCAGGGGCTTGGACACGGGCAGGTCGCCGACCCGCACCACCACCTCGGGCTCGTGGGCGGAGGCGAAGCGCTCGTCGCGCAGCAGCGCGTCGTAGTGCGCCACCGCGGCCCCGCCCCGCCTGGCACCCGAGAGCGGGTCGGCCAGCAGCGGCCACCCGGCGGCGCACGCGAACGCGGCCGCGGACTCGGGGAGCCCGTCGTCGCGCTCGTCGCGCCCGGCCACGAGCACCCCGCGGCGGCCCGCGCCCACCAGCTCGCGCAGCTCCTGCTCGGCCTGCTCCGAGGCAGCCACGGCGGCGGTGCGGCGCACGTGGGGGCGCCCGTCGGCCCGGCCGCTGTCGTCCTGCGGCAGCGCCTCGTCTCCGATCAGCGGCTCCCGCAGCGGGAAGTTGAGGTGCACGGCTCCCGGACGGTCCTGCAGCGCCGTCCAGTACGCCCGGCACGCGAGCGTGCGGATGAAGCGCAGCTGGTCGGGCCCGGAGCCGCCGTCGAGCGACACCTCGAAGAACCACTTGGCGGCGCTCCCGAACAGCTTGAGCTGGTCGATCGCCTGCCCCGCTCCGTTCTCGCGCAGCTCCGCCGGGCGGTCCGCGCTCAGCACCAGCAGCGGCACGCGCGCCTCCCTGGCCTCGATCACTGCGGCGGCGAGCTCGCCCACGGCCGTGCCCGACGTGCACGCCACCGCCGCCGGCACGCCGCTGCGCTTCGCCAGGCCCAGCGCGAAGAAGCCCGCACAGCGCTCGTCGACGTGCGAATGGCAGCGCAGCCGCGGCTCGCGCAGCAGCGAGAGCACCAGCGGCGCCGAGCGCGACCCCGGGGAGGTGCACGCGTGGCGCATCCCGCAGCGCGCGAGCTCATCGACGAACGCCCTCAGCAGCACGTACGTGTCCGTCGTCGAGCTCACGCTCCCGCTGCGCCTAGGATCGGGCCGTGCCGGAGAGCATCGTCCTGCTGCACGGCTTCGGCGGAACCCGCCATGCATGGGACGGCGTCGTGGCCCATCTCGACGCGCAACGCTATCGCCCCTTGGCTCTCGACCTCCCGGGCCACGGCGGCGCCGGGGCCGAAGCGCAGGCGCCGGTCACATTCGACTCGTGCATGGCCCGCGTGCTCGACCACGCTCCTGCGACCTTCGTCCTCGCCGGCTACTCGCTCGGGGGACGCATCGCCCTGCATGTCGCCCTGGCGGCGCCCGAGCGCGTCCAGCGGCTGGTGCTCGTCTCGAGCACCGCGGGCATCGAGGACCCGGGCGAGCGCGAGCGGCGCCGCCGCGCCGACGATCGCCTCGCCGAGGAGCTCGAGACGGAGCCCTACGAGCAGTTCATCGAGCGCTGGCGCGCACAGCCGCTGTTCGCGGACGAGCCCGCGCGAGTGCGCGAGCTCGCGCTCGAGGACCAGCGCCGCAACGCCCCCGCGCCGCTGGCCCGTGCGCTACGGGGAGTCGGCACCGGCGAGATGGAGTCCCTGTGGGGGCGGCTGGGCGAGCTGCAGATGCCGGTGGAGGTGGTGGCCGGCTCGCGCGACGAGAAGTTCCTCGACATCGCCCGTCGGCTGGCGGAGCTGATCCCGAACGCGCGGCTGCACGTGCTGGACGGTGGTCACGCGCTGGCGCTCGAGTGCCCCCGCGAGCTGGCCGCGGTGCTGGAGGGCGAGGCCGCGGCGGGCTGAGGCGGCCGCGGTGCCGGAGCCCGAGGCGGCCCCGGGCTAGGCCGACTCGATACCGAGCCCCGGCCCGGTCGGGAGGGCGATGGCCCCGTCGCGTGGCGGCAGCGGGTCCTCGAGGTCCTCGAACAGCGCCAGGGTCGCCAGCCCGCAGTGGGCGAGCGGGCCGCTCGCAAGCAGGGCGGCGGCGGCGTGCAGAGCCGCGGCGACCGCGACCGGCCCGTCGAGGCCGGAGGTCACGTACACCTCGGCGCCCGAGCCCCGCACCTCGCCCGCCGCCTCGAGCAGACCGCTGATGCCGCCGCAGCGCGAGAGCTTCAGGCACACGGCGTCGGCGGCGCCCGCCGCCAGGGCACCGGGCTCGGCGGCCGTCTCGTCGATCGACACGCGCGCCCGCACGGCCTCGCGGACGCGGCGGATGTCATCCAGCCCGTGCACGGGCTCCTCCACGAGCTCCAGGCCGATCGCTTCCAGGGACCCGATCGCGGCGATCGCCTCCGGCACGCTCCAGGCGCCGTTGGCGTCGACGCGAAGCGCCACGGCCGGCCCGACCGCGGAACGCACGGCCGCGAGCCTTCCCGCGTCGTCGCCCACGCCGACCTTGACCTTCAGCACGTCGAAGCCCGAGCGCGCCGCGTCGGCGGCCTGCGTGGCGGCGCCCGCCCGATCCTCGGCCGTGACGGTCGCGTTGACCGGGACGGTGGGGGCGGGGCGCTCGCACAGGAGCTCCGCCAGCGGGCGACTGGCTCGCCTTCCGGCGTGATCCCACAACGCGATATCGACGGCCGCCAGCGCCGCCGGCAGATCGTCGATCGCCCGGCATCCCTGCAACAGCTGGGCCGGGTCTGCGCCGCCCGGGGCGCACTCGAGCAGCGGCCGGTACCGCTCGAGCGCACGCTCCACCCGCTCGAAGGGCACGCCGTCATATGGCTCGTGCGGCGCGGCTTCGCCCACGCCCCTCACGCCCCGCTCGTCCGTCAGCGCCAGCAACATGAGCTCACGCTCGGTGGTGGTCCCGAACGAGGTGTGCACCGGCGAGCGCAGCCTCAGCGTCCGGCGGGAGAGCTCGAACCTCACGAGGGGATCCCGCCGCTTGCGAGGATCCCCGCCGAGAACAGCACGCAGAACAACAGCTGCAGAAGCCCGGTGCGGGCCAGCGCGCCGTTCAGCGCCGGGCCGTCGGTGCGGGTGCGGATCACCCGGACCAGCGCCAGCGCGAGCGGGATCGTGAGCCAGGGCAACAGCAGCCACGCTTCCATCGAGCCGAGCAGCCACGGCAGCGGCGCGCACGCGAACGCGCCCGCGAGCATCGCCGCGTACAGCACGCGCGTGCGTTCGCGCCCGAGCCGGACGGCCAGCGTGCGCTTGCCGGCGCGGCGGTCGGTCTCGAGGTCGCGCACGTTGTTGACGACCAGGATCGCGCTCGCCAGCAGCCCCACCGGGACCGCGCACACGAACGCCTGCCACGGCAGCTGCTGGACCTGGACGAAGTAGGACCCCACCACCGCCACGATGCCGAAGAACAGGAACACGAACAGCTCGCCGAGGCCCACGTAGCCGTAGGGGCGCGGGCCGCCCGTGTACAGAACCCCCGCGAGGATCGACGCGGCCCCGATGGCGAGCAGCTCCCAGCCGGCGACGGCGATCAGGTAGATCCCGCAGGCGCACGCGAGGCCGAACGTGACGTACGTCGCGACCAGCACCTGCCCGGGCGGGACCAGGCCGCCGGCGGTCACGCGCACGGGGCCGAGCCGGTCCTCGGTGTCGGCTCCCCGGCGGGCGTCGGAGTAGTCGTTCGAGAGGTTCGTGCCGACCTGGATGAACATCGCACCGAGCAGCGCCGCGACAAAGGCGAGCGCGTCGAAGTGCCCCGCACCGAGCGCGAGCGAGGTGCCCACCAGGACGGGCGCGATCGCCGCGGGGAGCGTCCGCAGGCGCGCGGCCATCACCCAGATGCGGACCGTGGCCAAGCTAGGCCCGCTTGGGGAAGCGCGAGAAGTCCGGCCTGCGCTTCTCGCGGTAAGCGTTGCGGCCCTCCTGGGCCTCCTGGTTTTCGTAGAAGAGGAGGTTGGCGTCGTGCGCGAGCTGCTGGATGCCGGCAAGGCCATCCTCGGCTGCGTTGAAGCTCGCCTTCATCATCCGCAGCGCGAACGGGGACAGGGCCAGCATCTCCCGACACCAGGCGACGGTCTCGTCCTCGAGGCGATCGAGCGGGACGACCGCGTTCACCAGCCCCATCTGGAGCGCTTCCTCGGCCGAGTACTGGCGACACAGGAACCAGATCTCGCGCGCCCGCTTCGGTCCCACGAGGTTCGCCAGCAGGCCCGCCCCGAAGCCTCCGTCGAACGAGCCCACGCGCGGGCCGACCTGCCCGAAGCGGGCGTTGTCGGCGGCGATCGTCAGGTCGCATACGAGCGCAAGGACGTTGCCGCCGCCGATCGCGTACCCGGCGACCATCGCCACCACCGGCTTGGGCAGGCGGCGGATCTGGATGTGCAGGTCGGTGACGTGGAAGCGCCCCACCCCGGCGCGGCCGGCGGCGTCCTCGTGCAGGTAGCCGGTGTCCCCGCGCACGCGCTGGTCGCCCCCGGAGCAGAAGGCGTCGGGGCCCTCGCCGGTGAGGATGATCGCGCCGACCGAGGTGTCCTCGCGGGCGTCCTCGAGCGCCTGTGAGATCTCGATGATCGTCTGGGGCCGGAACGCGTTGCGGACCTCGGGGCGGTCGATCGTGATCTTCGCGATCCCCTCCTCGGGGGCGGCCGACTTCTCGTAGCGGATGTCGGCGAAGTCGTCGGGCCGCACTGTGGTCCAGGTGGTGATCACGCGGGCGAAGGCTAGCCTGTGCGCCATGCAGGTCGACGGATGGCTCGAGCGCGCAGCCGCGACGCGCCCGGCTCATCCCGCGCTCGTGACCCCCGAGGGCGTGCTCTCCTACGAGCAGCTCCACGCCGACGCCAGGGCCGCCGCCGCCGAGCTGGAAGGCTTCGGCGCCGGGACCGGAGCCCGCATCGGGATCGCGCTCCCGGCCGGGCTCGACTTCGCCCGCGCCCTGCACGCTTGTCTGCTCCTGGGCGCGGCCGCGGTGCCGGTCGACCTGCGGCTGTCCGAGCCCGAGCGGGACGCCGTGGCGAGCCGCTGCGATGTGGTGCTCGCCGAGCCGGTGCCGCTCGCCGGCGCCACGCGGGGATTCGTGTCCGGAGGCGGCGCGGGCCGGTCCGGCGCACGCTCCCGGCACGACCTCGACGCGAGCGCCCTGGTGATGCACACCTCGGGCACCAGCGCCGCTCCGAAGCCGGTCGAGCTCACCTACGGCAACCTGCTGTGGAGCTCGCTCGGGTCCGCCGTCGCGCTGGGTGCGCCCGACGACGAGCGGTGGTTGTGCGTGCTGCCGCTGTCCCACATGGGCGGCCTCTCGATCCTCGTGCGCAGCGCGATATACGCCACCACGGCCCTCGTCCACGAGCGCTTCGAGCTCGACCGGGCGCTCGATGCGCTGCAACGCCAGCGGGTCAGCGTCGTGAGCCTGGTCGCGACGACGCTCGAGCGGCTGCTGGTCGCGGGCCTCGAGCGCGTCGAGGGGCTGCGCTGCGTACTGCTCGGCGGGGGGCCCGCCGGTGCTGCGCTGCTGGAGCGTGCCCGCGCCGCGGGCGTGCCCGTCGCGCTCACCTACGGCCTCACCGAGACGTGCTCGCAGGTCGCCACGACACCCGTCGCGGCGCTCGGGGGGGACGGCCGCGAAGACGGCCCGGGAGACGGCACCGGGGACGGCCGCGCAAGCCCGGCGCAGCCCACGCGCCGCGCGGTCCCGCCCCTGTTCTGCACCCAGGTTCGGATCGCCCCCGACGAGGAGATCCTCGTGCGCGGTCCGACCGTCGCACCGGGGGCGCTCGCGCCCGACGGCTGGCTGCACACCGGGGACCTGGGCGCGCTCGACGGCGCCGGGCGCCTGTCGGTGCTCGGGCGGCGGGCCGAGACGATCATCAGCGGCGGTGAGAACGTCGCCCCGGCGGAGGTCGAGTCGGTGCTCGAGAGCCACCCGCTCGTGCTCGAGGCGGGCGTGTACGGGGTCGAAGACCCGCAGTGGGGCGAGGCCGTGAGCGCCGTCGTGGTGCTGCGCCGGCCCGGCGACGGCGACGGGACGGAAAGCGTGGAGGAGCTGCGCGCCCACTGCGCCCGCTCGCTGGCTCCCTACAAGGTGCCCAAGCGCATCTCGCTGTCGCCGGCGCCGCTCCCGCGCACGCGCTCTGGCAAGCTGCTGCGCAGGGAGCTGGGATGACCTTCGACGCCGCCGAACACCGCCGCTCGAGCCTCGAGAACTGGGAAGCCGCCGCGTCCGGCTGGCGGCGCCGGCGTGAGCAGATCGACGCGTTCGGCGCCCCGGTCGCCCAATGGATGGTGG
>Ga0335083_10003292_pt1 | contig 20991 bp, 15 predicted proteins | sample Lox_Sample_42_FD_206716 | JGI IMG/M metagenome (GOLD analysis project Ga0335083, IMG submission 206716) | Soil microbial communities from Loxahatchee National Wildlife Refuge, Florida, United States - Lox_Sample_4.2 | ecosystem: Environmental > Terrestrial > Soil > Wetlands | place: USA...
TGGGCGGACGCCAACGGCGAGCTCGGCCCGATCTACGGCTATCAGTGGCGCTCCTGGCCGGCCCCTGACGGAAGCCATATCGACCAGCTCGCGCAGGTGGTGGCGGAGATCCGGCGCAACCCGGATTCGCGCCGCCTCATCGTCTCGGCCTGGAACGTCGGTGACATTCCGCGCATGAAGCTGCCTCCCTGTCACGCCTTCTTCCAGTTCTACGTTGCCGGCGGGAAGCTCTCGTGCCAGCTCTATCAGCGTAGCGCCGACATTTTCCTCGGCGTGCCGTTCAACATCGCTTCCTATGCGCTGCTCACTCACCTCGTTGCGCAGCAGACGGACCTCGCGGTCGGCGACTTCATCTGGGTGGGCGGCGACTGCCACCTCTACCTCAGCCACCTCGAGCAGGTCGAGACGCAGCTCGCGCGCACGCCGTTCCCGCCACCGCGGCTCGTGATCAAGCGCCGCCCGCCGTCGCTGGACGATTATCGCTACGAGGATTTCGAGATTGCCGACTATCAGTGCCACCCGGCGATCAAGGCCGCGGTCGCCGTATAGGGGACAAAAAAAGCCCGCTGGGAGGAAGTGAGCGGGCAAGGGGGATTCCGATGGTCGGAGCGCTACCCGGCTCCGAGAGGGTCAGGCATTCGCGGGCCCTTCGTCCCGCCGGCCGCCTGCGGCCGGCAAACTATCTCAGGTTCGAATTCGTTCGCAGCGCCTGCCGAAGCTTCGGGCTAGACGACGCTGCGTGCAGCGTTCACGCGCTCGCACAGTTCCTCGAGCGCCACCTGTTGCGCGGGCGACAGGTTCTCATGCCCGGGCGCCGTCTCGGCACGGACTCGCTCGCTCGAGGACCCTGCGTCCTGGACCCAGAAGCTCGAAAACTCCGGAGAGAACGTATCCATGCTTAACCTCGTTCCGCAACTCGCTATCGCCCGTCACCCTTTCGCTGCCGAGGTAAGCAATGGATATGCCAAGCCGCCGGCCGTTTTGTAAATCAATGGCTTGATCGGAACAGGGTTCGCGCAGGCTGGCGCGGCACGGCAAAGACTAACGCCCTTGTTGCCTTTCTGTCGTAGTTGCCCGACGCCAGGTATGACAATGGCGTTAAGCCATTGAATGGTTTGGCCGACGGTTGTCGTCGATCGACGACAGGAGTGACGCGAATGCAACAACTAGGTCCGCGCGGCCTTCGCAAACGAGTTACAGCTTGCCGTCCTTGAAGGTCGCCGGCTCGAGGCGATGCCGCTGCAGCAGCTTGTAGAACTCGGTGCGGTTGCGCTTCGCGAGCGTGGCCGCCTGCGTGACGTTGCCCCCGGTGATTTTGAGCAACCGCACCAGGTAGTCGCGCTCGAACTGCTTGCGCGCTTCCTCGAATGGCGCAAGCACGCCGGCGTCCTCGCGCAGTGCGCCCTGCACGAGGGTCGCCGGTATCACGCTCGTCGTGGCGAGCGCGAGCGCCTGCTCGAGCAGGTTCAGCAACTGGCGCACGTTGCCGGGCCACGGCGCGGCGATGAGCAGCGCCATCGCGTCCGGCGCGATCGTGGGCACGGGCTTCTTGTAGCGCTCGGCAAGACGGCGCAGGAAGTGCGTGGCGAGCAGCGGAATGTCCTCGCGTCGCTCCGCGAGTGTCGGCAGCTTCAGCGAGACGACGTTGAGTCGATAGAAGAGATCCTCGCGGAACTCGCCTGCCGCGCGCTGCGCGTCGAGATCGCGGTGCGTGGCCGAGATGACGCGAACGTCGACCGGCAGCGATTGCGTCGCGCCGACCGGCCGCACTTCGCCTTCCTGCAGGACGCGCAGCAGCTTCACCTGCAGCGCCAGGGGCATGTCTCCGATTTCGTCCAGGAAGATCGTGCCGCCATCGGCGGCAAGGAACAGTCCCTTGTGCGCCTGCACGGCGCCGCTGAATGCGCCCCGCGCGTGCCCGAAGAGCTCCGATTCGAGCAGCGGTTCCGGGATCGCGCCGCAATTCACCGCGACGAAGGCGCGCGCGCCGCGGCGGCTGGCGCGATGGATGGCGCGCGCGAGCAGCTCCTTGCCGGTGCCCGAGTCGCCGAAGATGAGCACGCTCGCGTCGGAGTCGGCGACCAGGCGCGCCTGCCGCAGCAGGTCTTCCATCCGCGGGCTGCGCGTGATGATGCCGGAGCGCCAGTCGCCGCTCGACTGACGTGCCGGCTCGGGTGCCTCGCCGGTGAGACGCATCGCGCTGGCCACCTTTTGCAACAACTCCTGGCTGTCGAACGGCTTGGTGAGGAAGCCGAAGACGCCGCGCTGCGTCGCGCTGACCGCGTCGGGGATCGTGCCGTGGGCAGTGAGGATGATCACCGGCAGCGTCGGATGCTGGCGGTGGATCGCATCGAACAGCGCGAGTCCGTCGATGCCCGGCATGCGCAGGTCGGTGATCACGGCAGCCGGCCGCGCAATCGCCAGCGCCGCGAGTGCAGTCTCGCCGCTGTCTGCGGTGCGCACGCGATAGCCGGCCGAGGTGAGCCGCAAGCTGATCAGCTTCAGCAGATCGGGGTCGTCGTCGACCAGCAGGATGTCGCCCGTGTTCGCCATGCTCTATCGGCCCGTGCCGCCTCCACCGCCTCCGCCACCGCCTCCGCCCGCGTTACGACTGCGTTCCAGCAGCAGGCTTCGTTCGATCGCCCGCAGCCCATCGAGCTTCTCCTGTGCCGCGGCTGTTTTTTTCTGTTCCTCGCGCACGCTACGCGCGCGCTCGGCGATCTGCGCGTAGAGAATCGCCGCGATCTGCCTGAGCGGCGAAGTCCCGCCGCCCTTCCCCGCCACCGAATCGAGCAGCGCCAACGCGCGCGCGTCGTCGGGAGGGCCAGCGGCCGGCAAGGTGAGCAGCATTGCCAGACGGATGCGGGCGGCATCGCTGCGCGTGCGCGTCAATGCCTGGTTGACCGCGACCAGTTCGCGCTTCAGCTCGTCGGCCGTCTCCACGGCGTAGCGTTGCAGATCGGCAAGCAGCGCGAGCGCCTGCTGCTCTTCCTCGTTGACGGGAGGCACGATCACCGGCGTCTCGGGCGGCGGCGACTGCACGATGACCACCGGGGGCACAGGCACCGGCGTCACCGGAATCCTTTCCACCTTGGCCTGAACCGCAGGCTGTGGGGCCACCACCACAGGCTCGGCTGCCGGTGGGGGGGAGGTCGCACATCCGGCAAGCAGGGCGAGTCCGAACGTCCCCGCGCTTCTCCGGCGCCTGCCCCGGATCAACCTTCCTCCTGGATCGTGATCGGCGGCGTCGGCGGTTGCGTCAGCGCCGCATCGATGGCGGCGAGCGGCAACGAAAGGCGGAAGTGCGCACCGCGTTTGCCGTCGCTGCGGTCGAGCAGCTCGATCCGTCCTCCATGCGCAAGCGCGTACTCGCGTGCGATCGCCAACCCCAGTCCCGAGCCCTTGATTCGTCCATCCGCAGCAGGCGCCCCCTGATAGAACGATTCGAAGATGTGCGGCCGATCAGCGGGATCGATGCCGGGCCCCTGGTCGATGACATCGAGCACCGCCGCCTCGCCGTCGACGGCGAGGCGAATGACGATGAGCCCAGAGCGCGGCGAGTACTTGATGGCGTTCGATACCAGGTTGTCGACGATGGCGCGAATCTTTTCGCCGTCGCCGACAAGGATCGCGGGCTTGAGCTTCATGTCGAAGGTGATCACGCGAGAGAGCGCCGCAAGCTTGTGCTCGCGGACGACGCGGCGAACCACCTCCGCGAGCGGCACCGGTCCCAGCGTCTGCGGCTCGATCGCCCGCGTCTGGTGATAATTGAGCAGATCCTCGATCAGCTTCTGCAGATTGAGCGTGTTCTCGCGCACGATGCGCACGATCTCGCGCTGCTCGGGCGAAAGCTCCCCGCCGACGCGGTCGCGCAGCAGCTCGGCGCCCTCGCGCACCGCGGTGAGCGGAGTCTTCAGCTCGTGTGACACGTGGCGCAGAAATCGGGTCTGCTGCGTCTCCAGGTCGTGCAGCCGCGTGCGCAGCCATTCCAGCCGCTGCCCGAGGTAGCGCATATCCTGTGGACCGTTGACCTCGACCGCATGCGTGAAGTCCGCGGTGCCCATCCGGCGGATCGCGACGTCGAGCTGGCGTATCGGTCGTGCGATCAGCATCGCGAATACGATCGCCAGCACGAGCGCGATCAATCCTGCGGCCAGCGCAAGGTAACCCCAGGTCTTGCGCCCCTCGTCGGCGGTCTCCTGCAAGCGGCCGATCTCGCGCTCGGTGAGACGGCTTGACGCCGTGAGCATTGCCTGAGCCCCTTCGGCCAAGTCGGCGTAGCCGTCGGCGAGCGTCTTGCTCGCGCCGGGCGGGCGCTGCGCCGACTTGAGCAGGAGGTAGAGACGGCTCTCGCCGTCGGTGAGCTTCTCGAGTTGCGCGAGCTGCTCGCGATCGAGGGGAAGCTGCTGCAGTTGCTGCGAGGTCTGCCGGAAATCCTGGCGCAATCGGCCGTAGTCTTCGACCAGCTGCGGGTCCTCGAGAATCAGATGCTGCCGCACGATGCGCTCGAGCGTGATCGCCTGCTCGTAGAGCTGGCGGCTCGCGCGTCCAGCCTGCGCCGCCTGCAGCACCGCCTGCTGGCTCTGCGTGCCGAGTCGATCCAGGCTCACGATCAACTCAACCAGTGCGTACAGGAGCGGGAGACTGACCAGCAGGAAACCGAGCAGGATGAACTTGAGGAATGATCGAGGGTAGTACACGAGGGGTCGCGTGCGACCGCTATAATGAATCGGATGATGCCTCGAGCGAACGAGGGACGCGTGCACGATACACCACCCCCTGCCGCCTCGCCAAGGGCGGCAAGCTCGGCGCGCAGCACGCCGCGCATCGCGCTGGTCGCGGCGGTCGCGAGAAACGGGGTGATCGGTGTCGAGAATCGCTTGCCGTGGCGACTGCCCGACGACATGAAGCGCTTTCGCGCATTGACCATGGGTCACAGCGTGATCATGGGCCGAAGGACTTTCGAATCGCTCCGCGCGGCGCTTCCCGGCCGGCAGAACATCGTCGTGACGAGCCGGCAGGATTTCCGCGCCGCGGGCTGCGAGAGCACGGCGTCGCTCACCGAGGCGATCGCGCGCGCGACGCTGCCGGAACCGGTGTTCGTGATCGGCGGCGAAGCGCTATATCGCGCCGCGCTCCCGCACGCCGACCTTCTCTTCCTCACCGAAATCGACCGCGACTTCGCCGGTGACACGCGCTTTCCGGAATTCGAGCGCGGGGCGTGGCGCGAGACCGCGCGCGAGCGCAAGCACCAGGACGAGCCCGGCGGCTTCGACTACGCGTTCGCCGCCTACGAACGCGTCCGCGAGCGCGATTGAAATCGCGCACGACCCGTCCTATCTTCCGCGAAGCTTCCCATCGAACGGAGTCCGTTATGTCCGAAGGTTTCCATGTGCACGGGCCACACGATCACGAAGTCGAGCACCGCGCGCACGAAGGCGACCCCTTCGCCGGGCGCATCGCGGTGATGACGGCCATCTTCGCCACCATCGGGGCACTCTTCGGATACATGGCCGGCCATACGCAAAACGATGCGCTGCTGTTCAAGAACGAGGCCGCGATCCGCAGGACGGAGGCCTCCGATCAGTGGAATTTCTACCAGGCGAAGAGCAGCAAGCAGAATCTAGCCGAACTGGGGATAGCACTATCGACCGGCGAGCAGCAAACCCGCTACGCGTCCGAGGTTGCGCGCTACAAGAAGGAGAAGGACGAGATCATGCCGGAGGCGAAGAAGCTCGAGGAGCAGGCAAAGGCCGCCGAGGAGAGGAGCGAGGCCGCGATGCACAATCACCACCGCTGGGCGCAGGCAATGACGCTGATCCAGATCGCGATCGCGTTGGCTGCCATCACCATCCTCACCCGCAATCGCGGGCTGCAATACGCCGCCTACGGCGTCGGCGCCGCGTCGGTAATCGTCGGAACGCTCGCGTTTGCGCAGGTGTGATCCAGCGTCGCGTTAACGTGGCGCTCCGGCGGCCTGAATTGTTTTCGGCCGCGTTAACCGGCGCTTTAGCGCCGCGTCTCAGTGTCCAGTAAGGCGGCCAGTTAGTGCGTCACGAATTCCGCGACGCCCTAACTCAAGTTGTGCAGCTCCCGTAGCGCGACCGAGAGCATCGCCGCATCGACGGGCGTGGCTGCGCGTAGCTCAGTCATCAACTGGGTGGCGCGCTCGATGCTGCGCCGGTTGCGTTCCTCCCACGCCGCAATCAGCGCGCCGGCATCCACGCCGTCCTTCGACGCGCCGAGGGCCTCGCCGGTGATCGTGCGCTGCAGACTCGAGAGGTCGTCGAGCATGGCGCCCTTGGCGAGGATGCGCCAATGCGCGTCGGCCGGCAGCGCAGCAATCTTCTCGCGCAGCCATGGCAAACCGAGCCGCGTCGAAAGCTGGAAGTAGATCTCCGCGACCGCTTCGGCCGAACGCCGCGTGCTGCCCGCGACCTCGATGATATCGAGCGCAGCGTAGAGCGTATCGAAGGCGACCACACGCATGGCGAGCGCCGGCGGCACGCCCTTCGCGACGTAATCGGCCACACCGGCGTCGATCCGGGCTTTTTCGCCCTCATCCAGCAACTGCGGCAGCCGGTTGGCGAGGGCGGCGACCTGCGGCGCAAAGTGCCCGATCGTCGCCGCCATGTCCTCAGTCAGGCGGCGCGAGCGCAGGAACCAGCTCGTGCCGCGCTCGATGAGCCGCCGGGTAGAGACCAGCATCGACGATTGCACGGCATCGTCGACCACGTTGTCGAGCGCCTCGATGTCCTCCCACAGCCTGACGAATCCGAACACCTCGCGGTTGAGCAGATAAGCGCGCACGGTTTCCGGGGGCTTTGCGCTGGTCGCTTCGAGCAGCCGGTGGATGAAAGTCGAGCCGACGCGGTTCACCATGCTGTTGGTGACATAGGTGGCGATGATCTCGCGCTTCAGGGGATGGCGTTGCATGTACTGGGCGTAGCGCTGCCGCAGCGCCTTAGGAAAATAGCGCTCGAGCGCGGTAGAAACCCACGGATCGTCCGGCAGCGTCGAGGCGAGCAGCTCGTCGTAGAGCCAGATCTTGCTGTAGGCGAGCAGCACCGCGCGCTCGGGGCTCGTCATGCCCTTGCTCGTTGCGCGGCGCTCGGCGATCTCTTCATCCGCGGGCAGAAACTCGAGCGCGCGGTTCAGCCGCCCGGTCTTTTCGAGAAAATGAATGAAGCGCTGGTGCGCATCGAGCATCTGCGGCGCGGTTCGCCCGGTCACCGACAGCGCCTGCGTCTGGAAGGTGTTGTCGCGCAGGACCAGCGCCGCGACATCGTCGGTCATTTCGCCGAGGAGCGTATTGCGCTGCTTCTCGGTGAGTTCTCCTTCGGCGATCGAGAGGCCGAGCAGGATCTTTATGTTCACCTCGTGGTCGGAGGTGTCCACGCCGGCGGAGTTGTCGATCGCGTCGGTGTTGATGCGACCGCCGGCCAGCGCGTACTCGATTCGCCCGAGCTGCGTGCACCCCAGATTGCCCCCCTCGACGACGACCTTGCAGCGAAGATCGCGGCCGTTGACCCGCAAAGCGTCGTTCGCGCGGTCGCCGACCTGCGCCTGCGTCTCGCTCGCCGCCTTGACGTAGGTGCCGATCCCGCCGTTGTAGATCAAATCGACCGGCGCCTTGAGGATCGCGTTGACGAGCTCCGTCGGCGTGAGCGACGCCGCGCCAGTCCCCAGCGCCTTCCCCACCTCGGGGGTGATCGCGATCGACTTGGCGCTCCGCGCATACACCCCGCCGCCCTTCGAAATGAGCTTCGTGTCGTAATCGGCCCAGGAGGAGCGCGGCAGCTTGAACAGGCGTTCGCGCTCCTTGAAGCTCGCCTCGGCGTCGGGTGTCGGATCGAGAAAGACGTGACGATGATCAAAGGCGGCGACGAGCTTGATGTGATGCGAAAGGAGCATCCCGTTGCCGAACACGTCACCCGACATGTCGCCGATGCCGGCGACGGTGAAATCGCTCGTCTGGGTGTCCACGCCCATCTCGCGGAAATGCCGCTTGACCGATTCCCAGGCGCCGCGCGCGGTGATGCCCATCGCCTTGTGGTCGTAGCCGGCCGAGCCGCCGGAGGCGAACGCGTCGCCGAGCCAGAACCCGTACTCCTTGCTGATCGCGTTGGCGTAATCGGAGAAGGTCGCGGTTCCCTTGTCGGCGGCGACGACGAGATACGGGTCGTCCGGATCGTGGCGCCTCACATCGGGCGGCGGCACGATCTTGTCGCCGACGCGGTTGTCGGTGAGGTCGAGCAGTCCCCGCAGGTAATTCTGGTAGCAGGCCACGCCCTCCTTCAGATAGGCTTCGCGGTCGGCCGGCGAAGGCGCCCTCTTCAGCACGAAGCCGCCCTTCGAGCCGACCGGCACGATCACCGTGTTCTTCACCATCTGCGCCTTGACGAGGCCCAATACCTCGGTGCGGAAATCCTCGGGACGGTCCGACCAGCGCAAGCCTCCGCGAGCGACTTTGCCGCCGCGCAGGTGCACGCCCTCGAAGCGCGTGGAGTAGACGAAGATCTCGAACATTGGCTTGGGCTCGGGCAACCCCGGCACTTTCGCCGGATCGAACTTGAACGACACGAAGCTCTTGCGCTTCCCGTCGGGGCCGCGGCGCCAGAAGTTCGTCCGCGTCGTGGCGAGGATCAGCGCGAGATATTGCCGCAGCACGCGGTCTTCGGACAGGTTATCGACGCGGTCGAGCGCGTGGTCGATCTCCTGGATCTTCGCAAGCGCCTGCGCTTGCGCCGCCGCGGAGAGCGCAGGATCGAAGCGCAGCTTGAAGAGCTCCACAAGCATGCGCGCGATGCCCGCGTGCGCGGCGAGCGTCGATTCGATGAACGCCTGCGAGAGCGCGAACCCGATCTGCCGCACGTACTTCGCGTAGGCGCGCAGCACCACGACATCCTCGGCGGGGAGCCGGGCCGCGACCACAAGCCGATTGAAGTTGTCGTTCTCGGCCTCGCCGCGAAAGACGCGCGCGAAGGCATCCTCGAACACCGCGCGCAGCGCATCGATCTCGATCTCGGCCTCGGTGACGACGGACATGAGACCCAGATCGTGCATCCAGACCGGCGGCAGGGAGTCGGGTGTGATCCGGTAGGGGCGCTCGTCGAGCACCTTGAGCCCCATGCTCTCGAGCATCGGCAGGCTGTCGGAGAGCGTCACCGGCCCGCCGCGGCGGAAAAGCTTGAAGCGCAGCGCCCCGGGACCGGCCTCGAGCGGACGATACAGCGACATGGCGAGCGGCTCGGCGTCCGTGAGCTTCGCCATCATCTCGATATCGGGCACGGCAATGCGGGCGTCGAACTCCTCGCGATATCCTGCGGGGAACGCGGCGCCGAACTGGCGGTACAGCTCATTGCCGGCCGCTTCGCCGAGGGTGCTGATCAACGCGTCCCTGAGATCGTCTTCCCAGCGGCGCGCCGCCGTGACGAGCCGCCCCTCCAGCTCGCGCACGTCGAAGTCGGGAATCTGTCCCGGCGTCGTGCGCACCATGATCATGATGCGCGCCAGCATCGACTCCGACAGATGCACGTTGAATTCCGAACTGGTGCCGTTGAAGGCTTCGGTAAGGATCGCCTGCCATTTCTCGCGCAACCCGGTCGTGTAGTTCTCGCGTGGGGCGTAGATCAGGCACGACAAGAAGCGCTCGAAGGCGTCGCGGCGGACGAAGAGCCGGAAACGCTGGCGATCCTCGAGATGAAGGATGGCCTTCGCGGTGCGCAGGAGATCGTCCTCGCCGATCTGGAACAGCTCGTCGCGAGGATAGGTTTCGAGGATGTTGATCAGCGCCTTTCCCGCATGCCCGCCCGCGGGGAGCCCTGCGCGCTTGACGACGTTGGCCGCCTTGCGCCGCAGGAGGGGAATCTGCGAGACGCTGGCGCTGTAGGCGGTGGAAGTGAACAGACCGAGGAAGCGGTCCTCGCCGACGACTTCGCCTTTGTCGTCGAAGCGCTTCACCGCAATGTAGTCGAGATAGCCGGGCCGGTGCACGGTGGAGCGCGAAGTCGCCTTGGTCACGACCAGCAGCTCCGGCCGCCGCGCGTAGGCGCGCACTTCGGGCGGAAGCGCGGAGAAACTCGCCGCGACTTCCTTGCTCGGTCCCTCGCGCAGGATGCCGAGGCTCGAATCGGAAACGACCCGCAGCACGTCCTCACCGCCGACCGAGGCAAGCTCGTGCCGGCGATAGCCGAGGAAGGTGAAATGATTGTCGGCGAGCCAGCGCAGGAATTCCTTGCCCTCGGCGAGCTCCTCGGCCGGGAGCGGAGGCGCACGCTTTTCGACCTCGGCAAGCACGGCGTTCGCACGCTCGCGCATCGCCTTCCAGTCCTCCACCGCGGCGCGGACGTCGTCGAGCACGTTGCCGATGTCGGCCGCCAGCGCCTCGAGCCGCGCCGGCTCCACGATGCGATCGATTTCGACGTGGATGAACGATTCGCGCCGCGCGTTGCGGTCGTCGTCGCTCGCTAGCCCGCCGAGCACACCGTCGGCGCCGCGCGCAACCGCGACGATCGGATGAATGAGCAGATGCAGCGTGAGGCCGTGCCGATTCACCTCCATCGTCACCGAGTCCACCAGGAACGGCATGTCGTCGTTGACGATCTCGATGATCGTGTGCGTCGACTGCCAGCCGTGCTCCTCGAGCGTGGGATTGAACACGCGGATGCGCGCGCGCCCCGGCTCGCGCTTCCGCGCGAAGTTCCAGTGCGACAGCGCCGCGCCGTAAAGGTCCGCAGGCTCCCGCTCGGCGAGATCCTCCGGCTCGACGTCCTGGTAATAGCGACTCGCGAAATCCTCGATGACCGCACGTTGCGCCGGTGGGAGCTTCGCGCGCACGAGCTTCAGCATCTCCTCGAGGCGCCCGCCGCGCCCGACGTCGCCATTCGCGCTCATCGTTTCTCCTCGATCGTGTCACTCAAACCGCGCGTGCGCGGCGGCCCGGGCAAGGGCAGAACGTTACCCTCGCTGTGTGACGTTAGAGCGAAGAATTATCGGCTACGGCGCTCTTCGGTACAACTCGCGTGCCGCATCCGGCGTCGCAGCAAGGGCTGATGGTGCCGGGGGAGGGACTCGAACCCTCACTCTGTTGCCAGAACTGGATTTTGAGTCCAGCGCGTCTACCAATTCCGCCATCCCGGCCGATGCGCGATGCGGGCGCCAAGGCTGACGTTGCCGGCGCTCCGCAGAGACGGCATTATCGCGGAAAACGCCCATTCTCTTCAAACGAGGGCCGCGCCGCCATGTCCGAGCGACGCGCTTACCGCCTTTCCGATTTCGACTACGAGCTGCCGCAGGACTTGATCGCGCAGCGACCTGCGCGCGAGCGCGCGCAGAGCCGTCTGCTGCACGTCGGCGGCTCGAAGCTCGCCGATCTTTCCTTCGCAGCCCTGCCCGACCTGCTCGCGCCGGGCGACGTGCTCGTCGTCAATGACACTCGCGTGATTCCGGCGCGGCTTCGCGGACGGCGCGAGACCGGGGGGCGGGTCGAGCTCCTGCTCGAGCGGATCGTCGCGCCGGACGAAGCCTGGATGCAGCTGGCGGCGAGTCATCCGCCGAAGCCGGGCGGACGCATCTTGCTCGACCGCGGCAATGCGACCGCGACCGTCCTCGAGCGCGACGGCCGCTTCGTGCGGCTTCGCTTCGCGGCCTCCCTTGCGCTCGACGACTATTTCGAGCGTTACGGAGAAGTCCCGCTGCCGCCGTATATAGCGCGCGCGGTCGAGCCTGCCGACGCCGAGCGCTACCAGACCATCTATGCGCGGCAGCGCGGCGCGGTCGCGGCGCCCACGGCCGGGTTGCACTTTGAGCAGGCGATGCTCGAGAGGCTGCGCGAGCGAGGCATCGTCGTCACCTCCCTCACGCTGCACGTCGGCGCCGGCACCTTCGAGCCGGTGGACGAGGAAGATCTGGCGCAGCACCACGTGCACCGCGAGCGCTACGAGATTCCTGGAGCGACCGCCGCCGCGATCGAGGGGGCGCACGGGGCCGGACGCTCCGTGATTGCGGTCGGCACGACGACCCTTCGCGCGCTCGAGTCCGCCGTGAGCCCGGAAGGCGTGCGCGCGGGCGCGGCGGAGACGACGCTCTTCATCACGCCCGGCTTTCGCTTCCGTGTGGTCGATCGGCTCATCACGAACTTCCATCTGCCGCGTTCGACGCTGCTCATGCTGGTGTCGGCGTTCGGCGGGTTCGACACGATTCGCAATGCATATGCGCACGCGATCCGCCAGCGCTACCGCTTTTACAGCTATGGCGATGCGATGCTGCTCGAGCGGGATCCTTCGGTAGAATCGCCGCGATGAAATTCGAGGTCATCGAACGCTGCGGGGAAGCGCGACGCGGGAAGCTCGCGCTTGTGCACGGCTCGATCGACACGCCCGTGTTCATGCCGGTGGGAACCTACGGGACGGTGAAGGCGATGGCGCCCGACGAGCTCGAAGCGCTCGGCGCCGAGATCGTGCTGGGCAACACCTTCCATCTCTGGCTGCGTCCCGGAACCGAGGTGATCGCAGCGCACGGCGGCCTGCATCGGTTCATGGGCTGGCGCCGGCCGATCCTCACCGATTCCGGCGGCTATCAGGTGTTCTCGCTGGGGCCGCTGCGCAAGGTCCGCGAGGACGGCGTCGCGTTCGCCTCGCCCGTCGATGGCGACCGGCTCCTTCTCACCCCGGAGCTGTCGATCGAAATCCAGCACGCGCTCGGCGCCGACGTGGCGATGGTGTTCGACGAGTGCATGAGCTACCCGGCGACGCGCGGCGAAGCGGCCGAGTCGATGCGACTTTCGCTTCGCTGGGCGGCGCGCTGCAAAGAGGCGCATGGCGACAACCCAAACGCGCTTTTCGGCATCGTGCAGGGCGGCATGTTCGAGGAGCTTCGCGACGAATCGCTCGGCGCGCTCTCGGATATCGGCTTCGACGGTTACGCGATCGGCGGCCTGTCGGTGGGCGAACCGAAGGAGGAAATGCAGCGCATCGAGGCGCACGTAGCGCCGCGGCTTCCTCCCGACCGGCCGCGGTATCTGATGGGCGTGGGCACGCCGGAGGACATCGTGACGGCAGTGGGCCACGGCATCGACATGTTCGACTGCGTGCTTCCGACGCGCAACGCGCGCAACGGCTGGCTCTACACGCGCTACGGCGACGTCAAGATACGCAATGCCCGCTATCGCGCGGACCTCGCGCCGCTCGACGAGGGTTGCGACTGCTATGCCTGCCGCCATTTCAGCCGCGCCTACCTCCATCACCTGCAGCGCGCGAACGAGATCCTCGGCGCGCGGCTCAACACCATTCACAACCTGCGCTACTACCTGACGCTCCTCGCGGAGCTTCGCGATGCGATCGTCGGCGGGACCTTGCCCGCCTATGCGCAGCGCTTCCGGGAGGACCGGTCGCGCATGTTATGATTAACGGTTTACTGCATTGATCCGGCCCGGCGCGGCCGGCCCGCCGCAAGGAGGAATCATCCGTGTTCATCAACCCGGCTTACGCACAGGCCACCGGCAGCACGCCCGGCGGCGACATCATGGCCTTCCTGCCGATGATCGCCATCGTGGTGGTGTTCTACTTCCTGCTGATCCGGCCGCAGCAGAAGCGCGCCAAGGAGACGAAGTCGATGCTCTCCGCGCTGCAGAAAGGCGACGAGGTCGTCACGGCCGGCGGCGTCGTCGGCAGGATCTCCAAGCTGACCGACGCCTACGCCAGCGTGGAGATCGCGCCGAACGTGGAAGTGACCGTGCAGCGCAGCGCAATCTCGCTGGTCCTGCCGAAGGGCACGATCAAGGCGCTTTGAAGTCGCCGTGAATCGCTATCCCGTCTGGAAGTACGCGCTCATCGCGGTGGCTATGCTCGTCGGCATCGTCTACACGGTGCCCAACGTCTTCCCCGAAGTGCCCGCCGTCCAGGTTTCGACCAGCAAGAGCAACGTCAAGGTCGATGCTTCGACGCTGCAGACGGTCGAGGACGCGCTGAAGGCGGCCAACGTTCCCTATCGCGGCGAAGCGCTCGACGCGACGGGCGTCAAGGTGCGTTTCGCCGATGCGGATACGCAGCTGCGCGCGAAGGAAGTGCTGCAGAAGGCGCTCGGCGACAACTACATCGTCGCGCTCAACCTTGTGTCGAGCTCGCCGCACTGGTTCGCGAGCATCGGCGCGCTGCCGATGTATCTCGGGCTCGATCTTCGCGGCGGAGTGCATTTCCTGCTTCAGGTCGACATGAAAGCGGCGCTCGACAAGGCGGCCGACCGCTACCTCACCGACATTCGTTCGCTGCTGCGGGAGAAGAAGGTCATCTACTCCGGCATCGCGCGCGAGGGCCCGACAGTGGGCATCCGCTTCCGGGACTCCGCCGAGCGGGCCAAGGCCTACAGTCAGATCTCCGCCGCGTTCCCGGATCTGCAGTTGAACGAGCTCGACACCGGCGCCGAGTTCAAGCTGGTCGGGAGCCTCAAGCCCGAGGCGCAGAAGCGCATCCAGGACGGCGCGGTGCAGCAGAACATCACCATCCTGCGCAATCGCGTGAACGAGTTGGGCGTGGCCGAGCCGATCGTCCAGCAGCAGGGCGCCGATCGCGTGGTCGTGCAACTTCCCGGCGTTCAGGATACCGCTCGGGCCAAGGACATTCTCGGCCGCACGGCGACTCTCGAGATACGCATGGTCGACGAAGACCCGACGGCCATCCAGCAGGCTCTGACAGGGCAGGTCCCCTTCGGCGACGATCTGCTCACCGAGCGCACCGGCCAACCGGTGCTGGTCAAACGGCAGGTCGTCCTCACGGGCGACCGCATCAACGATGCACAGTCCGGCTTCGTCAGCAACACCAACGAGGCGGCCGTGCACGTGAACCTCGACGGCACGGGCGCGCGCATCTTCAAGGAGATCACACGGGAGAACGTCGGCAAGCGCATGGCGATCGTGCTGGTGGAAAAGGGCAAGGCCGAGGTCATCACCGCCCCGGTGATCCGCGAGGAGATCGGCGGCGGACGGGTGCAAATCAGCGGCGGCCGCATGTCGACGCGCGAAGCGAACGACATCGCGCTCCTGATGCGCGCGGGCGCGCTCGCGGCGCCGATGGAGATTGTCGAGGAGCGCACCGTCGGGCCGTCGCTCGGCAAGGAGAACATCGACAAGGGCTTCGACTCCGTCACCTACGGCTTCGTCGTGCTGGCGGTCTTCATCTGCGTCTATTACGCCTTGATGGGCGTGATTTCGACCATCTCGCTGGCAGTGAACCTGCTGCTGCTGGTGGCCATTCTGTCCATGCTCCAGGCGACCCTCACCCTGCCCGGCATCGCGGCAGTAGCGCTCACGCTGGGCATGGCGATCGACGCCAACGTGCTGATCAACGAGCGCATCCGCGAGGAGTTGCGCTGGGGCGACACGCCGCATGCGGCGATCCAGGCCGGCTACGAGCGCGCCTGGAACACGATTCTCGACTCCAACGTGACGACGCTGATCGCGGGGCTCGCGCTGCTCATCTTCGGTACCGGGCCGGTGCGCGGCTTCGCCGTCGTGCATTGTCTCGGGATTCTCACCTCGATGTTCTCCGCCGTGTTCGTCTCGCGCGGGCTCGTCGCCATCGTCTACGGCGGGCGCAAGAAGCTCGACAAGATATCGATCGGTCAGGTGTGGAAGCCGACCGCAGGCCCGGCATAGCCGGGCGAGGTCGTCCCCGCGGAAGCGGGGACCTAGCGACGTTTATGACCCCTTACCGTACAACGACACCATATCCCCGCTTACGCGGGAATGACGAGCACTAAAGAGCCATGGAATTCTTCCGCATCAAGCGCGATATCCCGTTCATGCGGCACGCGCTGGTGTTCAACGTGATCTCTGCGGTCACGTTCCTGCTGGCAGTCCTGTTCCTCGCGACCCGGGGGCTCAACCTCGGCGTGGATTTCCGTGGCGGCACGCTGATCGAGATCGCCTACAGCCATCCCGCCGACCTCAGCCGCGTGCGCGCTGTCATCGACAAGATGAACCTCGGCGAATTCGCGGTGCAGAGCTTCGGCAGCGCCAACAGCGCGCTGATCCGGCTGCCACTGAAGGAAGGGCTCTCCAGCGCACAGCTCTCGGAGAGGGTGATGACGGCGCTCAAGGCGGACGACCCGAATGTGAGCCAGCAGCGCGTCGAGTTCGTCGGACCGCAGGTCGGCAAGGAGCTCTACGAGAACGGGGCGCTCGCGCTGCTGCTCGTATCGATCGGCATCGTCGCCTACCTCGCGCTTCGCTTCGAATGGCGCTTCGCCGTGTCCGCGATCATCGCCAATCTGCACGACGTGGTGATCATCCTCGGCTTCTTCGCGTTCTTCCAGTGGGAGTTTTCGCTGCCGGTGCTCGCCGCCGTGCTCGCGGTGCTGGGCTATTCGGTCAACGAATCGGTGGTCATCGCCGACCGGATTCGCGAGAACTTCCGCAAGATGCGCAAGGCGACCGTGCCTGAGATCATCAACAGTGCGATCACGAGCACGCTTTCGCGCACGATCATCACCCACGGCTGCACGCTGATGATGGTGCTCTCGATCCTCTTCTTCGGCGGCGAGACGCTGCACTATTTCGCTCAGGCGCTCGCGATCGGCATCTGCTTCGGCATCTATTCCTCGGCGCTGGTGATGGCCTCGCTGGTGATGTGGCTGGGCGTGTCGCGCGAGGATCTGGTCAAGCCGGAAAAGAAGGCAGGAGCGGCGGGTATCGAGAAGATCCTGCCTTGATTACCACCCTGCTCTACTCGCTGTTTGCGCTCGACCAGACGCTTTCCGATCTCGCCGCGCAGCACGCAGCCCTGCTCTTTATCGCGCTCTTCATCGTCATCTTCGCCGAGACCGGGTTGGTGATCTTTCCCCTGCTGCCCGGTGACTCGCTGCTGTTCGTCACCGGTGCGGTCGCTGCGGCGAGCGGGATCAGCATCCACCTGCTGGTGCTCACGCTGTTTGCAGCGGCCGTCCTCGGAGACTCGCTCAACTACGCCATCGGCCACTACATCGGCCCCATCGTCTTTCATCGCCCGCAGGACACCTGGCTCGGACGCTGGCTGAAGCCGCAATATCTCGAGCGCACTCACCGCTTCTACGAGAAATACGGCGGCTTCGCGATCGTCATCGGCCGCTTCGTGCCGATCGTGCGCACCTTCGCGCCGTTCCTGGCCGGCGTGGGCGAGATGACCTATCACAAGTTTCTCTGCTACAACGTCCTCGGCGCTGCGGCGTGGGTCGCCTCCCTCGCCTACGCCGGTTTCCTGTTCGGCAACATTCCCTGGGTGAAGGACAACCTGGCCTGGATCGTGGTGGGCATCGTGATCGTCTCGGTGATGCCGGCGATCATGACGTTCATTCGAGAGCGTCGGGCGCAGCGTTACACGAATGGCGCGTAATGGACGGCAGAAGCTCGAGGCTCTCAGACGCAAATACGCCGGCGCTGAAGGCGGGGACATCTTTCATCCGCCCTTTGCCGCGGTCGCGGCGCAGATCTTCTCCAAGGGTGGTCGGCGCAAATGGCCGTTCGCGGACGCCGCAACGTTTCTCGGCCTGACGTACCAGCCCGATCTGCCTTCAGCTGCCGATTGGGGCGGCGTGGATGTCGCGCTGATCGGCGTGCCGATGGATCTCGGCGTCACTAACCGCGCAGGGGCGCGCCTCGGTCCACGCGCGGTGGGAGCGGTGGAGAGAATCGGCCCCTATGAGCACGCGCTGGGCATCGCCCCGCTGTTGAGCCTGCACGCAGCCGACGTAGGCGACGTGCCGATGAAAAGCCGCTTCAGCCTCGAAGCCTGTCGTTCCGTCAGGCGGTGCTCGACGGCGTGCTCGACCCCGACCGCTCGATCCAGATCGGCATCCCCGGCGGCGCGGAATTTCTGTGGGAGTTCTCGACCGAGAGCGGGATGACGGTCCTGCTCAGACCCGCCGCGCGAGATCCGCGGCGTCGCCAACGTAAGTCGACGGCGTCAATGCCGCGAGCCGCGCTTTCGCGTCGGGCGGAATCGCGAGCGTTTCGATGAACGCCGCGAGCGCCTCGCGCGTAATGCCCTGTTTGCCTCGCGTCAACGCTTTTAACTGCTCGTACGGATCCGGCAGACCGTAGCGGCGCATAACTGTCTGGATCGCTTCGGCGAGCACCTCCCAATTGGCGTCGAGATCGGCGGCGATGCGCGCGGGGTCGACCGCGAGCTTGGCGAGTCCCCGCCGGCACCCGAGATACCCCAGCATCGAGTGTCCGAGCGCGACGCCGACGTTGCGCAGCACGGTGGAGTCCGACAGATCGCGCTGCCAGCGCGAGATCGGAAGCTTCTCCGCGAGGTGCCGCAGCAAGGCATTGGCAAGGCCGAGATTGCCCTCGGAATTCTCGAAATCGATCGGGTTGACCTTGTGCGGCATCGTGCTCGACCCGATCTCGCCTTCCTTTGCCTTCTGCCGGAAGTAGCCGAGCGAGACGTAGCCCCAGAGGTCGCGGTCGAGATCGATCACGATCGTGTTGAGGCGCGCAAGCGCGTCGAAGAGTGCGGCAAGCCGATCGTGCGGCTCGATCTGCGTCGTGTATGCGGCGAACTCGAGCCCGAGCGAAGAGACTACCCGGCGCGCAAGCGCCTGCCAGTCGACGTCGGGATAGGCGACGCGATGCGCGTTGTAGTTGCCGACCGCGCCGTTGATCTTCCCGGGCAGTTGAAGTGCGGCAAAATCCTCGCGCGTCGACACGAGCCGCCTGACGACGTTCGCCATCTCCTTGCCGAGCGTGGTCGGCGTGGCCGGCTGGCCGTGCGTTCGCGCGAGCATGGGCAGTGCGGCGTGCGTATGCGCAAGCCCGATGAGATCGGAGATCAGCGCGTCGACGGCGGGCAACAAGACGTCGCGCCTTGCTCCTGCGAGCATCAGTCCGTAGGCGAGATTATTGATGTCCTCGGACGTGCAGGCGAAGTGAATGAACTGCGCCGCGCGGGCGATCTCCGGCGCGCCGGCGAAGCGCTCCTGCAGCCAGTATTCGATTGCCTTGACGTCGTGGTTGGTGGTCTCCTCGATCACCTTGACGCGCTCGGCTTGGGCGACGTCGAACTTGGCGACAGCTTCGTCGAGGAGCGCGCGCGCGGATGCGGAGAATGGAGACAACTCGCCGATCCCTTGCTCGTCGGACAGGGCCTTGAGCCATACCAGCTCCACGCGGATGCGCTCGCGGATCAGGCCCGCTTCGCTGAAGTGTGCCGCGAGCGGTTCGAGCTTGGAACGGTAGCGCCCGTCGAGCGGGCTGAGCGCAGTGAGCGCGGAGAGCGAAGCGGACGCGTCGGTCTTCGGCATGCCAATTCTGAAGCGAAGTCGAAGGATTCGTGCGCTGGGCGGAAGCGAAACGAGTCTAACACGCCGCGTTGGGACGCGTACGCGCGATGCTATAATTTGCACCGAGTCACGTCTCTCGTGGCCCGCTGCAATCCACACTGCGCTCGCCCCGCCGATGAAGCTGATCGCATCACTTGTCAGTCCGTACGCACGCAAGGTGCGCATCGCGCTCGCCGAAAAAAAGATCGAGTACGAGCTGGTCGAGGCTTCACCGTGGACGGCCGACACGAACGTGCCTTCGTACAACCCGCTCGGCAAGGTTCCCGTTCTGGTGCTCGATGACGGCACCAACCTTTTCGACTCGCGCGTCATCGTGGAATATCTCGACACGGTGAGCCCGGTCTCGCGGCTCATGCCGGAGCCGAGCCGGCAGCGCATCGTCGTCAAACGTTGGGAGGCGCTCGCGGACGGGATCCTTGATGCGGCGGTGGGGATCGTGCTCGAGAACAGGCGTCCCGTGAAACAGCAAAACAAGGATTGGCTCGAGCGGCAGCGCTTGAAGATCGATCGCGGAGTTGCCGAATTCGCGAACGAGCTGGGCGAGAAGGGGTGGTGCAACGGCGAGGCCTATTCGCTCGCCGACATCGCGGCCGGGTGTGCGCTGGGTTATCTCGATTTCCGCCATCCCGCCATCGACTGGCGGACCCAGTATCCCAATCTCGTCAAGCTGGCCGAGAAGCTCGCCAAGCGGCCGTCGTTCGCCGACACGATTCCACCGGCCGGCGCGTAGGCAAGGTTGACGCGCGGTGCGCCGCCGTAAGCGAGGCGCGATGTGGCGCAGTCGTCGTAAGTGGGTGAAATGCGCCATGGCGCCGAGCTGACCGCGGCGCACCGCGCTTACAGCGCCTGCTTGAGCTGCTCGAGGATCGCGGGGTTCTCTAGGGTGGACACGTCCTGCGTGATGCTCTCGCCCTTGGCGAGCGAGCGCAGCAGCCGGCGCATGATCTTGCCTGAGCGCGTCTTCGGCAGGTTGTCGCCGAAGCGGATGTCCTTCGGCTTGGCGATCGGGCCGATTTCCTTGGCGACCCAGTCGCGCAGCTGCTTGGCGACTTTCTCGGCGTCTGCGCCCGAGGGCCGTGCCTGCTTCAGGACGACGAACGCGCAGATCGCCTCACCTGTGAGATCGTCGGGACGTCCGACGACCGCAGCCTCGGCGACCATGGGATTCGCGACCAGCGCGGATTCGACCTCCATCGTTCCGAGTCGATGGCCCGAGACGTTCAACACGTCATCGATGCGTCCCATGATAGTGAAGTAACCGGTCTCTTTATCGCGCACCGACCCGTCCCCCGCGAGATAGAGCTTGCCGCCAAGCTCCTCGGGGTAGTACGACTTCTTGTAGCGGTCGGGGTCGCCCCAGATCGTGCGGATCATCGCCGGCCAAGGGCGCTTGATGACGAGCAGGCCTCCGTGGCCGTTCGGGACGTCGTGGCCCGTTTCGTCGACGATCGCGGCCATGATTCCCGGGAGCGGCAGCGTGCACGATCCCGGCACCAGCGCCGTCACGCCCGGCAGCGGCGTGATGAGAATGCCGCCCGTCTCGGTTTGCCACCAGGTATCGACGATGGGGCAGCGCTCGCGTCCGACGTTCGTGTAGTACCACATCCACGCCTCGGGATTGATCGGTTCGCCGACCGTCCCAAGCAGGCGCAGGCTCGAGAGGTCGTAATTCTT
>Ga0335083_10003293_pt1 | contig 20988 bp, 24 predicted proteins | sample Lox_Sample_42_FD_206716 | JGI IMG/M metagenome (GOLD analysis project Ga0335083, IMG submission 206716) | Soil microbial communities from Loxahatchee National Wildlife Refuge, Florida, United States - Lox_Sample_4.2 | ecosystem: Environmental > Terrestrial > Soil > Wetlands | place: USA...
CGAGGGCGCCGGCGCGATCGAAGCGGGTCAGCGCGAGCTCCGCGTTCTGCAGCTGGGCCTCGCGCGCGCGGCCGGGCGCGACGTGGGCCAGCGCCTCCAGCCGGGCCTGGGCCTCGTCCAGCCGGCCCTGGCGCCGCAGCAACCGGACCAGCGTGAAGCCGGCGTCGACCAGCTCGGTGGATTGAGCGCCGTCGGCCGGGCCGGCCCGATCGACGATGTCGTGCAAGGTGCCGATCGCTCCCTCGACGTCGCCCAGTCGCTGCTCCGCGTCGGCCAGGAACAGCGCGCCCTCGAGGTCGTCCGGGTGCGCGCGCGTCTGCTCGCGCAGCTCGCGGATCTTCGCGTCCAGCCTGGCCCGCCCCTGTCGCGAGAGCAGCGTCAGCAGGCGGGCGCGCGCCTCGCTTCGAGCGGCGGCCCCGCCGGACACCAGGCCGGCCTGGGGCGTCTGGCCGGCGGACAGGACCTTCTCCCACTCGGCCGTCGCCGCGTCGGTCTGGTGCTCGCGCTCCGCGATGCGCGCCAGCAGCCGGTGCGGCTCGGTGCGGCTGGGGTCGGCCGCCTCGGCCGCCTCCGCTTCGTCGCGCGCGTCGTTGACCATGTCGTGGTCGAGCAGGATCTCGCCGAACCGCAGGTGACCCGCCGCGGGCGAGGCGGAACGGCGGCGCAGCGCCGCCCAGGTCCGGCGGGCGGAGGCCCGGTCGCCCGCCTGAAACTGGGCCTCGCCCAGCCCGATCGCCGCGACCTCGCTGTCGGGCTCGCGCCGGTCGAGGAGCGTCCAGGCCCGGATGGCGCGACGGTCGTCGCGCCATCGCTCAGCCAGCTCGGCCAACCGCTCCAGGGCCGCGGGCTCGCCAGCGAACCGGGTCATCGCGTGGTCCAGCGTCGCGCCGGCGGCCACGCGATCGCCTGCGCGCCACTGGCGGTCGGCCAGCTCCGTGGCCAGGTCGACGTCGCCCGGGCGGCGCCGGGCCAGCTCCTCCTCGACCGTCCTGGCCTCCTGCGCGTTCCCGGCGCGATCGAGGAGCGCGACCAGCCGGCGGCCTATCGCGCCGTCCCGCGGCGCCAGGTCGTGTGCACGTCGGGTGGCCTGGAGCGCGCCATCCAGGTCTCCCATCTCCTCGAGCACCTGACCCAGCAGGTCCAGCTCGACGTGGGCCTGTCCGGCGCCGGGCGCGTGAGCCAGGGTGTCGGCCAGCTCCGAGAGTCGCCCGCGCGTCCGCGCGACGTCGCGGGCGGCGGTCCAGACCTCGCCGCGCCGGGTGTCCGTGGGCGGCAGCTCGCGCAGCAAGGCGTTGATGGTGCCGGCGGCGCGGTCGGATGATCGCGGGTCGGCCGAGGGGGCGCGCAGCCGGGCCGCGCGCAGCGCCAGAGACAGCTTCGCGGCCAGGTGCCCCGCCGGGACGCGCGCCTCCAGCGCCGTGGCCGCCTCGTCGGTCCTGCCCGCGCGCTCCAGCAGATCGGCCAGGGCCTCGGCGGCGCGATCGTCCGAGGGCGCCAGCTGCGCCAGCTCGCGGCGCAGCGCGATCGCGCGATCCAGATCGGCGCCGGCGGGTCGAGAGGGGAGCGACGCGAGCGCGCCGTCGATCAGGCGGCGGCGTGCCGGCGGGCGCCGCTCTTCGGCCAGCGCTCGGTCGTACGCGCGGGCGGCCGCCTCTGTGTTCCCGGCCGCCGCCAGGGCGCGAGCGCGGCCGGCCAGCGCGGCTGGCGCGCGCGGCGCGACGCGGAGCGCGTCGTCGAAGGCGGCGGCGGCAGTCGCGAAGTCTTCCGCCGCCAGCAGCGCCTGCGCGTACGCAGCGCGGCTGGCGTAGTCACCGCGCGCGGCGGCGCGAACCCGCAGGCGCTCCTCCAGCGCGGCCCGCCCCCGCCGTCCGGCCAGCTGCACCGCGCGGCGCGCGACGGTGGGGTCGTCGGGATGACGCTGGAGCTCGGCGACCGCGGCGTCGAGCAGCGCTTCGGGCGAACGGCCGTGAACCTGCCAGGCAGCGTTCGCCGTTCGCGCAGCCAGCGCGAACAGCGCGGCGAGAGCGCCCAGCGCCAGCCGGCGTGCCACGCCCCAAGCGTAGCACCGCCGCCGCGTTGGCTGGCCCCGCCAGCGCCGCAAAAAAAAAACGGCCTCCGGCGCCGCACCATTGCTGCGCCGGAGACCGACCGAGGTGAGGTTGGTGGATGAAGGTGTTAGACGAACCGGCTCTGGATCGGCCGAGGAGCCAGCAGCCGGGCCAGCCGTTCGCGGCGTTCGCGCAGGTAGTCGCGAATCAGCCGCTCGTGCTTGCGCGCCATGGAGACGAAGCGGAGCCCCGACACCTGCAGGCTGCGATGAAGCGCGTCGAAGCGCGGCTCGGCGGCTGCCCAGATGGTCTCGTTGGTCCCGGGGAGCTCGATCTCGAGGTTGACCAGCTCGACCGGGCGCTGGGTCGGATCGAGCCGCTTCTGCAGCGCCAGACCCCCTTCGCTCACGTCCCGCGCCAGAGCGGGGCAGGGGTCGTCCTTGACGTACTGGTTCATCGTCAGGGCCAGCCGAAGGCGAGGTGTCAGACGGCGGCCGAGGGCCAGTGAGAGATTGTCGTACATGTAGGACAAGATAGGCGCAATACCGACCCTGTCAAAAAAGTCGATCCGATTTTTTTCAGCGGCCGCCGGCGATCAGCCGTTGCGGCGCGCCAGCAGGAAGCTGCGGATCGATTCACGCACCGACGCCGGGATGCGCGTCGCCAGCGCTTCGCGCGTCAGCTCCGGCGTCCGCCGATACGTTTCGAAGAAACAGACACAGTCGGGGCACTGAGAGAGATGCCGCCGAAATCCAACCTGTTCCGTCTCGGGGAGCGCACCCTCGATGTAATCGAAACAGAAGTCGATGAGTTCCTGGCAATTCATCGTGGGCCTGACTTCGTCATTCGGGTCCCGGCCTTCCGTTTCCTATTCGATGGCCGCGAAGGGCCACGGTTTCGACGAATATTACCAAAACGACGAGGTTTCCGCGCAACTGCCCCGCGTGATGGCCGAAACCGCGAGCATGAAGGTGCGTGATCCGACCACCTCGGGCGCACCGGGGGGCCCCCCCAAGGTCCAGCCGGCGGGGCACGGTCCAGCGCGCCGGCTGGGCCGAAACGGCCCGGGGTTCGGCCCGGTTCTGGCGGGCTTACCAAACGGACCGGATGCCCAGGTCGAGCGCTCCGCGCGGCAATCTGCCGGCGGCCCGCCGCGCAAAATTAGAGAAGTCGGTCAGATCGGATCGGTCGAGAGGGTCCTCATCGGCTCGCGCGCGGGCGATCCGGAAGCGCGCGTCGCCGTGGCCGACGGATCGCCCGGAGGCGCGGAGATTCGCCTCGTCGCGATCGGCGGAGGCCGCAGCATCGTCGCGGAGATCTTGACAGCCAGCACCGGTTCGCGCGACACGCTGTCGAACGCGATGGAAGAGATCCGGGTCCGTCTGCGCCGCCGCGGGATCGCCCTGTCGATCGTGAGCGCCCAGCAAAACGATCGGGGGCGGCGGTGACGGTCACCTCGTTCGATCTCGCCGGATGCCCGGCGGTCTCGCGCGCCGAAGCCGCGGCGTCGCGCGCGATGGCGCGCTTCCTGGCGGGTGTGCCGCCGGCCTGGACGGTCGACCTGCCGCTGCTCGGCCAGGCAAAGGTAGAGACGGTCGGGGTGATCTCCTCGGTCCCCTCCGATGCCATCGCGGTCGCCATCCGGCGCGACGGAGTGGCGGGGCGACTCTCGGTGCCAGCGCCGCTGGCCAGCCGGTGGGTCGACGTCGCGCTCTGTGGTGGCGAGGGATTTGGTCCCGCGCGGGAGCTGGGGCGCGCCGAGCGCGGCGTTCTCATCGCGCTGCTGTCGCCGCTGCTCGACGCGGCGGGGTGGTCGTTCGGTCTGGGGCCGGCGCCCGAGCGGCACGGACCAGCGGTGGTGTTGCGCCTGACCTCGTCGGCGGGCGGCGGAACGTTGTGGCTGCAGACTCCGCCGGCGCCGGCCGTTCATGGGGCGGGTTCGATCACCGTCGATCGCGGAGCAGGCCTGCCGCTCGAGGCTGCGCTGCAGGTCGCCCGGACGACGCTCACGAACGCGGAGGTGGCCCAGCTGGCCGCGGGCGATGCGGTGCGGTTCGACGGGACCGCGGCCGCCGCCGCCGACACCACCGCCGACTGGGACGTGAATCTTTCTCTGGGCGATTCCTGCGCCACGCTGCGGGTGGCGCCCGACGGCCGCGCGACGGCCGTCACTGGTTGGAGGCACGCAACGCGGATGCTGGACGCAAAGCCGAACGCAAAGGACCTGACCATGGAGGCTGAAAAGACCATCGAACCGGCCGCGGCGCTCTCGGACGCGCCGATCGAAATCGTGGCCGAGCTGGGTCGGATCACGTTGCGGGCCAGCGAGGTGCTGGGACTGGCGCCGGGGGTGGTGCTCGGCCTGCGGGCGGAGCGCACCAGCGCGGTCGTGCTGCGGGTCGGCGGCGAGCCCTGGGCCGAGGGTGAGCTGGTGAACGTGGACGGGGAGCTCGGCGTCCGCGTGACGCGCCTGACCCGCGGGTGACGACGTTCAGACGCTGGCCAGCGTCTCGTCGACGATCTCGGCCACGGCGGTGGCCGTCGCCGACCAGCGCGGCGCACGGTCCATCAGCCGCGTGACCAGCGGCGCCCAGACGTCGCTGTCGATGCGGAGCCCCAGCGCGCGGCGAATCGCGCTCTCGACCTCGAACGCGGAGGAGGCGCTGTACAGGATCGCGTCCCCGGTGCGGGAGGCCGCATCGTAGTCGACCAGGTAGTCGTGGTTCGCGCCGACGTCCGGCGCGATCGGGAGCGTCCCGTAGAGCAGGGCCAGCCCCGCAGACCGGCCGATGCGGTCGTGATCGTCGCCGAGCAGGATCGCGTCGGCGGCCGCGCGCGCGAAGCGCTCGTCGGCCGGTTCGGCGCCCGGCAACAGGGCCACCCGGCCGGGCTGCCTCAACGCCAGCAGCCGCGCCCGGTCCACCGCCGCCGGCTCGCCCTTTGGCACAATCACGGTCACGACGTCGAACGGCGCCAGGCGCTCGATGGCGGCGAGCATGGCGTGCGCGTCGTCGTCGCTCCCGAGCGGGCCGGTGGTGAGCAGCAGCGTGCGCGGTCCCACGGCCACGGAGCAGCGTCGGGCCAGCGCGCGCCGGCACTCCGCCTTGCGCGCGAGCGGGGTCGCACCCGACGTGGCGGGCAGAGCGGGATCCGTGGCCGGATCGTGGGGCGGATCGTCGCAGCCGAACCGAACGCTCAGGAACGGCTCGTCGGACGCGCGCGACGCCAGCCCGGGGTCGGACTCCATCGCCCGAGCGGCGCTGGGGCTGGGGCCCACGATCGCGTTGGCCCCCAGGCAGCCGAGCGCGACCAGCGAATGCGAGGCCGAGTCGTCGCCCAGCAGGAGCGGGCGCAGGACCTCGGTCTCCTCCGGCGTGAGCGGGACGCCGGTACGGCCGGTCGGCAGCACGAAGAGCCGCGCGGCGGCCGACGTGGTCGACAGCGCCGCGGCGGCGGGCTCGCCCCAGCCGACCACGACCGCCGGGGTGACCAGACCATCGGTCGCCAGCGAGCGCGTCGCTCCGGCCAGGATCGACACCGTCTCTGCCCGGGTGGGCGGTGCGGGTGTTCCCAGGATCAGGAGCTGGGCATCCGAACGGGCCGCCCGCCCCTCGAACAGCACGAGCTCGCGGGTGGCGCCGCCGACCGGCGCGGAGACGGTGCGCAGCCGCCGCGCGAGCCCCGGGACACGAGCCGCTTCGTCGACGCCAGCGAGGGCGAGGACCGTGGCCCGATGTCCCAGCGCCGCGAGGGCGCGGCTGAGTCCGCTCGCGCCCACGGCCGAAACCCCATCGCCGAGCGGCGTGACCGCTTCGGCGACCAGCAGGAAATCTCTCGCGGGCAAAAAACTACTCGTTTGCGCCGCGCTCGTCCTCTTCGCCCGGGAACTCGTTGACCGAGGGGTACTTCATGATCTCCTTGCGGGAGATCTTCCAGGCTTTCTGAACGATCCACGACAGCGACCGGTCTTGCCGGGTGGCTTCGTCCTGGATCTCCTTCAGCATTTCTTCGGGGAAGTACAGGCTCTGCTTGCGCTTGTCGGAACCGCCCATGAGTGTGCGAGGCCTCCGCGTGTGGTCGAGTGGGCTACTGTAAGCTGGCTTATCGTCGTGTGTCAAGCGAGGCCTCGCCTTGACGATGACGCAACTTATGCGTATCCTACCCGCCCATTTTAGTTTTTTGCCTGACCGTATAGTTCGCCACTTGTTCTGGGATGTTGTTGGGAGCTTGGACCGATTCGCATATGGAGCGCCGTTGAGGGCGCGGGGAAGTTCATGGAAGGGACCGGGCTGAAGAAGAAAGACCTGAAGCGTTTTCGGGACATCCTGCTCGCGAAGAAGAAGGAGATCCTTCGGAACGCGCAGCGAACCTTGAACGAGGATATGACGCTGGACGCCGACGACCTGCCGGATGAAATGGATCTGGCCTCGTCCGAGTATCTGCACTCGTTCACCTTTCGCCTGCGGGGCCGCGAGAAGGTGTTCCTTCAGAAGATCGACCACGCGCTCGAGAAGATCAAAGCCGGGAGCTTTGGGGTTTGCGAGCAGTGCGACGAGCCGATCTCGATCAAGCGCCTCGAAGCGCGCCTCGAAACGACGCTTTGCATCCGCTGCAAAGAAGACCAGGAACGGATCGAGAAGGCGTACGGCTGATCGCCGTCGGGCGCCTGATCGCCGCCGCCTGCTTGGCGGCCGCTGCTGGCTGCAGCGGTCCGCTGGCGACGACCTTCAGCAGCGCGTCCCTGGGCACCAGCGCCGACGGGACCTTGCGACATCCGGCCTCCCTGCCGTTCGACGGGGACGGCTACGCCGTGCCGGCGCCCTGGCGCAGTCGTCGCGCCAACTACGGCACCGAGGCGCTGGTCGACCTGGTCGCCCGGGCCGCGCGCAGCGTCGAGCGTGACGCCCCCGGCGGCGTCGCGGCCATCGGTGATCTGTCGCGCCGGGCGGGCGGAGGGTCCGCGCAGCACAAGTCCCACCAGGACGGGCGTGACGTCGACGTCTTCTTCTACGCCGCGGACACCGCGGGCCGGCCCGCGCGGCTGTCGGACGCGATGCTGCACTTCGCTTCGGACGGGCGAGCGCTGCGCTGGTCGCCCCCGCAGGGCGTCCGCGCACCGGCCAGGGCCGTTCCCGCCTATCGCTTCGACGCGCGCCGGAACTGGGCGTTCGTGCGGGCGCTCCTGACCGACCCCGAGGCGGAGGTCCAGTGGATCTTCGTGCAGCGGAGTCTGGGCGCCGCGCTGCTGCGCGAGGCGGCGGCCGAAGGGGACGACCCGGCGCTGCTGGCCCGCGCCGCGTTCATCCTGCACCAGCCGAGCGACTCCGAGCCCCACGACGATCACATGCACGTGCGCCTCTACTGCGGCGTGGGAGATCGTCGCTTCGGATGCAGCGACAAGGGGCCGGTGCGCTGGTGGAAGAAGCTCTGGAAGTACATGGAGGCCCCCTTCGGGCGCGCGCCCACCGACCCGGTCGGGGCGGATCGCCTCGAGGCGCTCGGCCGGCTGATCCGCGAAGAGCCCCCGCCTTCACCCGCCGCTGGCAAGCTGACCAGCTGAGCTGACCGGATCAGTCTCGACCGGCGTCGCGGTGCTCGCGGTGGTCGTCGCGCGGGGGCGGAGGCTCGAGGTCCAGATGGGCCGCCACCCAGTCGAGCGCGCTGTTCGCGCCGCTCGCGTCGGCGACCGGCGCCGTCAGGGTCAGCACGATCGCCTGCCGGCCCCAGGGGACGTCGCGCACCAGATAGATCTGCCGCACGACCTGGTGGCGCCGGTCGGAGCGGGCGTCCAGGACGGCGGTGTCCCGCGGGGCGGGCGCGACGGCGACGACCTCGAGCCCCTGGGCCGCCAGCCCGGGGCGGTTCTGCTCGGCCAGCGCGACCGCGGTCGGCGCGCCGGCGCTGTCGTCGACGGCCAGCGAGATGCGGCTGCCGCCGGGATGCACCAGCAGGCAGAGGATCTTGGGGTAACCGGTGTGCAGGGACAGCGTCCAGCCCGGGGCCGCCTGAACGCCGACCCCGGCGCGCGCGCTGAAGAACTGCCGCTCGCGCGCGCCGGACGCGCCGCGAATCGTCGCGAAGGAGAGCGCGGCGATCGCCAGGATCGCCGCGGCGGTGATCCGCGGCCGCTGCATGCAGCGCCAGTATAGGGCCCGATCGACACTCGTCGAGAGCGCGGGGCGGCGCCGGCGATGTGCTCTGGGGCTGCCTCGATCGCGCGAATCACTCGAAAACCAGCGCGGATCGCGGGTGACTGAACAGATTCACAGATGTTTTTCTATTGAGGAGATTCTATTCAATAGATTACTTTGAAAATCGGATAATGAAGCGATCTCTTCCATCGACTTCCCCCGCAGGCCGGGGGCTCCTCGACGAGAGGGAGATCGAGGAGATCGAGCGGGCCTGGCCGAACGGCCTGACGTCACGCCAGATCGTCGACGTCTTCGAGACGCGCGGGATCCGGTTCTCCGAGGCGACGCTGCGCAAGTACGTGCAGCTGGGCCTCTTGCCCCGCTCGGTGCGGGTGGGGCGCAAGGGGAAGCACCGCGGCTCGTGCGGGCTCTACCCGGCGCACGTGATCCGGCGGGTGAACGTGGTGAAGGGGATGATGGCGGCGGATCGCACCATCGAGGAGATCCAGCGCTCGTTCGCCCGCTTCAAGGACGAGATCGAGGGCGTCGAGAACGACCTGCGCGATCTGATCGCCGGGTTCGAGCGGACGGCGCGCGGCCAGGCCAGCGATCCCGAGCGGCGCCGCGAGCTGGAGCGGGAGATCGTCGAGGCCAAGCGCGCCGCGGGCGAGCTGGTCCGGCGGATCAGCAGTCTGGAACGACGAATTTCGGCCCAAGCCGCCGAGTCGCCCACCGGCGGCGCGGCAGCGGCAAGCGACCTGTATTGATGGCGGCCACGCCCACCGAGGAGGAGGAGCCCATGGATGAACTGGATGAGACGCAGGAGTTGAACGCAGAGAGCAGCGGCGTCACCGAGGATGAGGATGCGCCGCAGCCCGAGGTGGCGCGCATCCGGCGCAAGGTGCACTCGGCCGGCCGCGACGGGCGCGTGCGATCGAAGACGATCGCGCCCAAGCGGCTGACCCGCGACGAGCGCCGGCTGTCCGAGCTGCTGGTCTACCCGGATGACGTCGAGCGACCGCAGACGCGCGAGGCCTGCAGTCAGATGGCGCGCCCGTGCCCGTTTGTCTCGTGCTCGCACCACCTGTACCTGGACGTCAATCCGGAGACGGGCGCCATCAAGCTGAACTTCCCGCACCTGGAGGTCTGGGAGATGGCCGAGACCTGCTCGCTGGACGTCGCGGACAAGGGCGGCATCACGCTGGAGGAGGTGGGGGCAATTTTGAATCTGACCCGCGAGCGCATCCGGCAGGTCGAGGTGCGCGGGCTCGCCAAGATCAAGGACGACACCAACGGCGAGCTGGGCGTCCCCCCGGATCGCGCGTAAGTCTCAGTTCGCGCGCCGGGATCGCCGCGGTCCCGGGATAGAATGCCGTCGATGGAGCTTCGCGCGCTCACGTTCATCGACGTCCTCCAACCCCAGCTGGCTGGATTCCTACAGACCGTCGCGCAGGGACTCTTGCCCCTGGACGGTCAGGCGGCGCTGGTTGTCGAGATCGCCCCGGGCATTGCCGTCAACACGCTGACGGACGCCGCGCTCAAGACCGCGCGCGTGATCCCCGGGATGCAGATCGTCGAGCGCGCGTTCGGCCTGCTGGAGTTGCACGCCTTCGACCAGGGCGAGGTGCGGGCGGCCGCGGCCGCCATCCTGCAGCGCCTGGGCCTGGCCGAGGCGGACCGACTGGCGCCGCGCGCGCTGTCGCGCGAAATCATCACTGGCATCGACGGCCACCAGTCGGCCATGATCAACCGGATGCGACACGGACAGATGCTGCTCGAAGGCGAGACGCTCTACACGCTCGAGGTCCAGCCGGCCGGCTATGCGGCGCTGGCCGCCAACGAGGCCGAGAAGCGGGCCGGCGTCAGCTTGCTGGAGATGGTGACGTTCGGCGCGGTTGGGCGGGTCTGGCTGGGCGGGCGCGAAGAGGAGATCCGGCAGGCGGCCGACGCGATCGACGACTGCTTGAAGTCGCTGAACGGCCGCGCGGCGGCCCCGGCCGGGAAGGCGCGGTCGTGAGCGAGGCGGCGCGGTCTCCTTTGGACGCGATCGACGTGGCGCTGGCCGAGCGGATGCTGGCCGCCGCGCTGGGGTCGGGCGGCGAGTACGCCGACCTCTACTTCGAGCACCGGAGCGGCGCGGACTACGTCATGGAGGAGGGGCGCATTCGCACCGTCGGTCGTGGCGTGACGCTGGGGCTGGGCGTGCGCGTGCTGCGCGGGGACGCGACCGGCTACGCGTACACCGAGGAGCTGTCCGAGGATCGGATGCTCGAGGCGGCGCGGACCGCGGCGCAGATCGCGTCCAGCGGCGCGGCGCCCGGGCCGATCGACATCCGTCCGGTGCGCCTGGCGGATCGCTACCCGGTCAGCGAGCCATCGCTGGCGCGCCCGGGCGTCGACAAGGTGGCGCTCTTGCGGCGCGCCGACGCGGCGGCGCGCGCGGCCGACCCGCGCATCGTGCGGGTCGAGGCGTCGCTGGCCGAGGAGCACCGTGACGTCCTGGTGGTCACCTCCGACGGGCACATGGCCCGCGACAGCCAGCCGATGATCCGCTTCGGCGTCAGCGCGGTCGCCGAGGAGGGGGAGGGGGCGTCGCGCCAGCGGCAGGTCGGGCGCTCGGGCGGCGCGGGGCGCTTCGGCATGGAGTTCTTCGCACGGGTCGGCCAGAGCCCGGAGGAGCACGGGCGCGAGGCTGCCCGGCTGGCCATCGGCATGCTGCACGCCGTGGAGGCGCCGGCCGGGCCGATGGAGGTGGTGCTGGGCGCCGGCGAGTCGGGCATCCTGCTGCACGAGGCGGTGGGGCACGGCCTGGAGGCCGACTTCAACCGCAAGCGCACCTCGAACTACGCCGACCGGGTCGGCCAGGGCGTGGCCTCGCCGCTCTGCACGGTGATCGACGACGGCACCGTCGACAACGCGCGCGGGACCATCAACGTCGACGACGAGGGGAACCCGGGCCAGCGCAACGTTCTGATCGAGAACGGGGTGCTGGTCGGCTACATGCAGGACCGGCTGTCGTCCAAGCACTTCGCCACCAAGCCGTCGGGGAACGGCCGGCGCCAGAGCTTCCGGCACGAGCCGCTGCCTCGCATGACCAACACGTTCCTGGCTCCGGGGCAGGACGATCCGGAAGAGATCATCAAGTCGGTCAAGCGCGGCGTGTACGCCAAGCGGTTCGCCGGCGGGCAGGTGAACATCTCGAACGGCGACTTCGTCTTCGCGCTGACCGAGAGCTATCTGATCGAGGACGGCAAGCTGACGGCGCCGCTCAAGGGGACCAACCTGATCGGCAACGGGCCGGACGTCCTGCGCAAAGTGACCATGCTGGGATCGGACTTCGAGCTGTCGCAGGGGACCTGGACCTGCGGCAAGGACGGGCAGTCGGTGCCGGTCGGGATCGGCACGCCCACCATGAAGATCGCCGAGATCACCGTGGGCGGGACCAAGACTCGATGAGCGCGCCCAAGTCCCTGGGTGGGCGGCGGCTTCCCGACCCGAAGGAGTGCCAGCGACTGGCGGAGCAGATGCTGTCGTTCGCCAAGAAGGCGGGCGCCGACGGCGCCGAGGTGCTGGTGCGCGACGGCACCGAGCTGGAGGTGAAGGTCCGGCTGGGCGAGACCGAGCTGATCAAGGAAGCCGGGAGCCGCGCCCTGGGGCTGCGCGTGCTGAAGGACAGCCGCTCGGCCGTGACGTACACGTCGGACTTCTCACCCGCCGCGCTGGAGCAATTCGCGCGCGAGAGCGTCGAGCTGGCGTCGCTGTCCGAGCCCGATCCGGCCGGGGCGCTGCCGTCGCCGGAGGACATGGCGCGCGAGCTGCCGGACCTGGACCTGTGGGACGAGGCGGTCCTGTCACTGGACGTCGCCGAGGGGTTGCGCCGCGCGCGTGTGGGCGAGGCCGCCGCCCTGAAGCAGGACAAGCGGGTCACCAACTCGGACGGCGCCGTGTTCGGCCGGACCGTCGGCGCGTCGGCGTTCGCGACCTCCGCCGGGTTTTCGGGGTCCGCCCGCGGGACGCACGTCTCCTTCGCGGTGGAACCCATCTGCGACGACGCCGAGGGGAAGAAGCGCAACGGCGTCTACTGGAGCGCCTCGCGGTTCGCCAGCGGGCTGCGCGACCCGGCCGAGATCGGGCTCGAGGCGGCCCGCCGCACGGTGGCCAAGCTCGGCGCGCGCAAGATCCCCACCGGCGCTGCGCCGGTGGTGTTCTCGCCGGACGCCGGCCGCGGCCTGGTGGGACAGCTGGCCGGCGTGTTGTCCGGTGGCGCCCTCTGGCGGCGCAGCACCTACCTGGCGGGGCGCGAGGGGACGCCGGTCGCCTCGCCGCTGGTCGAGCTGCTCGACGACCCGCTCATCAGGCGCGGGCCCGGGTCGCGCGCCTACGACGGCGAAGGGCTGGCCAGCCGCACGAACGTGCTCATCTCGGAGGGGGTGCTGCGCACGTTCCTGTGCGACGTCTACGCGGCGCGCAAGCTCGGGCGCCGCTCGACGGGCTCGGCCACGCGGGCGGTGGGCGGCGGGCCGCACGTCGGGATCTCGAACCTGATCCTGCGCCCCGGTCGAACGCCGGCTGCCGAGCTGGAGCGGCTGGACCGGGGGCTGTACGTCACCGACCTCATGGGGTTCGGGTTCAACGCCGCGACCGGCGACTACTCGCAGGGGGCGGGGGGCTTCTGGATCGAGCGCGGGGAGCGGGCCTTCCCGGTCACCGAGATCACCGTGTCGCTGGCCTTCGACGATCTGTGGAAGCGAGTCGACGCCGTCGGCGATGACCCGGACACCCGATCCTCGGTGCAGTGCCCCAGCTTCCGGGTGTCCGAGATGATGATCGCGGGGAGCTAGCTCAGCTGAGCTAATCCGTGGTGCGCACGAACGGCGCCAGCGTCTCGATCACGAACGGGTGCAGCGGGCCGTTCGAGGCGACGATGCCGCGGCGGTTGTAGAGATCGGGCTGGTCGTACCTGAGCGGCGCGCCGTCGACGTCGGTCATCAGGCCCCCGGCGCCGCGCAGGACCGCCTCGGGGCCGCAGGTATCCCAGATCTTCGTGCGGCCGCCCGTGTAGACGTACAGGTCGCGCTCGGCCCGGCTGACGAGCCCGATCTTCAAGCCCACGCTGCCCACGTTGATCTCGTCCTGGATCTGCAGCGCCTGCTTGATCCGATCGATCCGGTTGGTGCGGTGGGTCTTCGACGCGACCAGCCGGATGCCCGGCGCGCGATCGATCGTCGAGGTGTGCAGCGGCGTGCGGGTCCCGGACGGACCCTCCTCCCAGGCGAGGACGCCCGCCACGCCGCCATAGACATTGCCCGACAGCGGGTGGGCCACCGCGCCGACGTGGGGGCGGCCGTCGACGCAGAGCCCGATCATCACGACGAAGCCGACGTCGCCCATGATGAAGTCGCTGGTGCCGTCGATGGGGTCGACCATCCAGACGCGCCTGCGCCCCAGCCGGGCGCCGGTGTCGGGCAGCTCCTCGGACAGGATGATGTCGTCGGGGAACGCCTGACCCAGGCGCTCGACGATCAGCGCGTTGGCCGCCCGGTCCGCCTCGGTCACCGGCTCGTTGCCGGGCTTGCTCTCGATGGTGAGCGGCTTGCCGTGATAGCCGCGCACCAGCACGGCCGCCTCGCGCGCGACCCGGGCGGCGACGTCCAGGGCCGCCAGATCGTCCGCCGGATCGTCGCTCATACGGCGCCGCTCCGCTGGAGGTCGCGGGCCAGCGCCGATCGCCCCGCCAGCAGGATCAGGCCGGCCAGGATCGGCAGCGTCGCGGTGACCAGGACGGGCGTGGCCAACCCCATCCGCTGCGACGCGAACCCGATCACCGTGGGTGAGGCGGCGTCACCGAAGACGTGGATCGAAAAGACGTTGACGGCGAAGCCCCAGCCGCGCAGGTGCGCGGGCAGGACGTTGGCCATCGCCGCGTTCAGCGGGCCCGTGTTGAGGAAGAGCAGGGTCAAGGCCACGAACATCGCCGGCCAGAAGATAGCAGGGGATTCGGCCAGGACCCCGGCCACCGCGAACGGCAGAGATGCGACCAGGGACGCGCCCGACAGCAGGAAGTGACCGGCGCGGTACCGCTCGGCCAGCCGGTCGCCCAGGCGCCCGCCGACCAGCGTCCCGATCAGCCCAGCCAGCGCCAGCACGCCGCCGAACATCAGGTCAGCCGTCTTCAAGGGAATCTGACGCACACGCACGAAGTAGGTCGGCATCCAGACCGCCAGCCCCCCCACGACGAACGTGTAGATGACCTGGGCGACCGTGTTCAGGATGAAGCTGGGGAACGCGGCGACCGAACCGAGCGACGGCCGTCCGGACGCCGCCTGCGGCGAGGCTGGATCGGTGGCCCCGCGCTCCGGATCGCGCAGCAGGAACAGCGTTAGCGCCAGCGCGATCCCGGGCAGGCCCGCCAGGAAGAACGCCCATCGCCACCCGAACCGGGCGTTGATCGCGCCGCCCAGCACGAACCCCAGCGCCGACCCCACCGGGATGGCCGCGTAGAAGATCGCCAGCGCGCGGCCGCGGCGCTCGGCGGGGTAGAAATCGGAGACCAGCGAAGGCGTGACGACCGTGTAGCTGGCCTCGCCGACGCCGGTGAGAGCGCGCGCGAACATCAGCATCAAGTAAGTGGCAGCCAACCCCGAGCCAAAGGTGGCGACGCTCCAGACCAGCACCCCCAACCCCGCCAACCGGAATCGGGGCCCGCGATCTGCCAGGTAGCCGGCGACGGGCGAGATGAGCGCCATGGTCAGGATGAACAGGGTCGCCAGCGAGCCGGCCTGCGTGTCCGTCAGGCGCAGCGCCCCGGTGATCGAGGGGAGGATCGCCGCCGGGATGTAGCGATCGACGTAGTTGAGGAAGTTGAGACCCGTCAGGATCGCCAGCGCGCCGCGCGGAGACGGGAGAACTCTCAACGACATCTCTCCCATGCGTACCACGCCGCGACGGCGTGGTGTAGATTACGCGCCATGCCGAACTTGAACGAGATCCTGTTGGTGCCGGGGAATCGCCCGAAGGTCGTGGCTGACTGTGGACAGCTGATTGCGGAAGAGGTCGACTCGAAGGGCGGCCTGACCGGTCTGGCGGTCAAGGCGGCCTTCGCGGTCGTGAAGGCGATCAAGCCGGGCTTCATCAACGAGGCGGTCGATCACATGCTCGACGACTTCGTGAACCGGCTGGAGCCGTTCTGGGCCGAGGCCCAGTCCAAGAACGAGCCGATCGGCCCGCTCCTGAACGGCAAGGCCGGTCAGGTGGCCGACGCGCTGCTGACCATCAGCGACGAGCGCGCCGCCAAGACCACCAACAACACGCTCAAGAAGGCCTACGAGAAGCTGCGGCCGGCCGGCAAGAAGCACGTCGAGGCCGCCATCCCGCGCATCGGCCGCCTGATCGCGAAGTACACGGCGACCGCGCCCGGCGCGACCGCCGCGCCGCCGGCCTGAGGACTACGGGCAGGAGAGGGGGCTGGCGGAGACGACGACGTCGTCGTACCAGACCGTGGCCCCCTCGTTGTAGTCGAAGTATCCGAACGAGAATGTCGTGAAGGCCTGCTTGGCGGGTGCCCAGCCGGCAGCGTCGATGATCTTGGTCGTGCCCGCGAACACCTGAACGTTGCCGGTGGCCCCGTCGAACTGGGCCGCCATGCAGTGCCACTGATTGGCGGACAGCGCCGTGTTGACGCCGCAGGTGTTGCCGGTCGGGAACAGCGAGTCCGACTGGTTCAGGAGGATGCAGTTGAACTGCTCGGAGACCTCGACGAAGTGAGCCTTGCTGTAGTCGGAGTCCACGCCCGCCGCGAAGAACGAGTTGTGGTCCACCATGCCGATCGGCGTCGCGCTCTTGATGTACAGGCGAACCCAGAATGTCTGGGGCACCTTGACGGCCAGGGTGCGGATGCTGAACGACGACGACGAATTGACCTTCAGCGACTGCTTGCCGTCATACGGCATGTCCCCCGAGTCGAGAATCATGGCGGCCATCGTCGATCCACCGAACGTCCAGCCGTACTCGCTGGGATCGGAGAAGGTGGCGGTCCCGACCGGGTTGTTGTCCGGCACGCCGCTGGCTTCCTCGAAGTCGGCGCAGAAGATCGCGCCTGAGGGGCAGAATCCGCTGCTGCCGCCGCTTCCGGTCGTCGATGATCCGCCGCCGCCGCCGGTGCCGGTCGAGGTCGACCCGGCGTGACCGCCCGCCGATGAGCCGCCTTGACCGCCCGTCGAGAACGAACCGCCGGTGCTCGACGTTCCACCCGAGCCCGACACCTGAGAGCCGCCAGTCCCCGACACCTGAGAGCCGCCGGTGCCCGTCGCGGGACCCCCGGTCCCGCCGGACGACGACGAACCACCCGTACCGGTCGCGCCGCCGGTCGACGAAGACCCACCGGTGCCGGGGGACGTGCCACCGGTGCCGGAGCCCGAGGAGCCTCCCGTGCCGCCACCGGAGCCGGAGCTGCAGGCGGCGAGTGCCAGGGCGCAGGCGGCCGTCAAACTCAGAACGGAGCGCGACCCAGGACGCGCGAGGTGGGGGCTGGCCTTCATCAAAAATCTCCAGGCTAGGGGGGGGCCCATATGATACCCGACCGCGATCGGGCTGAGAACGCCTTCAGCCCTTGGCACGCGCCGCCGCGGTGCGCAGCCAGCCCCTCACGGTCGATCGGGGCAGCTCGTCGACGGAGCGCAGCTTCAGGTGCTTGCCGGTCTTGCCGTCTCCGTCGAGGCGTCCGTCCGGATCGGTGTAGGTGCCGGGCGGCCCGGGCAGGATCAGGTTCACGTGCGACTTGAAGGAGGCGAGGGCGCACATCATCTGATCCCCGCGGGTATAGAATGGCATCCCCCATTTGAGCGCGGCGGCCGCATCCGGCGCCGCATCCTCGATGAGCGCGCGCAGCTCGTCGAGGATCGCCCGCAGCTGCGCCGGCTGCTTGGCGAAGAACCCGTCGACCGGCGCGCCGTAGTCCGCACGCCGCGCTGCCACCGTCGGAGACCGCTTCGGAGCGAGCTTTTTCGGGGAAGCCTTCGTCGCGGCTTTCGTCACGCTCGGCTTCTTGCGCGTCGCCGCCTTGGTTTTCACACCTCGACGGTAGCCCGGGACCGCCGACGAGCGAAGTTCGATCTACAGGACACGTTCCCGCTTGACGGCCCGCCCGCGATCGGGCACGGACCATCCACATGTTCGCCAAGATTCGATTGTCGGAACACGAGCGCGCTCGGCGGACAAGACCTCGCCGCTGAGATGAGTGATGGCCGGACTACGGCGCGAACCGGGGTCACCTTTGAGGGGGTGTGGCCCAGGCCAGCCTGCTTGAACGCGACGGCGAATGTCCGCCGGGCCGCGCGATTCATCACGTCCACCGCCGGAGCCTCGTCGCACTTGGACGCGACCTTGCCGACGCATTGGGCGACGGTGCTCCAGAGGATGTCGTCGCCGGACGTCAGCTCGAGGCCCTTGCGGTCGCCATGGGCGCTTAGGTGGATAACGGGTATGCGCCTAGGACGGCGATGCTGCACGTGCCAGTCGATGATGTCCTCGAACGCGGCTTCAAACGAGGCCTTGGTCCGCACGTCGTGAACTGTGTAGGGGATTCGGAAGAGGGTCATGGCTTCGGCGAGCGCTGCACCTTCGAATCGCCGATCTTGGCGATCACTGTCCCGCGGCGACTCGATGATGTGCACCGCGATCTTGGGGCCGGACTTTGCCATGATGGGATTGTCGCATTCGCCCAGGCGGACTACACGAGGGCAGCGCGAGCCCGCAGCCCCTGGGTCACGGGACGCCGAGGGATCGTGAGAATTCCTCGACCGCGACGATCGCATCGGCGGCCAGCGTTGCGCGATCGAGGTCTGGGTGATCGACCAACATCTGGCCAACGTATGCTTGCGGCCCCTGCGCGCCGGCGCTGGTGAAGTTGGCGGCGAGATCTTCGAGCGCGGTGCGGACGTGCGCGAGGTCGGCGCTGAACTGGGCTTTGACCGCGGCGGCGGCTGCCGCCGGGCCGCCCGCGTCGTTGTGCAGGAGGACGAAGGCGATATCGTACCAGTCCTTGGGCTTGCGCCTCGAATAGGCCGCGGCGGTCTTGGACAGCAGGAATCCGGCGAGGCCCGTGACCTTGACGCCAACGGTGTAGCGCACGCCGCCGATCTTGGCCGTCATCTGGCGGACGACGATGTCGCGGGCTGCGAAGCCAGTGCCGCGGAGGTTCGCCGCGCCCAACTTCTCGCAGCTGTCGAAACGGATCTCGCTTCCCGCGGGCTTGTCCTGGAGATCCGCGAGTAGCTCGAACTTCACGATCGTCCGCGCCGCTCGCGGTTCGGCCACCCAGCGCCAGACGCGGTCGTCGTCCGGTACGAACTCCGCATTGCGGAGCGCGTATTCGAGCCGGGCTGTATTCACGGCGCCGCACGCGATCTCGAGATCGACCTACACGTCCACGTCTGTTGTGCCCGCATGCGTGAACTTCGTCTTCGTGCAGAGGAGATCGGGGACGAGGCCGCCGAGCACCACGAACTCCGGCTCGGCGCCGTAGTGGTGGGCGATCCGGACGAGCGCGCGCTCCGCCGCGGAGCGCGCGGATCGAGAACGAGGTTCTTCATCGTCCACGGAGGACCTCCCGCAGGTGCTCGGCTGCTTCCTCGCCTCGCACGCCGATCTTGCGAAGATCGGCGTAGACCCGCGGCCAGGGCGCTACGCGGAGACCCTCGATCTCTTCGGCGAGCCTCGGCGTCGTGACGGTCGGGAAGGGGCGAAGTGTCAACCTGCCGCCCTCGATCGGTCGGAACGCAGCCGCCGCCGCAGCCGCTTCCAGCTCGGCGATCGTCTCGGCGCCGAGGTAGACGTCGGCCGTGCTCACGGACGTGAGGTAGGGAGCCATCACCGCCGCAGCCGCGGCGCCGGTCGTCACCCACTCGATGCGCTGCTTCTCCCACTTTTGGCCCGCGTCTCGGAGACCGGCCGTGACGTCCTGCCACGTGACGCCGACTTGGATGGCGGGCTCGGCCTTCGCGGCCGAAGCAGCAGCCGCGTAGGCGTCGAGGAGCTGGTTCCGGTCGGGAACTGTCCGGGCGGATCCCCGCCCGCGCGCGGCGCTCGAAGTGATCAAGCCGAGCTTGCTCAGGAGCTGAAGCGCCTTTGTGCAGGCGCCGACAGAGAGACCGGTCGCGTCCCGCATCGCATGAACGGCCGCCTTCCGGCCGCAGAGGAGCGCCTCCGCCACCGCAAGAGACGCGGGCGTCCACCGAGCGGGCTTCTCCCGAGCAGGCTCCGGGCGACCGCTCTTGGAGACGACGATCGATCCGAGCGAGATCTCGGCGGCGCCGGTCTCGTCGATCCAACCGACGCCGGCTTCGGACAGGGCCTCCCGCGCGCCCGGGGAGAGAAGCCGCGCGACCACGACGTCCGGGCGGTCGCGCTTGCGTTCGAGGATTTCGCGCGCCCGCCGCAGCCCTCCTTCTTCGATCCACTTGGCCTGGATGGCGACGCCGTTCACGACCATGTCCGCCCCGCTATCGCGCGCCGCCGCCCGCACCGTAACGGAGCGGGGGAGGACCGCGCGCAGCGCTGCTTCAGCTCGCTGGTAGGCTGGCTGTTCGCTCATCCGCTGGCGGCTCATCTATACCTCACGGAAAAGTAATATATCACAACTTGTGTGATATATTAGGATTTGGTGATATTTACTGTGGCCGCCCACGGTGCCACGGCCGCTCCGGCGCCAAACGGGCCGCCACGTCGCGCGCTCGCGCCGGATATGCCCCCAAGGCCCAGCCACCGCTCGAAGAGCGCGCTGTCGCGCACGTCGCGCGCGACACGGCCGCTCAAGCGTACGATTTCCGAGGGGATCCAACCGGATCGCGCTTGACGGGCGTCAGGCGATGGGGCACCTTTTGCCCCGCTTTCGAGCGCTCCGGTACAAAGCCGGTACAACGGCTGAATCGGACGCCCGAAGCGTAGCCTAAACTATTGAAATCATTGATGCGGGGTGGAGCAGCCTGGTAGCTCGTCGGGCTCATAACCCGAAGGTCGCGTGTTCAAATCACGCCCCCGCTACTAGATTTTTCAGAGACTCCGGGGCCCACGACAGCCGAAAGGTTGAGGGCCCCGGAGATTCTCTAGCTGTCGCCGTCGGGAGTGAGGGTGAAGGGGCGTAGGACGCGCATGAGGATCGCGCGGGCCTTGGGGACGTCCGTGTCGAGCGTGGTCAGCAAGTCCTCGACGTAGCGGGCGATGAGGGCGGGGTGGGGCATGACCTTGGGTCGCTGGTCGGTGAGGGCCGAGCGCTCCTCCTCCAGCTGGCCGAGCTTTGCTTCCTCGGTCGCGAGCCGAGCGCCGAGGGCCTTCGAACCCGGCACGGTGACGAGTGCGGCCATGACCGCCTCGATCTGCTGCCGCTGGCGGGCGATCTGGGCTTCCATCGCTTTGAGCCGTGAGCCCGAGTTGTCGAGCAGCTCGCGGTAGCGGCGCTGGAACTCTTCGATGAATGCCTCGATCCTGTCGGGCCGGGTCAGAACGTCTCGCAGGTGGCCGACGACGGCCGCGCGCACCTTGCGCTCGGAGATGGTCTTGTCGTTCGCGCAGATGGCCGCTCCTCGGCTCTTATGCGCGACCCAACCGAGGGTCTGGTACGTCTCGCCAGCCTTCATCCGCCGGGAGAGCAGGCCGAAGGAGCCGCCGCAGACGCCGCATTTCAGCAAGCCCGACAAGAGGTGACCCGCTCCTACCGCACCCCTTGGCCGTCCAGGCGACCGTGTGCGCGTCCTGCTTGCGAATCGAGCCTGGACCTGCGCCCAGGTGGCAGCGTCGACGATCCGGAGGGCGTC
>Ga0335083_10003294_pt1 | contig 20987 bp, 17 predicted proteins | sample Lox_Sample_42_FD_206716 | JGI IMG/M metagenome (GOLD analysis project Ga0335083, IMG submission 206716) | Soil microbial communities from Loxahatchee National Wildlife Refuge, Florida, United States - Lox_Sample_4.2 | ecosystem: Environmental > Terrestrial > Soil > Wetlands | place: USA...
CTGTCGCCGGCGGAGATTGCTGCGCCGATCCGCGAGATTCTAGCGCGGCACGAGAACGTGGAGGTGCTGCTCGGCGAAGTGCTGGGCTTCGACCTGGAACGGCGTTCGGTCAAGCTTCATGGATTCGAGATTCCTTACGACTACCTGGTGGTGGCGACCGGCGCCACGCACGCCTATTTCGGGCATGATGAATGGGAACCGCTTGCTCCCGGCCTGAAGACCGTGGAGGATGCGCTGGAGGTCCGCCGGCGGGTGCTGCTGGCCTATGAAGTGGCGGAGCGCGAAGCCGCGGTCACCGGGCGCCATCCGCCGCTGAATTTCGTGGTGGTGGGCGCCGGCCCGACGGGAGTGGAGCTGGCCGGAACGCTGGCGGAAATTGCGCACAAGTCGCTGGCGGAGAACTTCCGCAACATCGATCCCGCAAACACCCGGATCCTGCTGGTTGAGGCGGGTCCCGACGTGCTGAGCGCGTATCCTCCGGACCTGCGCCGCAGCGCGGTCGAGCAATTGGAACACCTGGGTGTCGAAGTGCGCACCAATGCGGCGGTAACCCAGATCCGTTCCGGAGAAGTGCTCATTGGCGGGGAAGCGGTTCCGGCCGCGGTGGTCCTGTGGGCCGCGGGTGTTGCAGCTTCGCCCCTGGGCCGCGCGTTGGGCGCCCCGGTGGACCGCGCGGGACGCGTGCTGGTGGAGGCTGATCTCAGCATTCCGGGGCATCGCGACGTATTCGTGATCGGCGACCTGGCCAGCCTGCAACAGGATGGCAGAATGCTGCCCGGGGTGGCGCCCGTAGCCATGCAGCAGGGAAGGTACGTGGCCCGCCAGATCGCGGCCGATCTTGCGCGGGAATCGCGAACCGACTTCCGCTATGTTGACAAAGGCTCGCTGGCTACGATCGGACGGGCTGCTGCGGTGGCGCAATTCGGCAAGCTGCACATCTCCGGATTTATTGCCTGGCTCTCCTGGCTGTTCATCCACATTTTCTTTCTCATCGGCTTCCGCAACCGGGTGGTAGTCATGTTCCAGTGGGCGTGGAGTTATCTGACGTATGAGCGGTCAGCGCGGCTCATAACCGGAGAATCGAGGGTGATTGCCGTGCCTTCGATGGAGTACGCGGAGCACGCCGTGGAGCGGGCTGAGCAGCGGGCATCGCAACATTTAGTCCCACAGACGGGGGGTAAAGTCCGACAAAGTGGGAGTTAAAGTCCTGCAAAGTGGTAGCGAAGTCCCACCTAGTGGGAGCTCCTTTCGCAGGACCGGTTAAAACAGAACGCGATCTACTTCTTCACAATCGGGTTGTACCCTTCCGCGACCAGTTTGGTCTTCATGGCCTCCGCCTCTTTCAGGTTGCTGAAGGGGCCGACCTGAACGTGATAGAAGCGGTCGTTCACCGCCGGATTCTTCACCACGATGACGTTGTAATCCTTCTTGCGCAACGCTCCGGCAAGAGCCACCGCGTCATCTTCCCGGGAGATGGCCGCGATCTGCACGACGATGGTGCCTGGACCGGTCACTGGAGTCGAACGGCTGACCGGCGGGACAGCATTGCGGCCGGCAGCGGCGCCGGCTTGCGGAGTGTTGTCAACGCTGGCTGCGGCCGCCGCCTTTTCGACTAATGGAGCCTTGGGCGCGGCAGCGGGCGTGACGTCCGCCGCAGGCGTCAGCGCCGTGTCGCCGTGCTGCACGGCCTTGTAGAAGGTGAGGTTGCTCTGGCTGGAAGTGCCGCTCTGCTCCGGGGCGGGCTGCGCTGCGTCAGGCTTCGAGGCCACGGCCGCCGCAGGCTTCTCTTCCGCCGGGGCGGGGCTGGCAGCGTTTTCCGGAGCCGCCGCCTGCACCTGAGAAGGCGGATCGTTCAAGGCCTGCTCGCGAGCGGTACTCTTGCCCAGCGAGTAGCCGATGGAAAAGAACACGCCGCAAATGGCCGCCAACAGGAAGAACAGCCCCACCATCCGGCCCAGGCCTAACGTTATCTCGGTGTCTTCGGATTCCATAATTCTCCTTGCTATTTGGAGGGCTCGAATCCCGTGACTCGCGCCGTGTCCGCCTTGACCAGCTTTTCCAGCCCGGCGAGCAGGTCTACCGGCACCGGAAAAATGATGGTCGTATTCTTCTCCACGCCGATTTCGGTCAGGGTTTGCAGGTAGCGCAATTGAATACTGGTTGGCTCGCTGGCCAGCAGGTGCGCCGCATCAATCAGGCGCTGCGCGGCGGCGAATTCACCTTCCGCGTGAATGATCTTCGAGCGCTTTTCGCGCTCCGCCTCAGCCTGCTTGGCCATGGCGCGGGTCATGGTTTCGGGTAGGTCAACCTGTTTCACCTCGACGTTGGTGACCTTCACGCCCCAGGGATCGGTGTGCTGGTCGAGGATGGACTGCAGCCGCAGGTTGATTTTCTCGCGATGCGCCAGCAGTTCGTCGAGGTCCACTTCGCCCAGCACGGAGCGCAGCGTCGTCTGCGCAAACTGCGAGGTCTGGTACATGTAATTCGAGACCGCGACCACTGCCTTGTTGGGGTCGATGACCCGCAGGAAGATGACGGCATTCACCTTCAGCGTCACGTTGTCACGGGTAATGATGTCCTGCGGCGGAACTTCGAGGGCTTCCTGACGAAGGGAAACCCGTACGATGCGATCGATTGGCGCAAAGACCAGGATGATGCCGGGGCCTTTGGGGGTCCCCAGCAGTCGTCCCAGACGAAAAATGACACCCCGTTCATACTCGGCCAAAATCTTGATCGAGTTGATGATGTAGAGGACGACGATGACGATAACGACAATGCCGGTAATGCTTGGCACGGGTGCCTCCACGCACAGAAAAGTGTAAAGCTTGTGCTTATCTGGATTGTAGAACCAAGTGGGGGGAGTAACCCAACTTGCCAACAGGCATCGTTTGCGGGTTGAGCGTCACTGCTGCTATGCGAGCACCTTCCTCACAGCCGTCAGCAGCTCCACGGCATTGATCGGGCTGCGCGGGTCCTCTTCGTGCTTGAAGAAGGCGTAGGTTTCCAGGCCATCGGCGGCGCAGCGTTCGATGCGGGCAGCCAGTTTCTTGACCTCATCAGCGGTGTAGGCGGGCTGGCGAAAACGGAAGTAGATGAAGCTGGCGGTGCGGACCTCGGGCGTGCTGAGCTTCTCTGTCAGGGCAACGCAAAGCGCGGCATTGTGATCCTGCAGCGCCTGGTAAACCTCGTCGCTGAGCCAGGATTCGTGGCGAAACTCCAGGGCCGCTTTGAAGCTTCGCGGCAGCAGGGTGAGAAAGTCGCGCAGCAGCGGTACGTCGGCCTTCAGGCTAGGCGGCAACTGGAAGAGCACCGGACCAAGCTGCGCGGCCAGCGGCTGCAAGGTGGGAAGAAAACGCTGCAGCGGCTCCTCGACATTCTTGAGGCGGCGAATGTGGGTGATGAACTGATTGGCTTTCAGCGCAAAGCGGAAGTTCGGGCCTACGTCGGCCATCCAACCGGTGGCGGCTTTTTCCGACAGCCGGCTGCGAAAGGTGTAGTTCACTTCCACGGCCGTAAGCTGGGTGGCATAAAACTTCAGGAAGTTCTTCGAGGCGACATCTTTGGGATAGAAGTCCGGCTTCCAGATGGTGTACGACCAGCCGGAGGTGCCGACGTAGAGCGGAAGAATTTCGTTGCTCATGAGAGGCCTTGATGGCGCGCCGGCGCTCGGACGCTGGTAATGACGATACTAGAGCTGTTTCCGAATAGGCAAAACGGGGCGCCTGCCGTGGCCTTCGGAAGGCCCAAGCCACGGAGCTTGGTTTAGTTTTCCACTTGTCAGTGCTGAAGAGTGTGTGTGGGAAGTTGTGCCAACCACGGGCAGCCCAAACATCGGCCCGCACTCTAAGGCCCGACTTCACAAGTTACAGGAAAGGGCGGCCTGAAGGCCGACCGTGTCCGATCCACTGTCGCGCTCCGAGGCCCTGCTAGCTCGGCTTGCGCCGGACGATCTCCTCATCGCGAATAAAGAATTCCGCCGAGCACTCTCTGGAACCGCACATCACCGACAACAGACCGGCCAGTTGTTTGCGGGTCACCAGTCCCAGTTGTCCGCAGCCGGGACAGGCCAACACCGCCCAGAAGGGATCATCCTTGTCTCCCATCTCCCCGGCATTTTCCAGCACGAAGATGGTTCCAGGCTCCATTTGTTCGGGGATCCACTCGCTCAGGACGCTCAGTTCTCCGATCATGTGCCCTCCTTCAAAACCGCTAAAAAGCCCCGCGACGTCGTGCGTTGCTGAGACGTACGCGATCGTTCCGCCTTTGTTCGTCCGTGCGCGCTGCCAGCTTCATCTCCGTCCCGGACCGCTCCTCCCGCCGCGCCCCTTTCCGGCGCTCCAGGGGATGCAGCACCCGCTGAATGGTATCGCTCAGGCACACCGATAACATCGGCTGGCGGGCGTTTTTCAGCAGATCAACCACCGCGCGGGCGGAATCCTCAAGGTAAATGTGCCGGCCGTCGGTCAGCAGGTGATACTCCGAGGCCGCCGTCACCGTCTCCACCAGCCGCCGGCCCAGCTCCTTCTGCAGGAAGCGGACCACGCGCCGGATCTTCTGCAGCGAGAAGCCTCGCCGGCGCAGGTCGCAGATGATGGCCACCTCCGCCAGGTCATCGACCGAGTACACCCGCCTGTGCCCGTCACGCGAAGGCACGACAATGCCGCGCTCGTCCCACCACTGGAGCTGGCGCGGAGTGATGCCGGTGAGTCCGGTGACTTCGTTCGATGTAAATGTCTGCTGCATCCTCACAGGCCGAAACAAATCCCACAGGAAATGTTTGAAACATCATAGCCCAGCTCTGTGCCCTGTCAAGACGAATTGTTGCCGATGGGAGTGACATCTGAGGAACAGGCGGGTGACCTGCTTGAGGGTAAGGTTATGCCGCGATGCCCAGCTTCGATGCCGTGAGGCACGACTGTCAGCTCACGAACCTGTCACGCTGTTCGGGGGTGGGAACCACACAGCTTGCACGCCCTCGCATGAGCCGGCGGCGGTTCGTCGCAATCAGCTTGTACAGCACGTTCAGCAGCGGAGTTGGAAGCAGCGAGGCAAGAGCGGCGAGGCGCGCCCACCATCCTCCAAGGTATTGCGCCGACTTCAGCACCGAACCGGCTTGCGTGAACACGCGGCCGTCTTCGATCCACAGCATGGACTCCACGGCTTCCATCCCGTAGTCGCGGCGAAGCCTGCGCCCCAGCTCCGAATCACGGGGGACGAACAGCAGGTCGTGCCGCGCCTCGTGCCGCAGAATGAACTGCACTGACCGGCTGCAGAATCCGCAGGCCCCGTCATACACCAGCATGGGTGGGGCGGCTGTCTCGGCCTGTAGGGCAGTCGGCATGTTCAGAACGTGGCGGGTCAGCGTTTCGACTGCTCGGCGATGGCTTTGCGCACGGCATCGCGGCTGCTCACGGCCTCGACAAATCCGGGCTTGAGCTCGACGGCCTTGTTGAAATCCTGAGCCGCGCCTTCCAGGTCGCCTTTCGCCATGCACGCAATGGCCCGGTTAAAGAAGGCGTTCGCGTAGTCGGGCTTGAGGCAGATGGCCTCATCAAAATCCTGCAATGCACCCTTCAAATCGCCCTTCTTGTAGCGCGCGTCGCCCCGGTTGTTGAAGGCCGCAGCAAAGTCAGGCTTGAGGCGGATGGCCTGATTGTAGTCTGCAATCGCGCCCTCCAGGGCGCCTTTCGCACTGCGCGCAATGGCCCGGTTGTAGAAGACATCGGGATCGTCGGGCTGGAGGCGGATGGCCTGGTCGTAGTCCACAAGCGCGCCTTCCAGATCGCCTCTTGCTTTGCGCGCATTGCCTCGGTTATAGAAGGCTTCAGCAAAGTCGGCCTTGAGGCGGATGGCCTCTTCGAAATCCTGCATCGCCCCGTGGAGATCGCCTTTTGCTTTGCGCGCAACGCCCCGGTTGCAAAAGGCCGCAGCATAGTCGGGCTTGAGGCGGATGGCTTGGCTGTAAAGGCGGATTTTCTCGTCAGGATCGGTAGCGTTGAACGCACGCTCAAAATATCCCTCAGCCGTCAGCTCTTCCTCCGCCACTGCGGGCGCCGCCGCCGCCGCCGCTTTCTGTTCGCTCGCGGCCTGCCGGGCGGTCGGCGACGCCGGATGCGCCACGGAATCGAGTGCCACATTCAGATACTTCTCGCGCAGCTTCTCCATGGCCGCGTCGAAGTACTCTGCCGGAACACCCATAGCGTTGTACTGCTTGAGCACCGCGAGCTTACCGGTGAGCTGATTGGCTATTGCGGGAGTGCCGAAGTCGAAGCCTTCCAGCATCAGAGGCACGATGTTGCGCTTGGTATCCAGCGCCGTCTCGATCTCACGCCGCAGCCAGTCGCCCGGCTCGCCGCACCGCTCCAGCGCCGAGGGAGTTAACAGGACAAGAAAGTGCGCTCGTGTGCGCACATTTTCCAGGATGATGCTCTCGAAGTCGCCACTGGCAATGCCGGTGTAATCCATGAAGACGTCGTAGCCATGCTGGGTGAGGTGCTGGAAGATGGCCAGCGCCCCGAAGAAGTTGGTGCGGCGATAGCTGAGGAAGACCGTCTTCTCGATTCGCCTCATAGCTTTGCTTCCGGCACCCCACCGGCAAAGTGAACGATAGCACGAGGAGGAGCAAGCGCATCCATCATTGTGTGTCTTGAGACTTCTCTTCCTAGCGCCCTTACCCAGGCGGTATGATGGCGCGGCGCGAATGCGCAGCTTCCGGTGCGCCAATCCTGGAGTGCATTCCTTATGGACCGAAGAACCCTGCTGAAGCGCCTGGCGGCTTTGCCCCTGGCACCGAGCCTGTGGTCGCTGCTGAACCTTCCGGCGCAAGCCGGCGCGGCGGCGAAGCCCTCCGGGCGCCGCGTGCGTCCTTCCGATGCAGCCTGGCCCAGCACGGCAAGCTGGGAGAAGCTGAAGCAACAGGTCGGGGGACGCCTGCTTGCCGTGCAATCACCGCTGGCGGCGTGTCAGGCTTCGTCCAACAGCGCTTCTTGTCAAACGCTCTTCAAGGATTTGGACAATCCCTTCTACATCGGCGACCAGCCCGGCCTGACCCAAAGCCTGGGCTGGATTGACGCGTGGACCTCCAAACCCAGCATCTACGCCGTCGCCGCTTCCAATGCGGAAGACATTGCGGCGGGCGTCAACTTCGCACGCGACAACCGCTTGCGCCTGGTGGTTAAAGGCGGCGGCCACAGCTATCAGGGCACCTCGAACGCGCCGGATTCGCTGCTGGTCTGGACGCGCCACATGGATGAGATCACCATGCTCCCGGCGTTTGTTCCCCAGGGATGCGCCGGCAAGATTGCACCGCAGCCGGCGGTGACGGTGGGCGCGGGGGTGATCTGGCTGCACGCCTACGACGCCGTTACCACCAAAGCCGGCCAGTATGTGCAGGGTGGCGGCTGCACCACTGTGGGCGTCGCCGGCCTCATCCAAAGCGGCGGCTTCGGAAGCTTCTCCAAGCACTACGGCATGGCTGCAGCAGGATTGCTGGAAGCCGAGGTGGTCACCGCCGACGGTAAGATACGCATCGCGAATGCGTGTACCAACGCGGACCTGTTCTGGGCGCTCAAGGGTGGTGGAGGCGGCAGCTTCGGCGCCGTCAGCAAGCTTACTCTGCGGGTGCGCGAGCTTCCCGAATTTTTTGGCGGCGCATTCTTCACCGTCAAGGCCGCCTCCGACGATGCCTATCGCCGCCTGGTCCGGCAGTTCGTCGGCTTCTACCGCGACACGCTCTTCAACGATCGCTGGGGCGAGCAGGCACACATCTATCCTGACAACTCGCTCGAGATTTCCATGGTCTCGCAAGGACTGGGCGGGGAAGAAACCCGCAAGCTCTGGAAGCCGTTCCTCGATTGGGTAGCAGCCTCACCCGGCGTTTACACGGTGGAAAAGGAGCCGTACATCCTCGGCGTTCCGGCGCGCGGTTGGTGGGACCCCGTGGCGTGGGACAAGCTTGGCCTCCCCGTTTTCGTCGCCGACTCGCGACCCGGCGCGCGGCCCGGCGACGTCTGGTGGACGGGCGACGGCGGCCAGGTAGGACAGGTCCTCTACGCCTTCGACTCCCAATGGTTGCCTGCGTCGCTATTGGAGAGCGATTCGCAGGAGCGTCTGGCCGATGCCTTGTTCGCGGCGTCACGTCATAAGGGGGTGGAGCTGCACTTCAACAAAGGTCTGGCCGGCGCCCCCGCGGAGGCCATCGCCGCCGCTCGCGACACCGCGACCAATCCTGCCGTGCTCGACGCCTTCGCCCTGGCCATCATCGCCTCTGGCACGCAGCATGCCTACCCGGGCGTGAGCGGGCACGAGCCGGACATCGCCGCTGCGCATCGCAGGGCCGCTGCTGTTGCCAAATCGATGGAGGAGCTGCGCAAGGTCGCGCCGTCGCCAGGAGCCTATGTCTCGGAGAGCAACTTCTTCGATCCCGTCTGGCAACAATCCTACTGGGGGCCAAACTATGCGAAGCTGAAGGCCGTTAAAGCGAAATATGATCCCGAGGGGCTTTTCTTTGTGCACAACGGCGTCGGCAGCGAAGACTGGAGCCCGGATGGCTTTACGCGGGTGAAGGGAGGATAAAGAGCCACCTCCTCCGGGGCCACCGCGACCTTTCACGGCGAGAGATCTATGTTTTCAGATTGACAGGGAAGCCGCTTTTGACCAGCCATTGGCCACTGCGCTTATGACGGCGCGCCCTTCTGCAGCGCCTGCTGGAACTTCTGCGCGGCATCCAGTTCATCGCCGATGGTGCCGGAGGGAATCAGCGAGGGGACGTTCGCCGGGCAGGCCCGCAGCGCGGCGCAGACATTCACCGCATGCGCCATGTCCGCTTGGATGCCCGGATTCAGGGCGGCATCCTCGGGCGCATCCAAAATGACCATCTGCACCGTAATGTCCTGCCCGATATGCTTCTGCAGCATGTCCTTGTAGTCGCCGATCTCTACCGGGCGCACCACAATCGGGCGACCGGAATCGGTGCGCGGATTGCTGGTCTGGAAGTCCAGGATGCGATGGTCCAGCTCGTGGCCGTAAGGCGAGGTCAGGTTGCACAACAGGTTCACGGTAACGGGCTTGGGCTTGGGTTTGAGGTACTTGCAGCCACCTAGGATAAGAACCGCAGGGATCAAAAGGGCCGTAACCGCGACCCGATATGTTTGCGCCATCCTCACATCATACCGTAGTTAGTGCGTGTCCCGAGTTGGCGGACGCGGCGCGAAGCGCGAGCGCCTCAAGCGCGAAAGGTGGAAGCAGGGGACGGGGCGATAGGCTGCCGCGGATCCATTTTTGGGGGCCGGTACTGTATAGGTGTCGCCGGGCTGAAAACTTGCCCTGACCCTGTCGATTAGCTGCGCTTCAACCCCTACACCCCCACAGGGAAGGGTTTGGGGCTGTGCTCTTCAGCGCGCTCCCGGACCAGGGCGTCGAAGCGGCCTTGCAGGAGGGACATCAGTCCGGTGTACCAGTAGCCGAAGACGAACAGGACGAGAAACGGCACGGTGATGTAATTCTCGTTCGCGATGGCGTACCACACGGTCAGCGCGAAGTAGCTGCCGACCAGCAGCTCGATGTAGGGCACCCAGCCGAGGCGCTTGCGGTATTTTTTGGCCGCAATGGACTTTTCCTTCTTACTCACCACCCGATATTTCGGGGTGCGCGCGAAGGCGCTCTTGTGACCCACCACCGCTTCCAGTACCGCCTTGCTGTTGGTAATGGTTAGTCCGATGCCGAGCGCCATCAGCGGCGGGAGGAAGAGCAACGTGCGCAACCAACTCTTCGGGAACAGCTCCTTCTGCGACACCAGGTAGAAGCTGGAGATGGAAAACGTCGACGCCAGGAACAGGGGTATGTCAATGTACAGCATCTGGAACCAGCCTTGGTAAAAGCGAATGATCATCGCGGGCAACAGCAGCGTGCTGAGGACAATCATGAGCGGGTAGCTGATGTTGGCGGTCAGGTGATACCAGGCTTCGGTTTTCTCGCGCCGTGAGACGGGAGCGCGCAGCACCTTGGGCAGGTCTTTCTTCGCGCACTGAATGAGGCCCTTGGCCCAGCGCGCCTGCTGGGTCTTGAAGGCGGTCATCTCAATGGGCAGCTCGGCCGGACATTCCACGTCCTGCAGGTAGCGGAACTTCCATCCTTTTAGTTGCGAACGGTAACTGAGGTCGGTGTCCTCGGTGAGGGTGTCGTGCTCCCAGCCGCCGGCGTCGTCGATGGCCTTGCGCCGCCACATTCCCGCGGTGCCATTGAAGTTGAAGAACACGCCCGCGCGCGAGCGCCCGCCGTGCTCCAGCACGAAGTGGCCGTCGAGCAGGATGGCTTCGACTTCGGTGAGGAAGGAATAATTGCGGTTGAGGTGCGTCCAGCGCGTCTGCACCATTCCGATCCCGGGATCGGCGAAGTGATGAATGACCTGCATCAGCCAATCCGGTTGGGGCGTGAAATCGGCGTCGAAGATGGCCACGAACTCGCCGGTGGCGTGCTTCAGACCGGCATCGAGCGCGCCCGCTTTGAAACCCTCGCGGTTCGTGCGGTGGTGATAGGTGATGTTGTGACCCATGGCGGCGTAACGTTCGACCACATGGCGCGCGACCTCGACGGTCTCGTCGGTGGAATCGTCGAGCACCTGGATTTGCAGCTTATCGCGCGGGTATTCAAGCTTACACACGCAGTCCACCAGACGGTCAATCACGTACTGCTCATTGAAGATGGGCAACTGCACGGTGACCCGCGGCAACTCAGCAAAACGCGAGGCTGGAGTCGAGACCTTGTTTTTCCGGTGCTTGTAATAAAGATAGACGAGCTGGTAGCGGTGCATGCCGTAAAACGCCAGCAGTATGAGCACGATGAAGTAGGGAATGAGCAGCCCCATGTCGAAAGCGTTGGCGTGATAGAGGCCGCGGAATGTGGTATCAAGGAAATGAGTCTTCAGATAGTGGCGCAGCCCGCGCGGCTCCGCCAAGATGATGCATGCCAGGGTCAGCAAGGGGTTCAGCGAAGCGCTCCTCCGGGGGGCGTGTGGCCGCCGCCGTTCAGCGGTGGTGTCGGCCTGGTGCCAGCCGTTGATTTTACCTGAGCGACCGCCGGAAAGAAGAAAGCACACTAACTTGGCGGGGCGCATTGACTCTTCCTCTCCGGGGGCTAACAATAAAGGACGCGAGATGCGATGAAGCGGTTGGGGATGGTATCTGCGTTCTTGGGTTTGCTTCTGGGTTGCCCGGTGTGGCTGGCGGGGCAGGCCTCCCAGGACCCAGCTCCGGCGGCTCCGCAGAAGGTTTATCCCGACCAGGGTTATCTCTCCTCAACCCGCTACGTAAACTGCTATTTCGGATTCTCCTTTGATCTGCCGCCGGCAGCGCAACTGGAGCCGGTTCCGCAGCCGGCGTCGCGCGATGGCCGGGTCCAAATTCTGCAATTGGGCGGGCCGCCACCAGGCTACGCGACCGTGTCCATCGTCGCCTTCCCGGTGCGCGGAAAGATGTCCCTGGACGCCAAAGCCACGCTTCGCCGGGCCCTCGATCAGGAGTTGTTTCGCGGCGTAGAAGAGCTGCATGGCGTGTCCAAGACCAAACTGGCTGGTCGCCAGTTCTACTTCTACGAAACCCGTCGCGGCGCGGACCAGCACATGGCGTTGGCCGCCGATCTCGAAGGTTATGTCCTGGTGGCCACAGTAGGCGCCAGCAAGGAGAGCACCGTAAAGTTGGTGGAGAGCTCCGTCCAGAACCTGGTGTTCTTCCCTGCGGCAAAGGCTCGGGAATACGCCGGCGCCGCAGCCCAGGAGTATGAGGGACCAGCCATCTCGTCCCACCGGCTGGCCGATCTGCAGGCCAATCCTCCGGCCAAGCGCATTGATGCCGGACACTTCCAAGGCACCCTCTACGAGAACCAGAGCCTGGGTTTCCGTTACCGGATTCCGGCGGGATGGACGCTGGAAGAGGAGGGGGCAGTGGAGCCGGCCATCGAGCGCTCGCGACGCAGCACCTACGAGGATCCGTGGCTGGGCGCGGGCGAGCGAGAGCTGATGAAGGTATGCGGCCGCACTCTGCTCTCGGCATGGGCCAAGCGTCCCGACGCCAATGGCCAGCTCTCCTATGATGACTTCGGCGAGGTGACAGTTTCGGCTGCCTCGATGGCGTGTTTTCCGGGGTCGAGATTCCCCACGACCTCGACCGACCGCCGGGCGGTGGAGGACTTCCTGCTGCAGCTGCGGCTCACCCATCCCATCCTGCAGAGCATGCGCGACGCCAAGGCCTTTACCGCGGGCGGCGGGGTGGTGATTTACCTGCACGGAACGGTTGCCTTCACCGTGCCCGACGACGCGCTGTCGCGAAGATTGTCCATCGCCATGGCCGTGACTTCGCGGCGCGGCTATCTGCTGACCTGGTTCTTAGCCGCGCCGCACGATGGCGAACTGAAGGAACTGATGGAAGAGAAGATTGCCTTCGACGCCGAGCCACCGGTCAAGGAAGCCAGCGCCGCCAAGCCGGGAGGCGGGAACATCGCCGTCGAAAGCCCGAACGCCGTTCCCGTGGCCGCGACGCCTGAGTCGCACGCAGACGGTGAGCCTGCCAAAGACGTCACGCCGCAGCCGGAGAGCTCACAAGCAAACGCCGGCAATACGCCACTGGCTGATTCCGGCAAGCCGCAGGACGCAGCGGACGCTACGAGTTCATCGCATCCAAGCTTGCTCAGGCCGGGAGAAAACACGCAGGAGCAGATGGGAAGAGGGAAGTCCGCTCCCCCGAAATAGGGGGCAACCGGTTTTCGCTCTTCGTCGTTGGGCCGTCCTTGACGGCGGGTGGCTGACCGTTCACGGGGGGAGGGACCGCGATGCCCAGGATCAAAGCCAAAAACATCACGATGAATTATGAGCAACAGGGAACAGGTGAGCCCCTCATCCTGATTCCTTACCTGGCTGCCGACCATGCCTGCTACGCCTTCCAAGTACCGGCGTACGCCAACCACTTTACCTGCATCTCGATTGATCTTCGTGGGACAGGAGAATCGGACAAACCCGATGGCGACTATTCCATCGAGCTTCTGGCGGACGATGTTGCCGCCTTCATGCAAGCGGCAGGAATCCAGAAGGCACATGTGACGGGGCTCTCCCTGGGCGCGGCCGTCGGCATGTGGATGGCGGCCAAGTATCCGGACAAAGTGAAGTCCTTGTCACTGCACGGCTGCTGGCCGAAGACCGATCCTTTCATAAGAACCGTGCTCGAAGGCTGGCAGCTCGTAGCCAGGACGCTGGACAGTGTCCCTGAGACGGTGATCCGGGCGATGTTTCCCTGGTGCTTTACGCCTGAGCTGTATGCTGCCAAGCCAGACTACATCGAATCGCTGGCAGCTTTTGTTCGGGGGCGTCCGGCACAGACGGTGACGTCCTACATCCAGCAATCGAATGCGGTGCTGACTCATGACGCCGAGGCGCAGCTGGGCAGGATTACTGCTCCGACGCAGATAACCTGCGGACAGTACGACCGGCTGACCTCGACCCGCTTTGCGGAGCCAATGCAGCGCGGCATCCGCGATTCGGAGCTGCTGGTCTTTGCAGGATGCGCGCACGCGCCCCTCTACGAACATGTGGAGGAGTTCAACGACAAGACACTCGATTTCCTGAAGCGCCATGCTGGGTTAGGCACAAGCTGATGAGTGAAAACGGTCTTATACCGTCATTCTCGAGTGGTACAACAGCGGCAACCACTGGCCACTGACCACTGCCTTCGTTTGATGGTGTCAGCTTGAACACGCCGCCGTTACCGCCAGTGAAGGTCGAGGTAACATAGACATTACCTGCTGCGTCCAGAGTTGGAGTGTCAACAGGTCCAGCAATTCCGGAGAAGGCTTGCATCAGGGTGTACGTCCACCCGCCATCGGAAGGCGCCAACTGGTAAGCCGTCCCGCCTCCCTGTATCCTCCCAAAACGCGCAGTGCCGTAAAGATTACCTCGCTGGTCCATGGCCACCCCACCCAGAATTTCGTAACCCTCATATCCGCTATCCAGGCTATACAGGGTCTTTTCCGTCCATCCCGATGCTGAAGGGGACAATTCGTAAACGTTGCCAGCCCGAATACGGCACCTCTCCATCAGCTCCACCTTGAAACGTGTAGAGCGTGGACAGAATCCACCCCGATCCTGCGCGCGCCAGCTTGAATACCACGCCACAACCGCCCTCACAATTTTTTAAGTTGCCGCCGGAGAGGGTGGCGCCATAAGAATTTCCCGCCCGATCCATGGTCAAGCTGGCGTAGGGCGTGGCTCCATCCCCATGGCCGGTAAAGTTGTGCAGGACGGTGTAGGTCTGTGCCGCCGCTTCCGTCCACGCCATCGTCAGCGCAAATGCGGTTGCCATCGCCAGCGCCGCGGTAGCAGGCCGGAAGCCTGGGTTGAGAGTCCAACTCCGATGCCGTGCCGATTCCGTCATGACGAATCTCCTTCACTGACCACTGGCAACAGCCTTTACGGCGTGATCTCAAAGACCAGACCAACCTCACTCGGGCCACCGCCCTGGGTTGTAGTGTAGAGATTGCCGCTGCTGTCGAGGACCACGTTGCCGACCGGGTTGCTGCCGACGCCGCCCCAGGCGCCGGTCAGCGTCCAGACGCCATTCGACGGTGTGAGCTGGAAAACCTCCGGTACATCGTAGTAGTTCGTCCCGTACAGATTGCCGGCAGCATCCATAGCCAGCTTCCCAATGATGCCTTGATTGTGGCCAAAGGAATAAAGCGTGGTAAACGTCCAGCTGCCATTGGAGGGGCTCAACTCATACACCTTCGGGGTCGTGCCGTTATATCCATACGTCGTGCCGTAGAAATTGCCGTACTGGTCAACAATCAAGCCGGCGTACGGGTTCGCCCCATCGTTTTCGCCGTGGAACTTATAGACCACGTTTTCCGTCCAGCCGCCTCCCGATGGGACCAACTGGAAAATCGTGCCGTTGTTATAGGTCCCGCCTAACGCGGTCGTTCCCCATAAGTTGCCGGCACTATCGAAGACGAGACCACCGTAGGGCGTGGCGCCGTCCTGGCTACCGCCCTGGAACCTGTAAAGAACGGTTTCCGTCCAGCCGCCATTGGACGGGGTGAGTTGATAGACCGTGCCATGGTCGCCTTGCCCGCCATGAGGTGTAGTGCCGTAGATGTTCCCGGCGGCATCAAAGACGAGGTCGCCAAACGTCGGCTCCACTCCATCGCTGAAGCCCTGGAAGGAATACAGCACGGTCTCCGTCCAGGGGCAAAGCGCGCTTTTGCAGGCAGCGGCCGGCGGCCGCAGATTGAAAACCGTGCCGCATCCGTACCCGTTGCAGCCGTCGACGTTGCTCCCTCCTCCGTAGGTCGTGCCATACAGAGTTCCGTCCGGCCCGATGATCACCCTGGCCTGCGGATGCGCGCCGTCGGGCCCGCTGAAGGTGTAGATGGGGGTAAAGACCCAGCCGGAGCCCTTGCGCGACAGCTTGAACACCGTGCCGCATCCGATAGGATTGGGTAAGTATGAGCAAATCCCACTGGTGTTGCCGCCGGTGCTGGCCGTCCCATAAAAGTTTCCCGCCCGGTCCATGCTCAACCCGGCCTGGGGCTCTCCCCCGTCCGGCCCGTTGTTAAAGTTGTGCAGCACAGTGAAGGTTTGCGCCCGAGCCGATTGCGCTAGCACCGCCACTAGCGCAAACACAATTGCTATCGCCAGTGCTGCGGCAGCAACCGGGAAACGTGAATTGAAACTCCAACTCCGATGTGCTGACTCCGTCATGACAGATCTCCTTCCCTAATAACTGACCACTGGCTACTGACACCTGTTTTACGGCGTGATCTCCCACACGGTGCCGCAGCCGCTGTCAAACTCGCCCAGGCAGTCATTCAGGTTGCCGGCCTCATTGGTTGTGCCGTACAGGTTGCCGTCCGCGTCGAGGGCCACCGGACCGTAGGGATAGGCTCCGTCCGCTCCTCCCTTGAAGTCGTAGAGGTCGGTGTAGATGTAGCCATTGTCGGCCGGAGTCAGCTTGAAGACGCTGCCCAAACCATGAGCGCCGCCATCCGGCGCCGTGCCGTAGAGGTTCCCCTGCGGATCCATGGTAAGGCGATTACCGGTTGCCTGTTGAGGTGTGAACTGAAACATGGTCTCCAGGCTCCAGCCGTGCGCGGCCAACAGCTTGAAGACCGTGCCACCGTTGTAGAGTCCGGCGCCGCCGGTTGCGGCCAGGATGTTGCCGGATGGGTCCCACGTCAGGGCCTGCGGCAGGCATCCATTGGCATCGCACGTAAACGCGTGCACAACGCTTCCCGTATAACCTGACTGCGACGGGGTCAACTGGTAAAGCACACCGTCGGCGTAACTGTTCCCCCAAACTGTCGTGCCGTAAAGATTGCCGGACTGGTCCATGAGTAACCCGGTTTGCGGAACGCCCCACCCTTGCGGACCGGAGGCGTCAAAGCTATAGATAACGCTTTCCGTCCAGCCGCCCTGTGACGGAGTCAACTTGTAAGCGGCCCCCCATTCGTTGGCGCCGCCCCACTCTGTGGTGCCGAAGATGCTTCCTGTTTTGTCGAAGATCAGGTCGCCGTTGTAAGGGCCTCCCGCGTCGCCATTTTCCCCGGTGAAACTGTAGAGGACGGTTTCGCTCCAGGGACACGACGCGGTGGCGCAGAAGGTTGCCGGAGGCCGCACTCGAAAGACCGTGCCGCAGCCGTTCACTCCCAGCACGCAGCTTCCCTGGTTGACGATGCCTCCACCGTAGGTGGCGCCGTACAAGGTCCCGTCGGGTCCGATGACCACTCCCGCCGGATAGTTTCCGTCCGGTGGTCCCTTGAAACTATAAAGAGGTTGGAACACCCAGCCGGGATGCCGGTTGGTGAGTTTGAAGATGGTGCCGCACCCCGTTGGAACAGTGGCGCAACTGCCTCCGCTATAGCCTCCGGCGTAGGTTGCGCCGTATAAGTTGCCACTAGGGTCCACGATCACACCGTCGAAGGGACGGCCGCCGTCCGGTCCACCGGTGAAGGTGTGCAGCACAGTGAAGGTCTGCGCCTGCGCCGCTTGCGTCCACGCCGTCGTCAGCGCAAATGCTGTTGCTATCGCCAGCGCCGCGGTAGCAGATCGGAAACGTGGCTTGAAACTCCAACTCCGATGTGCCGATTCCGTCATGACGGATCTCCTTTACTGATCACTGACCACTGGCTACTGACAATGGTTTACGGCGTGATCTCCCACACCGTACCGCAGCCCTGTTCAAACTCCTGAAAACAGTCATTCAGATCACCGCCCAGTTCCGCTGTGCCGTAGAGATTACCGTTGGCGTCGATTGCGACAGGACCATAGGGACTGATCCCGTCCCCCCGGCCGTTGAAGTCGTGGAGGTCGGTATAGATGTAGCCGTTGCTGGTCGGAGTCAGCTTGTAAACGCAGCCATAGCCGCTCGAGCAATTGATGCCCGTACCATACAGATTGCCGGCACTATCCATGGCGAGACGGTTAACTGTGCCGCCTTGGTCCTGCTGGAAGGTGTAGAGCAGGTCAATGCTCCAATTGTCGGACGCAAGCAGCTTAATCGCGGTGCCATTGTGGTAAAAGCCTGAATCGGAAGTTGCCGCCACAAGGTTGCCGGAAGGATCGAAGATTGGAGCGTCTGGAAAGCAGCCATTCAGGCCGCCCACGCAGTGAAAGATTTGCAGAGCATTGACCATCCAGCCTGATTGGGAATTGACAAGCTGATAGATGGCGCCGCTCGGGTTCCCGTCTACGCTGTAGCCGCTGCTGCCGTATAAATTGCCCGCCTTGTCCATGATTAAGCCGCTGCCCGGCATCGCAACCTGCTGTTGCGAGGGGTCGAAGCTGAAGAAAACGCTCTCCTCCCAGCCGCCCTGGGAAGGAGTGAGCTTGTAGGCCGTGCCCAAGTTTGTAGCTCCACCCGCTTCGGTCGTTCCGTAGATTGTCCCTGCACTATCGAAGATCAGGTCCCCATTACCCGGATTGGCCCCATCATCGTTCGCGCCGGTGAACGCGTGCAGCAAGCTTTCGTTCCAAAGGCAAAGCGCGCTTGCACAGAAGGTCGCCGGAGGCCGTACCCGAAATACCACGCCACACCCGTTCAGGTAGTTAGCGCAGGTTCCGCTGTCAATCCCGCCGCCAAAGGTCGCGCCGTACAGTGCGCCGTCGGGACCGACGACCACGCCCGCGGGATAGTTTCCGTCCGGTACGCCCTGAAACTTGTAGAGGGTCGAATAAATCCAGCCTGAGCCGTGTCGGGTTAGCTTGAATACCGTGCCACATCCGCCGTTAGTAAACGCGGTGCAGCCGTTCCCGGTAGTTCCAGGGATGCCGCCGCTGAACGTCACTCCATAAAGATTGCCCGCCCGGTCGATGACCACGCCATTCATCGGGAGGGCCCCTTCATTGGGCGCGCCCGTGAAGGTGTGGATGACCGTGAAGGTCTGTGCGTTGGCGGATTGCCCGGCACCCGTCAAGCCCACCGCTATTGCGATTGCGAGCGCCGCAGGCCACGAACAAATGTTGAAAGTCCAACTCCGATGCTTTGCCGATTCCGTCATGACGAATCTTCTTCACTGACAAATGACCACTGACTACTGACGACTACTTAGGGCGTGATCTCCCAAACTACGCCGTGGCCGTACGCCCCACCCTGTTCAGCCGTGCCAAACAGATTGCCGTGGGCGTCCAGCGTCACGCCGCCTTCCGGGAACCACTCCGTCCTGAAAGAAAAGTCGTGAAGGTCGGTGTAGGTCCAGCCGCCGCCGCTGGACGGGCTCAACTCGAAGACCGAGCCGGCCTCGTTGACGCCGTCGGCAAACGTGGTGCCGTAAAGATTGCCGGCCGCGTCCAGGGTCAGGCTGTTAAAGGGGCCTTCACCGCCAATGAGGTTATAGAGAATTTGGAAGGTCCAACCGCCGCCGTAAGGCGACAACTTGAAGATAACGCCGCCACCGTCTGTGCCGCCGGTCGCAGTGGCGCCATAGAGATTGCCGGCTGAATCCATGACGAGGCCCCCGTAGGCCAGGTTGCCGCCCAGCCCGCCGGTGAAAGTGTGCAGCACGGTTAGGACCCAACCGTAGGAAGTGCGACTCAACTCGTACACCACGGTGCCATCGCCGGTTGTGCCGTACAGATTGCCGGCAGCGTCCATAATCATCGCCGAATAAGGTCCATTGGTCGGATATGGAAAATTCTCAATGATGGTTTCTGTCCACTGGCCAGGGGAGGGAGATAACTCGTAGGCAGTGCCATCGCCGGCTTCGGTGGTGCCGTAGATGTTTCCCGCCTTATCGAAGATGACGCCGCCGTACGGATAGGCTCCGTCACCGGCCGAGCTCCCAAAGGTGTACAGTACGGTCTCATTCCAGTAATTGAGCACGCTGCGCGGGCTGGTGGGACTAGGCCGCAGCCGGAAGACAAGGCCGCAGTCGCAGTAGGGATCGCCTCCACCACCTGCCGGCCCATACAGGCTTCCGTCGGGCCCGAACACCAGTTGCAGGGGGTCTTCCCCCCCAAGGCCGCCGGTAAAAATGTACAGCGGGTTCAAGACCCAGCCGGAGCCGCGGTAGATCATTTTGAAAACGGTGTTGCCCGCGGAGCCATACAGGTTGCCGCTGCCATCGACGGTCAAGGTGTTGAACGGACGCTCGCCATCCAGGCCGCCGGTGAAATTGTGAATCACCTGATAGTTTTGCGCCTGCGCCGGCCGAGGCAAGACAACCGCCAAAGCAAGCATGCTCGTGGCTGCCAGCACTGCACATGCCATGCGAAATACCGAGTTGCCAGCCCGCCTGTGCTCTTGCGCCGCGTTCGCCACAAAGACCTCCATCGCCCAATGCTGACTGCTGAGTGCCTGCTTATGGCGTGATCTCCCAAACGGTGCCGGCGTAAGAGGGACCGCCTCCGCCTGTGGTGCCGTACATATTGCCGTCGGCGTCGAACACGACGCTGCCATACGGGCCACAACCATCCGTAGCGCAGTAAAAGCTGTGAACGATGGAAAAGGTCCAGCCGCCATTCGAGGGGGTAAGCTTGAACACGGTGCCTTCATCGTAGAGGCCACCCGCTCGCGACGTGCCGTAGAGATTGCCGGCTTTGTCCATAACGAGCGAGCTCCAACTTCCACCACTTTGCTGGGTGCTGACAAGAGTAGCCAGCAGGGTAAAGTTCCAGTAGCCGTTGAAAGAGGACAACTTGAAAACGGTGCCGCCGCCACCCATGCCTCCTGACGTGGTGGCGCCGTAAAGACTGCCGGAGGCGTCAAAGACCACGCCCCCTTCGGGATAGGCTCCGTCGCTACCGTTCGCGAAACTATAAAGACCACTCTCCGTCCAGCCGGAGCCGGAGGGCGTCAACTTAAAAACCACCCCGCAGCCATACCCGGGAGCACAGGATAAATCGCCGCCACCCGACGCCATTCCATAAAGATTGCCTGCATTATCGAAGATCACGCCGGTGTACCCGGGGAATATCCCATCGCCGTTGCTGAGGGTGAAGGCGTGGAGGACAGTTTCCGTCCAGCCGCCGTAGGAGGGACTCAGCTCGTAAACGTTGCCATAACCCTTGCCATTCTCATTCAGGGTGGTGCCGTAAAGGTTACCGGCCTGGTCGAGGGTCAGGGGACCCGAGGGATCACATCCGTCGTCCCCCTGGAACGAGTAGATCGTGGTCTTCGTCCATTGGCAGAGTGCCGCTGTGCAAGCCGCTGGCGGAGGTTTCAGATTGAAAACTGTGCCGCAGAGGGAAGTGCCACCGATGTCCGTTGTCCCATAGAGTGAGCCGTCCCGGCTGATGGTTACGCCGCCGTAGGGGTAGGCTCCGTCGCTGTGACCCTGGAAATGATAGATGGGAGTGAAAAGCCAGCCGGAGTTGGTGTGCCTTAGCTTGAAGACAGTGCCGCAACCGACCGGGTAGCAAACATTTTCCCGCCCGTATCCGCCTTCGGAAGCCGTTCCGTAGAGATTTCCGGCAGCGTCGATGGTCAGCCCCACCAATGGGCTTCTCCCATCCG
>Ga0335083_10003296_pt1 | contig 20984 bp, 20 predicted proteins | sample Lox_Sample_42_FD_206716 | JGI IMG/M metagenome (GOLD analysis project Ga0335083, IMG submission 206716) | Soil microbial communities from Loxahatchee National Wildlife Refuge, Florida, United States - Lox_Sample_4.2 | ecosystem: Environmental > Terrestrial > Soil > Wetlands | place: USA...
TCCCCTGCGTTTCGAGGACCTGCAGCAGCGCCGTGAAGTTCTGGAAGTTGAGCGCCAGGCCGAACAGCGCGGCGCCCGGGTTCGACGAGAGCAGGGCCGCGGCGGTGGTCGTGGTCCCTAGCGAGCCGGGTGACGGCGTTGAGAGCGACTGGCCGGGGACCGCGGTCAGGCCCTGGCTGGAGATGGCCCCGTTGTTCGAGAGGGTCGTCTGCGCACCGATCTGGCCTGCGGCGAGCCTCGAGTTCGCCAGCAGCGCCCAGTTGACGCCGGACTGATACCCCTCGCTCAGCGTGATATTGATGATCTTCGCCTCCAGCATCACCTCGCGCTCGACCGAGAGGCGCGCCGCGCGCAGGTACTTCGACACCTCGCGCAGCTCGGCCGGCATGGCGCGCACCACGACCAGCCCCGACTGCGGCGAGACGACCACACTGCGCCCTTCTGCGGTGCCGATGATCGCGGTGAGCGAAGTCCGCAGCTCGCCCCAGAAGTCGCTCTGGATGCGGGTGACGACGCGGCTGCTCTCCAGGCCCCGGGTCGCAGACGAGCCCCCCGGCAGCACGCCGCCGGTCGTTGTCGCCTGCACGCCGCCGGTGCCGGCATCGGTGACGGATCCCGATTGCACGCGCACATCGGATACCCCGCGTCGGTCGCCGAGGATGTAGTTGACCTGGAATATGCGCGTCTGCAGGCCCGCCGGCTGGATCATGATCCGGGTGCCTTCGACGGTGTAGTCGTAGCCGTAGAGGTCGCGGATCGAGTCCAGCGCCTCCCACAGCGTCACGTCCTTCAGGTTGACCGAGATGGTGCCCGTGACCGACGGATGCACCAGCATGCTGTAACGGGTGCCCGAGACGATCGACATGAACACCTGCGCGGCTGGCGCATTGTTCACGGACAGGTCGAAACGCTGGTCGATCGGCTGGCCGCGCACCGCCGGCATCTCCATGCGCAGCGGCGGCAGCAGCGCGCGCTCGACCGCCTCGGACTTCGGCGGCGGCTTGTGCTCGCTCGGCTTGTTCACTTCGGCCAGGATGCCCTGGTCGATGCCGGGCTTCATCGGCGGCGGCGCCACGCAGCCGGCGAGCAGGAGCAGCATCGTCAATGCGATTCGCGATCTCATCGTCTAGACCCCTCCACGTGCGGCCCTTCCGTGGCCGTGACGCTACGCGCGCGGACTTTGGCGCGCTTGACCCGCTGCACATCCACGCCCGGAAACATCTTCAGCACCTCGGTTTCGTCCCCTCGGCGCAGCACAACCTCGCTCTCCGTGATCTTCACGACCCTCGCGTCCCCTATCGTTCCGCCCAGCGGCACGGCATTGCCGTTGATGACCGCGATGCGGCGACCCGCGGCGATCAGCACGCTTTGCAACTGCGTGCCGTTCCCCTGTTCAGCCGCGGCGCCGGGCGCCACGTACGCCGGCGGGCGGGTCGGATCCGTGAGTGCCTGGGCCCGAGCGCTGCCGGCAGCCAGCGTCGCCGCTGCGAGCGCCAGCCAAAGTCGCGCCGCCGTCATACCACCAGCCACGCCGCCTTCAGGCTGAGCGTGTACACGGAAAGCTTGAGGGTCACCTGCGGATACGCTGCAACGCTCAAGTCCAGCTTGCCCCAGTACATTTGGCTGGGCAGGTTCTCTAGATCCTTGAGATAGGCAAGCAGGTCTAGATATCCCCCTGTGACGGTGATCTCGACGCCGTGCCGGTAGATCTGCCCCTCTTGCGCGACGGTCGCCGGCTTGGCCGCTTTCTGTGCCGCTGGAGTCTGCGGCGCGCTGCCTCCTACGACCGCGACGGGCAGCGTGCGCATGTCGACGAGCTGCAACTTCCGGTTGCGCGAGAGCATCTCCTCGAGGAGGCCGCCGATCTGCTCCGGCGGCGCGAACCTCCGCTGCTCCTCGGCAAGCTTCGATTCCACTCCGGCGACCTCGGCCTTCAGCGCCTCGAGCCGCTTGCGCGCCGCCTCGTCGGGGTTCGCCTGGCGCGCGAGCGCCAGCTTGCCGACCTGCGCCTGGAGCGCCTGCATCTCGCTCTGGCGGCGCGCGATCTCCTGCGAGAGGCGCTTCTGGCGGGCGAGCTGTGGCTCGATGAGCGCACTATCGATGAGCGCGATTACCAGAAGCGCGGCGGCGCCGAAGATGAGCACCCTCTCCCGCAGCGAGGCTGCGTCCACCTTGTCCGCATACCGCTTCCAGAGCTGCTTCATTTCGTCGCCTCGCGCCGGGGGGCAGGCTCCACATGCCCGCCGCTGCCATCCGGGGCGCGCAGCGCGATCAGGCTGAATTCCACGTAGCGCGCCGGCGTCGCGGCGGCCTGAGGACCTCCACCTGGCGCGGCCGTGGCAGCCGTCGGCTGCTCCTCTCGCGCCGTCAGGCGAAGCTCGGATACCTTGCGCCCGCGCATCACGGCCTCGTTGTTGAGGCTGCGGATGTAGGCGGGAACGAGATCCGGATAAAGTACGCGCCCGGTGAGCTGCAACACCGACTCGTCGCCAGCGATCGAGACGCCGGTGAGCCAGACGCCGTCGCGAGTCTCATGCGCCAATGCCGACAGATAGCGCGAGAAACCCTCCGTATTTCCGAGTCCCCCCGTGCGCATCAACGCGAGCAGCTCCTGGCGCTGCCGGAGGCGCGCGCTCATGCGGGCCACCTCGTCCTCCAGCATCCGGCTGCGGCCCTGGGGCGAGAATTCCCGCGTCATGGCAGCGAGCTGCACGCCCTGTGCGGCGAGCTGGCGGCTGGAGTCGGCGGCTACTCGCGCCAGGCCTCTGGCCTCCAGCAGCGCGTAGCCGTAGAACGCCATCACTCCCGCGAGCAGCAGCCCGAGCGCCTGCAGCATCGTCACCGCGGAGAAGTACTTCTTCTTCTTGAGGAAGATCGGGTTGAAGAGATTGATCTGCTGCGCCATGGCCGCGCCTCAGAGCACCTTGGCCTCGTGGCGCATCGAGGCGCCCACGAGATGGAAGAATTGCCATTGCGCGGCCGCGTCGGGATCCTCGCGTCCATTGAAGTTCACGTGCGCGCAGAGATCGACGCGCTCCACCGGCACGTCGAGCTCGGCCTTGAGGTATCCCTGCAGCCCGCAATCCTCCGCCTCGGGCGCAAGCACCACCTTGGCGATGGTGACGTAGTGGAACTGGCGCTCGAAGTGGTCGAACGTGCGTTGTAGCTCGAGCGCGATGCGGCCGAGCAGCTCGGCGCGCCCATCCTGCGGCCGGCCCAGGATCTGGTGCAGCCCGATGTCGATGCGCCTGGCCAGGTAGAGCTCGCCGCGAAAGGTGACCGTCAGAAGGCCGAAATCCTGATAGAGATACAGCAGCGCGGCGCCGCGCCCCTCGGGCTCGTACAGCGCGCAGATGTTGCGCTGCGCAGTTTCCGGAATGTCGATCACGGTGAGCGGTACTTGCGCCTCCTCGTAGGCCTTGATCCGCTCCTGGATCACCTCGTTGCGCGCTGCCACCGCATACATGGAGTGGCCGCGCCCCGCGACGCTGGATTCCGGAGGAATATCGAGCACGTCGACCATCGCGTCATCCACGTGGTAGTCGAGCATGTCCTTGATGCGCCACCGGATGGCGCTTTTCAGCTCCGCCTGCGGCACCGTCGGCGCCTCTACCAGCACGAGTTGATACTCGCCCGGGTGCAGCAAAGTCGCGCATTGGAAGTCGTGGACGTTCAGGTCCTTCGCAACTCGCTCGAGGGAGGAGCGCCCGGGCTCCACAGGAGGAGTGCTCCCGTAGAAGTCGACGAACGACTTGCCGGAGGTCGCGTACCGCCCGTGGACATAGCTCAGCCTGTGCTCATCCGACGCGAGCACCAGCCAGCCCGGTTCCTTCTTGGTCCTGCGAAACCAGTTGATCATCTCCATCGCCGACATTGACGCGACTTTAAGTTATCTTAGTAACGCATTGTTGTCAATGAGTTTTCCAGTGCATATTGGATACATTAGCGTAGATACCCTATTTATCTCTCTTTCCGATTCGGTGTGCAGCATAACCAAGTTACTGCCGTCTGTCGCCGCAATGCTAGAGGCAAACGCGGAGGGTGCCTGTGAGCGTTTGCAATACTCCGGTGAGCTTTTGCAAGGCCGCGGGCAGACTGCCCGGCCGTGCCTGCCTCTGGACTGGGTCGGACAGCTACTTCGTCAGCGTCAGCACGACTTCGCGCTCGACGTAGCTCGCCGAGAGCGCAGACGCGTTCGGGCAGGCGCCGCTGTTGGGCTGGTTGCAGGCGTTGGACTTGAGGGTATAGGACCGGAACGCAGACGCGCCTTCGGTCGCGCCGACGCTCGAGCATGTGATCGTCGCTGTATAGCCGATCAAAGTTGGCGCGGCGAAGGTTAGGTTCTTGGTCGCACCGCCGCCATCGCAGGACGCCTTGAATGTGCCGCCGCCCGGATCCCTCAGGATTTGATAGGCGGCCCACTCAATGCCGGAGCGCGCAGCCTGGTAGGCGCGCGACGAATCGTAGTCCGCAGCAGAGGAGGCCTGCGACGTAGTCGATACTGTCATCAGGTACGCCACCAGCGCGGCGAGCACCACAAGCAAGAAGACCGCCGCGATGATGAGGAAACCCTGTTCAGGACGTCTGTGCGCGAGCCGGGTCATGGAACATTGTTGACATGCACCGCGTGGTAAAGGGCAGCCGTCTCGGCGCTGCCCCCCGATGTCTGCGTCGAGAGTTGCAGACGCAGGGTGACCAGCCCCACGCCCTGTGAAACGGCCTGGTCGTAGTTGAAGTTACAGTCGCTGACGCCGCTCGCCATGATCGCGCTACCGCCACCGCTGGGCGGCACCGACTGGGTCGCGGTAATCGCGTAGCCCCAGTAGCGGATGAGGTTGCTTCCCGAGCAGCCGTACGTTACCGGACCCTGGATGATGTAGAACCGATCGCTGGGGGACTCGTAGGTGAAAGTATTGCTGGCGAACTCGATCCGATCCTCGCCGGTGAACGCCGTAGCGGCAGTGATCTGGGCCTTGTTGCCCCCCGTTCCCGGGTACTCATAGGCGTCGGCGTTTGTGGTGCCCGGCTGCAGATTGAACACCACTACGTAGTCGCTCGTCGTCACCTTGGAGATGTCCGAGCTCGGGCTGAAGAGGTTGCCTATTGTCTTGAAGCAAGTGTCCGCGGTGGCGAAACTGAGCACATCCCCTGCGTAACCGCCCGTGCAAGTGTTCGTAGCGGCCGGATCCACGTCCGCCCGGTAGCGCCCGCCCACGCGCACCAGCATCAATTCCATGTATTTTCCGGTCGGATCCACGCGCACGCTGTTGGGTAGCGCCAGACGCAGGTCGCGGCCGATGCGCCGCAGCGCCGTGTCGGCGGTATCTGCAAGCGCCGCCCGCTGGCTGGTGTCGATGTACGAACGGACGGGGGCGATAAAGGTTGCGATCAGGGCGCCGAGGATCCCCACCAGCGCTATTACGACCGCAAGCTCGATCAGCGTTACGCCGGCCGCACGGCGAGATTTCGGGGATGCGCGAGCTGCTCTCATGGCACCGTACGGGGCGCGTACATCGTCCTATACCCCTCGAGAGTACGAGTGACGCCTCCAGGCCCCCTAACCTCGATGCTGATCAGGAGCGCTTCAGCGCCGGGTATGGCGTCGGCACCGGAGGCCATCCCCGCCTGTGATACGGTGATTTTTGCGGAGTAGCTATTGAGGCCGGAAATCGGTGTCACCGGGTCAGTAATGTCAAAGATACCAGCCGACATGCCGAACTCGGTGCCCATCGCGAACGCGTTGTAGTCGTTCACGTTATCGAACGGTGTGGTCGCGCTCCAGCGGCTCTCCGGGCCGTACGGCGGCGTCGTTTCCGGGCCGAGATTCTCGATCGCGGCGGCAGACGTGCATCCGTTCGCCCCGACGATCGCGCTCTGTGCCGTCGCGGCCTGGGGGTCGTCCGGGTCGCAATACGTGAACGGCATCAGCGTCACCTCTTCCATCAGCGATTCGGCGATCGCCAGCACCTGCTTGCGCACCTGCGGATCGGAGCTCGATGCGGTCATGGTATTGAACGCCGCGAACAGGCCCGCCATCGCCACGCCGACGATCACGATGAACACGATCAGTTCGACCAGCGTTACGCCGCGGCGCTTCCTAGTGGACATAGCCCGTCTCCGCCTCGACGGTGATCGTCCTTGGCACATCGCCGGTTACTGTAAAAGTGCCGCCTGCGCTGGGGCTTCCGAGCGCGCTGAAGGTGAGGCTCGGCCCTGTGAGCGTCACGTCCGACGGCGCGCTTACCGTGAACGGATCCGTCCCGGGGGGCTTGCGCACCGCGGCGCCGCCGAGGTCCGGATATGTGAGGGAGAGCGTATTCCCGGATACCGCGACGGCCACATTGCGCCGCTGACTGACCGCGATCTTCTGCGCATACCTCAGCGTTGCGCCGATTTCGTTCGCGAAGCCCTCTGTGCGAAACGACGTGACGTTGATGCGCGCCGCCGCGAACGCGGCGAGGATGACCGAGATCACCATGACGACGACGAGTTCGGTCAGCGTGAAGCCGGCGAGCGAGGGTCCGCCTGCGACGCGACACTGGAATCTCATTGCAGTTCGGCTGCCACGTTCTGCGCCAGCGGCGACTCGGGGTGGTCCTTCAGGATCTTCGCCGCGACCTGCTTCGCCTCGGTCAGGCGTCCAGCCGCCGCGAGCGACCGCGCGTACTCCGCCTGCGCCGCCACCGAGTACGGGCGCAGCTTCGCCGCTTTCGCGGCCCATTCGAGTACTTGCTGCGGTGTGACCGGACGATCGAACAGCCCCGGATGAGTTCGGTGCAATTTCGCCAGCTCCAGATAATTGGCGACTTGATACGGTTCCGCGCGCACCCCCTCGCGGAACATCGCGTCGGCTCGTGCTGCGAGCATCTTATTCCCGGTCGCGATCGCTTGGTCGCGCCATATAGTCCCCTCCGCCCAGTAGTGCGCAGACTTGCGGGGCTCCAGCCGGCGTGCCACGGACGCCCAGTAGAGCCCGTTGTCGACGCGGCCCGCGAAGAGTTCCCGGATCGCGTGGTCTGCTGCGAGATCGGCAATCACTGGTTGCGCAAGCCATGCCAGCGCAAAAGACGCGAGCGCCGCTTTAATAAGGGGGGTCGCGGCCTTTTCCCACAGAGCCGGGAACGCGATGCCGAGTCGCGCGGATGAGCCCGTTCGCGACGCGATCGCGCCCAGATAGCTGCCCGTAACCATCAGCGTAAATGGGACGTAAAGCGGAAAATCCACCATTGAGTGAGCGAAGCACCCGGCGAGCGCCCCGGCGCACGCGATCGGCAGCGGATCGCCAGGCATACGCAGGCTCGCTCGGCGCGCCAGGACCAGTGCGGTGCCGACCAGGGCGAGCAGCAGACCGAGGCCGACGATGCCGTATTCCAGCCACACCTGCAGATAGTCATTGTGTGCGAACGGAAAGACGTAGTTGCGGAATACGTACGGCTTGTTCGCCTCGAACAAAGGAAAGAACATGTTTGCGCCGGCTCCCGCGAACGGGTGTTGCAGAATGAGCCCCATCGTCGTCATATAGATCTCGACGCGATCCCAAGTTCCGCGCGCGTATACCACGCCGAGGTCCGTATCGGCGATCCCCGGGGCGCCTCCGCCAAAAGATATATGCCTGAGGAGCGGCACCACGAGGGCGACGATCAGCCACCCCGCGACGAGCGGCAGCCACGTCGGGCGCGCGCGCCAGGCTGCGCGCCGGTCGAGGCATAGTGAGATCATGGCCAAACCCCCAAAGAAGGCTAGCAGGCCGCCCCGGCTGCCGCTTGCGATGAGCCCCGCGAATAGCCACAGCGCGAGTGCAACAACGCGCCGGCCCCCCTTGCCCAGTACTTGAATTGCGACCAGTGGGAGCAGTATCAGGTTGATGGCTGTCGCGAATGTATTCGGCGTGACAAAGGTTGCCGCGGCGCGCTCCGGGTTATGGGCAAAGTGCCAGAAGCCGAAGTAGTACTGAAGCAGCCCGAGCAGCACCAACAGGGCTAGGAGCGCGGCGCCGAAGCGGAAGAGCCGGGCGAGCGACTCGCGCGCGAGCGCGGCGCAGGCAGTCGCGGCCGCAAGCAGGATCGCCGGCCGATAGATGCCATCGGCGCTGTAGGCGACGGAGAAAAATGCCGCGTTGGCGAAGAGCCAGCCGCAGTAGACGACTAGGAGGGCAGCGAGCGCGTTCGCGGGAGGCGCGAGCCGTACCTTGGCTCCAGCAAATACCAGCAGCACCAGCGCGCCCCAACGATAGGCGGATGCCGGCAGTACCGACGCGGCGAGCAGCAGCAGCGCCGCGCCAAAAACAAAAAGGGAGGACCAGTCGGTCCTCCCTTCCTGTTTACTCGGCACCTAGGTCGATTAGCTGCAGTAGTCGCTGATGTCAACCGTGGCGGAGTAGGTCGGATCGGCGGCGTAGACGACCGTCGCCGCGCTGCAGGTGCCGCCCCCGAACGTCAGCGACGCGTCCGGATTCGAGACGTTGCCCGCGATCGTGGCGAGCGTCTGCTTGGTTCCCTGGTTCTTGGCAAAGGTAATGACCGCGGCCGACATTAGCGCGGCCTTGCCGCCATTCACCACCGCCGTCTTGGCGTCTCCGGAGAGATCCTGGAACTTAGGAAACGCGACCGCGGCCAGGATGCCGAGGATCACGATCACGACGACCAGCTCGATCAGAGTAAAGCCCTTTTGATTCCTCTTCATGTTGCCTCCACTAAGGTGCCCTCTTGCGCCGCCGCAGCGGCCCGCGAAAGCGGGGTTATAAAGCAAACGCTATCGGCCGCCGCAGCGAGCCGTCCAACACCGCCCGAGGCTAGCAGCGCTAGACCCCGACTTGTACAAGGATTCCCGCGTTGTGAGCAATCCGTCACGCGCCGCACGGTTCCTCATGAAAAAAAACTCGCGTCCTAACAACCGCTGACATCGACCGAAACCGTGGGCGAGGTATTGATCGCGACCGGCTCCGCGTAAACGATGCGGCAGTTCGGCGATGTGCCGCCGTTGATGTCGATGAAGACGGCGTTCCCGGTCAAGGTCACGGTGACCGCGTCCGCCGTCGGATTGATCTGGCTGGCGAGGATGATCCCGCCCGGAGTGACCGTGGATACGTTGGCGGTCGGATAGCCGTTGACCATGTTGATGATCGCTCCCTCCATGGTCACCGACCCGCCGGTCGGGGTGCACGTGCCGCCCACGTTGGCGAGGCAACCCGCGTGCGCGAGCACCGCCGCCGAGCGCACGGTGCCGAACAGCGCCTGCGCCTTCGCCGCACGCGCTTGATTCTGCATCGCGATGAAGCGCGGCAAGGCGGCCGCGGCGAGGATGCCGACGATCGCGATCACCACCACCAATTCGATCAAGGTGAATCCGCGTTGCTTCCTAAATCCGATTGCCGCCATCTGCACCATTCCCCTGGCGCGCGAAGCGCCCATCAGAACCACCGGTACGGCGCCACGAGCTCGAACCGAGCCCATTGCGGCTGCGTTTCGCCCCGCGCACCAGATACCAGCACTACATGCCACGCGACGCGTTTCTCGCCGCGTGAGTCAGGAGTGAAATACCTCCCTAAATCAACATAGTACACGATTTCCTTCGTCTTGTTGTCGAAATACCAGTTGCCGCTCTCGACTCCTTCCGGCGCACTACTGGGCAGGACGCCAAGATAATTCTGCGGTTTTCGTACCAGCAGGTCCATCGGATTCCCCGTTGCAAGCCCCCGCAACTGGTCGAACCGGTTGTCGAGCACCAGCTCGGCCGCGCGCAAGTTCACGCTCGAGCGGATGTCCATCGCTACCTGCTCCATCGCGGCCTTTTCGGCTTGCTCCTGGTAATACACGGCCCGCTCGAGAAACACGCCGACGAGAATCGAGATCAGCCCGAGACTTACCACCAGCTCGAACAGGCTGAAGCCGCGGCGGCGAATCACGACGCATGGCCTACTTGTGGTGGAGCGCTGCCTGGCCGAGGTCCCAGATCGGCAGGAACACGCCCAGCGCCAGCACCAGGACCAGGCCTCCCAGCCCGACGATCAGGATCGGCTCGATCTGCTGCGCGAGCGTTTTCACCTCGTACTCGACATCGCGCTCGTAGAGGTCCGCGACCTCGCGCATCAGGCTGTCGAGTTCGCCCGTTTCGTCCCCGACCGCGATCATCTGCAGCACCACCGGCGTAAACACCCCGCTCGCCACCGCCGTGCGCAGCACGCTCTCGCCTCTCTCGACGCCATCACGCATCTGCTCGATGCGCTGCGCGATGAAGTCGTTGTCGACGACCTGCGCCACGTTGCTGAGCGCCTGTACCACCGGCACGCCGCTCTGCAGGCCGAGCGCAAAGCTGCGCGAGAAACGCGCCAGCGTCGCCTTGAGGACGATTTTTCCGGCGATCGGGATGCGCAGCTTGACCTTGTCCCACTGGTACTTGCCGCGGCGCGTGCCGATCCAGGCGCGAAAGCCGAGCACGGCGGCCACCAGCGCGGCGAGCATGAAGGGCCAGTTCGCCACCATGAAGTTCGAGAAGCCGATCAGCAGCTTCGTGAGATAGGGCAGCTCGGCCTTGAATCCGGAGTACACCTTGGCGAACGCCGGAATCACGAACAGGTTGACGATGATGATCGCGGCCGCCATCGCGACCAGCACGAAGGTGGGGTAGCGCACGGCGGCCTTGATCCGATCCTTGATCTCCTTCTCGAACTCGAGATGGTTGTAGAGGCGCAGGAACACGTCCTCGAGCTGCCCGGTCAGCTCACCCGTGCGCACCAGGCTGACATAGAAGTACGAGAAGACCTCGGGGTGCTGCCGCATCGCCGCGGACAGCTCGCGTCCGGCATCGAGGTTCGTGCGCAGATCCTGGATCACCTCGATCATCGTCGGATTGATCGCCGATTCCTGCAGTCCGGCGAGCGCCCGCATGATCGGCACGCCCGCCTTGAGCAGCGTGTACATCTGCCGGCTGAACAGCATCAGGTCGAGCAGCGTCGCGTTGCGCCGCCCCAAGTTGCGCCACCACTGCGGTACCTGAGCGGCCAGAATGCGCTGGCTCGCCTGTATGTCCACCGGCGTGATCCCGGTGTTGATCAGCTGGTCCGCGATGACCCCCGCATCCGAGCCTTCCAGAGTCCCCGTAATCAGCTCGCCCCTGGTATTGCGGCCCTTGAAGCTGAAATAGGGCAACTCACTCCTCCTCGGAGCTTGCCACGCGGATCGCTTCCTCGAGTGTCGTTCGTCCCGCAGCCGCCAGCTTGAACGCGTTGCTGCCGAGCGTCTGGCCCTCGAGCTGGCGCCGGGCGATCTCGGTGAACAAGTTGGGATCATTGCGGTTGGTGGCGCGCACGAGGTCGGGGCTCATCTCGAGCATCTCGTAGACGCCGGTGCGCCCCTGGAACCCTGTGCCGTTGCAGTTGGAGCAGCCGCGGCCGCGCATGAAGCGCGCATCCTTAAGTCCGGCGCCCGCTCCCACCGCAAGCCAGCGTGCCTCGTGACCCTCCGGCGTATACGGCGCAGCGCAGCTCTCGCACACCAGCCGCACCAGTCGCTGCGCGAGCACCGCATGCACGGAGGTCGCGACCATATAGTGCGGCGCCCCCATGTCGATCAGCCGGATCGGCGTGCTGATCGAATCCTTGGTGTGCAGGGTCGATAGCACGAGGTGGCCGGTGAGGGCGGCGCGCAAACCGATCTGCGCGGTTTCCTCGTCGCGCATCTCGCCGACCAGGATGATGTCCGGATCCTGGCGCAGCGCCGAGCGCAGCACGCGCGAAAACGTAAGCTCGATCTTCTCGTTGACCTGCACCTGATTGATGCCGGGCAGGCGGTACTCGACCGGGTCTTCGACCGTGATGATCTTCTTGTCCACGGTGTTCAGCTCGGCGAGGGCGGCGTAGAGCGTGGTGGTCTTGCCGCTGCCGGTGGGGCCGGTCACCAGCACCATGGCGTTGGTACGGCGCACCACCTGGCGGAATCGTGCCAGCATGTCCGCCGGCATGCCGACGTGATCGAGGCCGAGCAGCCCGGTCTTCTTGTTCAGCAGGCGCAGCACCACGGACTCGCCGTGCTGCGTCGGCATGGTCGACATGCGCACGTCGACCGGCTGCTCCCGCACCATTACCGCGAAGCGGCCGTCCTGCGGCAAGCGCTTCTCCGAGATGTCGAGCCCCGCCATGAGCTTCAGCCGCAGCACGATCGCCGGGCCCGTCTTGACGTCGGTCTCGGTCTGCGGAAGAAGCACACCGTCGATCCGGAAGCGGATCTGCACGGTCGTTTCCTGCGGCTCGATGTGCACGTCGGAGGCGTTGACCTGCGCGGCGTCCTCGAACACCGTCTGCAGGAGCTTCACCACCGGCGCGTCTTCAGCGCCCAGGCCGGCGCCCAGCGCGCCGAAGTCGATGTAGTCGCCGAGGTCCCGCTCCAGCTCCTTGGCGAGACCGGAGATCTCCTCGGTGCGGCGATAGACGCGGTCGATGGTATGCATCAGCAGCGCTTCGTTCACCACCGCGGTCTCGATCTCGCGCTTCAGAATCCTCGACAGCTCGTCATACGCGAACAGATCGGTCGGATCCGACATGCCGACAAGATAGCGTCCCCCGCGCTCCTCCAGCACGATGGCACGGAAGCGCCGCGCCTGTGCCTCCGGCAGCCGTCGCACCAGGTCCTGCAACGTGTTGTAGAACTTCAGGTTGACGAACGGAATGTTCAGCTGGCGGGCGATCGCCTCGCAGATCTGATCATCGTTGACGAAACCCAGTTCGACCAGCAGGCGGCCCAGCTTGCGGCCACTGCGCTTCTGCTGCTCGAGCGCGAGCTTCAGGTTTTCCTGAGATATGATCTTCTGGCCGACGAGGATGTCGCCCAGCCTGAATTTTTCCGGTCGCCCCATACCTGTCCCGCCCGTGCCCCGGGCCGCGGGCATTATCCGCCTTTCCGCCAGGCCCTGCGCTGGCTGCGGTTCCGGCGAGCGCTTATGATTCGCCCTGCCGCGGCGCTTGTGCCGCGGTCGCACAAAATTTTGCAGGGACCGCGCCGCATGAAGAGCTTCGCCTCGCAAGCCGACCTCGCGCCGAAAAAGATTTCCTTCCGCCGCCTGTCGCGGAGCTGCTGGGCCTTTACGGCGGAAGGCGACCCGAACTCCGGCGTCGTCGTCGGCGACGACGGCGTGCTGGTAGTCGACGCGCAGGCGACCCCGGTGATGGCCCGGGAGGTGATCCGGCGGATCCGGCGCGTCACCGCCAAGCCGATCCGGTATGTCGTACTTTCCCACTACCATGCAGTCCGGGTGCTCGGCGCCTCCGCCTACAAGGCAGAACAGGTCATCGCCAGCCAGCGCACCCTGGGGCTGATCCGGGAGCGTGGACGACAGGACATGGCGAGCGAGATTGGCCGCTTCCCGCGGCTCTTCCGCGGCGCCGATTCGATTCCGGGGCTGACCTGGCCGACGCTTGTCTTCAGGGACGAGATGACGCTGATGATGGGCAAGCTGGAAGTGCGGATCTTGCATCTGGGGCCGGGCCATACGGGCGGGGATACCGTTGTGTGGGTGCCTTCGCAGCGCATACTGTTTTCGGGTGACCTCGTGGAATACAACGCCGGCATCTACACGGGCGACGCACATCTGCAGGAATGGCCCGCCACTCTGGAGCGCCTGCGGGCGCTCCGGCCAGCCGCGCTCGTGCCGGGGCGCGGCCCCGCGCTGACCACGCCGGCAGCGTGCGACAGGGCGATACGCTACACGCGCGAATTCGTGCACGGGCTGTACGCCTGCGCCCGGCGCGGGGTGGCCGCTCGGAAATCGCTGAAGGAGGTCTACGCCCTTACCCGTCGCCGTATGGATCCAGGCTACGGCGCGTACCCGATCTACGAGCACTGCATGCCGTTCGACGTGTCGCGCGCGTACGACGAGGCACGCGGCATCCGGCACCCGCGCATCTGGACCGCGAAGCGCGACCGCGAAATGTGGAGGACGATCGGGTGAAGCTCACGGCCAAGTCTTTTTTCGGGCAGATCATCCAGCAGGCGATCTTCATTGTGCTGCTGGTCGGCGCCGCCCTGGGGCTCGTCGCCGGCCTGCTGCTGATCTTCGATAGCGCGCGGGCGTTCAGGGCCAGCGACATCCTGAATCGGTGGGTCTCCACGCGCGCCGCCATCCGGCCGCTGGAGGAGCACCGCGATATCAGCCGGCCCATGTACCGCATGCACAGGTTCGTCGGCTTGCTGATATGCGCTGGCGCTCTGTACGCGCTGGTCGTGATCGGCATGCCTTACGGCACCGCGGCGATCGCGAAGTCTCTTGGCACGCTCGGCTCGCCACGCGTCGCCTCCTGGCTGTCGGATAGCCTGCGGGCGTTCCTGCTGATCGGGAATTTTGCCGCTCTGGCGTTCGGGATCGTGTTTACGGTCCGGCCGAGCGCGCTGCGCGCGCTCGAAGCCTGGGCCGATCGCCGGATTTCGGGGCGCCGGGCCTCGAAACCGCTCGATCAGATGCGCTTCACGGCGGACGAGTTCGTGCGAGCGCACCCCCGGTTGGTCGGCGCGCTGGTCGCGCTCGGCAGCCTCTACGTGCTGCTCAACCTCGGGTTCGCCCTGCTGCGGTAAAAGCACCTAAGACGCGGTCCCGCTCCGCACCGCCTTTCGGCCGGTGCGGAGGGGACGAACCCCAACCGCGGAGGAGGAGGGAGGAGACCGCGGAGGGCGCGTTCTTGAATCCTGTCCGCACCACTCATACTCGGCAGTGCTGCGGTGCATCAAATCTACGGCTTTGCTGATGGATATACAATAATGCCTCAAGTAAAAACTCTTTTGCTATTATAGCAACAATGGCGGACTCCCTTTACGAGATGACGGCGTTTGCCAAGGTTGTCGCGGCAGGCAGTCTTTCGGCCGCCGCGCGCGATTTGGGTGTTTCGACCGCCGTGATCAGCCGCAAGCTTGCGGCCCTGGAAGCGCGGCTCGGCGTCCGGCTGCTCAACCGGACGACCCGGCGCCTGTCGCTGACCGACGAAGGCGCGAGCTATCACGAGGCCTGCTCCCGGATCCTGGCGGAGATCGAGGATGCGGACGCCGCCGTCAGCGCCCGGCGCGTCGAGCCGCAGGGCGTTCTCAAAGTCGCGCTGCCTGCTTCTTTCGGCCACAAGCACGTCGCCCCGCTGGTCCCGCGTTTTGCCGCCCGCTTCCCGAAGGTGCAGCTTTCGCTCGGTCTCTCGGATCGCACCGTGAACGTAGTCGAGGAAGGCTACGACATGGCGATCCGCATCGGCGAGCTGCAGGACTCCTCGCTTGCCGCGCGCAAACTGGCGCCCAACCGGCGCGTCGTCTGCGCGAGTCCCTTGTATTTGCAAACGCACGGGACGCCGCGGCGGCCCGAGGACCTGCTCCGCCACAACTGCCTTACGACCACCGAACTGCACATGAACTGGGAGTACCGCGATCCTGTGGGCAAGCGCGGCATGGTGCGCGTCACCGGGCGCTATGCCTGCGACAACTGGGAAGTGCTGCGCGAGTGGGCCGTCGCCGGCCTTGGCGTCGCGCTCAAGTCGACGTGGGACGTGCGCGCACACCTGCACGACGGCAGTTTGGTACCCCTGCTTCCGGGCTACGAATTCGGGGCCGACGTCGCCATCTACGCCGTCTATCCCCACCGCCGCTATCTGCCCGCCAAGACGCGCGCCTTCATCGACTTCCTGGCCGATTCGTTCGGCCCGGAGCCATACTGGGACCGTCCCGAAACGACGAACGCCGCCGCGCCGGTCGCGGTCTAAGATATTCCCGTTTCACAAGACCGAGGAGACGACCCGATGAATGCACCGGTGGATGCTGCGACCCTCGCCAAAGTTTCGCTTGACGACAAGTACACGCTGGAGCGCGGGCGCGTCTTCCTCACCGGCATCCAGGCGATCATTCGCCTCGCGATGCTGCAGCGCGAGCGCGATGCTCGCGCCGGACTGAACACGGCCGGGTTCATCTCCGGCTATCGCGGCTCGCCGCTTGGCGGCCTCGATCAATCGCTTTGGCGGGCCAAGAAGCACCTCGAGAACAGCCACGTCGTGTTCCAGCCCGGGGTGAACGAGGACCTGGCGGCGAGCGCGATCTGGGGCACGCAGCAGGTCGGGATGTTTCCGGGCGCGAAGTACGACGGCGTCTTCGGGCTATGGTATGGCAAGGGGCCGGGCGTCGACCGCTGCGGGGACGTGTTCAAGCACGCCAACGCCGCCGGCACCTCGAGGCATGGCGGCGTGCTGGTGCTCGCCGGCGACGACCATGGCGCGAAGTCGTCGACCTTGCCGCACCAGAGCGAGCACATCTTCAAGGCCTGCTGCATCCCGGTCCTCAACCCGGCCAACGTGCAGGATTACCTCGACCTCGGGCTGCACGGCTTCGCCATGAGCCGGTTTTCCGGCTGCTGGATCGCCTTCAAGTGCGTTACCGACGTCGTCGAGTCCGGCGCATCGGTCGAGGTCGATCCGGAGCGCGTGAGGATCCAGCTGCCGGCAGACTTTGCGCTGCCGGCGGGCGGGCTCAACATCCGTTGGCCGGACGGCATCCTCGAACAGGAATCGCGCCTGCTCGACTGGAAGGTCTACGCCGCGCTCGCGTATGTACGCGCCAACGGCCTGGACAGAATCATTTTCGACAGCCCAAGACCTAGGCTGGGAATCGTTACTACCGGAAAGAGCTACGGCGACACCATGCAGGCGCTCGCGGAACTGGGCATCGATGCCGGCGTCGCGCGGGACATTGGCCTGCGCGTATACAAGGTTGCGATGACCTGGCCGCTCGAGCCGCAGGGTGCGCGCCGCTTCGCCGAGCGCCTGGAAGAGGTGCTGGTCGTAGAGGAGAAGCGCCAGCTGATCGAGTACCAGCTCAAGGAGGAGCTCTATACCTGGGACGCCGCCAGGCGCGCGCCGCGCGTGGTCGGCAAATTCGACGACAATGGCGAGTGGAGCCGCGCGGCGGGGCAGCCCTCGGGCTCATGGCTGCTTCCCGCGCACTACGAGCACTCGCCGGCGATGGTGGCGCGCGTGATCGCGCAGCGCATGGAGAAGCTCGGCATGACCGCCGCGCTGGGTAGCCAGTTCCGCGATCGGCTGGCGTTCCTCGATTTCAAGGAAAGGGCGCTCGCCAAGCCGCGCGTGCAGGCGATACGCCAGCCCTACTTCTGCTCGGGTTGCCCCCACAACACCTCCACCCGCGTGCCGGAGGGCAGCCGGGCCACCGCCGGCATCGGCTGCCATTACATGGCCGTCTGGATGAACCGCAGTACTGCGACCTTCACGCACATGGGCGCCGAAGGGGCGCCCTGGATCGGGCAGGCGCCGTTCACGGACGAGAAGCACATCTTCGCGAATCTCGGCGACGGCACCTACTATCACTCGGGGTTGCTCGCGATCCGGGCCGCGGTATCGGCCAAGGTCAACATGACCTACAAGATCCTGTTCAACGATGCGGTGGCGATGACCGGCGGCCAGCATCACGACGGCCCGCTCGACCCCGCACTCATCTCGAGACAGATCGCCGCCGAGGGCGTCAAGCCGATCGTGATCGTCACCGATGAGCCGGGCAAGTATCCGGCGGACACCAACTGGGCCCCCGGCGTCACGATCCGCCACCGCGACGAGCTGGATGCGGTGCAGCGCGAGCTGCGCGAGATGCCGGGCGTCTCGGCGCTGATCTACGACCAGACCTGCGCCTCGGAGAAGCGCCGGCGCCGCAAGCGCAACGAATATCCCGATCCCGCCAAGCGCGCCTTCATCAACGAAATGGTTTGCGAGGGCTGCGGCGACTGCAGCGCCAAATCCAACTGCCTCTCGGTGGAGCCGCTCGAGACCGAGTTCGGCCGCAAGCGCAGGATCAACCAGTCCTCGTGCAACAAGGACTATTCCTGCGTCAACGGCTTCTGCCCCAGCTTCGTGACGGTCGAAGGGGGGCGGCTGAGAAAAGGCAAGGCGGCGTCGCTCGCGGAGGCCGCCGGAGCGCAGATCGCCGACGCTTTTCCGGCGCTGCCCGAGCCGGCGCTGCCCGCGCTCGGCGCGCCGTGGGGCATCCTCGTCACCGGGATCGGCGGAACCGGCGTGATCACGATCGGGCAGATTGTCGCGATGGCCGCGCACCTGGAGGGCAAGGGCGTTTCCGTGCTCGATATGTCAGGCCTGGCCCAGAAGTACGGCGCCGTCATGTCTCACGTCAAGGTCGCCGCGTCGCCTGAGGGCCTCTACGCGCCGCGCCTCGATACGGGCGAGGCGAACCTGGTCGTCGGCTGCGACCTGGTCGTCACCGCCAGCGCCGAGTCGCTCGCGCGCATGGCGCCGGGGCGCACGCGGGCCGCAGTCAACGCGAGCGTCACGCCGACGGCGGACTTCGTACGCAACCCGGACTGGCAGCTCCCCGGCAGCAACCTGACTCGCGACATCGCCGAGGCCTGCGACGGCAAGAACGTGGAGTTCATCGCCGCCACGGAACTCGCCACCGGGCTGCTGGGCGACGCGATCGCGACCAATATGTTCATGCTCGGCTACTGCTGGCAGCGCGGCTGGGTGCCGCTCGCCCGTGAATCGCTCGAGCGCGCCATCGAGCTGAACGGGGTCTCGGTCGATTTCAACCGCAAGAGCTTTATCTGGGGCCGGCGCGCGGCCGTTGACCTAGAGCGCGTGCGACGCATCGCCGTACCGGCGGAAGTGATCCCGCTCGCTCAGCGCTTCTCGAAGAGCTTGGATGAGATCGTGGAGCGGCGCGTCAGGCACCTCACCGGCTATCAGGACGCCGCCTACGCGGCGCGCTACAAGGCGCTCGTCTCCAAGGTCCAGGCGAAGGAATTCGAGGTTGCGAAGAGCGCCCGGCTCGCCGAGGCCGTGGCGCGCAACTACGCCAAGCTGATGGCCTACAAGGACGAGTACGAGGTCGCGCGCCTTTATACGGACGGCGAGTTCGCGAAGGAGCTGCAGGCGACGTTCGACGGCGACTACAAGCTGTACTTCTACCTCGCGCCGCCGCTGCTGGCGCGGCCCGACCCGCGCACGGGCGAGCCGAAGAAGATCCGCTTCGGCAGCTGGATGCTGCCGGCGTTCAAGCTGCTGGCGCGGCTCAAGGGCCTGCGCGGCACCGCGCTCGACGTCTTCGGCCGCACTGCCGAGCGCCGCGCCGAGCGCGCCGCGATCGGCGAGTACGAGAGCGTCGTCGGCTCGCTGCTCGAGGGCCTGACGCGCGAGAACCTCGACCTGGCGGTGCGGATCGCCTCGCTCCCCGAGGAGGTCCGCGGCTTCGGCCACGTCAAGGCGAAGAGCATGGCCGCCGTGGCCGTTCGCCGCGCCGAGATGCTGCGGCAATTCGGCGGCGCTGCGGCCAAGCGCGCCGCCGCCTGAGCATGGCGCGGCGCGGCGCGCTGCTCCGTGTCGCCGCGCTGGCGACGGTGCTCGGGGCAACTGCCGCCGCGCGGGCACAGGGCGTCCAGACGCGCGTGTTCGAGACCGAGGACGGCGGCAAGATCGCGTACACGATGCGCACGCATGAGCCCGGCGTGCAGGCGCCGAAGCCTGGAGCGGTGCTTGCGTCCACCAGCGCGCTCGACACCATGCGCCTGCTCAGCGTGCACCTCTCTACCGGCGACATCGAGTCCGCGGCGCTGCTCTCGAACTCTCCGCGCCGCCGCTACGAAGTGCTGCGCGAATATCGCGACTCGGTCGGCGCGGAGGAATTCAAGCGCGTCTTTGCGCAGTACTTCGACCCCCAGAACCGGCTGCTGGCCGAAATCGCGATCGGCGATCACACGCTGCTTGTGTGGGAGCTGCGCGACGATGCCGCGCATCAGACCTACGTCGCCGGACAGTACTTCGTCAAGATCGACGACCGCACCCTCATCGACGACGTTCCGAACCCGACGCGCTCCCAGCTGCGCCGCCTGCTGCAGGCGTGGCGCGACGGCAAGCTCGAACGCTAGAGCTTCAGGCTGAAGGGCGTGAAGTTGGTGTTGCGGTCGTAGTAGTCCTCGTTCTCGGCACGCTTGAGGAACCCCACGATCTTGTAGGTGACCGGGGTCATCACCGCCTCCCACGCGGTCTTCAGCACGTACTGGATCATCGCCACCTTGACCACGTCGGATGTGGCCCAGATGCCGTAAAACGCGACCACATAGAACAGGCTCGAGTCGACGAACTCGCCGACGATGGTCGAGCCGATGGTGCGGGTCCAGAGCCATCGGCCCCGGGTCCATAGCTTCATCTTCGCCAGAACGTAGCTGTTGGCGAAGCTGCCGCTCCAGAAGGCGATCATCGAGGCGAGCGCGATGCGCCAGGCGTTGCCGAACACCGCCTCCAGCGCGGGCTGGTAGTGCTTCATGTACTGCGAGGGCCCGGGCGGCAGGCTCACCACCACCCACGCCATGAAAGAAGCGAAGGCCAGCGCGCCGAAGCCGGCCCAGACCACGCGCCGGTCGCGGCCGTACCCGTACACCTCGGTCAGGATGTCGCCGAAGATGTACGAAATCGGGAAAAACAGCACACCGGCGCCGAACGGCGTCGGGCCGAGTAGCGGCAGATCGACCTCGGCCTGCTTGGCGGCGCCGATGAAGTTCGAACAGATCAACACCGTGACGAAGGCGGCCATCACGAAGTCGTAGTACCGGTACGTCCTCGGCGTGCTCATCGGGCGGCATAATAGCCGAATGATCCCGCCCGCCGCGGTGCGCGATTTCCAGCTGACGCGGGTTCCGCCCGAGTTTCTCGACGACCCGTACCCCTGGTACGCGGCGCTGCGCGAGCACGACCCGCTGCATGCGCTGGACGGCGGCGGGGTGTTCGTTTCGCGCTACGACGACGCCATCGCGGTGTACCGCAGCCCGCACGCCAGCTCCGACAAGAAGGAGGAGTTCCGGCCGAAGCTCGGCAATTCGCCGCTGTACGAGCATCACACCACCAGCCTGGTGTTCAACGATCCGCCGCTGCACACGCGGGTGCGCCGCATCATCATGGGCGCGGTAAATCAGCGCGCCATCGCGCGCATGGAAGCCGACGTGGCGCGCCTGGTCGA
>Ga0335083_10003298_pt1 | contig 20971 bp, 15 predicted proteins | sample Lox_Sample_42_FD_206716 | JGI IMG/M metagenome (GOLD analysis project Ga0335083, IMG submission 206716) | Soil microbial communities from Loxahatchee National Wildlife Refuge, Florida, United States - Lox_Sample_4.2 | ecosystem: Environmental > Terrestrial > Soil > Wetlands | place: USA...
CACGCCCGCGATCTTCTTGCCCGTGCGCGCGTCGTACAGGCGGATCGCGACGCTGACCGGCGTGTCGGCGACCTGGACCTCGATCACGTCGCCGAGGACGTGGGCGGTTTCGACGCTCGAGCTCATCGGGGTCGTCCAGGGCGCGATCTGCGAGAGACGCCGGCCGGTCGCGTCGTACACGTAGACGGGACCGCTCGCCCACACGGCAACGATCGAGCGGTCGGCGTTGGTCGCACCCTCGATCCGGTCGTCCCTGGTGATGGCGAGGTGGGGCAGCGGCACGACCTTGCAGTCCGAGCCGTCGCGCTTGCACACGGTCGCCTCGGTCGTGGTCGCCTCTACTTGCGGCGGCGGCGCGCTCGCGTCGGCGTGTGGTTGGCGCGTCGCGAAGCTCCACGCGCGCGTGGCGAGATCGAAGCGCCAGCAGTCGTCGCCGTCGACGCCCTGCTGCGGCATCTCGTAGCAAGCGATCACGGCACCGTCGACGATGCGGGTCTGCGAAGACGTGGAACCGGCGCGGACGCACGTCGGGGCGACGGCGGGGACCTCCGCGGGGGCTGCGTGCGCGGCGATCGCTCGAGGGCGCCGCGGTCCCATCACGAGGCCGGCGACCTTCACCGGATCTTCGCGTGTGGCGTGATCGCCGGCGCCGAGATAGTCGCGCTCGCCCCAGCATGCGACGATGCCGCTGTCGTGCCGGTCGCACACGACACCGCGCAGGTCGTTCGGGTTCGAGTCCGGCCACCACGTGAACCTTCGCCGCTCGACGACGCCTTCTCGAGGCCCTGGCTCGGGCGGGTGGAACGCATCGCTGACCTCTCCGCCTCCGTCCCACGAGCCCGACTCGTGAAACCCGTCGGGGATTCGGTGCGCCTTCAGCGCGCGCTGCAGGCGAGCTGCGAGCTCGTGGGCGACGCGGGAGCCGGCCGCGCTGGCCGGCGCGGTGTGCACGAACCGCTCGTAGTCGTCCTCCGCGAAGCCCGGGATGAAACCGCGATTTTGTCCGAAGCGAATGCAACCGACGGCTCCGTGCGCATCTGCTCCGCAGATCGCGGGGCCCGAATAGAGCTTGGCAGCCGGCGCGAGCTCGGGCGCATCGCTCGCTTGCAGGCGGCCTGCGTGGCTCGTCCAGCACGTCGCGCCTCGCGCGCGGCGCGCACACACCGCGACCGCGATGCCGATCGTGCCATCCCCGCGATCGTCTCCTTGCATCGCGATCTCGACCGCGTCGGTCACACCGGGCAGCTCGACGGGCTCGCGGTCGATCGCCGGCGCGCGCGTCGCGGCGTCCTCGTCGTCGCCGAGGAGATGCTCGCCCCAGCACGCGACGTGTCCGTTGCCGCGCAGCGCGCACGTCGTGCGGCCGACCGCCTCGAGCTGGCGCGCGTCGGCGATGCCCGGGACCGGCACGAAGGCGCCTGGATACTCGCGCTCGCCATTGCCGAGAAACCCGACCCGGCCCCAACACGCGACGCCATCGCCGATGCGCGCGCACGTGGCGTCGATGTCGGTCGCGAGATCGCGAACGCCGGCCGGAAGCGGCCGCGGTGCCGCGATCTCGAGCGAAGGCTCGCTCGCCCAGCTCGCGCAGGTCGAGCTCGTACCGAGCACGCACAGCTCGGCCGCACCGTTGAGGTGACCGGCGACGATCACGCGCTCGCCGTCGATGCCGTCGAGGAACGCCGGCATCGGGCGGCCGGTCCATCCGACCCAGGTCGCGAGCCGGTGTCCGGGCCGATCATCAGCGTGCTCCGGCAGGAGCACGGCGAAACGGCTGCCGGTACCCGAGAGGCTCGTCGCGCCGGCGAGCGCGGGGATCGCCGCGAACCGCGACACCTGGTTGCCGCACGTAACTTGTCCGGACTTCGTGCGCGCGCACAGCTGCTCGGCGCCGACGCCGAACGCGCCGGCGATCTCGACCGCATCCGTCACGCCGTCGATCACGCGCGGAGGATTGGTGTCCTTCCAGCACGAGATCCGGCCGGTCTCGTGCAGCGCGCACGCGGAATCACTGCCGACGGAGACCTGGACGATGTCATCGAGCCGCGGCGTGTACCGCGCGGCTCGCCAGTCCCAGCACGTCACGGTGCCATGCGCGGTCCACGCGCAGGTCGTGTTCGGTCCGGCTGCGAGGCCCACCACGTCGTCGAGATCGGCGACTTCGACCGGCGTCGTGTCCAGGTGGAAAGCGTTCCAGCCCCAGCACGCGACCTTGGCCGTCGCTTCGATCGCGCACGTATGCCCGACATCCATCACGATCGAGTCGCGCGCGATGCCGGCCGGCGGAGCGGGGCGCGGTTCGAGCACGAGTGGATGCGGACGCGATCGCGGCTCGTTCGCGTTGCAGGCGGCCACGAGCAACAGGAAGGCGAGTCGCGCGGTCACGTCTGGCCAACGTTAGCCCCAGCCCGGGTATTGCGGAGGTGTAACGTCGCGGCATGTACGTGTGCCCGGACTGCGGCCAGGCCTATCCTGCGGCCGGGTACTGCGCCACGGATGGCCAACCGCTCGCGCAGACCGACGATCCGCTGCTCGGCACCGAGGTCGGGCGCTATCGACTCGCGCGCGTGCTCGGCGAGGGCGGAATGGGGCGCGTGTATCTCGCGGTGCAGCCGGCGATCGGCAGCCGCGTCGCGATCAAGGTGCTGTCGGAGCCGAGCGCGCGCAACGCCGAGCTGCTCGAGCGATTCTTCGCGGAGGCGCGCGCGGTCAACCTGATCCGCCACGAGCACATCGTCGGCGTGCTCGACCTCGCGAAGCTTCCCGACGGGCGCCCGTACATCGTGATGGAGTTCGTCGAGGGCGCGACGCTCGCCCAGATCCTGCGGCGCGGGCCGGCGCCGCTCGGCGGTGTCGTGCAGGTGATGGGCGAGGTGCTCGGCGCGCTCGCCGCCGCGCACGCGATCGGCATCGTCCACCGCGACATGAAGCCCGACAACGTGCTCGTGACCGCCGAGGGTCACGCGAAGGTGCTCGACTTCGGGATCGCGAAGCTCGCGCCCGGGCTGTCGAGCATGTCGCCGCGGACGCAGACCGGCGCGCTGATGGGCACGCCCGCGTACATGGCGCCCGAGCAGATCAGCGGCGCCGGCAACGTCGACGCGCGCGCCGACGTCTACGCGGCCGGTGTCGTGCTGTTCGAGGCCGCGACCGGCCGGCCGCCGTTCGCCGGGGCGACGCTCTACGATCTGATGCGCGCGCACCTCGAGACGCCGCCGCCCGCGCCGCGTGCGCTGCGACCCGATCTGCCGGAAGCGTTCGAGAGCGTGATCGTCACCGCGCTCGCGAAGCAGCCGGAGCAGCGCTTCCAGAGCGCGACCGCGATGGCGCAGGCGCTCGCTCACGCGGCTGGCTCGCTGCCGCCGTCGGAATGGCGCGCGCTGTCGACGCGCCCCGGGGCGATCACGCCACGCGTGTCGCAGGACGCGTATCGCTCGACCGCGATCGCACCGGCGACGACGCGCGTGCGCAAGCGCATCAAGTGGATCGCGCTGCCGCTCGCGCTCGCCGCGATCACGGCGGGTGTCGTGCTGATCGCGCTGTCGCGTTCTTCCGACGAACCTCCTGTTGTCGCCGAAAATCCGGGTCCGCCGCCGTCGCCGTCGCCGCCGCCGTCGCCGCAACCGCCGCCGTCGCCGTCGCCGTCGCCGTCGCCGCAACCGCCGCCGTCGCCGTCGCCGTCGCCGCCGCCGTCGCCGTCGCCGTCGCCGCCGCCGCTGCCGCACCCGAAGCCGGCGCAGTCGCCGCACCAGCAGCCGCTGCCGCACCCGCCGTCGCCGTCGCCGCCGCCGTCACCGTCGCCGCCGGATCCGATCGCCGAAGCCGCCAAGCACGGCGTGATCATCCGCGGCAACGTCGAGATCGGCTCCAACGTCTACATCGGGACCTCACCATCCTCCGCGGCGCCGACGACGCGCTTCACGCGCCCGCCCGACTACGATCCGCGCCACTTCGACGCCGTCGCGTACGCGCCCAAGGCGCTCGCGCTTGCGCGCACGATCTACGCCGATGCCGCGTTCACGCGCCTCGACGTCAACGGGGTGTATCCCGACGGCCACGCCGACATCGGCCTCGTCCACACCGACTCCGACTACTACTTCCGCTCGAAGTCGCACTCGGCGCGCCCCTCCGACGTTCCGTCGAACGTCGAGGTCGAGCTCGACTGTTACGTCGAGGTCGACGTGCGCCCGTCCGGCGTCGAGGTCCTCTCGCGCTCGCTCTCGATCGACTCGGACTGCAAGTGGCCGCTGCGCTCGCTCCCTCGCTGCTCGACCGCGCAAGTCTGGGCCAAAGCCAAAGCCGACGGCGCCGCCGCCGACACCGTCGCGAAGATCGCGTTCTTGAAAGACGGTCAGTGGTTCTTCGACAACGAGAACGCCGATCAGAGCTCCGGGTTCGTGAAGTCGTACCCGGATCGCTGCCCGTGACGGCGTGGTATGCCTCCGGCGCCGTGAGCAACGACAAGGCCGCCGCCAAGCCGCAGACCGCGATCGTCCCCACCCGCGCCGACAACTACCCCGAGTGGTACCTCGAGGTGATCAAGGCCGCCGATCTCGCCGAGAACAGCGAGGTCAAGGGCTGCATGGTGATCAAGCCGTGGGGCTACGCGCTGTGGGAGAACATCCAGCGTGTGCTCGACGGCATGTTCAAGGCCACCGGGCACGTCAACGCGTACTTCCCGCTGTTCATCCCGCTGCGCTACCTCGAGAAGGAGGCCGCGCACGTCGAGGGCTTCGCGAAGGAGTGCGCGGTCGTCACGCACCATCGCCTCGAAGCGCGCGACGGCAAGCTCGTCCCGGTCAGCGAGCTCGAGGAGCCGCTCGTCGTGCGGCCGACATCGGAGACGATCATCGGCGAGTCGTTCGCGAAGTGGGTGAAGAGCTATCGCGACCTGCCGCTGCTCATCAACCAGTGGGCGAACGTCGTGCGCTGGGAGATGCGCACGCGTCTGTTCCTGCGCACCGCCGAGTTCCTGTGGCAGGAGGGTCACACCGCGCACGCCACGCGCGACGAGGCCATCGAGGAGACGATGAAGATGCTCGGCGTCTACGCCGAGTTCGCCGAACAGCACATGGCGATGCCGGTGATCCAGGGCGAGAAGACCGCGGGCGAGCGGTTCCCGGGCGCGGTGTCGACGTACTGCATCGAGGCGATGATGCAGGACCGCCGCGCGCTGCAGGCCGGCACGTCGCACTTCCTCGGGCAAAATTTCGCGAAGGCGTCCGGGATCCAGTTCCAGAACGAGAAGAGCGAGCTCGTGCACGCGTGGACGACGTCGTGGGGCGTGTCGACGCGCCTGGTCGGCGGCCTGATCATGACCCACGCCGATGACGACGGCATGGTGTGCCCGCCGCGCCTCGCGCCGCAGCACGTCGTGATCATGCCGATCACCAAGAAGCCGGAAGATCGCCAGCGCGTGCTCGACTGGTGCAGCGCGCTCGCGAAGGATCTCGCCGCGCAGACCTATGCCGGTGCGCCGGTGCGCGTCCACATCGACGCGAAGGACACCGGCGGCGGAAAGAACTGGGGTTGGATCAAGAAGGGCGTCCCGATTCGCCTGGAAGTCGGCCCGCGCGACATCGATCAGGACTCGGTCTCGATGGGCCGGCGCGACAAGACTCCGAAGGACAAAGCGTCGGTGCCGCGCGGTGAATTCGTCGCGAAGGTCACCACGATCTTGCAAGAGATCCAGGACGCGCTGTTCCAGCGGGCGCTCGCGTTCCGCTCCGCGAACACGCGCACGATCGACAGCGCCGACGAGTTCCGCGCGTACTTCACCGCGCCCAAGACAAACAGCCCGAACGATCCGGACAGCGGAACGGCATCGCCGGGAGGGCCGACCCCGATCCACGGTGGCTTCGCGATGACGCACTTCGACGGCGACCCCGCGCTCGAGGCCAAGATCAAGGACGAGCTCGGCGTGACGGTGCGCTGCATCCCGCTCGCGCCCGGCGAGCCCGGCACGTGCCCGTTCACCGGCAAGCCCAGCGCGAAGCGGGTCGTGTGGGCCAAGGCGTACTGATCGGCAACGGATCGGCTAAGGCAGCTGCGCGCACAGCAGGTGCACGCCGGCCGAGCACTCCGAGCTACCGCCCCCGACGAACGACAGCAGCTCCGCATTGTAGGAGTAGATGACGTACTGGGTGGTGGTATTGGTCGTCGTCGAGTAGTCCATGCACGTCGTGGTCGCGTCGCCGAGCGCCGTGGCGGAGCTCGCGCCCAGCCACACCGCGTTGTCCACCACCGCCCCGGTCGCGTCGACATCCACCGCGGCGTCGAGCAAGCTCGTGTCGAGGCCCGTACGCGAGACCACGATGCCGTCCGCGCGGCGCCACAGCCCGGCGAGACCGCCCACGCGATCCGAGGCCGATTGCGTGGTGGTCGCGAGCAAGGCGACATAGCTCCCCGGCAGGTTTCCGGCGGTTGCCTCGTTCTGGCATTGCGCGTCCGCGGCGGCGAGCCCGGTCATCGGGAACGGGTTGGTGCTGGTGAAGATGTAGCGACCGACCGGGAACGGCGCGGGGTGCAGCGTCACGGCCATCGTGTGATCGATCTGGAAGCACAGGATCGGATCGTTGCCCGCGCACGCCGTGCTGTCGTTGCCGAGCGCGTCGATGCCGGCGTTCCAGGTCAGCGTGCCGGCGACCTGCTCGCCGTTGCTCTGCACCGTCCAGTCGCTGCAGTTCAGCCCCGACGCGTAGGTACCGCTCACCGTCGTGCCGGTGACCGCGGCCTCGAGCTGGGGGCTGCCGGTCGCGTCGTACGGCACACCGCGCGGCAGCGCCGTCCCGATCGTGCTCGGAACGTCGAGAAACGGCAAGCCATCGCTACGCACCCACCCGCGCTTGCCGTTCAGGCGCGTCTTCGCGTCTTGCGTCGAGGTCGACGCGTAGGCGATGAACGTGCCGGTCTTTCCCGCCGCTGCGGCTTGGTTCGCGCACAGCGTGTCGAGCGCCGCGAGGCCGCCGCTGACGGTGGCGGCCGTCGACGTGACGAACACGAGGTTGGCGGTGATCGGAGCCACGGTGAATGTCGCGGTCACCTGCGTGCCAGCGGGCACGGTGCACGTGACGTCGGTGCCGCACGGCGCGCTGTAGTGGTCGAGCTGCCAGCCTTCGCCCGCGATCGCGGTCAGCGTGACCGAGCCGCTCACGTCGTCGAACATGCACTGGTCCGCGCATGCGTCGCCGTTGGTGGTCGTGACCGCGCCGTAGCCCGCGATCTGCACGGCGAGCTGAGTGGAGGCCACCGAGTCGGCGCCGACCACCGAGCCATCGGGCCCAGCGCCCGAAGGCTCGCTGGAGAAGTGCAGCCGACACGCGGCGAGCAATCCGAGCAGGGCCCAACTGCGCATCATGACCATTGTACGCCTCCCGCACGTGAGACTCGATATCGATTCCGGGGGGCCTCCCAGGACGTTGGGATGGGGTAGATTCCCGCGGCCATGGCCGAGTCGCGCAAGCCCGCCTTTCGCCGCATCCTGCTCAAGATCTCGGGCGAGGCGCTGATGGGCACGCAGGGCTATGGCATCAACCCCGAGGTCGTGACCCTGGTCGCGACCGAGATCGCCGATACGCACAACCTCGGCGTGCAAGTCGCGGTGGTCGTCGGCGGCGGCAACATCTTCCGCGGTGAGGGCGCACGCGGCATGGATCGCGCCACCGGCGACTACGTCGGCATGCTCGCGACCGTGATGAACGCGGTCGCGCTGCAAGCCGCGATCGAGAAGCGAGGCGTCGTCACGCGCGTGCAGTCGGCGATCCCGATGTCGCAGCTCGCCGAGCCGTACATCCGGCGGCGCGCGATCCGTCACCTCGAGAAGGAACGCGTCGTGATCTTCGCGGCGGGCACCGGTAACCCGTTCTTCACGACCGACACGGCCGCCGCGCTGCGCGCGACCGAGATCGAGGCCGACGTGCTGCTCAAGGCGACGCGAGTCGACGGCATCTACGACAAGGATCCGCGCAAGCACAAGAACGCGCGCCGCTACGAGACGGTCACGTTCACCGATGCGCTCAAGCAGGATCTGGAAGTGATGGACGCGACCGCGTTCGCGCTGTGTCGCGACAACCAGATGAGCATCATCGTGTTCGACATGACGAAGAGTGGCAACATCGGTCGCGTCGTGTGCGGTCAGCCGGTCGGCACGACCGTCGTCAAGGACTCCGAGCAAACGCGGTTTGCGAAAATAAGGACGAAGGCATGATCAACGACATCACCAGCGATGCCGAGAACGGCATGAAGAAGGCGGTCGACTCGTTCAAGCGCGACCTGCAAAAAATCCGCACCGGCCGCGCGAACACGTCGATGCTCGACGGCATCAAGGTCGACTACTACGGCACGCCGACGCCGGTGAACCAGGTCGCGACCGTGCAGGTCGTCGACGCGCGGCTCATCACGGTCAAGCCGTGGGAGAAGAACATGATCCCGGTGATCGACAAGGCGATCCGCGCGAGCGACCTCGGCATCAACCCGGTCGCCGACAGCGAGCTCGTGCGGCTGCCGATCCCACCGCTCACGCAGGAGCGCCGCAAGGAGCTCGCCAAGGTCGTCGGCAAGCAGACCGAGGAGGCGCGCGTGGCCGTGCGCTCGGCGCGCCGCGATGCGATGGAGATGATCAAGGACGCCGAGAAGGAGAAGCAGGTCTCCGAGGACGAGCGCAAGAAGGGCGAGAAGACGGTCCAGGACCTGACCGACCGCTACATCGCGCAGGTCGAGGACATCGCCAAGGCGAAAGAGAAAGAGATCATGGAGCTCTGAGAGGACTTCGGGCTTTGGGCTTTGGGCTTTGGCCAGAGGTAGTTGCGTGGACTTCTGGCCAAAGCCCGAAGCCTAAAGCCCAAAGCCCCGGTATGATCGGCCTCGATGTCCGGACTCCCGGCCGGGGCGGGGGCGCTGCTCGGTCAGCGCCTCGGCAAGTACGAGATCCTGGCGCTGCTCGCGCTCGGCGGGACGGCGGAGATCTACCTCGCTCGCATCGCTGGCGCCGCGGGGTTCGAGAAATACGTCGTCGTCAAGTGCCTGCACGACCACCTCGCGGACGATCCCGAGTTCGTCAAGATGTTCCTCGACGAGGCGCGGCTCGCCGCGGTGCTCGATCACTCGAACATCGTGCAGACGTTCGAGCTCGGCGAGCACGAGAACCGCTACTACATGGTGATGGAGTATCTCGCCGGCCTGTCGCTGGCGATGATCGTGCGCCGCGTCGGCGAGCGCCTGCCCGGCGGCAAGCTGCCCGTGCCGCTCGTGTTCAACGTCGCCGCGCAGTCGGCGGCGGGCCTGCACTACGCGCACGAGCGGCAGTCGCAGGGCCGTCCGCTCAACGTCGTGCATCGCGACATCTCGCCGCAAAACCTCGTCGTCAGCTTCGAAGGCGTGGTCAAGGTCGTCGACTTCGGCATCGCCCGCGCCGAGATGCGCGAGACCAAGACCAAGGCCGGCACGATCAAGGGCAAGTTCGCGTACATGTCGCCCGAGCAATGCGTGGCGACGAACGTCGATCGCCGCACCGACGTGTTCGCGCTCGGCGTGATCGTGTGGGAGCTGCTCACCGGCCGGCGTCTGTTCAAGCGCAACTCGCCGTACGAAACCTACCAGGCCGTGATCGAATGCGCGGTCGACGCGCCTTCGAAGCTCAACGTCGAGCTCGATCCGGCGCTCGACGACATCGTCATGCGCGCGGTCGCGAAGGACAAAGGCGATCGCTTCCCGACGGCCGAGGCATTCGGCGACGCGATGCTCGGTTACCTCCACCATCGCGGCAAGAGCTCGGGTCCGGCCGATGTCGGCCGCTTCATGGACGAGCACTTCGCGCAGGAGATCGACGAGCACGGCGAGCGCATGCGCGAGCTGATCGGTAGCCGCGAATCGGTCTCGGTCGACACCGGCGTCGGCTGGGACGAAGAGGACGAGGACAAGAAGAACGCGACCGTCGATCTCCACGGCGGCGAGAACAGCAGCATCTCGCTCAGCGCCGCAGACATCGTGCCGGTGAGCATGGGCGATGCCTCGCTCGAGGAAGTCGCGTCGGAGCTCGGCGACGAGTCGGACATGCCGGCGGAGAAGACGCGCATCGAGTCCAACCCGCTCGATCGCGTGCAGGAGATGGAGGCGGCCGCAGGCGCGACGCCGCAGCCCGCGAAGCGGGCGTCGTCGGCCTCGATCACCAACGGCGTCGCGCCCCTGCCGGCGCCGCCGACCGTCGCCGGCAAGGCCGCGAGGTTTCCCGAGCTCGCGAACCTGCCGACGATGATCGCCGAGCCCGATCCGACGCCGCCGCCGGCGCAGCGCCCGGGCAGCCATTCGATGTCGCCCGAGCTCGCCCCGACCGCGCTCGGCCGCCAGCCGGTCGATCCGGGACACGCCGACACCGCGCCACCGCCGTTCCAGCAGCCGCCGATGCAGGCACCGATGCCGATCCGGCCGAGCCAGCCGCTGCCCGACGGCTATCCCGTCGTCGTCGGGGGCCGGCCGTTCTCGTCGGATCTCGCGCCGAGCGATCTGCCGCACCGCATGTCGCGGCCGTCGTTCGGCGGCGATGCGTCGCAGGCCGCGGCCGTGTTGTCTCCGGTAGGTGATCAATATCGCGGCCAGGTCGACTGGGCCGCCGCGGCCGCACGGCCTGCGAAGGCGATCCCGCCGTGGATGCTCGCCATGCTGTTCGCCGGCGCGTTGTTCGTCGCCCTGATCGTCACGATCGTGATCGCGAAGATCATCCGATAGGACAAGACGACTCGCCGAGGCTCGCCTAGGTAGCGCGCACGCGATTGCGGCGCGCGATCGACGCGCGCTCGGTCGTGCGCAGCCCGACGCGTTCGTACACGCGCTGGCCCTCGCTGCCGCGCGTCGCACCGATCACGAAGCGCACGCCGCGCACGTCGCGCGCGGCCGCCGCGAGCAGCGCGCCGGCGATGCCGCGCCGGCGATAGGCGGGCAGCGTCTGCACGTCCTGGTAGCGCGCGAGCGCGCCGAGCCGCACGAGCCCGGCGCTCGCGACGAGCTTCGCGCCGTCGAAGCAGCCCCAGAACGCGCCGGTTCCGCGCGCGACGAGCTCGCTCTGCCACGCGGCGCGTGCGTGCAAGAACTGGCGAAACGGCTCGTCGTGATGGTCGGCGAGGTTCCACGCGAGGATCGCGGTCGCGAGCACCTCGCCGGGCTCGAGCGCGCGCATCGCCAGCGCGTGCGGCGGTGCGAGCACCTCGTCGCCGGTCATGACGTCGTAGTCGTCGATCGTGAAGCCGGCCGCGCGCAGCGCTTCGCGCGCGGGCTCGTCGTCGTGCGTGTCGTCCCAGCGAAACGACAGCGTGCGCTCGCGGCCGAGCTCGCGGTCGAAGCGTGTGATCCACGCCGCGAGCGTTTCGGCCTCGGGCGCGCGCGGCAACGCGAGGTAGTTGCCCGCGGCCCAGCTCGGCATCGTCGGCACCTCGACGACGAGGTAGTCGCCGCGATCGGTCACGCGCCCGTGCGTCGCGGCCAGCGCGAGCTCGGTCTGCAGCGCGAGGCTCCGGACCGTCCAGCTCGCCACTAGTTCCGTACGAGCCCGAGCAACTTCGACATCGTCTTCTCGTCGGCCGGCGGGAAATCGTAGTCGAGGAATTCGCGCGACGTGACCCAGCGCAGATCGGCGACGGCGGCCGGATAGGGGCGCGCCTCGGCGGGCAGCTTGCACGAGTACATCGTGAGCTGGACCTGGTACGCCGTGTACTCGTGAAGGTGCTCGCCGAGCTTCGCGCCGACGATCACGTCGACGCCGATCCGCCCGCGGACCTCGCGTACGAGCGCGGCGGATTCGTTCTCGTCGGGCTCGACCCGGCCGCCCGGAAACTCCCACAAGAGTGGCAGCACGGCGTTCGCGTTGCGCTGCGTGATCAGGTACCGGCCGTCGTGCTCGATCACGGCGGCGACGACCCGGATCACCTCTTTGCCCATCGCCGGGCCATTATCGATGGATCTCGGCCGATTGCAACGCCTCGTCGGGTGTGTATGCTGCGCGCCGCATGGCGATCCGCTTCGTCGAGATCAAGGCCGCAGAAACGAACGAGGCACTCAACACCGAGTGGGTGATCCTCGAGAACACCGGCAAGACCCCGTTCAGCACGCGCGGCTGCGGCGTGACGGTGGGCCGGCGCGGCTCGAACAAGAAATCGTTGCTCGGGATCATCGATCCGGGCTTCGTGCTCCAGCCCGGCGAGCGGATGCGCATGTGCACCGGCAATCCGGGCACTCAAGCGCACGGCACGGCTCCGGAGGACGGGACGAAGAATTATTTCCTGTTCCTCCCGAAAACGTATGTCGGCGCGGGTGTGGTCCTCACGCTGGTCCTGCGCGGGCTCGCGGTCTCGAAGGCCGAGTACGATCCCGGTGCTCCAGGCGGCGTGAAATCGTAGACGCTGACACGCCGATCTGGCACGTGCCAGATCTTTCTGCGTTCGGCGGCGGCCGCTAAACATTGCCGGAATGTCACGGCCGGTCGTGCAACCAGGGCGGGAATTCTCGCATCCCAAATGCTGTACTTCTCCCATGGCGGACGAGGTGGAGCAGTTCGCGCAGCACGCGGTGCCGGCGACGCCACGCGTCGCGCCGCCGCTCGCGCCTGGGCGAATCGATGCGCGCGCGATCGGCCGCGTCGTGCTCGGCGTGCTCGGCGCGACCGGCGAGTTCACGGCCGACGAGCTGTCGCGCGCGAACGACGGACTGTCCGCGCTCGGCCGGCCGCCGCTGGTCGCGGACGATGCCTCGCGCGAGACCCCCGAGCAGCTCGCCGCGCTCGTGCCGGTCGAGCTGCGCGCGAGCCTCGTCGATCTGCTGTACGGGATCGCGGGTGACGAACCGATCCGCCGTCGCATCGCGGATGCGTACGCGGGGCTGTGGCACGAGGAATGCGAGGCGAGTCCGGAACGTCGATCCGGCTCCGCACTCGTGCGTTGGCTCATCGGCGAGCTACCGCACCATCACGAAGCCGAAGGTCGCGAGGACAACGACATGCTGCAACCCACTCCGTACCGCGACGCCAACGTCGCGCCCCAGCACGAGCCCGCCCCGAAGAATCCGCTACGCGAGCGCGTCGAGCGCATCCGCCAGGAGTATCTGCGCGTGATCGAGGCGGTCGAATCGGTGATCGTCGGCAAGCGCCACGTCATCGAGCGCGTGCTCGCCGCGATGGCGGCGCGCGGCCACGTGCTGCTCGTCGACGTGCCCGGTGTCGGCAAGACGCAGCTGTGCAAGGCGATCGCGGCGGCGATCGAGTCGCGCTTCAACCGCATCCAGTTCACGCCCGATCTGCTGCCGATGGACATCACCGGCGCGAACGTGTTCGACGTCCGCGACAAGCAGTTCCATTTCCGGCCCGGCCCGATCTTCACGCACATCCTGCTCGCCGACGAGATCAACCGCGCGACGCCGAAGACGCAGTCCGCGCTGCTCGAGGTGATGGAAGAGCGGTGCGCGACCGTCGAGGGCACGACGCACCAGCTCGAGGAGCCGTTCCAGGTGCTCGCGACGATGAACCCGATCGATCACGAAGGCACGTACGCGCTGCCGGCGGCGCAGGTCGATCGCTTCATGATCGTCGTCGAGATCGGCTATCCCGCGCCCGACGACGAGGTCAGAGTGCTCGACGTGCACCTCGCGCCGCAGTCGCCGCTCGCGCACGTCCAGCCGGTGATCTCGCGGCGCGCGTTCATCGAGTGGCGCGAGACCGTGCCGCACATCCACGTCACGCCCGCGATCAAGCGCGCCGCGGTCGATTACATCAACGCGCTGCGCCGCACGAGCGACGGCGCCGCGATCAGCCCGCGCGCGACGCTCGCGTGGGTGCGCGCGACCCAGGCCAAGGCGATGCTCGCCGGCCGCGAGTTCGTCACGATGGAAGACCTGCTCGAGGTCGCGCCCGACGTGCTGCGCCACCGGCTCGGCATCGAGGCCGCGGCGGTGCGCGAGCGGCTGCGGATGATCGGCGGGATCGGAGCCGTGCGATGAGCCCGCGCACCGACGCCGCGTCGCTGTTCGTGCCGCCGTTCATCGTGGCCGCGTTCGTGCTCGCCGCCTACGATCGCGATCGCGTGTTCGCGACGGTCGGCCCCGCGCTGCTCGCGCTGTGGGGGATGATGATCCTCGCGCTGGCCGTGCGCTGGGTGCAGGCGCTGTGGATCGCGCGCCGCGATCCGACGCGCGAGTCGTCGTGGCTGCGCCTGCAGGTGCTGACCGGCGCCGGCCGCTCGATGATGTGGGCGGGCGCCGCGGCGATCGCGGTCGCCGCGATCAGCGGCCTGGCGAGCGCGGCCGTGCTCGGCGTGCTCGGCCTCGCGAGCGTGGCGATCGCGGTGACGTGGACCGCACTCGTCGCCGGCAGCGACGCGCCGTTTCGCGCTGCGGTGATCGAGCGCGCGGTGTTGCCGGAGCACGCGGTCGAGGGCGACGCGCTGCGCGAGCACGTGAAGGTGCGCGGCGTGCGCATTCCCGCCGGCACGCGCCTGTTCGTCACCGGCCGCGCGCTGCGCCACGGCGCGGCCAGCCGCTACGCGCTGGGCGCCGAGGCCTCGCGCGCCGAATTCGAGCTGGAGAGCGAGCTCGGCCTCGCGACGCGCGGCGACCATCACGTGCCGCCGCTCGCGTGGTGGCTCGGTGACATCTTCGGGCTCGCGCGCGGGCCGATCGTGTATCGCGGCGAGGCGAGCCTGACCGTGCTGCCGGTCCCGTGCGAGATCGACGGCGTGAAGGAGCTGCTCGGCCGCGGCGGCGACGCGCAGCTCGCGCGCCCGGCGCAGATCATGCCGACCGAAGGCACGTTCCGCATTCGCGACTACCTGCCGGGCGACGACGCGCGCCGCATCCACTGGGTGCGCTCGCTGCAGGCCGATCGGCTGATCGTCCGGCTTCCGGACGAGATCCCACCGGCCGAGCCGAAGGTGCGCGTCGTGCTCGACTCGCATCTGTGGGGCGCGGAGCTGCTCTCGTGCGTCGGCGTCGATCACCTGCTCGACGCGCTCGTGCGCGTGTGGCTCGGCGTCGGCAAGGAGCTCGCGGCCGCCGGCACGCGCGTGACGATGGTGGCCGCGATCGATGACGGCAACGGACCGCGCGTCGTCGAGAAGGCGATCGGTCCGCGCGCGCTGCGCGACGGGCTGCGCCTCGGCGCGCGCGCGAGCTGGCAAGCGACGCTGCCACTTCCCGCGCTGCTCGAAGCCCGCAAGGTGCGCAACGTGGTGGTGTCGTGCCGCGCGCCGCAGCGTGTGGGCGTGCACCCCGACGTGACGTGGATCGTGGTGCCGGAATGGTGCTGGCATGTCGACGAGCCGCGGTTCGAGGTCGCGAACGCGCTCGTGCTGCCGCACCCGATCGGATCGGCCGACAACCGGTACGCGCGGCGACGCGCCGAGTACAACCGGATCGCGATGATGCGCCGCGATCGCCAGCTGCTCGCGGAATCGATCGCCGCGCCGGTCGTGCGCGATCCGGGTGTGTTCGTCGCGCGGCCGGTTCGCGGCCGCATCGCGCTGGAGGGGACGTCGTGAAGACGAGAGATCGCGATCGGCTCGCGGCGCCGGTGGTCGTGCTGTACTGGAGCCTGCTCGCCGCCGGGCTCGTCTTGTACGCCGTCGTCGTGTCGACCGACGAGCTCAAGCCGCTCGCGCTCGGCGCGCTGCTCGGCTCGGCCGGCGGCACGATCGCGGCATTGCGCAACGTGCGCGCGTGGTTCGTGCTCGTGCTGCTGCTCGCAGCGGCCTACGTCGGCGTGCCGCTATTGCGGGCGAACGTGGCGTCGGATCACTTCTGGCTCGCGTTCGTGCCGTCGGTGGTGTGCGCGTACGCGAGCCTCGCCGAGCGGTGGTCGCTCGCCGCGCTGTGGTTTCCGGTCGTGATCTGGATGCTGACGATCCTCGATCGCACGCAGGGCGCGCGCTCGATCGACACGCTCGGCATCGTGCTGTTCGGGCTGCTCGCGATCGGCTTCCTCGCGTTCCTGCGCGCGCGGGAGACGCGTCGCGCCGGGCTGTGGCGCCGCGTCGCCGCGATGCCGCTCGCCGAGCCCAAGCCGGCGCGCGTCGAGCGCGAGAAACCGATGCGCCCGCTCGTGCGCACGGCGTGGTCGGTCGCGTTCACGGCATCGACGTTCGCGTTCGCCGCGTTCGTCGCGCCGAGGATGTGGCGCGTCGAGACCACGCAGCACGAGGTCACGCACCTCGCGCCCGGCGGTGTCGTGGCGAACGACACGCTCGGCGTGCCGTGCTGTCCTGCGGGCGAGCTGTTCGAGCGCAGTCGCGTGCGCGAGTACCTCGATCTCGGCCGCGGCCGCGAGAACGGTGTCGATCGCTGGAACGAATGCCAGGAGTGCCCGTCGACGGACGAGCTGCTCGAACGCTTCTACGCGCTCGAGCGCGCCGAGCTCCGCAACGAGTACTGGAGCGAAGACATCGGCTCGCGCGGATACACGGCGCCGAGCGATTCGATCGCCGTCTACGGCGACTCGTGGACGACGCACGATCCGATCGCGATGCCGACGCCGACCGTCGATCCCTCGCCCGGCGAGCTCACGGCGCCGAGCAGTGGGCCGCAGCCGGTCACCGAAACCGGGGCGTGGCGGAACACCGATCCGATGCCGACACAACCGCAGCTGCAGGTCCCGCAAGATCCGCAGCCGGTACCGTCGCCGCAGCAGTTGCCGCAGCCGCAGCCGTCGCCGCCGCCGCCGCTGCAGCCGTCGCCGTCGCCGTCGCCGCTGCCATCGGCGTCGCCGCCGCCGCAGCCGCCGGCTGCCTCTGCGGCATCCACGCACTCCACGCCGATGCACGCGGCCCGGCCTGCGCCGATGCCGGCGCGTCCGCCGGTCGCGTCCGAGCCGCCGATCCTGCGCTGGCTCACGTGGCTCCTCGGCTCCGCGCTCGCGCTGCAGCTGCTGGTCCTCGCGATCCGCCCGATCCGTCGTGCGGTCACGCTGCGCCACTTCCGCCGCCCGTACTGGGACGAGACGGTCGACCAGCGCGTGTCGAACTCGTGGCAGCTCGCGCTCGTCGGCCTGCGCGACGCCGGCATTCGCCACGACGCGGGCGAGCAACCGCAGGAGCTCGCGCGCCGGGTCGATCTTCCCGAGCTCGAGCGCTGCGCGACGATCCTCGAGCGCGCGCGCTACGGCGTCGGGCTCGCCGACGACGACCTCGCCGGCATGAGCGAAGCGGCCGATGCCGTCTATCGCGGCGCGCGAGCCCGCGTCGGCTGGCTCGCCCGCGCGGTCGCGTGGCTGCGCTGGCCGCTCGCGTAGTCGCTCACAACGCGTGCGACTGCGCGCCGTCGACGACGATGCACGCGCCGGCGATCCAGCTCGCGCGCGGTGATGCCACGAACGCGACCGCGTTCGCGACTTCTTCCGGCGTGCCGAACCGGCCGAACGGCAGCTCGCGCTTCACCATGTCGGCGATCGCCTCCGGGTTCGCCTGCATGCGTCGCTCCCAGCCGCCGCCCGGAAACAGGATCGATCCGGGCGCGACGCTGTTGACGCGAATGCCGAGCTTCGCGTGATCGCGTGCGAGCGCCTTCGCGAGCGCGACCACGCCCGCCTTCGCGACGTTGTAGCCGGGCGCGCCGCCGGCCTCGCGTCCCCAGATCGACGCGATCAGCGTGATCGATCCGCCGCCGCGCGCCGCGAGGTGCGGTACCGCGCGCTGCGCGATCCGCGCCGCCGCCCACAGGTTCGCGTCGAGCGACTTGCCGAGATCGTCGTCGTCCATCTGCGCGGCGTCGCGCGCGAAGCTCTTGCCGACGTTCGCGACCACGACGTCGAGCCCGCCGAGCGCAAGGGCCGCGCGGGCGATCGCCGTGTCGGCGCCGGCCGCGGTCGCGACATCCGCCGCGATCGTCGCGTGCGGCCCGCCCGCCAGCTGCGACGCGACCGCCGCGAGATCCGCCTCGCCGCGCGCGACCACCGCGACGCGCCCGCCCTCGCGCGCGAGCGCGATCGCGATCGCGCGGCCGATGCCGCGGCTGCCGCCCGCGACGAGGCACGCCTTGCCGGCCAGTCCCAGGTCCATTACGGGATCTCCCAGCTGCGTCCCCACAGCGACTGCGCGCCATCGACGCGCAGGGTCGCGCCGGTGATGTACTGCGCGGCCGGGCACGCCAGGAACACGATCGACGCCGCGATCTCCTCGCACGTGCCGGCGCGCTTGAGCGGTGTCTCCGCGATCCCGCGCGCGAGCAGCTCGGGCGGATACTGGGCGGTGCCCGACGACAACACGATGCCGGGCGCGACCGCGTTGACGAGGATCCCGAACTGCGCCCACTCGACCGCGAGCGTCATCGTGAGGTTCTCGACGCCGGCGCGCGCCGCGCCGGTGTGCGCCATCCCGGGAAAGCCGCGATAGATGTTCGCGATCACGTTGACGATGCGGCCGCCGCGCTGCGGGATCATCCACTGGTTCGCCGCCTCGCGGCAGACGTGGAACGTGCCGACCAGGTTGTTCTTCACGACCGCGAGGAAGCCGTTCGGCGAGATGAACTGGGCCTGCGACGGGAACTGGCCGCCCGCGTTGTTGACGACGATGTCGAGCCGACCGAGCCGGCTCACCACATCGCGCACGAGCGCCTCGACCTGTGCCGGCTCCCGGATGTCGCACTGCAGCGCGACCACGCGCTCGCGATCGATGTCGTCCCGGGCGGCCTCCAGCTTGTCGAGCGTCCTCCCGCAGATGGCCACCCGCGCGCCCAGCCGGACCAGCTCGCGTGCGGTCGCCAGCCCGATCCCGGAGCCGCCTCCCGTCACCAACGCGACTTGCCCGCTGAAGATTCCGGGTGCGAACACCTGCTGGCTCGTGGGGGAGGGGGACTCCATGGCGCGGAGACTCTCCCCCGATCCTCGGGCCTCGTGCAAACGACCCCACATGTAAGTCGACTGAATGCATCTGCATTCCGATCTGTTAGGCCCGGCCTGCCAGTTGCAGATAGTCGCTACGTGGCCGGGACCACGAGCATAGGGGAGGCTTCATCCTCCTCGCAGGGGACGTCTGCGCCGAAGACGCCCAGGCCGAAGCGGCAGGGCCGCTACGTGCTGGGCGACCTGCTCGGGCGCGGTGGGATGGCGGAGGTGTTCGCCGGCCACGTGATGGGATCGCACGGCTTCCAGAAGCCGGTCGCGATCAAGCGGCTGCTACCGGAGCTCGCGAACGATCACGTGTTCGTCGAGCGCTTGATCGGCGAGGCGAAGCTCCTGGTCAACATGCAGCACGGCAACATCGTGAGCGTGCTCGATCTCGCTCGCGAGGGCGAAGACGTGTTCCTCGTGATGGAGTTCGTCGATGGCCCGAGCTTGCGTCAGCTGATGAAGGCGCGCGGGCCGCGCAACCTGCCGCTCGGTGTCGCCACGTACATCGTGCAGTCCGCCGCGGCAGGCCTCGAGTTCGCGCACGCGCGGCCGGGCGGCGCCGTGATCCACGCCGACATCTCGCCGAGCAACCTCCTGCTGACGACGAGCGGCGAGGTTCGCGTCGCCGATTTCGGTATCGCGCGCCGCGAGAACGCGATCACCGGCATGATCGAAGGCAAGTGGGCGTACATGGCGCCGGAGCAGGCGCGCGGCGAGCCGCTCACGCCGCGCTCGGACGTGTTCGCGCTCGGCGTCGTCCTCTACGAGCTGGTGACGGGTCAGCATCCGATCGGCCACCAGGTCACACCCGACGTGCGCGAGCTCGAGCAGGTGCGCATCGTGCCGCCGCGCGTCGTGAAGGCTTCGATCCCGCCGGGGCTCGACGCGATCGTGATGCGCGCGCTCGCGAACGATCCGCTCGAGCGCTACGCGCGCATGCAGCACCTGATCGACGCGCTGGTCGACGAGCGCTTCGCGAACAACTGGCGCGAAGGCGCGAACGATCTGGCGCAGCTGATCCGCGAGGCGAATCCGAACGCCGCATCGCCCGAGCCGCGCAACACGCAGCAGACCGACCGCCCGCTCACGATCATCACGCGCTCGCTGATCAGCGCGCCGGCGCGCGGCTCGGAGCCGCGGATCGTCGCGCACGACGAGCCGGTGTCCGCGGCATCGATCGCGCCCACCCCGATCGTCGCGACGCCGGTGCCCGGCGCGCTGCCGATCCCGTCATCGGGTGCGCGCACGCTCGAGATGTTGCCCGAGATGGCGCGCGAGCTGGTCGTCGCCCCGCCCGAGCTCGCATCGGTGCACGGCGGATCGATCGCGACCCACGTCGCCGCACCGGCGCCGCGCAGCTTGCGCTTGCCGCTCGTCATCCTCGGGCTCGCCGCCGTGGCCGGCGTCGGAGCGGCCGTCGCGCTGCAGGCGTCGCCGGATGCGCTCGCGAGCGCGCCCCCGTCTGCAGCGATGCCGGCACCCGCGGCCGCGCGCACCGAGCCGACCGTGACGCCGATCGAGCCGGTGCCTGCGCCGGCTCCCGCGCCCGCGCCGGTCGCGGCCGAGTCGGAGTCGGCGCCGCCAGCCGCACCGACCCCTGCCGTCGTCGCCGAAGCTCCGAAGTCGGCGCCGGCCGCCGTCGTTCACAAGGCGCGCCTGGCGCCGGCGCCGAAGCGTGCCGAAGATTCCGCGCTGCGCGTCCGCACGTTCGATGGCAGCTGGGCGTATGTCCGCGTCGGCTCCGAGCGCGCCGAGATTCCCGGCGCGCACTTCAAGCTGGCGGCCGGCACGTACGTCGTGCACCTCAAGAACGACGTCGATCCGCCGCGCGAGTGCACGGTGACGATCGGCGCGAACCAGGTCGTCACGTTGACGGTCGAGATGGAGGAGGGCGCATGCGAAGTGCGGTGATCGCCATCGCGGCGCTCGCGGTCGCGGCGGGCACCGCGCGCGCGAACAATCACAAGGCGAAGCCCGCGCCCGCGAAGGACGACGCGGCGGCGGGCGACGACGCGCCGGCCGCCGACGACCAAGCGGGCGACAAGACCGGTGACAAGACGGGTGACGACAAGGTCGTGATGGTGAACGCCGCGTCGAAGCTCGGCGACATGGGCCAGA
>Ga0335083_10003300_pt1 | contig 20963 bp, 21 predicted proteins | sample Lox_Sample_42_FD_206716 | JGI IMG/M metagenome (GOLD analysis project Ga0335083, IMG submission 206716) | Soil microbial communities from Loxahatchee National Wildlife Refuge, Florida, United States - Lox_Sample_4.2 | ecosystem: Environmental > Terrestrial > Soil > Wetlands | place: USA...
ACCAGCGCCTGCACCACGACCTTGTTCGCCGTCGAGGTGCCGTTGGTGACGAAGTAGGTCTGCCGCGACCCGAACGTATGAGCCGCCAGCTGCTGCGCCTCCCGCAGAGGCCCGGTCGGCTCCAGCAGCGAATCCAGCCCGCCGCAGGTCGCCGAGGTCTCGGCCATGAAGATGTTCAGGCCGTAGAAGTCGACCATGTCCCGGATCCAGTGCGAGTTCACGATGGACTTGCCACGCGAGATCGGCAGCGCGTGGAACACTCCGGTCGGCCGGTGGCTGTAGCTGCGCAGCGCGTTGAAGAACGGCGTCCGGTACCGGGCTTCCACCCCGTCCAGGATGGAAAGATGCAGCTCCAGAGCCCCCTCCCGGGCATGAAATACCCGCCGGAAATGATGGCTGAGCCGCCCGGCCAGATCCTCGACCGAGCTCTCGGTCATCAGGTACAGGTCCAGTTCTGGCCGGATCCTGGCCAGCGCCCTGGCCAGCTCCTGGGCGCGGTCATCGGGCGAGCGCTCCATCAGGTCATCCGGCCTGGAGTCTTCCACCAGCTGCGCGAGGAAGGTCGAGTCGTGCCGGGATTTGTGCACGAACCGGCGGCAGACTACGCAGGCCTGCAACGCGAAGTTCAGCCGCGCGGCCATGATCGCTTCATCGAAACTGGGCACCACCACGATCTCGAAGACGAACTGGTCGTCCGGGCGGCGCGCCCGCCGCAGCTCCTCGCGCAGCGCGCGCTCCTGCTGCTCGCTCATGTCCTCGACGACCAGGACCTCGAAATAGGGCCGGTTCCCCCCGGTCTGCTCTCCCGGATGCGTGTCGCGATCGGATGCCTGGTCCACGCGGCCAAGGTTCCGCACCTGGCCGGTACGGAAGGAGTCAGTGACGAAGGACCGGTTGATCTCACCCACCATGGCGGCGAACTGGTCATACTTCCCGGCGGCGAACATGCGCCGCACCTTGGAGAATTCACCGATGCCGGGATACGCATAGAGCCGCTCGATCGGCCCTAGGACATCGAGCAGTTCAGTTGCGGTATCGACCGCCCGCTCAAGCGACCGCTTCCCCGCGCTCCCGAGGCTCAGCTGAACGGCCGCATCTTCCAGCGAAGACCAGGCGTCGGCTTTGAACTGCCAGAGACTGTTGTATGCCTTGGTGTTCGCGACAGGGATCACGGTGATACCTCCGTAGACTTTGCTCTGGCGTCCGGGGCGCCGGCCGAGCCGCTTGGTCTTCCGCGCGCTCGGCCCGGCCTTCGATGACGCTCTCCCAGGCCGATGCGGATCTGCGGGAGCGTTCCAGGAAGGGGGTGGTGATCTCCGCCATGAGCCTCCCGGCCGCCCAATGCCGCCACCAGCAGTGTGGCACTCAGCCGCCCCGGCCGATCAGGCTCTTCCGCTCAGTGACCGCCGCTCGTCCCGCGGTGATATGCCGCCCGCGCACACGGAATTCCGTCAAGTGGAAGGCCTGATCGTCTGCGTAATCGGGCGGTCATACGCTCCCTGCATGTTCTATGCGCGCGCGGAAGTCGCCACCCCGACACCGGACCGCTATATCAGACAGCTCGTCAGCCACCTCAGCCACAAGGCCACCACGGAACAGCAATCTGACGAGACCGGTGTGATCGCTGTTCATGATGGCCAATGCCGGCTGACCGGTGAGGGCGAGCTGCTCGTGCTCGAAGCGACGGCGGACAGCGCCCAGGGCCTGGCGCACATCCAGGACGTGGTAGGCCGTCATCTGGAACGCTTCGGCGCTCGGGCGGCCTTGCGGGTGGAGTGGAGGTCTGATGGGCCAGCCATCCCAGCGTGACCCGGCCGTCGACGTGCACGCGCATGCGATGCCGATGCCGCTGCTCGGCTGGCTGGCCGGCCTGGGCTTGGCGGACGTCTCTGGTGCGGCCGACGAGGTAATCCGCCTCGACTCGCGGGTCAGCGGCGTCGGCGACCGGGTCCCGCTGCCGCTGGCGCGCTCGCAGCATGACGTCGGCGTGCGGCTGGCCGAGATGGACGACGTCGGTGTCAGCCATCACGCCGTCTCCATGCCGCCGTTCCTGTTCTGCTCCACCGCTGACGACGGCGGGCTGGTCAGGGACGTAGTCGCCCGGGGCAACACCGAACTCGCCGCCTACGTGGCCGGCGGCCAGGGCAGGCTCGTCGCCCTCGGCTCGGTTCCGCTCGGCTGGCCCGGAGCCGCCGCGCAGGCCCGGCGCTGCCTGGACGAGCTGGGTATGGCGGGAATCGCGATCGGCAGCCGCGGTGCCGGGCGCGATCTCGATGATCCGGTGAACGAAGAGCTGTGGGAGCTGCTGGCGGAGCGTCGCGCCTTCGTCTTCCTGCACCCGAGCGGCGTCCCGGATGCTCACCGTCAGCGCGACTTCTACCTGGCCCAGCTCGTGGGCTACCCGATGGAAACCGCGCTTGCCGTCGCCCGGCTGGTTTTCGGCCGCGTCCTGGAGCGGTTCGACCTGACCTTGTGCCTGGCCCACGGCGGCGGTTGCCTGCCGGCCATCCGCGGCCGGATGGACATGGGCTGGCGCAACAAGGACGTCGCGCGCACCACGACCAAACCGCCCAGTTTCTATACCGGGCGCCTTTACTACGACACCGCGGTGTTCCTCCCGGTCCTGCTGCGGCGGCTGGTCGAAGACGTAGGCGCGGGCCACGTCCTGCTCGGCACTGATCACCCGTTCGAGCTACGCGACGCCGAGCCGCTGGCCAGCATCGCGGCCGCGGAACTGCCCCCGGCGCAGGCCCGCGCGATCTTGTGGGACAACGCGGCCGGGCTGCTCGGGCTGGCCTGAGGGAGGCGGCGCAGCCGATGGTCACTGGGCGGAAGAGGACTGCCGAACGGGGCGGCTTGGATGCCACGCTGCAGGCGGACAGCGTTCGGTGACAGGGAGAGGCCCATGACGGATATCACCATCGCCTATTGCTCGTCACACGCGCCGATGATGGCCGCGGCCCGTGATTCGGCGGACGAGGAGCAGCGGGACCGGTTTTTCGGGGCGCTGGAGATCATTCGCGAAGATGCCCGCCGGGCCGGCGTACAGGCGTGCGTGGTGCTGTCCAACGAGCATTTCACCAACTTCTTCCTGGAGAACTTCCCGCAGATCTGCGTCGGCGTGGGCGAGCGCAACTGGGGCCCGACCGAGGCCTGGCTGCCGATCAGCAAGGCGTGGATTCCCGGGCACCCGGGCCTGGCCGGGCACATCACCCGGAGCCTGCTGAACTCGGGGTTCGACCCCGCGTTCTCGCACCAGCTGGAGCTGGATCACGGGGTGATGACCGTGTACCACGAGCTCGACCCGCAGCTGCAGCTGCCGCTGGTACCGATCGTGCAGAACTGCGCGGTGCACCCGATGATGCCGCTGCGGCGCTGCTACGCGCTCGGCGTCGCGCTGGGCGAGGCCATCCGTTCCTATGTCGGGCTGGACCGTGTCGCGCTGGTCGGGGCGGGCGGCTTGTCGCATTTCATCGGCGTGCCACGGGTGGGGGACATTGACGAGGAGTTCGACCGGTGGTTCCTCGACGTGCTGGAGCGGGGCGACGTGGACGCGGTGCTGGATATGCCCGATGAGGAACTGGAGCTGGCCGGCAACGGGGCGCATGAGATCCGCAGCTGGCTCGCGGTCGCCGGGGCCCTCGCACCGGCCCGGGGGCAGACCCTGAGCTATGAGGCCATTTACCCATGGATCACAGGCATGGGGGTCTCCCGCTTCCAGCCCGCCTCCTAACACCAATGACCGACCGACCCGAGACGCGGCGCCGGAGAGCCGGATCCTCGACCCGCGGGACTTCGTCCGCCCGTCCTGCTGAGCAGAAGGAGGGCGGTGCTCTGTTCGCGAGAGTGGCAGACTGGCTAGACGCCGGAGCCGGAGAAGCGCCTGACGGACATGGCCGGAAGGTGAGGTGTCATGAGCCTGTATCAGCTGCACAGGTGCGTATTCGACTACCTAAGAGCCGGTGAGGTCAGTAGCGGTGCGGCACCGGATTTCGACGTCAGCCGCTACGACCTTACCGACGAGGAACGCAAGGTCTTCGAATCGAAGGACATCGCGGCTCTCTACCAGATGGGCTTTCATCCGGTGCTGCTAAACGCCTATTGCCGGGCGGTCGGGTACGAGCGGAGCGATTACCGCACGATACTCGCCTCCCAGGCGATACCGGAGACCAGGACCGGACGATGGCATAACGAGCGACCCTGACTATCCGACACGTGTGCTCACCTGGATGGAGCGGAGCATGACAACTGGCGAGAATCCGGAGATCGGCGCGACCGCGGACGCCAATGGCATAAAGACCAATTATCTCGAGGCGGGCAAAGGCGATCCGGTGGTCCTGATCCATGGATCGGGACCTGGAGTCACCTCCTATGCCAACTGGCGCCTCGTGCTGCCTGCCCTCGCGGAGAACTTCCGGGTGGTGGCGCCCGATATGGTCGGCTTCGGCTTCTCAGAACGGCCGGCGAACATCGAATACGGCGTGCAGACCTGGGCTGACCAGGTGGTTGGCCTAATGGATACGCTGGGATTGCCGAAGGCTCACCTGGTCGGCAATAGCTTCGGCGGCGCGATCGCGCTGCGCATCGCGGCCCAGCATCCCGATCGGGTCGGCAAGCTGGTGCTGATGGGCAGCATGGGCGTCCCATTTCCCATCACCGAGGGCCTGGAACGAGTCTGGGGTTACGAGCCGTCATTCGAGAACATGCGCAAGGTACTCGACGTATTCGCTTACTCCAGGGACCTCGTGAACGACGAACTCGCGGAGGTGCGGTATCGGGGCAGCATCCAGCCCGGCTTCCAGGAGTCCTTCGCCGCGATGTTCCCCGCCCCGCGGCAGCGCTGGGTGGAGGCCATGTGCACCCCCGAGGACCAGATCCGCCGGCTCCCGCACCGGACGTTGATCGTCCATGGCCGCGAGGACCAGGTCATCCCGCTGCAGACCTCCCTGCGGCTGATGGAGCTGATCGACAACGCCGATCTCAGCGTGTTCTCCCACTGCGGGCACTGGTCAATGATCGAGCGCACCGCGGATTTCAACCGGAGCGTGAGCGAGTTCTTCAGCGGCTGAGCACAGCCCTGACGCGCCGCGGGTCAGCGCCAGCCGTCCGGTAGGCGACCGCCCACTTGCTGGGTGATCCTGGTCGCGGTGCGGCGCAGGAGGGGCGCCCGCTGGGCCGGCCGAAGCCGCATGGGCGGCCCGCTGACGGAGACCGCGGCCACCGGATGGCGGTCCGAGTCGAAGATCGGCGCGGCCACGCAGGCGTTTCCGAGGACGGCCTCCTGGCTTTCGATCGCTATCCCGGCCCGGCGGACTGTCGCCAGCTCCCGCAGCAGCCGGCCCGAATCAGTGATCGTGTACGGCGTCAGCGGCTCCAGGCCCGAAGCGGGCAGGCACCGAAGCGGATCCGAGGTACCGAATGCCATCAGCGCCTTGCCCAGTGCGCTGGCGTAGGCCGGCCACCGCCCGCCGGTCCGCGTCGGCAGCGGAAACGCGTGGTACCCGACGATCTTCACGAAGTACAGCACCTCGGTTCCCTGGAGCACGCCGAGGTGGACGGTTTCGTGCGTCAGCTCGAACAGCTCCTCGAGGAACGGCAGGGAAGCATCCCGGAGGTCGCGCCGATCGCTGACGAGCTCACCCAGCTCAAACAGGCGGAGGCCCAGGGTGAAACCGGTGGCGGTCCGCTTCAGCAGCTGCCGTTCGACCAGGACCTTGGCGAGCCGGTGCACCGTAGGCTTCGGGATCGCCGTCCGCGATGCCAGCTCCGCGAGCGTAAGCTCCGTGTCCTCGGCGCTGAAGCAGTCCAGCAGCGTGAAGACGCGTACCAGCACAGACTTGGGGACGACTCCGGGTTGGACTGCACCCATCTTGTCTGTGACCATCCGTCCGTATCCGGCTCCAGGCTGCGCAGTTGCTTCTGCCCGATCTGGCCCAACATATCCGATCAGGTCGGAAATAAACCGGATCGACACAGCTAACGGAGCCGTGACCAGCGTGAGTGGCCGCAACGAACCAGCCTGAGGAGGTACAGAGAGCTCGCAGAGGACAGTCCGGGGGCAGGGTGGCCCAAGAGGCTAAGGGGCCCCATGGGGATGGAGAGGTGCAAGTAGGGATAGTGGCCAGCCGCTAGCCACGAGATTATTCCCGCGACAATTGAACCTTTCCGGGATTCTCTTCACGATATGCGCTTCCGCCTCGCGCCCCACTTCCGCAAACTAACCGGCCCGGATTCCATCCTGTGGAACGAAACGCTTGCCCCCGGTTTGCGCAGGTCAGACAATCATGCCATGGGGATACCTCCTACGCCCGGTATCCGCAGCGCACGCCGCAGGCCACGTCAACTCCGCAGAAGACGTGGTGCGCCTTTTCGCAGACGCGTCCATCCGTACTCTCGTACGGGTCCAGAAAAGGAGCCCAAATGGCGGGCAACTCAGCAGAGCCCGGCCGGTCGGTAACCAGCAAGATCGTAGCGATCTTGCTGACATTTCATGACGGCAGCGAGCACTCGCTCACCGAAATCGCCAGGCTGACCTGCCTGCCCGTTTCGACGGCTCATCGGCTGGTTACCGAGCTCGCCGGCTGGGGTGTGCTGGAGCGCACCGACGAGTCAACGTTCCGGATCGGCCTGCACATCAAGGCTATAGGCGGCCGGAAGTCCTACACGCCTGCCATTCTGGAATCAGCGCGGCGCGTTCTGGAGGATCTGGTCACCGCGGCCCGGACAGGCGCGCGGCTCGGAATCCTGACTGACACAGAGGTCGCCTATATCGAGAAACGCTGCGATCACAGCCCGGTAACCACATTCGCCCAAACGGCGAGGCTGCCCGCTCACGCGACGGCCCTCGGCAAGGCGCTCCTGGCATTCTCGCCGGCCGAGACACTCGAGCGCGTCATCGTCAATGGCCTGAAATGTTATACCGCTAATACGGTGACCGACCCGGAGCGGCTACGCCAGTGCCTGGCCAGCATCAGGCTGACCCGGGTCGCGATTGCGCGGTGGGAACTCGAGCCCGGGCTTTGCGGGGTGGCGGTGCCGGTGTTCGGATCAGGCGGCATGGCCGTGGCGGCCCTGGGGCTCACCGTTCCCAATCTCCGCGCCGACCTGCACATGGCAAGTTCCGTGCTGACGATAGCTGCCCGCGGGCTTTCCAGAGAACTCGCTGCCGGCAGCCACGCCGGCTGCTTCGCGCTCGTCACCGAGCAGCACGCGCCGGACAGGAAGGAGCTGGCCGGCAGCGTCTCCCGGCCATTAGTCGCTGCTAACCGCCGGTGCCAGCAGGAAGGATGTGACGGCTTTAGTGAACCGGACCGGCTCTTCCCAGAAGAACAGATGGCCAAGCCCGGGGAAGGCCACTACCTGCGAGCTGGCGATACGGCTGGCTAGGAGCTTGCTGTTACGGGGGTCCACCACGGCATCGGCGTCACCGTACATGATCAGGGTCAGCGCTCGGATAAGTGACTGCCGCGTCCCGCCGGAATAGGTGGCGCCGGCGCGGGCCAGCGCTTTCCACGAAGCCGGGTCGCCGAGCGTGGCTTTCTGGTTGCTTACGATACGCTCGACCAGTTCGGGATGCTCTTTGAGGGTATCCGGCGCCAGCGCGTTCTCCACCAGGCTTCGCTGCGCCGCCTCGACCGGAAGGCTGGCCGCCGCGGTCATCCGCTGCACCGAGGCGCGCGGCATGGGATAGCCGTAGGGCCAGCCGGGTGTCGTGCAGGCGAGGACCAGGCGATCCACCCGCTGCGGATGCCCGATGGCTAGTTCCTGGGCCACCATCCCGCCCAGGCTGGCGCCGAGCACGTGGGCGCGCGCAATCCGGCTGCTGTCGAGCACGGCCGCCACGTCTGCCGCCATGTCAGCAACGGTGAACTTCCGGTCCGGAGTAGTGCTGCGGCCGCTGCCCCGGTTGTCGATCAGGACCAGGCGGAATCGCCGTCCCAGCGCGGAGATGACGGGCGCCCAGCCGGAACGGTCGAACCCCAGGCCCTGGATGAGGACCAGCCAGGGTTTGCGGCGCCCGAGACGGCTGCAGACCTCATAGGCGATCCGCGACGATCCGTTGTTGGCGAACCGGTTATTGCGCAACGCGGCTCGCCGTCAGGAGAGCTCGGCGTCCCAGCCACGGTCCTGGATGGCATCGCGGACATACCGCAGGAACAGGGACGCGGTCGAGCCGTCGAAGGCGCGATGGTCATAGGAGAAGCCCAGGATGCTCATGTGGTGAATGGCGATGGCGTCGCCCACCGCGACCGGGCGCCGGGCGATCCCGTCGGTGGACAGGATCGCCACGTTCGGCTGATTGATCACCGGCGCTGAGGCGTAGCTGGCGAACGGGCCGGGATTGGTGATCGTGAACGTCGAGCCGCTCATGTCGGCGGCCGCCAGCGTCCGGGCGCGCGCCCCGGCGGCGACCGCGGCGATGTTCCGGGCCAGGCCGCGGAGGTTGAGCGAATCGGCGTTCTTCACCACCGGGGCCACCAGGCCCTGCTCGCTGAGATCGACCGCGATGCCCAGGTTCACGTAATGGTGCAAGGTCATCGTCTGGTTCTCGATGTCGACCGAGCTGTTCACCGCGGGGAACTCGCGCAGCGCGTCGCACACGGCCCGGGCGATGAAGGGAAGGTAGGTCAGCGACATGCCTTCGGCCTTCTTGAACTGTTCCCGGTGGCGTTGCCTGACCTGCTCGACGTGCTCGAAGTCCACCTCGACCGAGGTCCAGACGTGCGCTGAGGTCTTCAGCGACCTGACCATCAGGTCGGCGGTGATCAACCGCATCCGGGACAGCTTGACGACCTCGTCGCCCGGGGACACGCTCGCGGCCGGCTTCGGGGCGGCCACGGCCGGAGCCGGCGCCTTGGCGGCGGCTGGCACGGTGGCAGGCGGAGCCGCAGCGACCGGCGGAGCCGCGGCGGCGGGTTGCGCCGCGATCGCCTGCTCCACGTCCTCGCGGCGGATCCGGCCGCCCGCTCCAGAACCGGGGACCGTGGCTAGGTCAATGCCCTTCTCGGCCGCCATCCGCCGCACCACCGGGGACAGCAGCACGCCGGACTGGCCGTTGCCGGCCGGCGGGGTGGTGACCGAGGCAAGCTCGGTCGCGGGCTCATTCGTCTCCGACACCTGCGCGGCCGCGCCCGCCGACGGCGCGGATGACGGCGCGGATTCGGCGCCTGGCTCGCCGATCCGGGCGAGCGCGGTTCCCACCGGAACTGTGTCGCCTTCGTTGACCAGGATCTCGAGCAGGACGCCGTCGTAGGGGCTCGGTACCTCGGAGTCCACCTTGTCGGTCGACACCTCGAAGAGCGGGTCGTCGAAGGCGACGGTGTCGCCGACCTGCTTCAGCCACTGGGAGACAACGCCCTCTGTCACGGTCTCGCCCAGCTTCGGCATCGTGACCTCGTAAACGTCAGCGCTCATGACATGTCTCCTAGGGCTCAGCCGTGCAGCGATCGGCCGGTAAAGGTGATCATCGTTTCGCCAATGGCCTCGGACAGGCTGGGATGCGGATGGATGAAGGCGCCGACCTCGGCGGGCAGGGCCTCCCAGTTGACGGCGAGATACGTCTCGGCCAGGAGCTCGCTCGCCCACGGCCCGACCAGGTGGACACCCAGGATCGGGCCGCCCTTCTCCGCCACCACCTTGACCATGCCATCGGTGTCGCCGATGATCATCGCCCGGCCGTTGCCCGCGAACATGTGCTTGTGTACCTCGATGTCCCGGCCCGCCGCCCGTGCCTCGGCCTCGGTCAGGCCGCTCCACGCCACCTCGGGGTGGGTGTAGACGACCCACGGAACCCTGTCGTAGTCGACGGGCACCGCGCGCTCGCCGAGGATCGTGTGGATGGCGACGATCGCCTCGGCGTAGGCGACGTGGGCGAGCCCGGGGGTGTCGACGCAGTCGCCGATCGCGTAGATGTTCTCCCGCGAGGTGGCCATGGTGGCCGGATTAACGTCAATGAAGCCGCGATCAGAGACCGCCACGCCGGCCGCTCCGGCCCCGATGTCCTCGGTGACCGGCCGGCGGCCGATGGCCACCAGAACCTGATCGACTTCGATCTTCTCGGCGCCACTCGCGGTCTCGAAGGAGACCAGGAGTCCGCCATTGGTCCGCTCGAGCGGGCTGACCCGGGCACCGCCGTGGATCGTGGTGCCCCGGCGGGCGAGCGCCTTGGCCAGCACGTTAGCGATATCACGGTCGGGCCCGATGGGCAGGACGCCATCGGGCAGTGCTTCGAGCAAGGTCGTCTGGGTGCCCAGATCGGTGTATACGGACGCGAATTCAGAACCTATGACGCCCCCGCCCACGACGGCGATGCGTTCCGGCAGCGACGCGTCGGCGCTGTTGGTAGCCTCATCGGAGCTGATGACCCGGTCGCCGTCGAGGTCCAGGCCCGGGATAGAGCGCGGCGCGGAGCCCGTGCACACGATGACGGCCCGCGCGTTCGTGGTCTGGCCGTCAACCTCCACGGCACCGTCCGCCGTCAGCCGGCCGTGCCCTTCGATGATCGTGACCTTGCGCCTGCGCAGGAGTCCGCTCAGGCCCGTGTGCAGCTGCTTGACAATACCGCTCTTCCTCGCGTTGAGGGCGGGCCAGTCGGTCACGGCCGCGGCGCCTTCGGGCAGCCGGAAGCCGAAGGTGTCGGCATGGCCGATCGTCCGGTACACCTCGGCGGCCTGCAACAGGGCCTTCGCGGGGATGCACCCGCGGTGCAGGCAGGTGCCGCCGACCTTCTTCTCCTCGACCAGGGCCATCTTGAGCCCGGCGGAGGCGCCGTACAACGCGGCCGCGTAGCCGCCCGGGCCGCCGCCGAGCACGATCACGTCATAATCGGTCATGCCGTGGCCACCTTCCGCACGGTCTCGGCGATCTGGGCTGCCTGAGGCACGACCGCGTCCTCAAGCGGCGGGCTGGTCGGCGTGGGGGTGTTCCTGGCGGCAACCCGGAGAACCGGCTGGTCGAGCCACCAGAAGCACTCCTCCTGGATGACCGCGGCGATCTCGGCACCGTAGCCGAGCCGTCGTGCGGCCTCGTGCACGATGACGGCGCGCGACGTTTTCCGTACCGAGGACACGATGGTCTCCACGTCAAGCGGGACCAGCGTCCGCACATCGACCACCTCGGCCGAGATGCCCTCCTTATCCAGCTCGGCCGCGACATCCAGGCACTCGGACACATATGCCCCATAGGTGATGACGCTGACCTGGCTGCCTTCGCGGACCACCTTGGCCTGCCCGAGCGGCATGGGTTCCAGCGACAGCGGGGCTGATGTCCGCAGCCGGCGATAGAGGTACTTGCTCTCCAGGAACAGGACCGGGTTGTTGTCCCTGATCGAGCTGATCAGCAGGCCAGCGGCGTCCTCCGGAGTGCCGGGTACCACGATCTTCAGGCCGGGCACATGAGCGAAATACGATTCGACACTCTGGGAATGCGTGGGGCCGGCGCGCAGCCGCGCGCCGAACGGCGCCCGCATCGTCACCGGCATCGGGTCACCCGTCCGGTAATGATGCCGGGCCATGACGTTGACGATCTGATCGAAAGCGGCCGAGATGAAGTCGGCGAACTGATACTCCACCACCGGACGCAGCCCCACCAGCGCCGCACCCGCCGCCAGGCCCGTGAACCCGGACTCCGCCATGGGCGGGTCCACCACGCGGCGGGGCCCGAACTTCTCCAGGAATCCCTTGGTGACCTTGAAGGCGCCGCCGAACTGGCCCACGTCCTCACCGATGATGAAAACGTCCGGATCGGCCTCCATCTCGCTCATCAAGGCCTGCGAGATGGCATCGAGGTAGGTCACCTGACCGTTGTCAGTCTGCATAGATACCCTGCTCCACGGTCGCCGGGTCGGGAAGGGGATCCGCGAGCGCCTTCTTGCGCGCCTCGATGGCTTTCTGGCGCGCGGCTTCGCGCGTTTTACTTGCTGTTTCCTCGTCAATAATGCCGTGTTCAAGCAGGACGTTCTCGAAGAGCGCCACCGGGTCGCGTTTCTGCCATTCCTCCAGCATCTCCCGCGGCACGTAGTCGGCCGGGTCGTGTTCCGCATGGCCGTGCATCCGCATGGTCACGCCCTCGATGAGCGAGGGACCCTCACCCGCCCGGGCCCGCGCCACCGCCTCGCTCGTGGCGTCATAAACCGCCATCACATCGGTGCCGTCGACGGTGACGCCCGGCATTCCGTAGGCTTGCGCCTTTACGGCGTACTCCTTAACCGCGGACTGCATGCGCACCGGCGTGGAATAGGCATACTGATTGTTCTCGACGACAAAGATGGCCGGCAGCTTCATGGCGGCGGCGATATTGAGCGACTCATGGAAGTTGCCCTCCGAGGTCGACCCGTCGCCGCAGTAGGCCAGCGACACGCCGTCTTGCTCCCGGTACTGGAACGCGAAGGCGAACCCGAGGGCCACCGGGTAGTTGTCCGGGATGTGACTCGGCAGGTTGTAGATGTTCAGGTCAAGCCGGCCGTAGTGCAGCGTGCCGTCGCGCCCGCCGGTGGGCGAGGTCGCCTTGCCCATGAAGCTGGCCATGACCTGGGCCGGGTCCATGCCGCGCCACAAGTGGGCGCCGAGATCACGGTGGATCGGGGCGAGGAAGTCATCCTGGCGAAGCGCGGACGCGGTGCCGACCGAGATGGCTTCATGCCAGTGCCCGGTGTACAGGGATCCCAGCAGATCGCCGGACCGGTACATGCTTACCATCCGGTCCTCGACGGCGCGCGTCAGCACCATCGTCTCGAAGATCCGCAGCAGCAGCTGCTTGTCGCGGCTCTCCACCGGCTCGCCTTTGCTGCCCGTTTTCCGCCTGGCGCGGCTGGGTGCCATGACCGACTCTCCTAGTTCCCGGGGAAGTAGCGCGATCCGATCACGCCTACGGCTACTGTCGCCCGAAGTCGCCGTCACCTGGTCCTGATTTCCTGGAGTAATGCCTGGCCGCGTACCCAGAACAGCGACCTTCCACCCAGCGGGACCCCCAGCCCGGCCGGGAACGCCAGCGGCATCACCCCTCCCCCGGCTCACTCCGGACTAGGTGTAATAACGGAAGACGAGATCGGCCACGCAGGGGGGCTTTTCTTTGCCCTCGATCTCATACTCAAGGTGATAGACGACCTGGATCCCGCCGGCTATCTCGCGTACTTCAGCCAGAGACGCGTGCATACGGATTCTGGAGCCTACGGGCAGGGGTGCGGGAAACCGAACCCGGTTAAGCCCGTAATTGAGGATCATGCCGACGTCCTCGACGGTGAAAATGTCCCAGAGCAGGCCAGTCGACATGCCTAGGGTAAGGAATCCGTGCGCGACTGTCGCCCCGAATGGTCCCTGGCTGGCTCGCTCCGGGTCGACATGAATCCATTGCCGGTCACCGGTGAGGTCGGCAAATGTGGTCACCATTTCCTGGTCCACGGTGACCCACCTGCTCGTCCCGAGCGATGAGCCTGCGCGCTCCTGCAGCCCGGCGACCCCATGAATCGCGTAGGGGCTTACAGGCTGGTCAGACAGGGTATCCGTATTCATCGTTCCGCCTTTCACGCTGCCGTCGCGGCGCACTTGAACGGTCGCGCACGCACCCGGTCGGTGTCTGCGGTGTTCTTGCTCAGTGAGATGGCACGCACCACGGGTCGTTCGGCCCCAAGATCTTCCGGTTCTCCGCGACGGAACCGGACACCCGGCCGTCCGCCGTGGTCCGCCCGCTCAGCGGAAGGCCGTTTGCCAAAACCCGCGCAATTAGCCAGGTTCGGCTTCATGACGCCAGCCGAGGTCGCTGAGGGGGTTTTCCTCCTCGCACTGCCTCTCGGTATTCACCGGATTCCGAGCATCAACGCCTACCTGTTCGTCGATCCGGCCGGGGACACGCTCATAGACTGCGGCATCTACGCTGGCGTGCCGCCCGGCGCTGGCGAAGTTGACGACGGCACGGGGGCTGTCGCCGACGCACTGGCCAAATGCGGCCGCACGTTCGACGACCTCGGCCGGCTGATCATCACGCATGCGCACATCGATCACTACGGGATCGCCGGCGAGGTGGTCCGCCGCAGCGGGGCGGATCTGTGGATGCACGTCCAGACCGATCTCGACCGGGCCAAGTACGCCCATCCCGACAGCGCGGTTGACCGCCGGGGCCTCATGCTCGCTGATCACGGCCTGTATGGAGACACCCTGACCGAGGCATCGACGGGCCTGCGCGACTGGATCCCCGTCATGCCGTCTATCGGGCAGCCGACCACGCGGGTACACGGCGGCGAGAAATTCGACGCGGGCGGCCGATCCTGGGAGATCCTGCACACCCCAGGCCACTCCCCCGGTCACATCTGCATCTGGTCAGCCGGGGACAGCCTGCTGTGTTCAGGTGATCACCTGCTGAAGTCGATCTCACCGCCCGTTACCTTTGAACGCGGCTTCGAGCGTGATCCCATGGGCTCTTATCTTGAGTCATTGCGGCTGGTTGAGCTGCTTGAGCCGGCGCTCGTTCTGCCCGGGCACGGCGAGACCTTCACGGACGGGGCGGCGCGCGCCGCGAGCATCGCCGAGGGCAAGCGCCGCCGCCTGGGACGGGTGCTGGCCTCGATCGAGTCCGGCCGCCGCACCGTGACCGAGCTGGCGCGCGAGCTGTACCCGAAGCCGCTCCAGGGCGCGCAGCTGCACTTCGTCATGGCCGAGATTCTCGCCTACCTCGCCTATCTGGAAGTACGCGGCCAAGCCGAGCGGGTGCGGGCGTCCGAAGGGGTCTTCGTCTGGCGCGCAGTCCGCGATTGAGCAGCGGTAGGGCGATGGTCCGCATGGCAGGCACGCATCGGAAATCAGGATACTAATTACAGGAGTGGCATGACGACTGAGACGCCGGGAGAGGAAGCCGAGAACGCCGCCTCTGTGCTAGCCCCCGAAATCGACTTGCTCGCTGACCCGGATGTCGCCGGGCTGGGACGGTCGCTAGCCGTTGTACTCCGCGGGGCGATGGAAAACCCGGCCGCCGTGACCCAGGCATGGCTCCGCTACGCGCTGCACCTCGCGGAAATACCCCCGGTCGCACTGTCGAGCTGGATGGGAACCGCGGTCACGCCGCCCGTGCCGCTCAACCCGAAGGATCGCCGCTTCGCCGACCGCACCTGGTCGGAGAACCCTGCTTTCTACTCGCTGCGGATGTACCACCAGGCGTTCGCCGAGTTCGTGGACCAGCTGGTCACCGCGGCCAGGCTCGGGCGCGTCCAGGAGGCGAAAGCACGCCTGCTGACCGGGCTGATGATGGACACACTCGCCCCGACCAATTTCTTGCTGACCAACCCCGCCGCGCTTAAAATCGCCGTCGAAACCGGTGGCGCGAGCCTGGCTAAGGGCGCACGCAACTTCGCCGACGACCTACTCAACAACAACGGCCGTCCCCGGCAGGTTGACACCAGCAAATTCACCATCGGAAAGAACCTCGCGGCCACGCCCGCCAAGGTCGTCTACCGCAACGACCTGATGGAACTGCTGCAATACTCGGCGCAGACGCCGCAGGTCCACTCGGCCCCGCTGCTCTGCAGCCCGCCGTGGATCAACAAGTATTACGTCATGGACCTCGCCCCGCGGCGAAGCTTCATCGAGTGGGCGATCCAGCACGAGCGGACCGTATTCGCGATCAGCTACCGGAACCCTCCGGCCGACATGTCCGGGGTCACGATGGATGACTATCTCATCCACGGGCCCAGGCAGGCGCTGGAAGTGATCCAGCAGATCACTAAGGCGGACACCGTGGACATAGTCGGATTGTGCATGGGAGGGGCGCTCACCGCGATAACCGACGCCTACCTCAGCACCGCCGGCAAGGACGGAATCGGCAATCTCACCCTGCTCAACACGCTCCTGGACTACTCCGAGCCGGGTGTCCTGGAGGCGTTCACCGACATCGAAGCGGTCGAGCGGCTCGAGCGGAAGATGGCCAAGGAGGGCCATCTGGCCGGGGAGAGCATGGCCGGGACCTTCGACATCCTGCGAGCCAACGACCTGATCTTCAGCTATGTGGTGTCCAACTGGCTGATGGGCCAGGATCCCCCGGTCTTCGACATACTGGCCTGGAACGCCGACAGCACGCGCATGCCCGCGGCCATGCACTCGTTCTACCTGCGCAATTTCTACGTGGAAAACCGCCTCGCCACCGAGCGGCTGGAGATCGCGGGCAAGGTCGTGAAGCTGAGTGACGTCAAGCGCCCCACGTACATCGTCGGGGCCGAGAACGACCATATCGTTCCCTGGAAGTCTGCCTACGCCACGACCGGGCTGCTGTCCGGCCCGGTCCGCTATGTGCTGAGCAGCGGCGGCCACATTGCCGGCATCGTCAACCCGCCCGGCCCGAAGGGGTGGTACCTGGTGGGAGAGAGCCATCCCGAGTCGGCGGACGAATGGCGCGAGCACGCGACCCGGCATGACGGCTCCTGGTGGGAGGACTGGGCGACGTGGTCAGCCGAGAACTCCGGGCCGCTAGTGGACCCGCCGCCGACCGGCAGCAGGAAATACCCCGTCCTTTATGACGGGCCAGGCGAATACATTCACACCTGATGCCGCCAGGCCGCACCCGGTCCCGGTTAGTTTCCGCACGGCGGAACCTTCGTTGAGACGCTCCCCCGCGCATGACAGGTATGTGGGGTGCAAAGTGAACAAGTTCTCTCCGAACTGGCCGATGAGCTCTGGCAGGCAGAACAGACCTGCGTGCCGGTTGAGCCGCTGACCAAGCGTCATCCCGGCCTCGAAATTGAGGACGCGTACGCCATTCAGTCACTGAACATCGACCGGCATGTCGCGCTGGGCGCCCAGGTCTGCGGCCGCAAGGTGGGCCTGACCTCGCTCCCCATGCAGGAGCTCCTGGGCGTCAAGGAACCCGATTACGGCGTCCTGCTCGATCACATGTTCGTGGAGGAAGGCGATGAGGTGGCACTTGACCGCCTGCTGCAACCGCGGATCGAGGCGGAGCTGGCCTTTGTCATGGAGCATGACCTGGCCGGTCCCGGTGTCACCGCGGCCCGCGCCCTGACGGCCATCGCCGGCGCGTTTCCCGCGGTGGAGATCGTCGACAGCAGGGTGGCGGACTGGCAGATCAAGCTCGTGGACACGGTCGCCGACAACGCGTCATCCGGCCTGCTGGTCGTGGGGGGCAACCTGCGCAAGGTGACCGACGTCGACCTGCGGCTCGTCGGGGTGATGGTGACCAGGCACGGCGAACTGGTCGATACCGGCGCGGGCGCGGCCATACTCGGCAACCCCGCCCGGTGCGTCGCCTGGCTGGCGAACAAGCTCGCGTCCTTCGGCGCGTCGCTGCGCGCGGGTGATGTCATCCTGCCGGGAGCGGTCCACCGCATGATCAGCGTGACGCCCGGCGACGTATTCCGCGCTGAATTCGCCCACCTCGGCACCGTGACAGCGCGGTTCTCCGGCGGAGGGAGCCTGACGTGATCGAAGCCAAGGACATGGCGTCGCAGCTGATTGCGGCCGAGGAAGCGCGCACGGCGATCTCGCCGTTCTCCGACAGCCATTCCGACATCGATATCGACACGGCCTATGCGGCGCAATGGGCATTCGTGCAGTCCAAGCTGGACGCGGGCGAGCAGCTGATGGGAGCCAAGCTCGGCCTGACCAGCCGGGCCAAGCAAGAAGCCATGAACGTGGCCGAGCCGCTCTACGGCTGGATAACCAGCGGCATGATCATCGAGTGCGGCGGGCCCGTGGACCGGAGCAGCCTGATCCACCCCCGCGCGGAGCCGGAAATCGCGTTCCTGCTTGGCCGCGACGTCACCGCCCCCGCCACGGTGACTAGCGTGCTGGCCGCTACCGAAGCCGTCTTCGCCGCGGTGGACATCCTGGACTCCAGGTACCACGACTTCCGCTTCACCCTGCCGGACGTCATTGCCGACAACGCCAGCGGCGGGCGGATCGTCCTCGGTCCGCAGGCCCGGCGGCCCGATGAGCTGGTTGACCTGCGCTTGCTCGGCTGCGTGCTGAGAACGGCCGGAGAGGTGGTGGCCACGGCCGCCGGAGCCGCGGTCTCGGGTCATCCGGCGGCCGCGGTGGCCTGGCTGGCCAATCGCCTCGGCTCGCAGGGCAAGAACCTGCGCGCCGGGTGGCTGGTCCTGTCCGGCGGCCTCACCGCGCCGGTTCCGCTCGAGCCTGGTGCCGCCATCACCGCCGAGTTCGATGGCCTGGGCTCGGTAGAGGTCTACTGCCGGCAGGGGAGCACATGACTGACGTTGAGGCCCGGACGGTAGCCGTGCCGCCGCATCTCGATCACGAGGCACTGGTCATAGCCCAGCGGGACACGCTGAATGCCCCGCGCCGGCCGTACGGAGTGCCCGCCAAGGTGCTGTTCCAGCTGCTTGACGTCCTCTACGGGCGTAAGCGGACGCTGTCCAAGTTCAAGGTCCTCGAGCTGGTCGCGCGGGTTCCCTACCAGAGCTGGGAGCAGGTCGCCTACATCGCCATCACCCATGTCGCGCAGCGCACCGAGCTGGCCCGCCGCATCCACGACCGGGTGGCGCAGGCCCGGGCCCAGCAGGACAACGAGCAATGGCACCTGCTGATCCTGGAGGAGCTGGTGGCCCGCACGGGCAAGAAAGAGGCCCGCTGGCTTTACTTCTGGACCCCGCAGGCCATCGCATTCGCCTACTACCAGCTGTCCTGGCTCATGTACGTGGTCCACCGGGCCTGGTCCTACCAGCTCAACGCCGACTTCGAAGATCATGCCGAGCACGAGTACATGACGCTGGTCACCGAGCACCCGGAGTGGGAAAAGCAGCCGTTTACCTCGGCGTTCGAGGCCGACTACGGCGCCTTCGAGTCGCTGGCCGACCTGTTCAGGCAGATCGGCCACGACGAGCGAGTGCACAAGCAGGAAAGCCTGGCCCAGATGCGCCAGCCCCGTTTCCGCTGAGCCAGTTTCCGCTGCGGCCCGGTTTCCGGCTGGTGCGTCAGGATGCGAGTCCGGCGCGGATGGCGGCCGCCTCGGCCACATGGGCGGCGGCGACGCGTGACCGGTCCGCGGGCAGCTCGAGCCCGGCCAGCTGCAGCCTCACCTCGATGCTGCCGGAGTCCCGGGTGGAGGTTGACGGGACGTGCAGGGCCTGGAGCAGGTGGAGCATCGGCATGTTCGAGGCCAGCACCACGGCCGTCAGCGAGGTCATGCCACTCATCACCGCGACGTCCACCAGCCGCCGCAGCAGCCGGGTGCCCAGCCCCAGGTGGTGCAGCGCGTCGTCCACGATCAAGGCGATCTCGGCGTCGGCGCGTCCGGCCTGGCCTTCGTACCTCGCGACCCCGGCCAGCTGCCCGGTGCTGCGGACACCGACCAGAGCGAACCGCCATTCCTCGGCGATGCCGGTGAACCGCTGGATCTCGGCCGGGCTCAGCGCAGACTTGAAGCCGAAGTAACGCCAGTAGATGCTGTCCCGCGACAGCCGCGCGTGCAGCCCGGCGAGCTGGTCACCGTCGGCGGGACGGATGGGACGGACCAGGACCCGCTCGCCATCGCGCAGCTCAAGTTCGTCGATAATCCGGGCAGCCACGGAAAACACGATCGGCGTCCGCGCGGCGGATGGTCAAGGCTGTTCCCGGCGTGCGGAACACGGCACCGCCATCAGCCGCCGGCCTCAGCTGGGCTTATCGCTGAACGGAACGAGCCGGGCCTGGCCAGGGGTAAGGATGCCAGACTGAACCGGAGCGGCACGAGGTGGTCGATGACAGCGGAGCACCCTTGAGATGGCTGGCCAGCGAGTCGATGAGCAGCCGCTGGATGCTGGAGCTTTCCGGCAGGTTATCGGCCGGTTCATGAGCGGCGTGGTGGTGATCACCGCGACGCACCAGGGCGAGCGCCGCGGGATGACGGTGAGCGCCGTCGCGTCCCTCTCGCTTGATCCTCCGATGATCGTGACGTGCCTGAACGCGTCGAGCTCCACGCAGGAGGTCGTCCGCCGGGCCGGCGCATTCGCCGTCAACATCCTGGCCGAAGACCAGGAACATCTGGCCGGGCTCTTCGCCCGGCCAGGCGCCGATCCGTTCCTGGATCTGCCCTGCGAGCCCGGGATCACCGGCGCGCCCATCCTGGCGGGTGCGCTCGCGGTGCTCGAATGCCAGATCGCGCAGGAGGTACGGGGCGGATCTCACCGTGTCCTGCTCGCCAACGTCGTGCGGGCCACCGCCGGCGAGGGCTCGCCGCTGGCGTACTTCCGCGGCCGGTTCGGCCGGATCGAGCTCGTCCAGGACGCCGAGGCGTACCAGCGGCTCAGGGACCTCATCCTGACGCGGCAGCTGAGCGCCGATGAGCGGCTGGACGTGGAGCGGCTGGCCGGCCAGCTGAAGACCTCCCCGTCGGCCGTGCAGTACGCGCTGACCCGGCTGGTGACCGAGAACCTGGTGATCCGGGAGGACCGGGGTCACGTGGTCAAGCCACTCGACGTCGCCACCTCCAACGAGGCCCACGACGCCAGGATGGCTATCGAGCTCGGCGTGGCCGAGATGACGGTGGGACACCTCGGCCCAGGCCAGTTGTCCGAACTGCGGCGGCTGGCCCAGGCCACGGTCGGCATCCTCGGCCGGAGTGATCCAGCCGGCATAACCGCCTACGCGCTGGCCAACCAGGAGTTCCACCGCTTCCTGGTGGCCACCGCGGGGGTGGATGCGCTGTCCGCCGTCTATGAGCAGCTCAGCATCGCCGACCTGATCTCGCGGGCGCTGCGGACCCAGGACGAGATCGAGAGCCTCCTGGCGCGCGAGCATCTGGACCTCGTGCAGGCCTACGAACGGGCCGATCTTGACGGCGTACGGGAGGTCATCATCCGGCATACCGCGCACGCCAAGCAGACCCAGCAGCGTGGCATCGAAAGAGCCGGTGGTCAGTTGTAGGGCCTGCCTGACCGGGCAGATCACAGTGAGAAAAGGAGCACCGCATGGCCGGTTACCAGTCGTTCTCGCTCAACGCCGTAGAGGAAGCACAGAGCTCTTCGGCCGCCG
>Ga0335083_10003301_pt1 | contig 20962 bp, 17 predicted proteins | sample Lox_Sample_42_FD_206716 | JGI IMG/M metagenome (GOLD analysis project Ga0335083, IMG submission 206716) | Soil microbial communities from Loxahatchee National Wildlife Refuge, Florida, United States - Lox_Sample_4.2 | ecosystem: Environmental > Terrestrial > Soil > Wetlands | place: USA...
GCCCTCCCACATGCTCCTCGCCGCGGGCCCCTCGGTCGCGGCGCGCCAGCAGCGGCAGGACGTAATGGGAGATCACGAACATGCTCCCCAGGAGCACCATCTCGGAGGCCAGGAAGCGCCAGTCGTGTAGCCCGAAGGTCCTCCCCAGCGCCGCGGTCGCGACGGCCAGCGCGCCCAGCCACACGAGCGTGCGCATGCGCAGCCGCCGGACGGTCGCACGCGCGTATTGCCCGGGTGTACGGCGGGTCGGATCCTTCTCTGTTCTGTGCATCGCGGTCGTCCGTGCGCTTCTGGGTACCGCATCGGCGCAAAGACGGCCTTTCCTTGAGGGCGCTGCCAAAACCTTGCACTACTTGACTGGCGAAAGGTGGAGCCGGAAGGCCGCCCTCTAAAGAACGCGTGGCACCCCGCCGAAGCCAAAGCCCGGACCGGAGTCCCCGCCCCGGCCCCTCCCCCCTGATGGACCAGTCCCCGCGCCTCTCCCAACCCTCGGACATCTGTCTGATGCTGCGCGCCTACGCCGAGCAGCGTTGGCTGACCACCGAGCTGCTGCCCGTCGTCCGCGAGCTCGAGTCCCCGGACCAAATCCCCGAGGAGCAGCTCGGCGCAGCCCTCGCCTACCTGGAAATCATGTGGGTCGACGCCCGTCGCCGCGCGGCGGAGACCGAGGCCGCCTTCGAGGCCCTCTCGAGCGTCGGCTGCGGACACTCCTCCGGGCTCTCGGAACGGGCCCGCCGCTACAACGCGGCGGTGAGGCGGCTCAGGTGTTCGGCGGAGCAGCGCGTGAGGCGCATCACCCACCTCGGCTCGCCTCCGTCGGCGCGCGAGTGTGCCGGACTCTGAGCGCATCGCTTAGGCTGCGGCGCCGATGGCGCCACGATTCGACCTCCAGTCGCACTCGACCCACTCCGACGGAACCCTCCCGGCGGCAGAGGTCGTGGCCCGCGCGGCCGAGGCCGGCGTGGAGCTGCTGGCGCTATCCGACCACGACACCATCAGCGGCGTCGCCGAGGCGCTCGCCGCAGGGGAGCGAGCCGGCATCCGTGTGGTCACCGCCGTGGAGATCTCGGCCGTCGACGACGGCGCTTCCACGCCGATCGAACTTCACATCCTGGGCTACAACATCGACCACACCGGCGCCCGCCTCGGGCAGCGGCTCGAGGAGTTCCTGGCCGATCGCGAGCAACGCACGCTGCGCATGGCCGACGCCCTCAAGGAGGCCGGGTTCGAGCTCGACGAAGCCGAGATCCGGGAGCGAATCGCCGCCGGCCAGCCGATCGGCCGCCCCCACCTCGCCCAGGCCGTGCTGTCGGCGCCAGCCAACGCCGAGCGGCTGCGCGCAGAGGACATCGGCGACGTCGGCTCGCTGATACGCGGGTACCTGATCGAGGGCAAGCCCGCCTTCCGCATGCGCCAGACGCCCACCGTCGCCCAGGCGATCGAGGCGATCCACGAAGCCGGCGGCGTGGCGGTGTGGGCCCATCCGTTCTGGGACATCGCCGACCCCGGCGAGGTGCTCGACACCGTGGCCCGCTTCAAGGAGCTGGGGATGGACGGGGTGGAGGTCTTCTACATCACCCACACCCGCGAGCAGACCGAGCTGCTGGCCCGCCGCTGCAGCGAGCTCGGGATGCTGCAGACCGGCTCGGCCGACTACCACGGACCCGAGAACCGCCAGTTCCACAGCTTCCTGGCGTTCGACACGTATGGCCTGGAGCCCCGGCTCGGGCCGATCGAAGCCGGCTCCTAGACCGAAGCCGGCTTGCAGGATCGATGCCGGCTCCTAGGGTCCCAGCAGCGCTTCCAGCCGGTAGCCGAGCGCCTCGAGGGCGAGCTCCTCGGAGACGTTCAGCGACAGGCTGAGGCGGGTCTCGGCGACGAGGTCGAGCGCCTCGCACAACCTGGCCCCGTCCCGCCCGCGGGCGTCGCCTTCGACCTCCTCCCGGCGATCGACCGCGTGGATCAACTCGGGAGCGCCCTCGCACACGCACAACATGTCGCGCAGCCACAGCTCGGCCATCCGCAGGGAGAGGCCGAGCACCCTCATCCTGGCGCGGCGCTCGCTGCGGCGGCGCGCCTCCTGCAGTTCCCGCTCGTGGCGTTTGCGCTCCCGCACGGGGAGCAGCTCCAGGTCATTCTCGGCGAGCGCAACGTCCGCCTCGGCGGCGCGGGCGCCGGCGCCGGCCGCCTGTTCGATCAACCCGAGCCAGGCACGCGCGGCGCTCTCGCCGGAGAGGGCGTTGCGCACGTACGCCTCGGCGCCACGGCGGAGCTCGTCGCCTTCGTCGCCAGCCAGCCAGGCGGCCAGGCGCGCGTCCCCCAGCGCCAGGCGGGCGCACGCCTGCGCGCGCGGCTCCTCGATGCCGGTGAGGGTGGCCGCGATGCGATCGGGGGGGACGGGATCGAAGCGCACCAGCTGGCAGCGCGAGACGATCGTCGGGAGCACGTCGTCGAGGCGGTCGCTGAGCAGCAGCAGGTGCACGAACTCGAGCGGCTCCTCGAGCGTCTTGAGCATGCGGTTGGCCGACTGGTCGTTCATCGCCTCCACCGACTCGATCACGAACACCCGGCGCGCGGACTCGAAGGGAGTGCGTGTGGCCGCCGCCACCACCGGCTCCTCGATGTCGGCGACGAGCATTTCCGAGGCCCCGGAGGGGGATACCCAGGTGAGGTCCGGGTGGGCGTCACGGGCCACCCGCCCGGCGACCGTCCGCGGGTTGCGCGCCCCGCTGGCGAGAAGGCTGACCGCCAGTGCCCGGGCGGCCGCACGCTTGCCCGTGCCCGGGGGGCCGTAAAGGAGGTAGGCGTGGGACGCACGGGCGGGATCCAGCGCCAGCGGGGCGAGCACCGCGCGGGCGTGGGGCTGGGCCTCGAGGACCTCCTCGAGGGTCTCCGGAGCCGCGGTGGCGCTCGCCGCACCCACGGCCGCACTCACGCCTGTAGCCCCGCGGCCGCGCGAGCCTGCTCGCGGCTGTTGTAGTAGTCCAGGCGCCCGATCTTCCCCTCCCGGAACCCGAACAGCATCGCGTCCTCCCGTTCGAGCGCCACGCCGCTGCCCTGGCCCGTCGTCCGCTGGCGGATGAACACCAGCACACGCTCGCCGGCGTCGAGGAATTCCTCCGGCTCGATGCTGTCGTCGGACCAGGCGGCCGACCAGTCCCCCATCCAGCGCCCGAACCCCTCGTGGCCCCGGTAGTCGCCAGCGTCCATGATGTCGTGGTCCTGGACCACGATCTCCGGATGCAGCGCGTCCCAGGGCGGTTCACCGGTTGCGAGGAAGTGAGCCAACGCCTCCTGGACCTGGGCGACGTTCTGTTGCGACATGCGCGCCCAGTATCGCGCAGCGGAGGTGGGGGGCGAACGCCGCGGCCGGGACCCGGCGCGTGTACGGTGGCCGGTCGTGGCTGGTGCTCTGATCACGATCGAGGGCCTCGATGGGGCGGGCAAGTCGACGCTCGCCGAGGGCCTCGCTCGCGAGCTCGCGGCCGCCGGCGTCGCGGTGGAGCTGCTGCGGGAGCCGGGCGGCGTGGAGGCCTCCGAGCGGATCCGGGAGCTCGTCCAGGACCCCGCCCTCGAGGTGCTGCCGCGGGCTGAGGCGCTGCTGTATGCGGCTGCCCGCGCCCAGCTCGTGGAGGAGCTGCTGCGCCCGCTGCTCGACCGCGGGACGGTGGTGGTGCTGGACCGCTTCGTGGACTCCTCCCTGGCCTACCAGGGCGGGGCCCGCGGGCTGGGGGTCGAGCGGGTCGCCGAGATCAACGCATTCGCCACCGGCGGGCTGCAGCCCGACCTCACCCTGCTGCTGAGGGTGGATCCCGGCGTGGGTCGCTCACGGCAGCTCGTCCGCAGCGAGTCCCCGGACCGGCTCGAGCGCGAACACGACAGCTTCTTCGAGCGGGTCGCGTCCACCTACGAGCAGCTCGCCGCCGCCGCGCCCGAGCGGGTGCGGGTGATCGACGCGAGCAGCCCACCCGCGGAGGTGCTGGCCGAGGCACTCGAGGCGGTCACGGAACTGCTCGGGGACCGGCCGGGTGCGGCCTAGCATTGGCCACGTGAGGAGCCTCGCCGCAGTCGACCCCACGCCCGTCCACGCCGCCACCGGCGGCGGCGGGCTGCCGGCGGGCGCCGTGGTGCTGATCGTGGTGGCGGCGGTGCTGCTGCTCGCGTGTGCCGTGTGGGCGCTCGCGCAGGCGCGGGCGTGGGAGCCGCGGTGGTCGCTCGCGCTGCGCCACGCGATCGCCGAGGCGGGCTTCAGGGCGTCAGCAACGTGGCGCGAATTCGGCGATTGGGCGAGGCTCGGCCGCTAGCACACCGAGCCGCCTGTCGGGGCCCGAAAATGCCCTGAAAAAGCGGCATTGGGCGCCTAAAATTGAAGGTGTCATCGAGCGTATTCCTCGCCACTTCCTGGCCACTTTTCCATCCGGTGCGCGCGCGAGGATGACCGGCCCTACAACAGCTCATTTCCACAGCGTCACGGCGCCGGCGCAGCAGAGGAGGAAGGCCCGATGAACCCGCCCATGAACCCCACCACCTCGCACGACGCAGCCCCCGGCCAGGCGCTCGAGATCACCCGCTTCTTCACCGACGGGACCACCCATCCGTTCGACGCCGTCGAGTGGGAGGTGCGCGACGCGCGCATCGGTCACGGCGAGCGTGTGGCCTTCGAACAGCAGGGCGTCGAGTTCCCCACGAGCTGGTCCCAGAACGCGACCAACATCGTCTCCCAGAAGTACTTCAGGGGCCAGCTCGGATCGCCCGAGCGCGAGCACTCGGTCCGCCAGATGATCGGACGCGTGGCCGGCACCATCACGCGCTGGGGCCGTGAGGGCGGCTACTTCGCCGCCGCCGGCGACGCCGAGGCCTTCGAGCACGAGCTCACCCACATCCTCCTCCACCAGATGGCCGCCTTCAACTCGCCCGTGTGGTTCAACGTCGGCTTCGAGGAGCAGCCACAGTGCTCCGCCTGCCTCCCCGGCCACGCCCTCGTCTCGACGCCCGCCGGGATGATCCCGATCGGCGAGCTCGTGGACGGCGAAATGGTGGGGACCGAGGTGTACGACTCGAGCGGCTCCACGCGGGTGCTCGCCGTCAAGCACAACGGGCGCAAGCCGGTGTGGCGGGTGGCGCTGCGCAACGGCAGCTTCGTCGAGGCCACCGCCGACCACGTCGTCAAGGCGAGCGCCGAGCGCCGGGGCCGGGCGGCCTGGCTGCGCGTCGACCAGCTGAAGCCCGGCATGCGCATGCACCTGCACCCCCACAAGGCGAAGGTGGCCGACCCTGTGCGCGTCACCGTGGGCGGGCCCGGCGGGGAGTCCGCGCTCGAGCTGATCGACGAGACCGACCGCACCGCAGTCTCCGAAGCCGCCCTCGCCGGCTGGCTGCAGGCCGACGGGTACGTGGGAGAGCGCCAGAGCGGGCGGGGCCCCGCGCTGACACTCGAATTCGAGGTGGCGGGCGCGGAGGAGTTCGCGTGGGTCAGCGACCACCTCGACGTGGCCTTCCCCCACATCCCCCGAAAGGTGCGGGAGGCAAGCCTGGAAAGCACCCAGGTGCGCCGGATCAGTCTGCAGGGCGACGTCCTGCGCGCCTACGCCGAACGGTGGGGGCTGTTCACGAGCGGCCCCGAGGCGCGCGTCCCCGAGCGCCTCTACACGGCCTCCCACGAGGAGATCGCCGCCTTCCTACGCAGCGCCTTCCAGGCCGGCGGCTACGTGTCGCTGCGCCACTCGGGGGGCTATGACAGCGCGCGGGTCGGGGTCGCCACGATCAGCGACCGCTGGAGTGAGGACGTGCAGCTGCTGCTCTACACGCTCGGGATCTACTCACGGCGCACACGCAGGCGCGAGAAGCGCGACGGCCGCAACGAGCTGTCCGAGGTGTGGCTCGCGATCGGCTCCGAGCGGGCCCGCTTCGCCGAGCTCGTCGGCTTCGTCTCCCACGAGAAGCAGCGCAAGCTGCTGAGCTCGCTGTGCCTGCGCCACCCCAAGCACTGCGCCGACCTGCGCGAGGAGGAGATCGTCTCGATCGAGCGCACGGCCACGATGGACGTGTACGACATCCAGACCGAGTCGGGCGAGTTCCTCACGAACAACGTCGCCGTCCACAACTGCTTCATCCTCAGCGTGCAGGACACGATGGAGTCGATCCTCGACTGGAACACCAAGGAGGGCATGATCTTCCGCGGCGGCTCCGGCTCGGGGATCAACCTTTCGAACATCCGCGGCTCACAGGAGCCGCTCGCCAAGGGCGGGACCGCCTCCGGGCCGGTGTCGTTCATGCGCGGCGCCGACTCGTGGGCGGGGACGATCAAGTCCGGCGGCAAGACCCGCCGGGCGGCGAAGATGGTCGTGCTCGACGTCGACCACCCCGACATCCGCGAGTTCATCTGGTGCAAGGCCAAGGAGGAGGACAAGGCCGAGGCGCTGCGTGACGCCGGCTTCGACATGTCGATCGACGGCGAGGGCTTCAAGTCGATCCAGTACCAGAACGCCAACAACTCGGTGCGGCTCACAGACGACTTCATGCGGGCCGTCGAGAACGACGAGGACTGGCACCTGCTCGCCCGCACGACCGGCCAGCCGATCGGGGAGCCCGTGCCGGCCCGGCAGCTGATGCAGGAGATCGCCGAAGCGGCCTGGCGCTGTGCCGACCCGGGGGTGCAGTTCGACACGACCATCAACACGTGGCACACGGCGCCCAACAGCGGGCGTATCAACGCGTCGAACCCGTGCTCCGAGTACATGCACGTGGACGACTCCGCCTGCAACCTCGCCTCGCTGAACCTGATGAAGTTCCGCCGCTCCGACGGGACGCTCGACGTGGAGGCCTTCGAGCACGCCGTCGACGTGATGCTGCTCGCGCAGGAGATCATCGTCGGCCCCTCCAGCTACCCCACCGAGGGGATCGCCCGCAACGCACGCGCGTTCCGTCAGCTCGGCCTCGGCTACGCCAACCTCGGGGCCTACCTGATGGCCGACGGCGTCCCGTACGACTCCGACGCGGGCCGCGGGACGGCCGCCGCGATCACCGCGCTGATGACCGGCCGCGCCTACCGGCGCTCGGCGGAGATAGCCGCCGCCATCGGCCCGTACGACCGCTACAGCGAGAACCGCGAACCCCACAACCGCGTGATGCGCATGCACCGTGACGCCTCCTATGCGATCGCGGGCGACACGTGCGAGGACTCCGAGCTGCTCGGTGCGGCGCGCCGCTCGTGGGACGAGGCGGTCGAGCTGGGCGAGCGCCACGGCTACCGCAACGCGCAGGCCACGGTCCTCGCGCCCACGGGCTGCCTGGTCGCGGGGAGCCTGGTGTCCACAAGCCGAGGGCTCGTCCGGATCGGGATGCTGGGCAAGGAAGACGGCCCCGAATGGCAGGATCTGGATGTTCAAGTCGCGACCGATGAAGGACCGCGGCCGGCGAGCAAGTTCTACGTCAACGGGATGGAGCATGTGGTGTCCGTGGAGAGCAAGCGCGGCTACCGCATCCAAGGCACCCCTCTGCACAGGATCAAGGTTCTCTCCGAAGACGGTGAGCAGGTCTGGAGGCGCCTCGCGGATGTCAAGCCGGGGGATCGGGTGCCCGTCATGCTTAACGGCCTCGTCGGCGAGCCGCAAGAAGTTCCGCTCCCGCCGCTCGGTGACCTTCACTGGAACGCCGACCATCAGACCCACGTGCCACGGGTCATGACGGCCGAGCTAGCCGAGTTTGTCGGCTACTTCATGGGCGACGGGTCATTGCACGCGAAGGGCATCAGGCTGTGTGTGACCGACGGTGACAACGACGTCCTCGAGAGGCTTCTGGGTCTCGGCCAGGAGCTGTTCGGGCTGAAGGGTCACGTTCTCCAGCACCAGGGCTACAACGAAATCGCCTTCCATTCGGTTCCGCTCACGATCTGGTGGGACGCCTGCGGCTTCTCCAAGCGCCCGCCGTTTGACGGGCACAGCGGCAAGGGATGGTCCCCGCGGGTACCGAACGCGATCCTGCATTCCAACGACCGCGACGTCTACGCGGCATTCGTGCGCGGCCTGTTCGAGGCTGACGGCAACGCCAATCACGGGTACGCGTACTGGAGTACGACGAACGAGACGTTCTCCCGAGATGTTCAGACACTTCTGCTGACACTTGGGTTTGTCACGACGCGCGACATCAGCGATGGTCCCGAGAGACTCGGTGCTCCGTGTCATCGCGTTCGGCTCCTCAACGCTTCCTCCGCCCACCGCTTCGTCAAGAGCATCGGCTTCATCTCGTCTCGCAAGAACGAGGCACTTGTAGCCGAGGACCACCCTCAAGCGGCGAGGCACGATCACATACCTGTCAGCCGCGCCCAGGTCGACGTGCTCGCTCCTGAGAACGACCGTCTTCGGAGGAACCTCTTGCTTCAGCTCAGCCGCGATGGAGTGGTCTCGCGAAGGTCCGCCGTCGCACTGCTCGAGCGATCTTCCGATTGCGACGAGAGCGAGACAGCCGCCGAGCTCGGACACATGCTCGGCTTCTTCTACGACACCGTTGAGAGCGTCGAGCTCCTTGACGAACAGCCGACGTTCGACCTGTCGGTCCCCGACAACCTGACGTACGTGGCGAACGGGTTCATCAGCCATAACACCATCTCCTTCCTGATGGACTGCGACACCACCGGCGTGGAGCCGGACTTCTCGCTGGTGAAGTTCAAGGAGCTCGTCGGCGGCGGGCAGATGACGATCGTCAACCGCACCGTCCCGCTCGCGCTCGCCAACCTCGGCTACTCCGAGCCGCAGATCGAGCAGATCGAGGCCTACCTGGCCGAGCACGGCACGGTCGTGGGGGCGCCGGGTCTGGCCGAGGAGCACCTCGAGGTGTTCGACGTGGCCGTCGGCGAGCGGGCGATCTCGCACATGGGCCACATCAAGATGATGGGGGCGGTCCAGCCGTTCATCTCGGGTGCGATCTCCAAGACCGTCAACCTCCCCGAGCAGGCGAGCGTCGACGACATCGCCGAAGCGTTCATCGAGTCGTGGAAGCTCGGCATCAAGGCGCTCGCGATCTATCGCGACGGCTCCAAGACCGCCCAGGCGCTGCGCACCGACGCCCAGAAGGAGACCGGTCAGCCGGCCGACGTGGACGAGATCGTGGAACAGGCGGTGGCGAAGGCGCTCGCCGAAGTGGGACCCCAGCGCAAGCGCATGCCGCGCGAGCGCCAGTCGATCACCCACAAGTTCTCGATCGCAGGCCACGAGGGGTACATCACCGCCGGGATGTACGAGGACGGCTCCGTGGGGGAGATCTTCCTCACCGACATCGGCAAGGAGGGCTCGACCCTGCGAGGGATGATGAACTCCTTCGCCACCGCGATCTCGATCGCGCTCCAGTACGGCGTTCCGCTCGAGACGCTGGTGCGCAAGTTCAGCTACATGCGCTTCGAGCCGGAGGGGATCACCGGCAACCCCGAGATCCCGTTCGCCAAGTCGATGCCCGACTACATCATGCGCTGGCTCGCCTCACGCTTTCTCGACGTGGACGCCCAGGAGGAGCTCGGCATCCTCACCCCCGCGGTGAGGGCCCGCAAAGCCGCCCAGGACGCCGCCCAGGCGGTCGCCGCCACGGACACCGCCGGACCCGCCGCCGACGCCGACGCGGAGACCGAGGCACGGGTCGAGGGAGACGCGCGCTCCGACGAGCAGCCCAAGGGCAGCGGTGGAAACGGGGGCAAAGGCGGGAACGGTGGCAACGGGGGAGCGGCGCCGGCCGCGGCCTCGTTCACCGAAACGCCCCCCGTCGTCCCGGCGACGCTCCAGGGTCTCGACCTCGGCCCCGCCTGCAGCCAGTGCGGCGGCATGATGCAGCGGACCGGCTCGTGCTACACGTGCTCGAGCTGCGGCAACAACACCGGCTGCGGGTAGCGGCTGCCCAAGCTCGCCGAGGATCTGCGGACCGGCTGCGGGTAGCCGGCAGCTAGCCGAGCCGGCCCAGGATCTCGGGACCGCCTTCGAACGAAGACACGCCCTCCGTGGTGAGGAGGCTGCCAAAGGCTGCGTCGACCGAGACGGTCCGCCCGCATTTGGCTCCCGAGCCGTGCTTCTGGAGCTTCAGCCTCTGCTTGTCGAATGCGAGTGAGATGCTTCCCGGGAAGGGTTCAGCGATCTTCAGCGCTCCCGCGAGTTTGTTCGTCGCGTAGCGACAGTCGAGCCCGCCGGGACGTTCGAGTGCGAGCTCGATCGGTCCGCCGCCCGGGGCCCGCTTGATGGTCGCCCGACGCTTGGAGCCGGAGAGATTCAGGATCGCTTCGCCGGGCTCCAGGAAGACCTTCACGGCAGGAGAGTCGGGTGCCGAGCTTTCCACGCAGCCCGTTTCCCCACCGATCACCCCCACCGCGGCAACGAGCTTCACCTTGTCGGTTGCTTCGTCATTGGTCTCGTCCGTGCCGCCGAGGCCCGAAGCCGCCCCGAAGTCGGTTGAGCATTCGATCTCGCCCGAGAGCGTCTGCACGGCAAAGCTCGAGAGCAGCAGGTTGACCGCTTCGCTGGGCTGAAGCAGGTGAACCGGGCCGCCGACGGCTTCCCAGGTCAGCTCGAGGCGCTTTGCCTTCGCGAGTGCTGCTGCCGGCATCAGCGCGCAACCCGCCGCGACCGTGGTCAGTGCCATTCGAACCATCCGGCTCGTGCGCATCAGAGCCCCCTTCCGTTCGTGTCCCAGGGGATGCGTCGGCTAGACAGCGACGGCCTGCCGGGCCTGCGAGACGGGTCTCTCGGCGGCCACCGCCTCGACCCGTACGGCCACGTCGTTGAGCGCGGCGTTGCCCGTGAGGCGATCCACGATCGCGGGGTCGGTGATGTCGTTGACGCTCGCCCCCGCGTGGGTCGCCGCCAGCTTCCAGCCGACGCCAGGGCGGCCGTGGCCGAAGCCGTGGGGGATCGACACCACGCCCCGGCGCATCTGGTCGGTGAGCTCGAGCGGCACCTCGATCTCCCCGGTCGCCGATGCGACCCTCACGAGCTGACCGTCGCCGAGCCCGCGTGCCGCCGCGTCGTCGGGGTGGAGCATCGCCGTGCAGCGGTCGGCACCCTTCATCAGGCGGGCGCTGTTGTGCATCCACGAGTTGTTCGACCGCAGCGAACGGCGCCCGATGAGGGTCAGGTCGAAGCCTTCGCGGCGCGCCGCCTCGCGTTCTCCGGCGAGCTCCTCCAGGCGTGCCGCCTCCTCCACGAGCGCCGGCGGGGCGAGCTTCACGCGTTTGCCCTTCGTGCGCAGCTGGTTGACGAGGTTCGGCTCGAGCGGCCCGAGGTCGATCCCATGGGGGGCGCGCTTGACCTTGCCGATGTCGAGGCTTCGGGAGGAGCGCAGACGGCCGTAGGGGCCGAGCCGCATCGCCACGTCGGCGAAGCGCTCGGGTGTCCAGAACTGGCCGAGCAGGCGCAGGACGGCGTTCGACACCGCTCCGGCGCGTCCCCGGCCGAGGCGCGCGGCGAGCTCCCGCAGGATCTCCCAGTCGTCCTTCCCGCCCACCGGCGTCGGCAGCGCGGCCGGGTTGTAGCGGATCTGGTTGCGCACCGAGAATGACGGGAACACGAGATCGATGTCCGAGCGCTCGAGCTGGGCCACGGGTGGCAGGATCACGTCGGCGTGCCGGGTCGTCTCCGTGACGTACATGTCCACCGCCACGCACCACTCGAGCTGCTCCATCGCCTGATCCAGCCGGGCGCCTCCGGGCGTCGACAGCACCGGGTTGCCTGCGTAGATGAACATGCCCCGCACCTGGCCGGGGCCGGGCGTGAGGATCTCGTCCGCCAGGCCCGCCACCGGCAGCTCGCCCGCGAACTCGGGCAGGCCGCTGACGCGCTGGTGGTGGCGGCCCCACGCCGACTCGCCGGTGAGGCGCTCGGACAGCGTCACGAGGTCGACCGCCGGCCGCGGGAACATCGCCCCGCCGACCGTATCCATGTTCCCCGTGACGAGGTTCAAGGCGTTGATCAGCCAGTGGGTCACCGAGCCGCTCCGCTGGTGGCACACGCCCACCCGTCCGTAGGCCACGGCGCCCGGCGCGTCCGAGAACTCCCGCGCGAGGCGCTCGATGTCATCGGCCTCCACACCGGCGTACGGGGCGACCCGCTCAGGTGGCCACTGCTCGGCGACCGAGCGCAGCTCGTCGAGGCCGTCACAGCGCCCCGCCAGGCGACCCAGGCGCACCCGCCCCTCGCGGAAGATCACCTCGAGCATGCCCAGCAGCAGATACGGGTCGCCGCCGGGCATCACCGCCAGGTGCTCGGAGGCGTGCCTCGCGGTCTCCGTGCGACGGGGGTCGACCACGACCACCTTGCCGCCGCGCGCACGGATCGCCTTGATCTTCTCCCGCATCGCCGGGGCGGTCATGATCGATCCATTGGAGACGGCCGGGTTGGCGCCGATCACGAGCAGGTGGTCGGTACGTTCGACGTCGGGGATCGGGAGCACCGCGTAGTGGCCGAACATCTCGTGGGAGCTCAGGTACTGCGGCAACTGGTCCACCGAGGTGGCCGAGTAGTTGTTGCGCGAGCCCAGCAGCTTGCGCACGAGCACCGACATGAAGATCCCGGAGGAGTGCGCCCCCGGGTTGCCGAGGTAGTTGGCCACGGCGTCGGGGCCGTGGCGGTCGGCCACCCCGAGCAGCCCGCCGGCAGCCAGCGACAGCGCCTCCTCCCAGCCGATCTCGACGAAGCGCCCACCCACTCTCTTGACCGGCCGGCGCAGGCGGTCGGGGTCGCTCTGAAGGTCAACCAGGGCCGCCGCCTTCGGGCATATGTACCCCCGCGAGAGAACGTCCTCGGGGTCGCCGCTGATGCGCACCACCCGTTCCCCCGCTACCTCCACTCGGATCCCGCAGTGGGCCTCGCACAGCGTGCACTGGCGGTTGATGGTCTGGGTCATGTGGCGCCTCCCTGGTCGGCTCTGCCGCCAAAGATACGCGATCGCCGGCACGGCAGACGGTGCGTCGGGACCAGGGGTCCGTCTGCACCCACCGCCGGCCGCTGCGATGCGGCGCCGCGGGCCGTGCTCAGATCGCGCGCTCGCGCCCCTGCCAGTACGGCTCACGCAGGCGGCGCTTGAAGATCTTTCCGGAGTCCTCGCGGGGGAGCTCGCTGCTGAACTCGACCACGCGAGGCGTCTTGTAGGAGGCGAGATGCTCCCGCACGTGGCTCCGCACATCGTCCTCGCTCAGCTCCGCCCCCTGCTGGGGTTCGACGAACGCCGCCAGTGCCTCCCCGAACTCGTCGTCGGGGATGCCGAACACCGCACAGTCGCGGACCCCCTCCAGCGACAGCAGGCAGGCCTCGATCTCCGCGGGGTAGATGTTCACGCCGCCGCTGATCACCATGTCGCTGGCGCGGTCGTTGAGGTACAGGTAGCCGTCCTCGTCCATGTAGCCGATGTCCCCGCAGCTGATGAGACCGTCCCGCTCGACCGAGCGGCGCTTCTCGTCGTCTCCTTCGTAGGTGAAGTCCGGCCACGCCGTGTGCCACATGTAGACCTCCCCCGACTGGCCGGGCGGGAGCTCCTCGCCGTCCTCGGCGAACACCTTCACGACGGCATCCGGGAGGGCCCGCCCGACGCTCCCGGGACGGTCGATCCACTCCTCGCTGGTGCAGAACGTGACGGGGCCCGTCTCCGTTCCGCCGTAGTACTCGACCACGACCGGCCCGAGCCACTCGATCATCGCCCGCTTGATGTCGGGCGGACAGGGGGCGGCGGCGTGCACCACCCACCGCAGCGAGGACACGTCGTAGCGCTCGCGAACCTCCGGCGGGAGACCCAGCATGCGCACGAACATCGTCGGCACCATCTGCACGACGCTCACCCGGTGGGCCTCGACCAGGCGCAGGAACTCCTCGGGGTCGAACCGGGTCATGATCGTCATGTCGAGGCCTCGCACGGCACTCGCGAGCGCGTACACATTCGGGGCCGTGTGGTACATCGGGGCCGGGATCAGCGTGCGCTCCCCGTCCTGGAGCTGGAACAGCTCCATGATCAGCTCCGACGCGTTGGCCCGCTGCTCCTCGGTGGACGGGCTGCGCACGACCCCCTTCGGTCGCCCCGTCGTGCCGGAGGTGTAGATGATGCTCACGGGTCCGTTCTCGGGCGCCTGCGACCACGGCTCGTGCGCGGCGAGCCACTCCGGCCAACTCTCGAGCCGACGCCCGGCGCCGTCCGGCACACCCCCGGTCGAGCCCTCGCCGCCGCTGGGCACGACCACGACCGCCACCCCCGCCGGCACCGCGTCCGCGACCTGGGGCCAGAGGTCGTCGTGTACGACGAGCACCTTCGCGCGGCTGTCGGAGAGCACGTGGGAGACCTCCTCCCCCCGCCAGTGCCAGTTGACCGGCACGGCGCTTGCGCCGAGCGGGACCGTCGCCACCGAGGCCTGCAGGAACTCGATCGAGTTGCGCAGCAGCAATGCCACGCGGTCGCCTGCGCCGACCCCGAGGTCGGCGAGCCCGGTTGCCGCCCGCAGCGCACCCGAGAACACCTCTTCGTAGCTGCTGAAGCGCTCGCCGCAGCGCACCCCGATCTGATCCTCTCCGGCCACCGCCCGGGATGCTAACCGCCCGGGCCGGTGCGCCTAATGTTCACGCCATGGCCGAGCAGCTGATGCCGCCGCCGGAGGAGTGGGAGTCGCTCGTCCCCGGCAGCGCCACGATCACCTGGCGCCGGGCCGGCGACGTGCGCGTGCTGCTCGCGGCCGGCTACGCGCTGCTGCTGCAGGTCTCCCACCCCACCGTCGGCGCGGGCGTCACCGAGCACTCCCGCTTCCGCACCGACCCGTGGGGGCGGCTGCTGAGGACGCTGGACTACTCGTGCACGATGGTCTACGCGGGAGCCGGGCGGGCGGCGGAGATGGGTGCTCGCCTGCGTGAGTTCCACAAGCAGATCCGCGGGGTCAGGCCGGACGGGGTCCCCTACCACGCGCTGGAGCCGCAGGCCTACGCGTGGGTCCACGCGACCCTCGCCGCCGGGATCCTGCGGGCCCACGAGCGCTTCGCCTTCCGCCTCACCGACACCGACCGGGAACACCTGTGGAGCGAGTGGCGCACGCTGGGCCGCCTGCTGGGGATCCGCCCGCGCGACCTCCCTCCGACCTGGCCGGGGTTCCGCGTGTACTTCGAGGGCACCGTCGAGGAGACACTGCAGCGCACCGAGGCGGTGGAGGAAGTCCTCGAGGCGCTCGCGGATCCGCTGCCGCCGGACGTCCCGCTCGCGCTCCGCCCGCTGTGGCCGCTCGTCGCCCGACAGCTCGGCCACGTCGTGGGTCTCGCGACCGCCGGGCTACTCCCGCCGATCCTGCGCGAGCGATTCGGGATCCCGTGGGGCCACGCCCGCGAGCTCGAGCTGCAGGCGATCTCACGGGCGCTCAGGCTGGCGACTCCGCTCATGCCCCCATACCTGCTCAACACGGGCCCCGGTTACCTCGAGTGGCGCAGCGAGCAGCTGGCCCGCGGGGACGTGGCCTCGGCGCAGCTTCCCTGAGCCGGCCCGGAGCAAAAAAAGGGGGAGACCCGAAGGCCTCCCCCTTTGCTTCTTATCTACGAACTGTCTTGGCTACTTCCGACTGCTATTTGGAGCAGACGACGTACGCCTTGACTTTGACATTCGTCGAGCCTTTGTACTCCCAGCCCGTCGGTTCGCCGCCCGAGACGGACAGGTTACCGGAGCTATCGATGGGCGCACTCAGTATGTAATTCGATCCGGAGGCGTCGGACCCGCCACCGCCGTCGGCGACGTCACCGGGCGGACACTGAACCTTCGCGACAGTGGTTTCTTCGGCTGAGACCTCGACGACGGTTTTCGAGGCACCTTCGGGACCGGTTGCGCCCGTAGCGCCTTTGGCACCGGTTTCGCCGGTCGCGCCTGTTTCACCAGTGGGACCAGCCGGACCGGTTGCGCCCGTTTCGCCTTTGGCACCGGTTTCGCCGGTCGCGCCTTTTTCACCAGTGGGACCAGCCGGACCGGTTGCGCCGGTTTCGCCTTTGGCTCCGGTTTCGCCGGTTGCGCCGGTTTCGCCTTTGGCGCCGGTTTCACCGGTGGCGCCGGTCGCGCCTGTTTCGCCTTTGGCCCCGGTTTCGCCTTTCAGGCCCTGTTCGCCTTTTTCGCCGGTTTCACCTTTGGCGCCGGTTTCACCTTTTACGCCTTCCGCGCCTTTTTCGCCTGTGGCGCCGGTGGCTCCGGTTTCGCCTTTTTCGCCGGTTTCGCCTTTTTCGCCTTTTTCGCCGGGGGCACCGCTAGCGCCGGTTTCGCCTTTTTCACCGGTAGCGCCTTTTTCACCGGTAGCGCCTTTTTCACCGGTGGGGCCGGCGGGGCCGGTTGCGCCAGTGACACCGGTTGCGCCAGTGACACCAGCAGGGCCGGTGGGGCCGGCTTTACCTTCTTTGCCCGTCCCGACTTCTTCTATCGTGTAGTTTTTTGGGCACACGCCGGATTTGGGCGATTTGATGGGCTTGCCTTCTTTCACACAGACCTGAGTCGCAGAGGCGGTCGCGACTCCGATCGCCATCACGAGGAGCGCTGCGAGCAATGCGCCTGCGAGCGAGTTCCGAGCGATGTGAGCGCGTCTGGCGCTCGGGCGAGAGCTACGCGACACCAACGTTGGGTCGATCATTTCGACTCTCCTTGCCGTTCGTTTTCGAGCAGGCGACGCACGCACCGAGACAACCGGCCCGGCGACACGGCCGAGCGGTGGTGTGGCTCGACTCAAGCACCGACGTGATCCTCACGCCAGCCCCCCTTGGCGGCCCCCAACTCATGTTGCCGCGACGCTACCAGAGCGCGAAAAGCCCGTCAAGATGCCGATTTTGGGTAGAAATCCGCAGCCAAGCCCGGATCACCTAGCGCGCGCAGCGGCGGCGGCGGCGCCCTGGAAGCCCCTCGGCGCGAGCCTGCCCTACGCCGCCTAAGCTGCGGACAACGTGTCGGTTACCCCGCCCACGCCCTCACCCGAGCAGCCCCTGCAGGGAGGATGTCTGTGTGGGGCGGTCCGCTACGAGCTCTCGGCGCCGTTCGTCTCCGCAGGGTACTGCCACTGCACCCACTGCCAGCGCAGGACGGGCACCGGCTCCTCGGCCAACGGCCGCGTTCCCCAAGCCGGCTTCCGGCTGCTCAGCGGGGGTGGGCAGCTGAGGACCTTCAAACCGCCGACGGGCGTGCCGAAGCTGTTCTGCACGGTTTGCGGCTCGGCGCTCTTCAGCGGAGACCCGTTCGGCGATCCCGAGGTCGCCGTGCGTCTCGGCACGCTCGACGGGGACCCGGGGATCCGCCCGTCCTTCCGCCAGTTCGTGGACTCGGCGGTGCGGTGGGAGCCGCTCCCGGACGACGGCCTGAAACGCCATCCGGGCGCCCGTCCCTAGTTCATCGTCTGTGTGGGACCCCGGCCCGTGAGCCGGGGCCGATCAGGGGTTCAGTCGCTTCTTGAGCGCCGAGGCGGCGGAGAATTTGGCAGCCTTCGATGCGGCGATTTTGATCGTCTCACCGGTGGCGGGGTTGCGGCCCTCGCGTGCAGCACGGTTGCTGACGCTGAACTTCCCGAAGCCTGCCAGCGAGACCTCTCCGCCTCGGGCGAGCTCGTCGGAGACCGCGTCGATCGTTGCCTCGACCACCTGGCGTGCCTGGCTGCCGGACAGTCCGGTCTGCTCGGCGACCACGTCGGCGAGATCGTTCTTGGTCATGCGACTCCCTTCTCGCGGTTCATTGCTGCGGTGCAGGCTAACCGCTCGCCAGGACAGCGCGGCCGCACAGCAGGGCGGAGCGCCTCGGCAAAAGCCCTAATTTCCGGGGAACCGCACCGGCTCGGCAGGCACCAGAGGTCGCTCCAGGGGCCGCTGGGCGGCCTCGTGGCGCCTGCGGGGGAGCAGCGCGCCGGCCGCTGCCGCGGACCAGATCGCCGCGACCCAGCAGCAGGATGCCAGCGCCACGTGGACCCAGACGAGCTCCGTCGGCAGGTGCGTCTCGTACTGGTCGAGGCCCACAGCGCCCTGGACGGCGAGCAGCACGCACAGCACGGTGAGGGGCCGCCGGACCGCCGTGGGGGCCGCCCGGCGGCGGGCGAGCACCCACACGCCCACGGCCGCGAGAGCGAACAGGAGCGCGATCTCGGCGTGGCGGTGGATCACGAAGTCCATCGTCCCGCGACCGTCGAAGCTCAGACGGTTGATCCTCTGGCCCGGGGAGCCCCCCGCGTGCGGCCCGGATGCCGTCGCGGCGGTGCCCGCGAAGATCGCCAGCGCGCCGAGCGCCACCAGGCCGCGGAGCGAGCGCACGAGCGTGCGATCGCCCTGCGCGTCGGCCGCCCGTTCACGCTCGCGTGAGGCCCTGAACACGAGCAGCACGGCGGCAACCAGGATCAGCATCGACAGCCCGAAGTGGCCCATCACCCACCCGTAGTCGAGCGCGCCCTTGACGGTGAAGCCGCCGAGCACCGCCTGCCCGATCACGCCCAGGGGCAGCAGCGCCGACAGCCATACGAGGTCGCGACGGTACGGGCGCCGCCGCAGCGCTCCCACCCACGCCAGGCCGGCAGCGATCACGACCGGGACCGTGATCAGGCGGTTGGAGAACTCGATCACGGCGTGGGAGTTCAGCGGCGGGTAGTAGCTGCCGTAGCACTTCGGCCACGTCGGGCAGCCGAGGCCCGAACCGGACAGCCTCACCGCGGCCCCGGTCCACACGATCAGGGTCAGGGCCCCGAGCGCGACGTAGGAGATGGTCACGTACTGCGCGGGCGTGACGGTGAACCCGTTCGTACGCACCCTCGCCCGCTCGATGAGCTCGCGCATCGAGCTAAGGATGCCAGTTGAACGGCAGTTCCCCGGCCACCTCGGCCAGCCCGGGAGCGGCCCTGTCACGGGCTGAGATGATCAGCTCCCGAGCCGGGAGCGGCCACCGGACGCCGATCTCCGGGTCGTCCCAGGCGATCGCCCGCTCGAGCTCGGGGTCGTAGTAGCCGCTCTGCTTGTAGACCACGTCGGCCACATCGCTGAGCACGCAGAACCCATGGGCGAAGCCGACGGGCACGTACAGCTCGCGCAGGCCCTCGTCGTCGAGCTCCACGCCCGCCCACCGCCCGTACGTGGGCGAGCCGCGGCGCAGATCCACGCCCACGTCGAAGATCCGCCCGCGGGCGCACCGCACGAGCTTCGCGACGCCGTCCCCCAGCTGCAGGTGCAGGCCCCGCAGCACCCCGCGGCCGGAGCGGGAGTGGTTGTCCTGCACGAATACATCGCCGGCCGGGATGCCCGCCTGCTCGTGCCAGCCGTAGCGGTAGGTCTCGGCGAAGAAGCCGCGCTCGTCGCCGTGGCGGTCGGGCTCGATCGCGACGAGGCCGGCAATCGAAGTGGGGTGAAGGCGCATCGGCGGTCCGCAGCCTAGCCGCAGGCCACCGGCCTTCGCACCGGCTCGCCTCGTGCAAGGACGGGGCTGGCGTCCCTCAGAGGATGCCGACGGCGATCGTCTGCGTGAAGGTGGCGCCTTCGTTGACGGCTGTGAGCCGCACGTGTGCGATGTGGATCTTGCGCAGCTGCTTCACGAAGTTGGAGGTGAGCCTGATCGGCACGTGCGAGGTGGAGCTCGGGTTCAGGGCGAAGCCGCTCGCGCCGACGGCCTTGCCTTTGTAGGTGAGCGTGGCGGTGCCCTTGCACTGGGGCTTCTGCCTGCAGAAGATCGCCACGTGCGTGATCCGTGAGTGGTTGACGCCGTCCTTCTGGGTGCTGATCCGCATCGCTGGGAGCGGCGCGGGCAGCCCCTTGGTCCCGCCGCCGCAGATGTGGGTCGCGTCGGGGCCGGTGGCGAACTCGACCTGGAGCATCAGTTCGGTGTTCTGCTCGACGGCGAACCCTTCCATGTCGAAGTGTTCGCCGCTCGACATCGTGTCACCGTTGTTGGTGCCGCCACCCTTGATGAACGAGTTTGCTGTGGATCCTGGCGCAGGGCCGAGGATGCGATAGGCGACGCCGCTGCGGTAATAGCGTTCGACGAACCCGCCCTCGTCGTTGAAGTCGATGTAGTCACCCTGCGCCATGCATAGGTTGATCGGGTTGTAGGTGGTCACCGTCGACCCGCTGGCGCCGTTCTGGCCGCACACCGGAATGTCGAAGGGTTGCGAGGTGAGATCCACCTTCGCGCTCCCGTCCGCGAGCGGCGTGATGTCCTGGAAGTGGATCTGGGTGAGCGGCGCCGGGCCCCCCGAGGCCGGTTCGGCGCATCCCTCGAGCTTGACGTGCACGGCCTGACCGGCGCCGGGCGCGGCCGCGGTGCCGGCGTGGAGCGCGGTGTTCCAGATCGCCGTGTCCGCGCCGAAGTGGTAGGTGTGGATCACCCCGCCCATCGGAAGCTCGGCGGCTCCCGCCGGGAGCGAGGTGTCGGTGCCCTTGTAGTTGAGGTTTTCGGTCGTGTTGTACGTCGCCGCCCCTGACAGGGGGCTTCCGATCGTCGTGACGGCGGCGTCTGCGCTGGCGGCGGGCAGCAGCAGCGCAACCGCGACAAACGCTGCGCGCGCAGGCGTGCGGGTGAATCGGCGCATGGTCAACACGGGCTCTTTAGCGGCATGGCGGCGGCGGAGCCTTAACGGGCGTGCCCGACAGCGGACGCACGACCGAGGAGGGCCCGGCGAAGGCCCTAGCGGGGGTCGGCGAAGATGCGTTCGAGGCCCAGGGCATCCGTGTGGCCGACCGCGTCGCGGGTCAGCTCCAGCACGTCGACTCGGCGTCGGGGAACCCGCGTGATGAAGCGCTCGGCCGTCTGGCATACGACCAGCTCCGCGCCCACCGCGTCGAGATACCCCGGGTCCCAGCCGAAGGGAACCCACACGAAGTGCACCTCGCGAAACACCTGGGCCAGGAACCAGGAGAGCCCGCGGTAGGCGTCGCCGCCGAACCCGTAGGAGTCCCCGAACACCACCAGTGTCCGCCGATCCGGCGCGTCGTGCCGGCGGAACACCCGCATCGTGCCGATGTGACCGCCGGCGGCCGAC
>Ga0335083_10003303_pt1 | contig 20956 bp, 18 predicted proteins | sample Lox_Sample_42_FD_206716 | JGI IMG/M metagenome (GOLD analysis project Ga0335083, IMG submission 206716) | Soil microbial communities from Loxahatchee National Wildlife Refuge, Florida, United States - Lox_Sample_4.2 | ecosystem: Environmental > Terrestrial > Soil > Wetlands | place: USA...
CACCCCGATCGCGCTTAGCTGCGCAAGCCGCGCGACCTGCGGTTAGCTGCTGGCCGCCGCCTGGTGCGGCTGCGCCTCGATTGCGCGCATCTGTGCTCGCACCACCGACAGCCGCTCGCTGTCGCGCGCGATCTCGGCACGCGCCCCGGGCAGAAGCTCCCCCGCATGAGCGGCTCACCAGCGCTGCGCCAAGCGCCCCCGACGTACTTCACCGGCTCGTTGTGCACAACCAGCAGCGCACGAACCCGATTGATGTGGGCGGTGCGCTCTTGCGCCAGCCGCTCAAGCTCCCGGTGCGCCCGTCGCGCGTCTTCCGGCTGCAGCGTGCGCGCCCGCAGCACTGACCGTACGCGCCTGTCCCCGGCGTGAGAGCGAATCAGTGTGGCGAGCATCTTGAGGCCGAGTGTCGCAAAGTAGCCGGATCCGGTCATTGATGTCGATTCAGGAACGGGCCTGCTCCGTCAGCATCCATACCGGGATCGTGAACCAGGTGCCGAGCGCGGCTCGCGAACGGCGCGCAACCGCGGCCCGCTGGCGCCGAGCCGCAGAGCGTGGTTTGCGACATGTTTGATATCATGCGACAACGCGATATGGAGGAGCGCCGAATGCCGCGCATGAAAGGCGGAGACCTGATCTCCGATTTTCTGATTCAGGAACAGGTGCCGTACGTCTTCGGCATCTGCGGTCACGGCAACGTCGGGCTGCTCGATGCGCTGTGGGAGCGCCAGGACAAGATCAAGCTCATCTCGCCGCGCCACGAGCAGACTGCCGGGCACATGGCGGACGCATACTTTCGAGTCGCGCACCGGCCGGTCGCCACGCTCACCTCCTGCGGTCCGGGCTCGTGCAATCTCGTGATGGCCACCGCGTGCGCGTCGGCGGATTCCTCAGCCTTCTACGCCATCACGGCGAACGTTCCAACCTCGCAGTTCAACCGGGGCCCATTCCAGGAGAGCTACCGCAACCAGGCGGCGGAGTTTCCCATGGCCCTGCGGCCCTACGTCAAGCGAACCTTCCAGCCCACTCGGGTGGACATGCTCCCGCTGGCGCTGCGGCAGAGCTTCAACCTCATGCTGAGCGGCCGGCCCGGCCCAGTCAATCTCGACGTCCCGTTCAACCTGTTTCAGGAGCAGGACGACATCGAGATGCTGCAATCCGATCGCGCCGCAGGCTTCGTGCGGCCGGGCGCTTCTCCCGACGACGTGAGGCGCGTAGTGGATCTGCTCCTGGCGGCCGAGCGCCCGGCGTTCTTCGTCAGCCACGGCGTGACGCTCGCGGAGGCCGGCCCCGAGCTGACCCGTCTGGCGGAGTCGCTCGGCATCCCCGTCATCAGCTCGCCCAACGGGATGGGTGCGGTCCCGATGCCGCACCGCCTGGCGCTCGGGTTCATCGGACGTAACGGCACCTACCCGGCGAACCAGGCCGGACGCCACTGTGACCTGCTGATTGCGGTGGGGGCGCGCTTCGACGACCGCTCCTCTTCGTCGTGGATTCCCGGGTACTCGTGGAACATCCCCCCGACCAAGCTGGTCCACGTCGACATCGACGCAGCCGAGATCGGCCGCAACTATCCAGTGACGCTCGGCATCCTCGCCGACGCCAAGGTGTTCCTCGCTCAGCTGGCGCAGGAAGCAACCCGCCGCGGCGTCGCGGCGGAACGCTACGCGCCATGGCGTGAAGCGATCGACGGCTGGCGGCGCGAATGGGACGCCTACACGCAGCCCCACTTCGACGCGAGCGGATCGCCGCTGCGCCCCGAGCGGGTGGTGAAGGAAGTGCGGCGGGCAATGCCAGACGACGGGATCATCTCGCTCGACAGTGGCGTGCACCACAACTGGTTCATGCAGTTTTGGGAGGCCCGGCGCCCGCAATCCATGCTCAATTCCTGGGGCTTCTCCGCGATGGGCTTCGGCGTGAGCGGCATTCTCGGCGCCAAGCTCGCTGCACCCGATCGGGCCTGCCTCTCGATCTGCGGCGACGGCGGCTTCGTCATGACGCCGCACGTGCTCGCGACCGCGGTCGAATACGACATCCCCGTCGTGTGGCTGGTGTGGAACAACTTCGCCTGGGCGGCGATCCGTGACATTCAGTACGGGATGTTCGGCGGCCGGGAGATTGGCACCGGCTTCTATGCCGGGGCGACGAAAGAGCCGTACAACCCGGATTTCGCCGCGATGGCTCGCAGCTTCGGCGTCGAAGGCATCGCGGTGAAGCATTCCGATCAGCTCGGCGACGCGCTACGGCATGCCTTGGCTTCGGGCAAGCCTTGTCTGCTCGACGTCCACGTGGACGACAAAGTGAAGCCGCCGGGCACCGGCACATGGCAGCTCCCGCCCACGCCGTTCAAGGAACCTGTATTCGGCAAGCCCGTGAAGCGCGGCCCACTTACTCCTGCCTGAGCCACGTCAGCGCAAAGATGGACCCAGCAGGTGGCTTCCGTCCCGTCGCGGCCAAAGCGCTCGCTGGCGGCAACTGGCTGCACCCCGAGCGGACGGTCGAGATCCGCGATCCCTATCACGGCGCGGTCGTCGGCGTTGCGCCGATCTCATCGCTCGCTGATCTCGACGCGGCGCTGAACGCTGCAGTGGAGGCGCGCGCGTCCATTGCCGCGATGCCGGGCTACGAGCGAGCGGCGCTGCTGCGCCGAGCGGCTGCCCTCATCGAGCGCGAGAAGGCGAACCTCGCCGAGGTGCTGACACGCGAAACTGGGAAGGCGATCACGGACTCCGACGCGGAGATCCGTCGCTCCGTCGACACCGTGGCGCTCGCCGCGGAGGAGGCGATCCGCATCGAGGGGAGGCATGTGCCGCTGGACGGCAGCGAAATGGGGGCGGGGAAGGTTGCGGTCCTTCTGCGTTTCCCCGTCGGAGTGATTGCCGGCATCACACCGTTCAACGCGCCATTCAATCTCGCTGCACACAAGATCGCACCTGCGATCGCGGCCGGGAACAGCATCGTGCTGAAACCGCCGCCGCAGGCGCCGCTCATCGTGCATCGCCTGGTCGAGCTCTTCGTCGAGGCGGGGCTGCCTCCGGGTACGCTCAATGTCGTGTACGGCGGCGCAGACATCGGGGCTGCGCTAGTCGCGGACCCGCGCGTCGACTTCATCAGCTTCACGGGCTCGAGTCGGGCCGGCGCCGCCATCAAGGCGTCGAGCGGATTGCGCCGCGTGGCGCTCGAGCTGGGGGGCAACAATGCCACCATCGTCCACGACGATGCGGATCTCGAACTTGCGGCGGCGGCTTGCGCGCGCAATTCGATGCGCCTGGCCGGCCAGAGCTGCATCTCGGTTCAGAGCGTCTACGTCCAGCAGCGCGCGTACGAGACGTTCCTGAGTCTGATCGAGGCGCAGGTGCGCAAGCTGAAGCTCGGCGATCCACTGGAGGCCATGACCGATGTAGGCACGCTCATCGACGAGCGCGCGGCGCAGCGCGTCGAGAGCTGGGTGCGCGAAGCCGCCGCGGAGGGCGCGCGTGTGGTGACCGGTGGGCATCGGCACGGCGCCGCCTTCGAGCCGACGGTCCTGACCGGCGTCAACCCGAAGATGAAAGTCGTATGCGAAGAGGTATTCGGGCCGGTCGTCAACGTCATTCCGTACGGCGCGATCGAGGAGGTATTCGCCGCCGTGAATGCGGGCCCTTACGGACTGCAGGCGGGGATCTTCACACGCTCCAACGAAGTCACGTTTCGGGCGATTCGAGCCCTGCGGGTCGGAGGCGTGATCGTCAACGGCACCTCGACTTGGCGCACCGACCAGCTCGCGTACGGCGGCGTGAAAGCGAGCGGCATCGGGCGCGAAGGGCCGCGCTACGCCATCGAAGAGATGACCGAACAACGTCTCGTCGTGTTCAATCTCTGAGGCGTCGTCGTGGGCGCGCGCTGCTGCGAACCGGATGCGATGCGCGCCAGGGTGAGCGGGTGAGATGACGGCCGACGCTTTCGCCTCGACTCGAACCGGACGCGAAACCAATCCACCATCTTCACCAGGGAACCCTAGGAGAGCGGCATGGCTACGAGCGATCGGCCGAACGGCAAAGCGATCATCCGCCCAGCGGCGTCGGTGATGTGGGAGGAGCCGCCTGCCCACTATGGCGGGGCGTACTCGAAGATGCTAGTGCGCCCGGAGGCGTGCGGGTCGAAGATTCTCGACTACCGCATCTCGGTGTACCAGCCGAAGGCGTACGTTGCGCCCCATCGCCACCGGATCCAGGAGCAGATCTACCACATCCTCGACGGCGAGGGGTTGATGGAGATCGAGGGCGAGCGCACGGTGGTGCGCAAGGACGACGTGATCTTCATCCCGCCTGGCGTCGAGCACGCGATCTACAACACCGGGCTCACGGATCTGCGGTTCATCGTGGTGACCTCTCCTCCCGATGAGTAGGCGACCGCGAGCGATCCCCACCCGCCTCACCCAGGAGTTGCCTCTTGAGGCGGCGCGACGCCGCGAGGAACCTTGTATCGGTTGTAGGACCAGAGGTATTGCTCGGGACAGCGCCGGATCAACGCCTCGAGCGCGCGGTTGATGCGGCGTGCCGCCGATTCGCCCGGCACCGGCGGCGGCAACGGCTCGAGGTGGATTGCATAGCCTTCGCCGCGGGGGAGTCTCTCGCAGAACGCGAGCACGACCGTGGCGCCCGTGCTCTTCTCGAGGCGGGGAGCCAGAGTCATCGTGTACGCAGGATGGCCGAAGAACTCTACCCATTCCCCTTCGCCTTTGCTGGGCACCTGATCGGGGAGGATGCCGACCCATTGACCGCTGCGCAACGCCTTGAGCAGCTTCATCACACCGGCCATGTCCGCCGTGGCGAGCTGCAGGCCGCCGCGGGCGCGGCCCGCTCGAAGAAGGGGCTCGAGCATGCCTTGCCTGGGCGGCCGGTACATGGCGGTGATGGTCGCATGCGCTGCGGCGAACTGGGCCGCCACCTCGAACGATCCCAGGTGCGGAGTGAGGTAGATGATCCCCTTGCCTTCGGCCTGTGCTTGGAGCACGCATGCCTCGCCCTCGACGCGGCGCACGAGCGCGACGACCTCCTCCGGGCGCCGCGCCCAGAGCCAGGGCATCTCCAGGAGCGTCTTACCGGCCTCGGCGATCGCCGCGCGTCGAATTCCGAGGTCATGGTAGCCTGCGCGCTTCAGGTTCTCGTCGAGGCGGCGGCGCTCTCTGGCGGAGAGCGCAAACGCCACGCGCGCCAGCGCTGCTCCGAGTGCGTGCACCGCGCCGAGCGGGAGCAGGGCGACGAACCTGAAGAGGAATCGCACCGAGCGGGGTGCGGTGGCGGCGGCGGTCGTCATTCCGGGGTGCGCCGGACGAGGCGTGCGGCCAAGGGGACATGCTGGCTCCAACATGCTGATGCCACCGGCCCGGCAGAATAGAGCTAGTATATCTGTACGTTGCACAGGCCAAGGGGGGAGTGCGTGTGTCGGGAGGATCTGTGAGCTCTTACGAGTACATCCAGGAAGTGCTCAAGAAGAAGTTTGACGTGAAGCCGGAGGCGATCGTACCGGAGGCGACGTTGGCCGACCTGGGTCTCGACTCGCTGTCGATCGCCGAGCTGCTTTTCGACGTATCGGACAAATACCACATCGACATCCCCGACGATCGCGCCAACATCACTACGTTGGGCGAGGCGGTAGCGCTCGTGGACGAGCTCATTCAGGCCAAAGGTGGCTGAAACCTCCGCTGGCCGGCGCCGCGTTTTCGTCACCGGCATCGGCCTGGTCTCCCCGCATGGCGCCGAACCGGACGCGGTGTTCGAGCGGCTGTACGCGGGCGAGTCTGCGATCCGTAAAGTGCGCAGCGGCACGGCCGAGTTTGGCACGGATGCGCTGCTGGCGGCGGTGGCATTCGATCCGGAAGTCGCGATTCCGAAGCTGCAGCTGCTGTTCATGGATCGGGTCGCTCAGATGGCCGTGGTCGCCGCTCACGGCGCGCTGGCCGCGTCAGGGCTGCTGGCCGACAACCGCGGCCCCGAAGCAGCGGGGGTGTATCTGGGCTGCGGGTTAGGCGGCTCGCAGACGATCCAGGATGCCTACCGCGTCTACTACGAACGGCGCAGCCGCAAGGTCAAGCCCACGACGGTTGCGCTGGTCATGGCCAATGCACCGGCCGCGCAAGTCTCCATGCGCTACCGTATCCGCGGACCGACGCTCACGTACTCGATGGCCTGCGCGTCCTCGGCGGCGGCGATCGGCGAGGCGTTCCGCGCGATTCGCGACGGCTATCTATCCTGCGCCGTTGCGGGCGGTGCCGAATCGATGTTGAACGATGGCTCGATCACTGCATGGGAAGCGTTGAGCGTGCTGGCCAAGGAGCACCGAGACGGGCCTGCCGCTTCGAGCCGCCCGTTCGCCGCGGATCGGACCGGGTTCGTGCTCGGGGAGGGCGCGGCCGTGCTCGTGCTCGAGCCCGAGGACGCGATGCGCTCTCGTGGCGTTCGGCCGCTCGCCGAGGTCGTCGGCTATGGGGCCGCGAGCGACGCGCACAATCTCACGCAGCCGGCCATGGGCGGACAGGTTCAGGCGATGCGCACGGCGCTTGCGGACGCGAAGCTGTCCCCGGAGGCGATTGGGTACATCAACGCGCACGCCACCGCAACCCCGGCCGGGGACAAGGTCGAGATCGATGCCATCAAGGAGACGTTCGGAGCGCATGCACGCCGCTTGGCGGTGAGTGCGACGAAGTCGATGCACGGACACCTGGTCGGCGCCGCGGGCGCACTCGAGTTTGCGATCACGGTCCTGGCCCTGGACAAGCGTCGGCTACCACCCACCGCCAATCTCACCACGCCCGATCCGGAATGCGATCTGGACTGTGTGCCGTGCACGGGCAGAGAAGCTCCGGGACTCGAATACGCCCTGTCGAACTCCTTCGCTTTCGGTGGTTCGAACGCAGTGCTCGTCGCGCGTCGCGCGTGAGCGACGCGTTGCCATCCACCCACTGCGACTTGCCCTCCGCGTGCCCGCCTGGAGGCGCGAACGCGGGCCATCAAGCGAACTCATTACCCTGCGCGGCTCGCATCTCAGATCTAGCGCCGTGCGGCGCACGCACCGTGCAGACCGCCTCGCTGCCGTAGCCGAGCGAGGCCGGGACGTGGTGATCGTGGAGGAGGGGCGTCACCCGCGCTTCCAGATTGGCGAGTCCCCGGTGCCACTGGACCCCCCGCTGCCGCGGCGCATTTGCCTCCCGCGTTCCTGCTTCCTACAATGAGCGCGAATAGACCCAGCGGGCGGGCAGCGAGCGTGTTGAGGGTGCGATGCGCTTGGGCCGGCCGCGAAGGCGAGGGCAGGCTCGGCTGCTGCACAATCGGGGGGACGCCGTGACCATCAAGCGCGTCGGGCGCGCAGCCTACGAGTATTTCTGGTTCTACCTCGGTTTCCTCCACTTCGGCGTCGGCGGCTTGCTGTTCACTCTTGTCAGCTCGCTGGTCTATCCGCTGCTGCCGCCCGCGCTGCGCGCTCGCGTCGGGAGACGGGTGATCGGGTGGCTGTTCCGCGGGTTTCTCGCGACACTGAGGACCGGCGGGGTGCTCAAGCTGGAGATGTCGGCGCTCGATGCGCTGCGGGGCGAGCCCGGTGTCCTGATCGCACCCAACCACCCTTGCCTGCTGGACGCGGTGTTCGTGATTGCACACGTGCCGGACGTAGGCTGCATCATGAAAGCGGAGATCTGGGACAACCCCGTGCTGGGCGGTGGCGCGCGCCTGGCGGGCTATATCCGCAACGACTCGGCTTTCAACCTGATCCGTACTTCCGCGCAGGAGCTGCGGGAAGGGCGGCCGTTGCTGGTGTTTCCCGAGGGCACGCGCACTAGACGCAGGCCGGTCAACCGGTTCATGGGCGGGTTCGCGCTGATCGCCAAGATGGCGGGAGCGCCGATCCAGACCGTGTTCATCGAGACGGACAGCCCGTTCCTGAGCAAAGGTTGGCCCCCCTTCAAGAAGCCGGCGTTCCCTTTGGTCTACCGCGCCCGACTCGGCAAGCGATTCCGCGTCGAGGGCGATGTGAAGGCGTTCGTGGGCCAGCTCGAGGAATACTACCGGCAGGAGCTCGGCAGCCCGCAGGCGGGCTATCCGGCTCCCCTGTTGCATCCTGCCAGCTCACCCCACCCCGACGCCGCCTGATCGTGCCTCTAACGCGGGAGGGACCGGCGACGACGTGTCGGCGCGATCAAGCGACAGCCGCGCGGATGCCCAACCCCAAATGCAAGCGTGCGGCGAGTCAGGCGTCCGGTCCGCGCGCTGCCGCGGTTTCCGCCAGCAGGCACAGCGCTTCGCGCGGGAGCTTCCCCGTGGCGTTTCGGGGCAAGCGGTCGACGTAGTACAGCGGGCGCGGGAGAAACGCCGGGTCGATCCGGCCGCGCAGCGCCGACATCAGGACCTCGCGCGGCAGGCATGGCGCGACGACGAAGGCAATCAGCCGAGTGGTCACTCCTTTCGTGTCGTCGGGCATGAAGAAGACGCCGTCCTCAACGCCTTCGATGGACGTCAACTGCTGGTTGAGGTACGCGAGCGAGCTGCGTTTGCCGGCGATGTTGACGAGGTCGGCGCTGCGGCCGTGGAGGAGGAAGGTGTGTTCGTCCTCCAGCTCTACCACATCGGTAAAGCCAACCTCGCGCTCGACGTGGCCGCCCGCGACTCGTACACCGCGGTCGTCACGCCACAGGCGGACTCCGGGCAGAGCATGCCACCGCTCACCCGAGGTCGTGCGCCGCGTGGCCACCATCCCGGCTTCTGTGAAGCCATAGATCTCATGGAGCGGGGCACCATAGCGTGCCTCGGCCTCGGCCGCCATGTCGGCCGGCAGCGGTGCGGTAGCACAGAGAATGAGGCGCAGCCGCGGCAGACTGATCTCCTCGGCGAGAAGCGCACGCAGGTGCACCGGTGTGGTGACCAGCACGCGCTCGCCGGCGATCTGCTCGAGCGCGGTGCGTATGTCGGCGGGATAGAACGGGCGCGCGGCATGCAGCGAGAGGCCGTTGCGCAGGGCGAGCAGCACGCTCGACTCCAGGCCATACATATGCTGTGGGGGCACTGTGGCTACCAGCGCTACCGATCCGGCGCCGTAGAGCCCCAGGCACTGCGCTTCACCGGTCGCGCCGAGCGCCAGTCTGCCCCAGCTCTTCGGGTGCGGCGCCGGCTCGCCGGTCGAGCCCGAGGTGAAGGCGATCGCCGCCTCCTGCGACGAGGCGAATGCCGGCGCCTCGAGCTCCTCTCCGCACTGAGCGACTGCCGGATAATCGATGGTCTCGAGAACTTCAGTTCTGGCGCCGCCGTCCGACAGCGCGTAGAGTCCCGCGTACCTCTGTTTGAGCGCCCGGAGCATCTCGGGTGCGTGACTGGGTGGCAGCAGGCTCACCTGGCTGCGCAGCAGCGCGGCTGCCAGACCGACAGCGAAGCGGCAACGGTCCCCGCACAGATTCACCAGGAAGCGGCGGTCGGGGAGTGCGCGTGCCACGCCAGCGACGTCCGTCAGGAAGTCCGCCACGGTCAAAGGTTGCGCGCCGCGCCACGCGACCACCGCGGACCGGTCGCGATGGCCCAGGAAGGGAACGGCTGACATACGCTCGTGGGCGACGCGAACCGCGGCGGAGGGAATTAGTTTCCGCCCGATGCGCAGGCCACGGCGAGCGACCGGGCTACTCGGACGGCTCGGATCGCGCTGTTCAAGGAACCGCGGTGACGAGCGCCAGCGCGCATCGGCGCCACTCGCCCGCGTCACCTCTTCCGGTTGCGCTGGACATGCTCGTTGAGGCTGCGCAGGGAGCTGAAGATCTTGAGATTGTCGCTGTCGTCGGAGCGCAGCTGAAAACCGTAGGTCTTGGACACGGCGAGCGCGATCTCCAGGATGTCGATCGAGTCCAGGCCTAACCCTTCGCGATACAACGCCGCGTCCGGATCGATCTCATCGGCGGAGAGATCCAGGTTGAGGGCTGTGATGATCAGCTCTGCGAGTTCCCGCTCCTGCGCGGTCATCATTTTTGCTCGATCCATAGCCCGATGGCCTCATGCCGAATCGCTTCCCCTAGTGCTCGCTATTATAGCGGGCGCGCGGCGTGCTGCGTTCGTCATGCGTGTGTCCCAACGACACGGAGGACGGACATCGGAACTTGGTGCGCCGGATAACACAGCAACGCATGTCGGGAACGGATCGGCCGCGCCTTCCCCTGGAGCGCAAGCCCCAGGGCTCGCGCTGCGAGTGATCGGGATCGTGCCTCGGTAGAATCGCCTGCATGACCGACCTCGAAGCCCTGTTCGCCGAGAGCGGGCCGGTGGCCCGTGCAATTCCCGGGTACAGGCTGCGCCCGCAGCAGCTCGAGATGGCACACGCGGTCGCGGAGGTCATCGCCGGGCGCGGGATCCTGATCGCCGAGGCCGGCACGGGGACAGGCAAGACGTTCGCCTACCTCGCCCCGGCGCTGATCTCCGGTGGCAAGGTGATCATCTCGACCGGCACGAAGACTCTGCAGGATCAGCTCTTCCATCGCGACATCCCGGCGCTGCGCGGCGCGCTGCGTCTGCCCGTGACCGTAGCCCTGCTCAAGGGCCGCGCAAATTACGTGTGCCACTATCACCTGGAGCGCCAGCTTGCAGACGGGCGCTTCGTGAGCCGCGACTCGGTCGCGCACCTGCGCGCGGTGGCGAGATACGCGCGCACGTCGAAAAACGGTGACCGCAGCGGGCTGCTAGATGTTCCCGAAGACGCGGCCATCTGGCCGCTCGTCACCTCCACCCGGGACAACTGCCTGGGCAGCGAATGTCCGCGCTATAAGGACTGCTTCGTGATCGAGGCACGCAAGCAGGCGCTGGCGGCGGACGTGGTGGTGGTGAATCATCACCTGTTCTTCGCCGACCTGATGCTGCGGGATGAAGGGGTGACCGAGTTGCTGCCGGCATGCAACACCGTGATCTTCGACGAGGCGCATCAGCTTCCCGACACCGCCAGCGTGTTCTTCGGGGAGAGCGTGTCCACGGCGCAACTGGTCGAGCTTGCCCGCGATACTCGGATGGAGTCGGCGGCCGCGGCCAAAGACTTTACGGCGCTCCCCGAGGCGGCCATAGCGGTGGACCGTGCCGCGCGCGATCTGCGCTTGTCGTTGCCGGAAGAGGGTGGCCGCCAGCCGGCGAAGGCCGTCGAGTCGCGCGAAACGTTCCGGATGGCATTGGACAAGGTGACGCAGACGCTGAGCGCGCTGCACACGCTGCTCGAGCTTCAAGCCGATCGCAGCGAGGGTCTGGCCAATTGCTTGCGCCGCAGCCAGGAGCTCGCGTCGCGCATCGCGGAGTGGCGCAACAGCTTGGAACAGGACAAAGTGCGCTGGGTCGAGATCTTTCACGCTTCGCTGCAGCTGAATTCCACGCCGCTGTCCGTCGCGCAGATCGTGCGCAGGCAGCTGACCGACAGTGGGCGGGCGTGGATCTTCACCTCGGCTACGCTCTCGGTGAAGGGGGATTTTTCCCACTATCAAGCCGAGATGGGTCTCGAGTCCGCGCGTACCGCATCCTGGGACAGCCCGTTCGACTACGACAGGCAGGCGCTGCTGTATGTGCCCGAGAAGATGCCTCAAGCGAACAGCGAGGGCTATACGAAAGCGGTCGTGGAGGCCGTGCTGCCGGTGTTAGGAGCGAGTGGAGGCCGGGCGTTTCTGCTCTTCACGAGCTTGCGTGCGATGCGGGAGGCGCACGAGTTGCTCCGGGCGGGCTGCGCGCGCCACGGCTACCACTATCCCATGCTGCTGCAGGGCGAGGGGCCGCGCAGCGAGCTATTGGAGCGATTTCGGCGCCTGGGAAACGCAGTGCTGGTGGCGAGTCAATCTTTCTGGGAAGGGGTGGATGTACGCGGGGATGCGCTGTCTTTGGTCATGATCGATCGGCTGCCGTTCCAACCGCCGGACGACCCGGTGCTGGCGGCGCGTGTAGAAAGGATCAACGCGGAGGGCCGGAACGCGTTCCTCGAGTATCAGCTCCCGCAGGCGGTGATCACGCTCAAGCAGGGAGCGGGGCGCCTCATCCGGGACCAGAGTGACCGCGGGGTGCTGATGATCTGCGACACACGCATCGTGGAGAGGCCGTACGGACGACGCATGTGGCAAAGCCTGCCCCCGATGAGAAGGACCCGAGACCTGGAGGAGGTGAGGCGGTTCTTCGAGGGGATCGAGGTGGAGGCTGAGGAGTGACGAGGGGATGAGGTCGAGGACGGGATGGGGCCGTGCCCGCGTGGCTACGCGTTCGAGGCCATCTGCACGCTGCTGCCGGACTGTTTGAGCTGCTCAGCGCGCGCGAGCTTGCCGATGACCCTCTGGCGGACAAGATCGATGTGGCTACGGAAGCTGTACAGGTTCTCGGCATAGGCGAGCGGCGTGGGGATGCGATTGACGGCGCTGTCGATGTTCTCCAGCCTCTGCAGCATCTCTTCGAGCCGCGCCATGCTGGGCTGGTCCTCCAGCTGCAGCTCGATTTCCTTCAAGCGCGCGTACCAGCGATAGATGCGAGAGCGTACCCTCCAGCGATAGGCGGGCGGGACGAGCTTGACCAACGGCACGAGCACGGCGATCACGGGCACCAGCATCACCCACAGCCGATCGACCAGATTGGCAGCCCAGAAGGGGAGATAACGCTGCAGGATCGGTGCACCCGAGCGGTAATAGCGTCTCGCCTCGTCGCTGAGCGGGAAGCCCGCGTCGCGCGGTGCTGGAAATTCCCCTTCGCGGTCGAGCAGACCGGGGGAGCGGTGGATCTCGGTCGCTGCGCGCATGAGCAGGTAAGCCAAGGCAGGGTGCAACGTGTCCTTCGCGATCAGGTTGGCCGTCGGAGAGATGAGCACGACGTCGTGGGCAGGGACGTCCTTGGCGAGGTCGAACACGCCGCGCGGCAGCACGAGCTTGGTCAGATACGGAAACAGCCGAGTGTAGGCCTCCGCCCGCTCGAAGCTGAGCAGAGTGACCCCGGGAGTCGCGGCCAGCGTCTCTACCAATTTGGAATCGGCCGAGGTCACCATCATGATCGCGTCGATCTTGCCCTGGGTGAGCTGCTCCTCGGCTTCCTTGCCGCCCAACGGCAGCAACTGGGTGGGCGGGACCACGGCGTTGTTCATCGCGAGCAGCTGCAGGGCGAGCGCGCGTGTGCCGCTCTCCTCGGCACCGATCGCGATCCTGCGCCCACGCAAGCCATCCAGGTCGGTGATCGCCTTGCCTCGGTAGAACACCCAGAGCGGCTCATAATAGAGGCTGCCCAACGACACCAGGTCGGGGGCATTGGCGCCGAACCCAGTGCCGCCCTGCACGAAGCCGACGTCAACGTCGGAGTCCTCCGCCATGAGCAGCTGCATGTTCTCCACGGCGCCGCTGGACGGGTGCAGCTTGAGCGTCACGCCGTTTCTTGCCAGGAACTGCTGGTAGCGCTTGGCGTAGTAGTTGTAGCGCCCTTCGTGTTGCCCGGACGCCATGACGATGCTGCTCGGCGGGGCCGGCTGGACGAAGTATAGTGCGACGGCGAAGGCGACGATGGTGAGCACGATCACCGGTATGCTGGCGATCGCGAGATCCTGGCGGCTGAGGCGGCGGATGCGGAGCTTGCGCATAGCGATGGCGATGAGCGCGGCTGCGATTATAGGCCGAGCGCCATAGCGTGTACGGGGCGGGTGGCGTGAGCTGGACCATCGTCGTCCACGGCGGGGCAGGGAACTGGGATCCGGCGCTGCACGATGATGCAAGGGCCGGAGTCCGCGCCGCGGCGGATGTTGGTCGCGAGCTGCTTGGCTCCGGAGCTCCGGCTATGGATGCCGTATGTGCGGCGGTCGCAGCGCTGGAGGATGACTCTGTCTTCAATGCCGGCACCGGCTCCGTCCTGAACCGTGACGGAGAGGCCGAGATGGACGCGGCCGTGATGAACGGCGAGGATCTCGGGTTCGGGGCCGTGGCGGCGATCCGCCGCGTTCGCAATCCTGTGCTGGTGGCGCGCTGCGTCCTGGAGCGCAGCGGTCACGCCCTGCTCGCGGGGGAAGGCGCGCTGCGCTTCGCGCGCGGACAAGGGTTCGCCGATTACGATCCGGTAACGGCGCGGGCGCACGCCGAATGGGAACGCACGCGAGAGGCCGCGCAGGGGACGGTAGGCGCAGTCGCGCTGGACAGTCGGGGCCACCTAGCAGCGGCCACCTCCACGGGGGGCACTGTCAACAAGCTTCCCGGTCGCATCGGCGACTCGCCTCTGCCCGGCGCCGGTACTTATGCCACCGAGCTGGCCGCGGTGTCGGCGACGGGGCGGGGCGAGCTAATCCTGCGCGTGCTGGCCGGCAAGCGCATCTGCGATCTGGTGGAGTCCGGGCGCACGATGCAGGACGCGGTGGTTGCGGTGCTGGAGTGGATGCGTGCCGGCATCGGTGCGGACGCGGGATTTGTCGCTGTCTCGCGCACCGGCTCGCTCGGGATCGCGCATGCCACCGCGTTCATGCCGCATGCCGTCGCGACGTCGGCTTCGCCCACTGTCATGGCAAAGATGCGGGCGAGCCCATGATCGTCAGCCTTCGATCACGCTTTTCGGATCGTAACCCAGCCCACCCAGAGGAGCAGGACCCAGAGGAGCACGACGAATGCTGCGCCCACAAGGCTGCGAGGTTTCCGCGCCTGCTGCGCCATCCACGCCTGAGCCTGTGTCCGGCACTCCGCCAGCACCGGTGCCGGTATCAGGCGCAAGCACACCCAGATGGCGCCCGGCAGCAGAACCGCCTCGTCGAGAAGGCCGAGCACGGGGATGAAATCCGGGATGAGATCGATCGGACTCAGCGCATACGCCGCGATGAGCAGCGCAACCAGCTTCGGCGCCCAAGGCGTGTCCGGGTGTCGTGCACAGAAGTAGAGGGCGAGCACGTCGTCGCGCACATCGCAGGCCCAGGCTCGTATGCGTTCGCGCATGCGACGCCCGAGCTGCATGCGCGCCGACAAGCGGATGGCTACGCCGGGACGGCCCACATGTCGTGCGCATCCGCGCGGGTGACGCGCACCTTCGCGAACTCGCCTGCCTTCAGGCGTGCCGCGCGCTCCACGTACACCAGGCCATCGACCTCCGGGGCGTCCGCGGCGCTACGCGCGGTAGCGACATCGCGGTCGACTTCGTCGACAAGTACGGTGAGCTCCTTGCCGATCTTCCGCTGCAAGCGGGCCGCGCTGATGCTCTCCTGCAGGGCCATGAGCTGCGCCCTCCGCCGCTCCTTGATCGGTTCCGGCACGGGGTCAGGCAGGGCGTTGGCTGCGGCGCCATCCACCGGAGAGTAGGCGAAGCACCCCACCCGGTCGAGCTGCGCTTCCCGGAGAAATTCCAGCAATGCCTCGAACTCTGCCTCCGTCTCCCCGGGAAAGCCGACGATGAAAGTACTGCGGATGATGAGCTCCGGGCAGGTCTCGCGCCAGCAGCGGATGCGCGAGAGGTTATCCTCGGCGTTTGCCGGGCGCTTCATCAGCTTTAGGATGCGCGGGCTGGCATGCTGGAACGGGACGTCCAGGTACGGCAGCAGCTTGCCCTCTGCCATCAGCGGAATCACGTCGTCCACGTGCGGATAGGGGTAGACGTAATGCAGGCGAACCCACGCACCCAAATCCGCCAGGGCGCCCGCGAGCTCGGGCAGGCGCGTCTTGAGTGGCCTCCCGTTCCAGAAGCCTGTCCGGTATTTGATGTCCACCCCATACGCGCTCGTGTCCTGGGAGATCACGAGCAGCTCCTTGACGCCGGCGGCGACCAAGTCGCGGGCTTCCTGCATCACTTCGCTCACGGGGCGGCTCACCAGATCTCCACGCATCGACGGGATGACACAGAAGGTACAGCGATGGTTGCATCCCTCAGCGATCTTGAGATAGGCGTAGTGGCGCGGTGTGAGCTTGATCCCCTGCGGCGGCACCAGATCGACGAATGGGTCATGGAGCTTGGGCAGATGTTCATGCACCGCGGACATGACGGCGTCGAACGCTTGCGGCCCGGTGACCGCGAGCACCTCTGGGTGCGCTCGCTTGATGATGTCGCCCTTGGCGCCCAGGCAGCCGGTCACGATGACGCGGCCATTCTCGGCGAGCGCTTCTCCGATTGCCTCCAATGACTCTTCCACGGCTGCGTCGATGAAGCCGCAGGTGTTGACGACGACGAGATCGGCGTCCTGATAAGTGGGCGCGACCGCGTAGCCCTCGGCACGCAGCCGCGTCAGAATCCGCTCGGAATCGACCAGGGCCTTCGGGCAGCCTAGAGAGACGAACCCGACTTTGGGCGTGGCCCCCGTCATCGTCGAAGCTGTACGCTCAGGACTTACCCTCGGTCTCCGAGGTCTTGCCCGGCTCGGAAGTGGGCTTCGCCTCGCCGGAGAACGGCGAGTAGGGATTGGCGAAATTGGGGAACGGGAAGTTGCCGAAGAGGTTGCGCGCCTGCTTCTGCAGCTGCTGCTGCATCTCGAGGAACGTCTGCGCGCTCTGCTCCAGGTAGCTGGTCATCAGGCCCTGGATCGCGGGCCCCTGCATCTTCACGAATTGGCTCCAGGCCTCACCGCCGAGCATGGGGTTCTCGCCCAGCTTGCCGAGCGACTGCTCCTGCAGGCGGCGCTGGATCTCCATGAACGTCTGAATGTTCTTCTCGAGGTAGGTGCCCATCATGCCCTGCATAGCGTTGCCGTAAAACCGGATGATCTGGGACATCATGTCGGAGGAGAACATCGGAGCGCCCGTGCTTTCCTCCTCGAGAATGATCTGGAGCAGGATGTTGCGAGTGAGGTCCTCGTTGCTCTTGGCATCCACTACCTTGAAGGGGATCTGGTCCAGGACCAGTTTTTTCACGTCTGCCAGCGTGATGTAGCTGCTCGTGGCGGTGTCGTAGAGCCGGCGGTTGGGATATTTCTTGATCAATCGGATTTCTTCGCTCATGTGCCGGGCTCCTTCTCGTTTCGCCGCCGCTGGATTGTATGTATCGCTGTCCCGTCAGTTCGGTTGCGCAAAAAAATCCTCGGACCTCGCGCCATCTCGACTCTGGGGGCTTAGTTTAACCTATTGAAGAATCATCGCAAATGGTTTTTGTTGCGTCGCCGAACACAAACCCTTGACAGGGCGTTATCCGGCAGATAAGATTTCTCTTGTGCATTGCAGCAGGAAGAGCACGGTTTAGCTTGGAACGAAGCACTTTAGCGAACCCGATTAGGGGGATATTCGTGCAACGGCAGATCACAAGCATTGCGGCGCTGAACAAGAAGAGCATCGACGCAGTGCTGGATGCAGCCTTGGTGGTGGCCGACGGGATGGAAAGGTTCGGTCGGCTTCAGGTTCAGGCCGCGAAGTCGTTGTTCCGCGAGTCGGCGGACGCGAGCCGATCGCTGGCTGCGAGCCGGTCGCTGGCCGACCTGACACCAGCCGCGAGCAACGCGGCGGCCGCGAGCGTCGGGCGCGTCGTAGGGTACTCGCGCAACGCCTATGACATCGCGTCGAGAACCGGGGTTCAGTTATTGGAACTGATGAATGCCAGCACTGCCGACCTGCGCAAGGCGTGGACGGGCGTGGCGGAAGGGATGAGCGAGTCGATGGCGATGGGCACCGATGGTGCGACCAATGCAGCGCTCAAGTCCATGATGACCGCTTCCGAGACGATGCTGGATGGATTGACGAAGACTGCGAGGCAGTCGATCGAATTGGCGGAGGCGGCGATGAAGGCCACCGCCGGTGTCACGTCGGGGGTCGCAAGAGCGCCGACGACGAGCAAGGATTAGCCAGGCTCCTCCCCCTTTATATAAGGTTCGTCCTTATATCAAAGGTTCGCCCCGGTGGGTTCTCCCACCGGGGCTTTTTTTTGGGCGTCTGGTTGGCTGCCGACTTCGGCTCCGGTTGTCCTAGAACATGTGCTGGCCGCCGTTGATCGAGATGTTGGCGCCGGTGACGAAAGCCGCCTCGTCCGAGGCGAGATAGATGATCAGGCCGGCCACCTCCTCGGGCTTACCCAGCCGGCCGACCGGGATCTGAGGCAGGATCTTTTCGTTCAGGATGTTCTCCGGGATTGCGGTCACCATGCGGGTACCGATGTAGCCGGGGGAAATGGTGTTCACCGTCACCCCCTTCTTCGCGACTTCCAGGGCGAGCGCCTTGGTGAACCCGTGCATGCCGGCCTTCGCGGCCGAGTAGTTGGTCTGCCCGAACGCTCCCTTCTGGCCGTTGACCGACGCGACGTTGATCACGCGACCCCAGCCGCGTTCGACCATTCCGTCCAGCACTTGCTTTGTCATGTTGAAGACGCTGTCGAGGTTGGTCTTCATCACGATGTCCCAGTCTGCCTTGGTCATCTTCTTGAAGGTCATGTCCCGCGTGATGCCGGCGTTGTTGACCAGCACGTCGACCTGACCCACGTCAGAGTGGATCTTGGCTACCGCTTCGGCGCAGGAGCCGAAGTCGGCCACGTCGCACTGAAACGCCTTGAAGCTGTAGCCGTGCGCCTTCATGCTGGCGAGCCAATCCGCCGACTTGGTGTTTCCGGGTGAATACGTGACGATCACTTGATAGCCGGCATCCGCCATCTTGATGCTGATGGATTCGCCCAGGCCGCCCATGCCTCCAGTGATGAGTACGTTGCGCTGCGCCATACCGCCCTCCTCAGTTGCTGATCCGATCTTGCTCGTCCCGCTCTATCTATAGCCATTTCGCGCACCTGACTCAACTGGCAGGTTCCCTTACGTAGCTGCCGGGAGCCGGCTCCAACGGCGCGTAGGTCGCGGAACCCAGCGTGTGCACAGCCGGCACCGCAGGGCCCGAGCGCCGCCCGATCCAGCTCGCCCACCGGGGCCACCAGCTTCCGGCGACCGCTTGCGCCTGCGCTATCCAGTCGTCGGGACTCGCGCTCTTCCCGGGGGCGATCCAATAGTTTCGCCGCTGGCCTGCCGGCGGGTTGATGACCCCCGCGATGTGTCCGCTCGACGCCAACACGAACTCGGTATTGCCGCCAAGCAGCTGCATGCTGGCGTAAGCACTGCGCCATGGAACGATATGGTCCTCGCGAGCGGCAAGCGCGAAAGTCGGACAGCGGATTGCACCGAGATTCACGCGCCGGCCACACAGCTCCAGCCTGTCCGACACGCGCAGATTGTTCTCCAGATACATGTTCCGCAAGTACCACGCGAACAGGCGCCCCGGGAGGTTGGCGCTGTCGCTGTTCCAGTGCAACAGGTCGAAAGCGCGGGGCGCGCGACCCTTCAGGTAGTTGTTGATCACGAAGTGCCAGACGAGCTCGTTCGCGCGCAAGCTCGCGAAGGCAGAGGCCACTACGGAGCCAGGCATCAGGCCGCCTTCGCGGTAGCTGACCTCGCATTGGCGCACGAAATCCTCGTCCACGTACGCGGCGATGTCGCCTACGTCGCTGAAGTCCAGCATCGTTGCGAGCAGTGTCAACCCGGCCACCCGCGCTGGGCGCTCCATCACGCTGAGTGCGGAAGTGAGCAGCGTGCCGCCGACGCAGAAGCCGAGCACATTGGCTTTGTCCGCTCCCGCGATGTCCAGCGCCACATCGAAAGGCGTCAAGACGCCGTGGCGCACATAGTCCTCCCAGGTGGAGGCACCGAGCTCGGGCGGCACGTTGCGCCACGACACCAGGAACACCTGCAGACCCTGTTCCAGCGCGTAGCGCACGAAAGAGTTCTCCGGTTGGAGATCCAGGATGTAGTACTTGTTGATGAACGGAGGGATGATGATCAGCGGCCGGTGCCGCATCCGCGCGGCACGCGGTGTGTACTGGATCAGTTGTGCGATGGGGTTCTGGTAGACCACGGCGCCGGGGGTGATCGCAACGTTGCGGCCCACCTCGAACGCGCTTTCCTCGCTCATCTCGATGCGCCCCCGTGCGAGATCGCGCCGCAGGTGCTGCAGTCCCGCGGCGAGGCTCTCACCTCGGCTCTCTGCGGCGAGTCGAATCACCTCTGGATTGCTGGCGGGGAAGTTGGTTGGCGCGAGCGCATCGACGTATTGGCGCACCACGAACCGCAGGCGGCGCTTGCGCTCCTCCGCCAGGGGCGCCGCCTCCAGCAGGTCCTTGAGCCAGGCCGAGTGGAGCAGATAGGCGTGCTTGAGGTAGCGAAACCAGGACAACTCGCTCCACTCGGGGCTCTCGAAGCGGTGGTCGCTCGGCACCGGCTCGGGTAGGCCGGGCGGGCAACCGGCCGGCGCCGAGAGAAGGCTCGAGGCCAGCGCGAGATACGCGCGATAGTAGTGATCGTGGATTTCCGCCACGCGCGCGGGCTCACCGGCCAGGGCGGCGAGAAGTTCCTCGAGAGGAACGCGGTTGTTCTCGGGCAGCCGCGAGACGAAGTCGCGCCGCAGTCGCTCGAGAAGCGCCTGGATCTCACTCTGGGGATCGACGCCCGGTTCCTGTGCGATGCGGGAGCCGTCCTGTGGAGTAGACATAGCCACGATTCTCAGCACGCGGGCAACGCCGGTCAAGGCAAGTGTCAGCGGAGCCGCATCACGTGTCGCGGACCCGGCTCCCGCTGGGTGCAGCCGCGTTCAGCCGTCGAGCCAGATGAACGCCGCCTGGCGGCCCGTGACGCGGTCGCGCCGATGAGAGAAGAAGCGGCGCGCATCGCTGTAGGTGCAAAGGCCGCCACCGAATACCCGGCTCACGCCGAGCGCAGCCAGCCGGCGACGCGCGAGGGCGAACAGATCGGCCAGCCACTTGCCCTCGCGTAGCGGGAGGAAGGCACAGTCCGCCTGCGAGTCCGTGCGTACGAACGCTTGCAGCACGTCGGGGCCGACTTCGAAGGCGCTCGGTCCGATCGCGGGCCCCAGCCAGGCCAACAGCGCCGACGCCGGACAGGGCATCGCTGCCACGGTGCGCTCGATGACGCCCGCAGCGAGACCGCGCCAACCGGCGTGCACCGCGGCTACGGCGGTCCCTGCGAGATCACACAGCAGTATTGGGAGACAGTCGGCGATCTGCACGGTGCAGACGACTCGCGGCGC
>Ga0335083_10003305_pt1 | contig 20953 bp, 15 predicted proteins | sample Lox_Sample_42_FD_206716 | JGI IMG/M metagenome (GOLD analysis project Ga0335083, IMG submission 206716) | Soil microbial communities from Loxahatchee National Wildlife Refuge, Florida, United States - Lox_Sample_4.2 | ecosystem: Environmental > Terrestrial > Soil > Wetlands | place: USA...
CGGCTTTGAGCGTAACCGGTTCAGATTGCGCATAGGTCCGAATCGCCTGGATGGTCTCACGTCTGCTGTACTGATAACGCCCCTGTCCGCCAAACAGTGCAGCATGGTCGGATTGGAAATCATAGGCAACTGGAGTATTCCCCAATACATGGCTGAAGGGTTTGCCAAACCCGGCTTCCGAGACTTCTGAGACACTGATCGGTTCTGCAGTGAGATGGACGAGTTTCAGGCCTGCCTGGAGAGCAATTTGGATGTCATACCAAAGATTGACCATCGGGTAGAATTGAAAGATTCCGCGGCTGTCTATGGCATGCAGATTGTTGTTGTTTAGGAAGTCAAAAATGACATTTTTTCGCAAACCGGGTCCAACGAGGCCAGGTAGCCTGACAATGAGATGATCAGGGAAATGGTTCTCAACAAAGCTTTCAAGCATACGCCGGTTCAGGCCGTAGGGGGACACTCCATCCTCGTCAACAGGCATAGACTCGTTTACCCCAAGAGGCTGCCTGAACACATCGACGGTGCTGATCAGCACGAAGATCCTGCTCTTCACCGTTTTTAGCCGCCCGATCAGGCGTTCTATGTTTTGACGGTCGGCCTCGGGAGCGCGGTTGGCGATCCACTTCTTGCCTGGAGCCGCAGCGCACACGACGAGATCGAATCGTTGCCCCACAATATCACCAATATTTGCCGATCTATATCTATTGTCAAAAATCTGCTGTTTTTGGAGGGTACTTCCGACAAACCCGCTATGACCGATAATGGCCCGCTTCATCTTTTTCTCCGTTAGATGGATCAAAAATTCGTGCAACGGAAATGGCATCTGCCGGCAGAACAAAAAGGACACGCATGATTACCGGTTCCGTCCCGTCTGTACAAAGTTCTTTTCCACAAGAACGGCGCTGTCAATAACATTTACCCGATCTTGATTCACCATGACCGCGCTGTTCTTCTCGAACACGACCGAATAATCAGCTTGATCGCTACTCGCATCCAGCAACCGGCCAAGATATTCGCCAAAGAACGCCAGTATCACGAATTGCATCATAAACAACACTGACATGAACAGAATCGTCGTAGTCCACCCTTCGACCACATGACCTTTCACCAGATGAACCAACAAGCTATACACTGCGAAAAGAAACGCCGCAAAACTACCAAATAGTCCAAGCCCCGACATCCATCGTAAGGGACGCGATGAATTGAAGACGAGTAGACGCAAAAGCTCCCTGACTCCAGCCAGAAGGGAACGCGGCGGCGTCACTCGTTCTGCGGACAAGAGTGTGTAGGGGTAGCCGGTCTGTGGGTAGCCCGTTTTCTGTATTCTCATGGACAACTGATGGTGGAATCGTCCGGTGCTGATGACGGAATTTACCGCTCGACGGCTCAAACACCTCAGGCCGGTCGCGTCGCGAGGCAACTCATAGTCAACCAGTTTCAATACGCTGTCTGCCATTGAGCGGAATATCCTGTACGTAAGTGTCGGCGCTCGACCAGCAACTCCTACTACGACATCGAATCCTGACTTACAAATGGCAACCGTTTCAGGGATGGCTTGAAGAGGATCTGTCGCAGGATCGAACATTACGACAAAGTCGCCAATTGCGTTCTCCAATGCAGCGGCCCACGCGACATCCGGATGGACATGCGAAGCGAGCTGAATATAGCGCAAGCTTGGGATGCTCCGCAAAACCGCTTCATCCTGCGGAGTGAATGCTGTTGCCGCACCCTGGCCGATAACCACGACCTCAAAATCGGAATAATTCAGGTCGAGCTCACGCTGTATGCTTCCCACGATGCTTTCGAGTGCGGCGAGAGGCAAGCTCTGTACAAGAACAACGGAAACAAACGATTCGCTTTTCACGCTATTGCTCCTCAGCATTAGTCAATAAGCTTCTGAGATGCCATGGCTTCGATGACGTCATACACATTGTCTATTTTGCCCCCCATAACGCAGTGAAAACCTTTTAACCCGTAATTAGGCAGAAACAGAATCGGACGTGAATCATCAGACTCGCTGCGCGGAAGAATGGTTTTTACCTCCCATAGTGAGCTGTCGTAGACAAGCTCCGAAAGAGCAGGAATGTAGCGAGCAGCGTCCTTTTGCATATAGCGCCACGCGCTATTTCGTTGTGCTTGGCTATGCCTGGCATGTGCATCCACATATTCACGACAGTCACCGTCTTCCCATTCAAAATGAGGCGTATATCGAACGTGACTGAACGAATGCAAACCGGCAGGCGGAAACGGCATGACTGAGAAAAACGGACCGCACATAACAGTGATGCCCACATCGTGCAATTGCTCAGGTACCGAGACGAGGCATATCTCAGTCATCTCATGCCTGAGCGGCACGAGACTGATGCCAGAGTTGGCAGTCACATAGTTTATGCGGGAGTAGGTACAGTTAACGACGTGATCGACATAGACCGTTTCGGTTTCTTTCGTTTCTGCATTCAGGAGCTCAGCCCTTAAGCCATCACCGTTTTGCTTGACGGTTTCTACTGATGTGTTGAGGCTACAGTTCACGGTAGACGCGGCAAGTCGTCCTATCATCACATCACGAAGTTTGACGGCATCAAATGCGTACTCAACTACCGAAAAGCATGACTCGATCAAAGCCGGGTTAACCAACGACGTTATTTTTCCGGGTGCCAGTTCACACCGGGCGCCGATTCGCTCGCAAAATTTCAAAAACTGCTTGGCTGAGACTTTTCCTAAAGGGCTGCCGATCATGTAGATATTTTCGAACCCAGAGTCAATGCATTCCCTGAACTCGTTGACAAAGCGCGGAAATGATATTCGCGAACGCAAAGCAGTCAAGATACTACGCGGGTAGTGGTAGCCATTGTGAACCCGCGCCTGATTGACATAGGAGGCCCGTGACATGAATTGCTGTTCTTTCTCGACAAGCCGTACGGCACAGCCGCTTTGAGCGAAATGATCCGCGAGATACATGCCAAAGAAACCGCCACCTATGACAAGAATTTGTTTCATTTGATGCACCGCGTTGTTGTGATAAAAAACCCCTGGCACTCTCTTTCCGCACTTTCTCAGTCACCTTAGGGTAATTGTCACAGTAACTGATTGAATATACTTTTGCAAGAGGCTCATGCAACGGCATTGGAGTAAACCGAAAACCCCGTAGTGCACCTCGCAGGCCACTCACCTTACGTGAGGGCAGTGGCGTTTGGTTCTATAGTCTATCGCTTGCAGCAAGGCTGAAAATGCCACACGAGGGGAAGCAACTGAACAAGTGCAATCAAATTTGGCTGTTCTTATTACTTGGCAAATATGGTATAAAGGAAACCGTTTAATTCCCGTGGCTACGTGCCCCGAAGCGTGCTGCGGATGAGCACGCCAGTCTGGTTCAACGCTCTGCTGACGGCAAGGCGATTCTTTTTATGGGAACTGAGTTCATGATACGGGAAGAACCGCACGTAGATATGAAGTACACGAACGCAGCACCTCTAATGTTTCTTGTACTGGTTACCGTAGCGCTCTTTGTGCCTTTTGTACATAAGCCGTTTAATATCGACGATCCCCTTTTCATATGGACTGCCAAACATATACAGCACAATCCGCTTGATTTTTACGGTTTCGATGTGAACTGGGGTAAAAAAATCACATCGATGGCTTCCGTGAATAAAAACCCTCCTCTTTTTTCATATTTTCTGGCAGGTGTCGGCATCGTGTGCGGCTGGAGTGAAGCCGCCATGCATCTGGCCGTCATGGTGTCGCTAATTGCCCTCGCCCTTGGAACGTTCCGGCTTGCCGGTCAGCTAGGCGGGAACCCGCTTCAGGCGGCACTCATCTCTATGTGTACTCCTGTTGTGATGGTTTCGGGTACATCGGTCATGTGCGATGTGCCCATGGTTGCCCTTTGGGTATGGGCGGTCTCCTACTGGATTGATGGCAATGAAGCGCCGTATCACATGTGGCCTATGCTTGGCGCAGGACTCATGATAGCAGCTGCTGGCCTGACAAAGTATTTTGGCGCGAGCCTTATCCCCCTTCTGGCGTCGTATTCTCTTATGCGGCGAACGCCTTTCAGGCAATGGTTCCCTTATCTGCTTGTTCCCATGGCACTATTTATCCTGTACAATGTGGGGACATGTCATACGTACGGCATCGGCTTGATGACAGATGCCTTCGTGTTTTCCGCCGATGTTCATCAGAATTCCTCTCCCTATACCGTCCAGAGAATTATTGACAGCCTCAGTTTCACCGGCGGTGGATTGATTACCGCCTTATTTTTTGCTCCCTTGCTGTTTCGCTTACAAGGCCGGTTGATCTGTGCAAGCACGATGGCAGGCCTATGCATAATCCTCCATTTTTGGGGCATCGAGAGAAGCTCGAATTTCGGCATATCCATCCAGCAGGCCGTGTTCATCACGGCCGCATCTGTTTTGTTGACAGTTGCCGCTGCCGACTTTATTGGGAACAGGGATGCCAAATCTCTTCTCCTGATGCTCTGGGTGATGGGAACGTTTATGTTTGCCTGTGTGGTAAACTGGACGGTTAGTGAACGAATCATTTTGCCAATGGCTCCGGCAGCCGGCATTCTCATTTCCAGGCGGCTTGCACTGCGGACTCAACAGAGGAACAATCTCGAATGGGCCGGCTTTGCTCTTGCGCTCATACCGGCATTATCGCTATCCCTCCTCGTTACGTTGGCCGACTACCGTTGGTCCAGTGAAATTCATAAGGTTGTTCAACGCATACGTTTACACAGTCCCCCCCCCGGACAAAGCCTCTGGTTTCAGGGACATTGGGGATTCCAGTATTACATGGAGCAGATTGGGGGAAAAACCCTGGATTTCGCGGCATCGGAAGCACACACGGGAGACCTGCTGGTCAGGCCTTCGTTTACTACAAACTTTGAGAACCTGCCAGACGACGTCTTTGATATTGTCGATACTTTGCAAACGGCCCCCCTTTCATGGCTTGCAGTGATGGCCCCCTCCACTGGCGCAGGGTTTTATTCAAATGAGATTGGCCCCCTTCCGTATGCATTTGATCGCGTGACCCCCGAAACATATTGGATTCACGAGTTCAAGCAGAACATGCGTTTTATGGAACGCAAGTAATTATGATGCACCGAGAAAATGTTCTCTGCCAATGACAATTTCTGGTAGTCCCGAAACGTCGCGCATCAATCCAGGAAACGCCACCTCTGATATACTGCGAGGCACAAAATGAGTTTCTCCGCAATGGCTTTCAGTAAAACAAGTACTTTTATTGTTCTGGGCATATTAGTTCTACTTTTCCTATTCAGCGTGTTTAAGAATATCTCCTATCCGTTATTTTGGGAAGATGAGAGTTTGACGGTTGTCGGGGGTGAAAGAACTCTAACGTACGGGTATCCAAAAGTTCATGACGGGAAAAACGTTCTATACGACATTAGACATCCGAACAGAAGGTTGGGCATAGATGAAAAGACCGACGCCTTTATTGGAAACGCTAATTGGGCAATGTACTACCTTGCTGCGGTAGGCGTAAAACTAGCGGAATACACTGACGATATCTACTTAAAGACAGCCATCATAAGATCGTTATTCGCCGTTTTAGGCATAGTAGGAATCTTTCTTTTCGGTATCAATTCTATGCTTTTCCTGAAAGATTTTAACCAACGCATGTTGTTCCTGCTAGCTTATTTGATCTTTACATTGCTATCTGTTTCGCTCACCCTGCATATACGTGAGGCCAGGTATTACTCTATTGTATTAACGTGCAGCGCAGTTATTATATTCCTGTTTACCGCACACCATATTCTCAACAAGATCCCTTACTGGGTATACAGCGTATTTATCACCATCAATTTGGTGTTGCTGTTTCTTTCTTTCTCTCTGGCATACTTCATATTCTACGTTGACATAGCGTTGTACCTGGGAATAGGCTATGCTTATAAGTTTTTTACGAACCTAAATTCGGGAATGAAACTCTCAAAAAACATCAAAACATTAAGCCCGGAAATTCTAAAGTACGCATGCCCCTATATTGTCGGTTTTTTAGCAATATTGCCATTATTGCATTTTTTTAAAAGTTTCCAGATAGCTGGAGAACTGAAAAAATTTAATGGCTACGGGTTCGATATGTACCTTTCCAATCTCGGTACTATATGGGATTATTTGTCTCGATACGATCATTTATATTTAACTGTCATACTCAAAATCATCATCCTCATTTTCGCGCGAAGGATGTCAAATGACCCCGAAAATATGCCGAAGTTTAAAATGTCATTTTTTCTCGGCATATTCACGTTTGTTTACATATTGTTTGTTGCCACCATCCCCAATTACATATTCAGCAGATATTTCACAAATTTACAGCCAGTTATGTTGTGCAGTGCATTGCTTGACATGTTTATCCTCTATTCTGTCCTGCAGAAGAAGCTCTCCGAATCCACTGTAATGAAAACCGCTGCATTAGTAGCAATCGGGCTATTGATGGGGAGATCAGTGCTCAACAATAAAGAATTTATAAGCGGACATTGTTATGAAATCACCCACAGATATAAAGGTTGCGTTGATTATGTTGTGGAATATATCAGAAAGAATGTGAGGCATCCGGAAGACCTCATAATTTCAACTAATTATGAAGAGACCTCCTTCATGTACTATCTGAAGTCAAAAGTGATAATAGGTTTTGTACGGAATAACCTTAAAGATGACTTGCAATATCAACCTGACATTGTCATCTACAGAAAAGGATGGAAATGGCAGCGCGATCAAAAAATATTTCTGTCACAACTACAGAAGACGGAATACATACCCATATATCTACCGATAACTGATTATTATGTAAACAATATCCCCGAATTGAGTGAAGATAAACTTGCAAACAGGCATCAATTCAAAACATTGATTCCGGATAGCTCAGATGACCAATTGGTTATGTTTGTGCGTAAAGATAAAGCCTATATGTTTCCTGTTCCAACGTACGATGGAAATGGAGACTTTTTGTAAACAGGTTCCGGCGGGTTAAGTTCGCCGGATAACAGAGATCATGAAATTGTGCCGCGGTTTCCTATGAAAGAACACGAAAATCCCCCCGGACCTCGTTCGGCATTTGCGCCGTTTCTCCTGCTTGCCCTGGTTCTAGCAGTTGTTGCCTTTGTTCGCATCCGACTCCTGTCCGTCCCCCTGGAACGCGATGAGGGCGAGTTTGCCTACATGGGCCAACTTCTGCTAAAAGGCATTCCCCCGTTTACCCATGCCTACACCATGAAACTTCCCGGAGTCAGCATCGTATATGCCTTTTTCATGTCCCTGTGCGGCCAGACCGCTGCCGGCATCCATCTGGGATTACTAGTCGTCAACGCGACGTGCATCCTCCTGGTCTACCTGCTCACGAAGCGACTGTTTGACCGTAACGCCGCCATGTTCTCGTGTAGCTGTTACGCGGTTTTATCCCTCAGCAATTCGGTATATGGCGTTTTTGCACATGCCACCCATTTTGTTGTGATGTTTGCTCTGGCCGGGTTCATTTTGCTGCTTCGCTCCCTTGAAAAACGGCAAATTTTGCCTTTGATTATCAGCGGGCTCTGTTTCGGCTTGGCAATCACCATGAAGCAACATGCGGTCATGCTGGTGATCTTCGCTGTGCTGTATTTTATACGGCGTGTTTGGAGAAATCCCCTTTTCGACAAAAAGCTCTGCGTGGCGGGGAGTCTCCTCTTCCTTATCGGCACGATCATTCCCTATGCCTTGATCCTCCTCTGGATGGTCAGAAATGGGAGTTTTGACACTTTCTGGTTCTGGACGGTGCTGTATGCGAATGAGTACACGTCAAATTGGTCACTTGCTGCGGGTTGGACCAGTTTCACATACTCTTTTGGCAAAATTGCACGATTGCTTTTGCCGATGTGGCTTCTTGCCGGTTTTGGTCTGGTGTTGCTCTTCACAAAAAAGAGATGGTGCCATGACAGGTTATTCGTTATCGGTTTCTTCTTCTTTTCGTTCCTATCAGTCTGTCCGGGGCTGATTTTCCGCGAACATTACTTTGTCCTGCTTCTGCCGGCGGTGGCAATAATGTCGGGCGCCGGCGTGAACTCAGCCGGTCATTTTTTTATGTCATCCGCTTCGACAAGATTTACACCATTCATCCCGGTTTTCCTGCTCGTTGCGGCTATCGCGTATAACTTCTATCTTGAACAGGATAATTATTTTTTCCTCACCCCACAAGAGGTGAGCCGTGCCATATATACAGCAAACCCTTTTCCAGAAGCTCTCCAGATTGCCAGTTATATTAAAAACGACACCTCACCGGATGAACGCATTGCTGTGCTTGGCTCTGAACCGGAAATTTATTTCTACGCCGACAGGCTCTCGGCGACCGGTCATATATACATGTTCGGGCTGATGGAGAAGCAGCCGTACGCAGAACTCATGCAATCGCAGATGATTCGTGAAATAGAAGCGGCACGCCCCAAATATGTTGTCGTTGTCAATGTCAACTTCTCATGGTTCGTGCAGAAATCCTCGATACGGTCCGTTTTTTACTGGGAAGAAAGTTACGTCAGAAAATGGTATGATCTGGTGGGAGTAATAGATATTATCGATCCCAAAACAACTCTGTACCTGTGGGGCAACGAAGCGACAAACTATGTGCCGGTTTCCAAATGTTTTGTTACAGTATTCAAGAGGAAGAAAGATGTATAGAGCGGCACGAGGAGTGCTACGCTCTCACCTCGCCACGAGTATGCCAGCCGTCTATGCGAACCTGTCTGGGCCTGCCTTGACATTACTGTTCCGAAGTAAGCTTCCCCCGGCAAAGCCGGGGGTTTCCCCAGAAGAAACTACATGCGAAACTCTTAATTCGTACCTTCAGAACATCCTACAATTTGGCCTGTGTGAAGCCTCCACTGGCCCTGATGACAACGCTACCTTCCGCGCTAAGGAATCTCCGTAGATGCGTTCAAAATATCTTGCCAGCTTCATACTCGTTGCCGTGACGATCATGGTGTATTGGCAGACTGGCAATCACGGATTCATCAACTTTGACGATCCCGAGTATGTATATGAGAACCCATACGTAAAAATGGGGCTTACGCCCGCCACGATCAAATGGGCATTTACAACGTTTTACGCCTCGAATTGGCACCCCCTTACCTGGCTGTCGCACATGACAGATGTCCAGCTCTATGACATGCATCCGTTCGGGCACCATATCACAAATGTGGTCCTCCACAGTGCGAACGTGCTATTGTTGTTTCTCCTGCTCCTGAGACTGACGGGATTCCCATGGCGGAGCATGACAGTGGCCGCACTTTTCGCCCTTCACCCTCTGCATGTAGAATCCGTCGCCTGGATTTCGGAACGGAAGGATGTGCTCAGCGCCTTCTTCTGGCTGATGACCCTCCATCTCTATGCCGGATATGCAAAAAAACCCGGCTGGAGACGGTATCTGTTGATGGTTGTGACATTCGCCTTCGGACTCATGGCCAAGCCGATGCTGGTAACTCTCCCCATAGTGCTGATGCTTCTTGATTATTGGCCACTTGGTCGCTGGAGGATAGCGACCGGTAACACGTGTGCTGCAAGATTGCCTTTCAGGAAGTTGGTTTTGGAAAAGCTGCCGTTTTTTGTGTTGGCGGGCATTTCCTCATTGCTGACTCTCTGGGCTCAGCACGAAGGGGGCGCGGTCAATTCGTTGGACAACTATTCCATTACTATGCGGATTGCCAATGCCATAACATCGTACTCCGGTTACCTGTGTAAAATGGTGTGGCCGTGGAACCTTGCAATCTTCTACCCGCTACCGAAGGCAATTCCGATCATGCACGTTCTTGGAGCCGGATGTTTCTTCGCCGTTATGACGTTCATATCGATACGTGTTCGCCGGAAACAACCTTTCATGGTAACGGGCTGGCTTTGGTATGTCGTTACGCTCGTGCCGGTCATCGGACTGATCCAGGTTGGCGCCCAATCCTCGGCAGATAGATATACCTACCTTCCGCTCATCGGTATCTTTATTCTAGTGGTTTGGTGGGCATGTGAATTTTCTCTCAACCTACCTTATCGGAGTCGGGGTCTCATTTTAACCTTAATCGGTGGGATTATGCTAACGGCCTGTGCCTTTGTTACCCTGCGGCAGATATCCTTCTGGCAAAACGATGTCACACTCTTCTCCCATGCACTGGCTGTCACGAATGATAATTTTATCGCACACAACAATCTGGGATTCGCTCTGGCGAGAGAGGACAAGCTCTTCGAGGCAGCGGCACATTTCAATGAGGCGATACGGATATCGCCTCGTTTCGCCGATGCATATACAAATCTCGGAGAAATCTTTCTCAAAACAGGCGACATTGACGATTCCATTTCTTATCTTTCCAAGGCCATCGATCTCAGGCCTCATCATGCGGCCACCTTCCTTGACATGGGAGTCGCCATGTTTCGAAAAGGGAACATTGCAGAAGCTCTCAACAGCTTTGACAGAGCGCTTGCCATAGATTCATTTCTGGGGGATGGGTACTACAACAAAGGGATAGTTTTAAGTACGTCAGGAAAAACCGATGAAGCGATCGAGTGCTTCACTGCTGCCCTGAAAATCAATCCGGATAATCCTGATTATCACACACACGCAGGGATGGAACTCGCTCGCAGGGGCAGGACCCAGGAGGCGATCAACCATTTTTCTGAGGCATTGCGCTTAAACCCGAATGAAGCAGGTGCGCTACGCTATCTGAACAATTTGCACACAAATGATATAATCCCCAACGTTACTCATTAATGAAGTTATTTCCGTGCAGGAGTGCTTCCTTTCTGATTCGAAGCCGCATCGAGTTCCCTGAATTTTGTCATCTCTGCCTCGGCTTCGGCTTTCCTCCCCATCATCTGATAGACGACTGAAAGGTTGTAGTGCACCGGGGGATGACGCGGATCGAGCGTCAACGCTTTTGTCAGATGTTGCAACGATTTTTGAAAATCCCCTTTCTCGGCAGCCAGGATGCCCAGATCGACAAGAACGGGCACAGCGTTCGGATCGATCCGCTGGGCTTCCTTCAGGAGCCGTTCCGCACCCGTCAGATTATGCTTTTCAAGCAGCTCATCCGTCTCAAGGCACAAGGTTTCAATGCGCTGGCGCATCATTTCGTCCACATGCGGGGAAATCTGTTCCGCCTTGTCATGGAAGAACTTTTCCTTCTCAGTATTCCCCATCTCGCCATAGATCCTGCTCATCATGATATAGGTGATAGGATCACCCGGCTCATACTGCAGTTTTTTGTTGAGCACGAAAATCGCCTTGTCATACTCTTTCGCTTCCCAGAATATCGAAGCTGACCCGATCATCATCCTGGCGTTAAGCGAATTCTTGGAATAGGCGATAGAGAGATTTTTCACTGCATTGTCCATATCTCCCTTGTCATAGTAGCGATAGCCGAGATTCTGGTAGCCGACGGCCAGTTGCGGCACATCCCTGACCATCTGAGTGAACAGTGAAAATTCGTCCTTCCAGAAGGAATTCCGATGGAAATCGATGGCTGCATACGAGGCGCAGAGCAGAGTCATGATCGCTATGACCGCTTTTTTGTTTGCCAGGTTGATGAGATACGCAAGCGTCATGGCAAAACCCATGGACGAGAAATAGACATACCTGTCGGCCATGGATGTGAGGCCGGTTGGAAGTATTCCCGACACCGGCACAAGAAAGAGCAGAAACCAGCCCGCCGCAAAAAGAATTTCCCTTGTTCTCCTGAAACGGATGGCGGCAATGAGGATACCCGCGATGACAAGGAGATATGGCAGGACCTGCCGGATACGCTCTGCGGCCGTTATGTCGTACATGGTCTGGAGTTGAAGCGGATAGATCATGTTCGACAGATAGGTGACGACAAGTTTTGGCGTCAACAGGACCAGATTTGTAAAATCGAGTTGTTTAATGAAGTTGGGGCTTGATACCGCGAACGACCGTATCGCCAGAAACCCGATGATTACGCAGACGTAGATTGCGTAAGTTTTCAGCGGCGGCTTCCTTTCGGAGAGACACAGATCGTGGTACAGGAACACCACCGGTATCAGCAGGGCAAATTCCTTGGACAAAATGGCAAGGGAAAAACAGGCGACGGCCGCAGGAAATCTCCCTTTTGCGTGAAAATACACCGAGAGGAGCGCCCATAGCGCACACAACAGGGTGTTCCTCCCCCCCGCATGAAAATTTATCGTTTCATTGACAATCGGATGGAGCGAGAATACCAGAGTCGCAATAAAAGCGTAGCGCTCCTTCTTGAAAAGTTCGATCAGGAGCAGGTAAAAGGTCAACGACACCGCAATGTGGAGGATGAGGTTGGTTATGTTGAATCCCACGGGATTCAACCCCCAGATAGAACGATCGACCAGGAAAGAAATGTAGGTCAGAGGGCGATAATATCCCGTCATCGTATCGATTCTGTCTTCATGTAAAAAAAACCTGGGAAGGTTCTTGAGACTTTCGAGCAGGGGATTATCCACGATGACGTCGATATCGTCCCAGACAAAGCCGTGACCGAGCGTGTTGCCATAGACCGCCAGGATAAGAACAGTGATGAAGGCCAAGCGGTACATGTGAAATTTTTGCGACTCGGTCATGGGAATGTCCTGGTAATCCGTACTGGAAGGGTCGGCATGCATAACGTGTCTGTCCCGGACGTGAGAGAAGAGGTGCTACTTTCTGGGCTCATCATGCTCGTGCAGGCCCGCCAGCACCATTTTGCCGTCCGCTGACCGGACAAAGGTCAGATGCACATCGGCAACGACATGTTCATTCTCCATTCGATAGGTTATCACGTACATATTGTCGGGCCGGGGTTCGAAGCTGGTTTCTTTCGGATTTTTGAGCTCCCCCGTCTTTTTGCGCACTTGCTGGAACTGCGCTACAAAATCGGCCTCGCTGCCGGCCTCCTTGAATCCGGGTGCGGACTCCTTGTAAATCTGCGAGAATTCCCCCGCCGCGAATTGCGAGAGAACATGCTGTGCGGCAGCGCTGGTGTCGGTCTTATTTGCGCCCGACTGCTTGTCCTGATTGGCCCGGCAGCCGATGAACGCTACTGACAGAAGGAAAAGGAAAAATACCGCTCTGAGTCGTACGTAGTTCATTGTCATCTCCTTGAAAAAAATATCATTGGCTGTGCAGCATTATCGTATCATTTGTCTTCTTCTTTCGTCGGAGCCTCATACGGTTTATTGGACTCCTCGCAACTGTGCTGGCAATCGCCATGTGTCTGCTGACACGTATCAAGCGTCTGCTGTTCTTCCGCGGTCCTCGGCTCGGGCAGATTGATGACATCGGCAATGCATTTGTTATAGTTGTCTTCACATTTCGCAAAGCATTGCGGATCATCATACTGTTCCGCACAGGAAAACTGACTGTGCAGCAAAAGCGTCGCCGCCATCAAGACACCGGCGAGAAATGATTGCCTCATTTCTATCCTCATCTCAACATCCTCCTTGGCTTGTTTTCACGTGACAGGCCGTGCCGCCTCCAGGGTGTCCAACGCCTCATGGAACACTCCTTCATGGCTCATGCTCTTCCCCTCCGCCCGGGACCAGGCACGGATACCTTCCGATTCAAGCCGGAACATCATCTCCCGACGGGGAGCAAACACCCTCACCGGCAGCCAGATACCTCCGGCAACAAGAAACAGTAACGCCGAAGACCATATCAGCAATACGCCGGGGTCCTGAATGAAATCGGTTATGACCAGGCGTCTGGAATCCGGAAACGAGAGACGATACCCCCCCTTGCTGAACTCTCCTCCGCTTGGCGCGCTCCCTGTCAGGACGACCTCCTTCCCCTTCAGCAGCTTGAACTGGAAAACCATCCGTCCCGTCATGAAGGGATCGCTGCCGTCGTCCGGTTCCGCCATGGTGAGCATGATCCGGTAGGGAGAGCCGGTGATTTCCTCACCGGCCTCCTTCCCCGGCGGATAGATACTGAGAATGGAATGTGTCTCGTAACCTGCCGGGAGATCGGGAGCGTAGAACCTGATGACAAGAGCGACACCGAGGTAACGGGGGTAGACGAAAGCGCCCTCGTAGCGGGATGGGGGATAGATCCCGAATTTTCCCCCGGCCTTGCCGTCGCCCGTCGAAGCGACTTCCATGGTGAGGCTCTTGGACAGAAAGAGCCCGGAGGACCTGCCGAGAACTATCCGCTCAACGATGCCGCCGTTTCCGGTGGGAGCCGGGAACGGCTCCCCTTCTATGACGGTTCCCCGATATGAAGTCCGGATGCTGAGACTAATGAAAATCCCGGCAAATAGACACATTGTCCCCGTCAGGAAGAGCCCCCGGGCGGGGAAACTGTCGACCCCTCGCCAGGCTGTGAGCATGCTTGCCGAACCGCTTGTTTTGTACCCCACGGCGTTCAGCCGTCCCTGAAGCCCGGCAAATGAGGAGCTTGCTGGCAGCCTGACGTTTTCATCGAACAGCTCCGTCGGGACCTCAACCACTTTCCCCGATAAGATCCGACGTCTTGTGAGATACGTCCCCGTCTCCGCCGCAATTCGCCCCACGCTGCTCAGCGGAAGCAGAGCGAGCATGAGGGTCAGAAACATATTCGTGCGGGTCAGTTCCATCAATTCCGTCAGGGTGTCGTTGGTGACGAAGGCTATCCCGATATAAAGGAGCAAAAAGAACCCAATAACAAGAGGAAACAGCGCCCGGGAGAAGCAGATGTCCCGGACCGCAGATAGCAGCCGTTTCACTTTCCCTCCCCCTTTATCCGTGATGTCGCCTGGACAGTGCTTCCCCAGTCGTTGATGAGCTTCAGGCCGTCAATGTGTACGCCATCCGCCTTTTCAGTGAATGAAATGGGGACGGGGTTGCATCCTCCCGGCTTGCCGACGGTTTCCAGGGGGATGAGCGTCCTGCAATAGTAACAGATCACCGTCCCTTCAGCCTGGCCGTAGCCGTCGGGCTTGCAGATGGCACAGGCGTCCAGTACCGCCGTCAGCTTTCCTCCAGGGGTCATGAGGACAAAGAATCTCGCTTCTTTCCCCCCCTGTTTGAAAAGGTATTTGTGTAGCTTGCCGTCCTCCAGATCGATCTCTCCCTTTCTCGGGATGAAAATTTCGCCGGACGGGTCTGCCGAAACCGGGACCGGTTTCGGGTCCCAATATTCCACGCTGGGGAAGCAGCTTCGGTACGCCGCGGCAGCGAGAATCACCGCGGCGACGCAGGGGATGACGAGCCTGATGCGGCGCGCCCTGATGGCGGCAGCCAGTATCTTGCGCCGTTCTGCCCCCTGCCGGATATGGGCCACCGCCGGCAACCGCTCCAGGCCGATAGCAATGGCAACGAGGATCACCGGAGTGAACCAGATGAACACCCCTCCCCAGAAACCGACCTCCTTGCCGAACAGAAATCCGATATACCCCCAGAGGTAGTCGCGAATGAACAGGTGGTCCGGTATGAGCATCGACTCGAAGAACTGATGGACAAAGTCATGCGCGAACTTCATCACCTTCATGGTGAGAGGCGAGAACAGGTCGAGACGGATGAGGGAAGAGGCGCTGAAGATCAGGAGGCCAACAACTATTGCCATGAGCCCGGCATGGGACATCGTGAACGACTGCGGAAGAAATTTCTCGGCGGCCATGGCTGCGAAAACCACGGCGGTGGCAGCGAGGACGAGGAGGATCAGGGGCAGAGCGCTTCCGGCCATGTCAGAAAATCTACAGGTTGAAATAGCTCCCGCAAGAATTCCGGCGGCAAGAACCTCGATTATGGTACGAAACGGAGTATCAACGAGCCTTCCGCCCCACGAGAGCGGGAATTCCCTCACATTGCTCCGATAAACGGCTGTAACCGAGACGCCCCAGAGAAGGAGCAGGCTGCCACCCACGATGTCCCTGATTATCACGTAGGGGGTGTCTCCCTGAAAAAAGCGGAACAAAACACTGACACTCACCACGCCGGCCGTAAACCCGGCAATAGCGGCGGATGCCACAGTTGACCGTCGACCGGCAACCCCCCTTGCCAAGACAAAAACGATCCCGGCCCAGGAAAGAAGATGGGGTATGAGTTTCACGGCAACCATCAGGGCCTCGTCCGTTCTTCACGCACCAGTATCCCGTCGTCGAGATAGATGGTCCGGTCGCCCCAGGCGGCCACTTCGGGGTTGTGGGTCACCATGATAATGGTAAACCGCTCTTCCGCCCGCAGCTCCTTGAGGAGTTCCAGAACCATTACCGTACTCTTGTGGTCAAGGTTACCCGTCGGCTCGTCCCCCAGCAGGAGCTTCGGACTGTTGATGATTGCCCGGGCAATGCAGACCCTTTGCTGTTCACCCCCCGAAAGCTCACCCGGCCGGTTTTTCAGGCGGTGGCCAAGTCCGACCCGCTCCAGGGCCGATCTGGCTTCCGCCTCATCCGGAATGCTGTGAAAATACTGAGCCAGCATGGCATTTTCCAGGGCTGTCAGATAGGGGATGAGATGGTGCTGTTGAAAGATGATTCCCACGAACTCACGCCGGAAGCGGGCCAGCCCGTCCTCGGAAAGGGCCAGGAGGTCCTCGCCGCCGATCCTGAGTGAACCGGCGCTTGGACGGTCGAGACCTCCAACAAGGTTGAGGAGGGTGCTCTTGCCGGAGCCGGAATGCCCCATCACCGAGAGCCACTCCCCTTCCGGAACAAGCAGGTCGAGCGGCTTCAGGGCACAGATGTCGCCGTAGCTGCGGGTGAGCCCAGTGGTTTCTATGATTGCTGATGACATTGAATGGCAACCTTTCCACGGAGTGTTGAAAGTTGAGCGTTGAGTGGGGTTTTTCCTTTTCAACCTTCAACTCTCAACTTGTTTCATTCGCCCCTGAGGCTCCGGACCGGATCGAGCCTGAATACCGACACCAGCGGACCGATGCTCCCGAGCAGGGCAAGAAAGAGACTTACCCCCACGGAGACACAGGCGAACCAGGGGATGACGTCAGACGACGCGGCGAAAACCGTTTTTGTTATGAACTGGGCGATGCCGCTCCCCAGGAGATATCCCGCAATCCCCCCCAGCAGCCCCAGCATCCCCGCTTCCCCCGAAAATATCAGCAGCACTTCCCACCGGTTCCCCCCCATTGCCTTCATCAGCCCGATTTCCTTGCTCCTCTCAAGGACTGTCGTGCTCATCGTGCCGGCAACACTGCTGCCGGCTGAAACCAGGACAACCGCAGTCACCATCAGCATCAGGAGCTTGACCTTGGCCAGCAGTCCCTCGCTGGTCCGGGCGATCTGGCGCACTTCTGAAACTTTTGCGCCTGGAAGAAGCGACTGAAGAAGAGCCGCCTTCTCCTGGAGACCCCCCTCCCCAGCGGCAACCAGCAGACGTACCGTGCTGACTTTTCCCTCGAGACCAAGCACCTGCTGGAGTTCGGTAAGCGGAAGAAAGAGAAGTCCGTCCTCTTCACCGCCGGAGGAGACAATGCCTGCCAACCTGAGCCGAACCGGTCTCCCCCCGCCGGTAAATTCCATTGAATCACCGACCTTCGCTCCAAGACGCGCCGCGAGATCGCTGCCGATCACCGCCTCGCCGACACCGGGCCACCCCCCTCTCAACTGCCACCAGGAAAAAAGTTTCCTGACAGCGGCAAAATCGACTCCTTCCACCATGACGTCCGAATTTTTCCAGTGCAGGGCCCCCCGAAGATGGAACGAGCGTTCCACTTTCAGCCCGCTCCGCGCCAAGGCATCTGCCACCTGTTTCTCCGACAGATAGGCCGGTTCGCTGACTTCGCCGAAATTGAGCCCGCCGCTTCCGACAGTGAGCCTTGACGATTCGGGGATAACGACAAGATTTGCACCGTACTTCCGCACTTCCTCCGCTACCCGCTTTCCCATGGAAGCAGAGACAATGCCAAGCGCCGTGGCAAGACTGGAAGCCATGGCCAGAACCGCCAGGAGCATCACTGTCCTCCCCCGCCGGTAAGCAAGGGCACAGAGCACGAGGTGTAACAGCCAGCGACGACGGTTCATGTTACCCTTTCAACACCCTCACCGGCTCAATGCGGAGCGCCCGGCGCAGGGGGGCGATGCTTCCGGAAACGGCGACGATTAAAGCCGAGATGATTGCGGTCGGGAAGAGCCAGAGAGGGGACGCTATGGTAGAGTTGAATACCGTGCGGCTGATGATTCCGGCGAGCTGATTGCCCAGCAGGTAGCCGATTACTCCGCCGATTACGGAAATGATCAGGGTTTCACCGACAAAAATGGAGCTTATCTGAAGGCGGTCGGCGCCGACCGCCTTCATCAGGGCGATCTCCCGGCTCCGTTCAGCCATGGAGGCCATCAGGCTCGTGGAAACAGCGGTAGCCGAAGCCCCAAGGGCAAGGAGGGTCAAGAGCAGCATCACTCTGTTCAGCTTCTTCAAAAGCGCTCCCTCGGCGCTGGCGATCTGCCAGATCGGTTTTGCGCGACTGCCGGCCATCACCTCTTCCACGTTCTTGGCAACAGACGTAACATAGGCCGTGCAGTACCACTTCTCGTATTCGTCCTTGGTCATGGTGCCGGGGTCTTTTCTCCCGAAGTCGTCCATCGGCACGGTAAGGGCGCTCACCAGAACCCTGGAGACATTCCCCTGCTGCCGGAGAAATTCCTGGACCGTCACCAACGGGGCAAACAGCTGTTCCTCCTCGTATCCTCCGGTGGTTACGATGCCGGCCACCCTGAACTGCTGGACGTGTCCACGGGCGGTCGCTGTTACGGTGGAGCCCACGCCGACCCTCAGCCGTTTCGCCAGGGCCGCGCCGACTATCGCCTCATCTGCGGCGGCAGGCCAGCTACCCTGCACGTCCCACCACGGGGCGATCACCTTGATCCCCTGGATACTCTGGTCCTCATCCGGCACATCAAGCTGCTTGTTGAACCAGGTCCCGGTGATGACTCCCCGCTCCATCTTACCTCCCGAGGAGATTTCGGCAACGCCGAACAGGTAGGGTGCGAAACCGGTGATATTGTATTTCCAGAATACTGTCTTGATCTTCGGCAGGTCCTCCTCCCGCAGGAATCCGCCCCCCTCGAGCGCTGCTGGCTCCAGAAGAATATTGGCGCCATAGCTTCTGAGCTCCAACGCCATCTTGTGGGAAATTTCGCCGGCGATGCCGAGGAAGGCCGTAGCCACGGCAGCTCCCAGGGTTATGGAGAGAAATACCAGAAAAACTGCCTTGGGACGCTTGAGGAAGGAATTTTTAAGGACACGGAAGAGCATGTTTCAGACCCGTTGAGAGTTGAGAGAGGGGCGGCTCTCAACTCTCAATCGATTCTCTCATTTCCGCCGGCAGCGACTCTCGCAAGGCCGCCACCTTCCGCTTCAGTTTACGCCAGGCGTATACGCCCCAGATCACCAGCGCTGCCATCAGGATATGCTTCACCATCAAGGCCGGCACCTGGAGCCGGTCGGCAAAGTGGTTCCACTCAAAGCTCCGGAAGAAGATGGTCCGGGGAACCCCACCGATAACAATCCACCAGAGGGCAAAGTGGAAAAACCTTACCATGATGCGATAGGTTTTCAGAAAAAAAACAGTGGCGGTCGGCGTATTGATCGCGGCCTGCGCCCGATCGATGGCATAGAGGCAGAAGGCGCTGGCGGCCAGCATGGCCGTCGCCACATCGTGGAAATAGTTGTTCATCATGACGGCAACGCCGAGGCCGGCGGAATGCTGGAGGAGTTCCGTCAGGTATTGGTTGAATTCGTTCATGGAGCAACGTTCCTTTCTAATCAGCGAGGGGGTTTGGGAGAAGTCTCTCAGCCTGCGTTTCTCATCAAGCCTTTCTTCATTTCTTCGTGCTCGCGGGCGAACTGCTTGAAAGCCCGTCCCTGAGGGAACTGTATCATCCAGGATGTTATGTGGGACATGGGAAAGCCTTTCCAGGAGACCTGCGGAATGCGGGAAAGGATGCGGCGGAGGGTAAACAGTTCCGCCCTCAGTTGAATGATGGATTCCTCCCGGAATTCCCTGCTCATCCCCGGGACATCGGACTCGAACACGGCGTGATTGCCGTCGAACCAATCCCAGTTAAGCCCTGGCACAAGGTAAGGCTTGTAGATATCGTACAGCTCAGTGCCGGGGAATGGTGTTGTCATGACCGGATGCGCCGACACCTTCAGCTCGTCACAGAGCTTGAGGATCCCCTCGTAATCTTCGGGCCGGTCCTGACGGCCGCCGATCATCATGAACAGCATGACCTCGATCCCGTGGTCGCGGATTTTCTTGATGGCATCACGACGCTGGCGCGCCTGTTTCGAGGTCGCCTTGTACTCCTCCAGGCTCCCTATGTTGTTCGATTCCCATCCAACCAGCACCGCGGTCAGCCCCGCTTTCCGCGCGTTGGTAAGAAGCTCCTCCGATCGTGGATGGTCCACCGAAACCAGGTCGCCGGAACCGAACCACGACTTCCCCCTGAGGGTCTTTCCCATCTCCCGGTAGAGCTCGATGGTATAATTCATATTGACGCCCCAGACGTTGTCGTCAATCCCCCAGAACAGCTTCCGTTTGCTGGCAGCGACCTCGGACACCACCTCGTCGATGGGACGCACCCGCACTTTACCTCCGAAGAACTGGTGTACCGAGCAGAAGGTACAGCGATGGGGGCAGCCGCGAGAGGTCTGGAAATACCCGTAGACGTAATTCGTCTTCCAGAGGTTGGTGACCGGCCGGGGGAGTCCTTTCAACTCGGGGAATCCCCCATGGTAGACCGGCTTGAGACGCCGCTGTCGGGCATCATCCAGCAGTTCACCCCACAACTCTTCCACTTCGCCGATAACGATGGCGTCGGCATGCTGCCGCGCCTCCTCGGGCAGCGCCGTCACGTGAATACCGCCGAGAAGGACCTGTTTGCCGGCGGCGCGGAGGCGATCCGCGGTCCGGTAGACCCAGGGGGCCTGGGGGGTCAGGACGGTGAAGCCGACCAGGTCAGCACTCACCGTGTCCGGATCGAAGTCTTCCTTGTTGGCGTCCACCAGCTCAACTTCAATGTCAGGACGCACCT
>Ga0335083_10003306_pt1 | contig 20952 bp, 11 predicted proteins | sample Lox_Sample_42_FD_206716 | JGI IMG/M metagenome (GOLD analysis project Ga0335083, IMG submission 206716) | Soil microbial communities from Loxahatchee National Wildlife Refuge, Florida, United States - Lox_Sample_4.2 | ecosystem: Environmental > Terrestrial > Soil > Wetlands | place: USA...
TCAAAGTGCCCGACTCTGAATTTGCCAAGATCCACCTCAAGCCCGCAAAGTTTCACGGTGAATGGAACTATTCCGTGCTGCCATTCCTCGGCTAACTGTTCATGTTATTTATGCGCAGCTCCTAAGTAGCAGTTTGATGATCCCGCCTGCCACAGACGACCCGACGAAGATCATGGCCAGGAAGAGCAACGCGCTGCCGAGGAATACCGTCGCAAAGAAGCGGTCCTCAAGCTCGCCCAACCGGTCGCGTAGCACCCCGACAAACCACAGAAAGGAGATGCCGGCGAACGGCATCAGGTCCAAAGCGAAAGAAACCCGGTGCCAATGTTTCATCACGTCCACCGGCGCCGCCAGCGGATTGGCGGGAATGGAAGTCCGGATCAGGAACATGCTGGCCATCAGCAAGAGAGAAAAAATGATGCCGGCGATGGCGGCAGCGCGCGGCGTGGTCAAGTCCTTACGGAGCGAATCGGCTTTTTGGTTATTCATTGCCTCTAGCAGGCCCGAAGGGTCGACCCAACGCAGCCCCGGGCAACGGCCAGGCTGATCGAGTGCCCCTTGAAGCACAAGCCCAGAAGGGGCGATCTACCTGTAGACCGGCAGCTATTTGGCGATATGTCAGTCAGGCGACCCTGTTACACTCTACCGACTACTTTGGGCAAATGCGCCTGCTTTGCCGGCATCCAGAAACTGCTGCGCCTCGACTCGACCGAAGATCTCGATCAGTTTTGCGACCACGCCAGTCCAGCCGGTCTGATGGCTCGCCCCGAGGCCCGCGCCGTTGTCGCCGTGAAAGTACTCGTAGAACAGGATGTAATCCTTCCATTGGGGATCGGTCTGGAATTTCTCCGTACCTCCGTAAACCGGCCGCCGGCCGGATTGATCCCGCAGGAAGATCCTTTCCAGTCGATTCGCTATTTCACGGGCGACCTCGAACAGGTTCATCAACTTACCCGAGCCAGTCGGACACTCGACCTTGAAGTTGTCGCCGTAGTACAGGTAGAACGACAGCAGGGCGCGGATCAGCAGCCCGTTTACCGGCATCCAAATGGGCCCGCGCCAGTTGGAGTTCCCGCCGAACATACCCGTGTCTGATTCCGCTGGAAGATAATTCACGCGGTATTCCTGTCCTTCCACATGGACGATATACGGATGCTCGGCATGGTAACGGGAGAGTGCTCGTATCCCGTAAGGACTCAGGAATTCGTTCTCGTCCAGCATGCGCGCGAGAATCCGGCGCAACCTGTCCGGGTTTACCAGCGCAGCGATGCCGCGTTCCGCGTACCCCATGTGGCCCGGCCCGGTTGGATGAATGCTGTCGCGCAGCTCGGGCATGCGTTGCAAGCGTTCAACCAGGATCTTCGCCGCTAGCGGCACGCGTTCGCGCTGCCACGGCTCGATCACAGTGGTAGCACACAAGGGCAGCAGTCCCACCATGGAGCGAACCTTGAGCCGCCTGGCGCTACCGTCGGGGAGGCGCAGGACGTCGTAGTAGAACCCGTCCTCCTCGTCCCACATACCCTCAGGCCCCGTCTGATTCATGGCGTGGGCAATCCACAGGAAGTGATCGGCAAATTTCATGGCCATGTCTTGGTAGAAAGGATCGTGAGCCGCCAACTCGACGGCGATCTCCAACATGTTCTGGCAGAACATGGAGACCCATGCCGTGCCATCCGCCTGCTCAAGGCTTCCACCGGTGGGCAGCGCGGCGCTGCGGTCGAAGACGCCGATATTGTCCAGCCCCAGGAAGCCGCCTTCGAACAGATTCTTGCCAAACCGGTCTTTGCGGTTCACCCACCAACTGAAGTTCAACATCAGCTTCGCAAACGAGCGCTTGAGGAACTCGAGGTCGCCTTGCCCTTTAAAGGCCTGCTCCGTGCGGTACAGGAAAATTGTGGCCCAGGCGTGTACCGGCGGATTCACATCGCTGAAGTTCCACTCGTAGGCCGGGATCTGACCGGTGGGATGGATGAAAAACTCCTGCAGCATCAGGTCAAGCTGTTCTTTGGCGAAATCGGGATCGACCGTGGAAAGCGCGATGGTGTGGAACGCCAGGTCCCAGGCGGCGTACCAGGGATACTCCCACTTGTCGGGCATGGAGATAATGTGCTGGTTCACCATGTGGAACCATTGGCTGTTCCGCATGAAGTGTCCGCCGGGCTTCATCGGATCGACGCCGTGTTCTGTCAGCCATAGGTCCACGTCGAAAAAGAAAAACTGCTTGGACCAGAGCATCCCGGCCAGCGCCTGCCGCATGACGCGTGCCTCGTCTTCGCTGACACGTCCCGGAGTTATGGATTTGTAAAACTCATCCGCCTCGCGCTGGCGGGTCTGCATAATCTCAGCAAAGCTCTGGAAGGGATCGCCCATGGCCGCAGGCGCCAGATCGCTTAGCCGCAGACGCACGGTGGCCGTCTGCCCAGCGTCCACATTCAACTGATAATGTGCCGCAGACTTGGTTCCCGTTTTCTCGGGATTGACCGTGGCGTGATCTCCTTGAACCACGTAGTTGTTGATCCCATCTTTTACATATCGAGTGGCATTGGCCCCGTTGAAGAGCCGTTGGTTGTTGGTCTCGTTTTCCGTGAAGAGCAGCGGAACATCTCCTTCGCAGTACAGATAGCGCTGCCCCAAATCGGCGTGCGAGGCCTCGACTGCCTGAGCGCCCTGCTGGCCAGAAACCTGCTTCAACGACGGCTTGGCTGTACCGGGCCACCAGGTCCAGATGTTGCGAAACCATAGGGTGGGCAGGACGTCTATTCTCGCGGCGTCGGGCCCGCGGTTAACCACGCTGAGTTGGATGAGCAGGTCTTCCGGCGACTGCTTGGCAAGCTCGACAAAAACATCGAAGTAGCGATCCCCGTTGAACACACCCGTATCCAGCAGCTCATACTCCATGTCGCCACGATTGCGCCCCCTGTTGGTCTCAATCAGGTTGCCGTAAGGGAAGGCGGCTTGCGGATACTTGTACAGGTACTTCATGTATGAGTGCGTCGGCGTGCTGTCGAGGTAGAAATAGTATTCTTTGACGTCTTCGCCGTGGTTGGCCTCACTGTTCGTCAGGCCGAATAAGCGCTCTTTGAGGATGGGGTCTTTGCCGTTCCACAGGGCCACGCTGAAGCACAGGAACTGCTTATCATCGCTGATGCCGGCAAGGCCATCCTCGCCCCAGTGGTAGGCGCGCGACCGGGCCTGGTCATGACTGAAGTAGTCCCAGGCATTGCCGTCCTGGCTGTAGTCCTCGCGAACCGTCCCCCACTGCCGCTCGCTAAGGTAGGGTCCCCATTTCCTCCATGCGACGTTTTCCTTACGGGCACTCTCAAGTCGCCTTCCCTCCGCGTTCTCGGTCATGGTCGTTATTCTCCCTTTCTTGTCTCAACTTGGTTGATCCAAATCGGCTGGGCAGCAACCGATGTCCTCTGGCCTGATCGTGCCTCTGGTCTCCGCCATCTGATCGCCAGCGATTTAGCTGCAGATCGCCTGCGAATTAACTGGCTCGATCAGAGCTTATGAAAATGCGGTTTCGGGCGTCTATTCAATTTCGGCAAAATTGCGAGCGATTCGTCCGTGCCTCCGAGCTGCCGCGCCAGACCTGCTCCTCGCCTGTCATTCTGAGCGATAGCGAAGAATCTGCTTTTGTCACTTTCGAGGACTCCGGAGATTTTTCGTCGTCGGTGGCTCCTCAGAATGACAGGCCGAGGGAGTTTTTCAGCGAACCTCTCTAATGCAGATGGCGCAGAGTCTCGGAGGGGAGTTCACCGAAGAGCAAGCGGTAATCCCGGGCCATGCGGCCGAACTGCCAAGCGCCGAAATGAGTGGCAATCTCGGTGACGGTCGCCACAGAAGGATCAGCAGCTTTGAGCTCTCTCCGGATCTGGTGGAGTGTTCTCAGGTTCAGATATCGCACCGGACCTACACCGAAGTACTGCTGAAACGCATCACGAAGCGTCCGCTCAGAAACACCAGCCACCGTGGCGAGTTGTTCCACGGAAAGGTACTCGGCGTCATGCTGATCGACAAAGTCCATCGACTGGCGAATGATCTGTCTCCGCGGAACCGTATGCCGGCCAAGCGGGTGTCCGACTTCGGGCGGCGCGGCGAGCACGTTGCGGATCTCCCGGACCAGCTTCTGCTCGGCCGCTTTCTGCGCCGCTGCTGATTCGAAGGCGGCAGGCGCCCGCTGGACAGCTCCGTCGAGATCCTCAGTGACCGATCGGAATCTCTCCATGCGCTGGGGCGGCAATTCAAAAACACCACGCATGGAACCGGCTCCAGTCGTCCCGTCTCCGTTTGCGCCGGCAAGCTTCTCATTCGGAATGTAGAGAGAACACCAACGCCTCAGGGGGTCGTCGGCAGCCAGGCAGAACTCCTCCCCCGGCCCGGCGATCATCAGAGAAAGTTCGTCAAATTGGCGCCCATTGCCCGAAAACGCGGATGTCCTCTGGGTCTGAAAAAAAATCGTAGGCCCGCCCAGCCTCGAAGCACCCTCTACAACCGCCTTACCGCTTGCCTCGCCCCATTGCACGCTCAAATGGCCAACCATCAGGTGAGTGAGTGTCCATTTTTTGCGGTCGAATCCGAGGACCATAGGACGCAACCGGGCGTGCCGGTTCGCTTCGAAAAAAGCCTCGAACGAGGAAAAACTTTGTATGGGCATCGCGCTTCTTCTGCTGATCGAATCGGCGCGCAGGTCGCCAGGCCGCGCTGGTGTCTCTTGGCCCAGGGGCCCACGCCCACGATAGTGCGGGCAGTGCTGACTGGAGGCAACTGTTAGAATTACCAGCGGCCTTTCCCCGGCAATCCCGAGCATACGGGGTGAGGCACGCGACAACTCCTGGATAGTCACTCGTACAAAGTTCGGGCGCCACGGCAGGTCGATTCTGCGGCGGGCTTGACGGTCATCTGCTGGTTTCCTGACCTAGTTGCCCTAACTCGTTTGCGTAGGTGGTCGCCAGCGCAACATTCCCTTCTTCACGCTCAAAGTTGATCAGGCCCATCAGGAGGTCGCGATCGGCAGGACGCCTCTGGTGAGCTTGCTGTAAGACCGCGATCGCTTGGTTAACCTGCCCGCTGGAGTGCAGTGCTACCGCGTAGACATAGCTATACCGGACATTGCTGGGTTGCAGCGTCGCTGCTTTGGCCAGCAGCCGAAGGGCCTCCTGATACTGTTTCTGTCTCACTTTGAGCAAGCCGAGTGCGTGAATGGGCTCCGCTGCATCCGGCGCGACCGCAATCGCCTTCTCTAATATCTGCTGCGCCTCGTTTTCGCGTTGCTGACTCCGGTACAGGTCGGCGAGGTTCACCATCGCGGGAACAAATTCGGGATCAAGGCGCAACGCGATCTTGAGCTCGTTCTCGGCATCGGTGGCGCGGCCCATCTGCGCATAAAGCAGCGACAGGTTCATATGATTTTCAGGGCGCTCGGCGGTCGCCATTTCAGAAGAGATCAGTTCCGAAACTGCGCTCTCCAGCGCAGCTTTCTGATCCGCTCTTAGGAGCTCGGGCGGCGTTCCCGCCAGGAGACGCGCTGCCTCGATGCGCACCGCCCGGATGGGATCCGTCAGCAGCGGTGCCACCAATTGAGTCCGGCCCTGCGGAGGAAGTAGCTCGACAGAGGCCACTGCCCCGCGGCGCACGAGGGCATCGCTGTCTACCAGTGCGGCCTGGACGGCGGGAATCGAAGCCGGGGTGAGGTATTGAGAGAGCAGGCTCAACGCGGTAGCCCGGGCAATCCCAGGCTGCGCCGGGTCCAGGATCAGCGTCGTCAGCAATTTCTCCGCGTCGAGTCTCCCGCGGCGGCCGGCGTCAATCGCTTGCACAAACTCCGGGCCCTTTCCGCGGTCGGGACCGTACCATCGGTTCACGGCTTCGACTGCCCACTTCGCGGACTTGTCTTTGTGGCACTGATTGCAGGCGTTCGGAGTTCCGTAGGCCACCGAATAATCGGGCCGCGGCACGCGGAAACTATGGTCGCGCCTCACATGCACCACCATATAGGTAGCGGTCGCCATGTGGCAGTCCACGCACCGAGGGCCGGCTGCGCCGCTTTTGTGATGATGGTGCTGCTCGCCATCAAACTTCGCAAGCGAATGGCACTTCCCGCAGACCACATTCAGGTTCGCCGAGGCGAGCTTCGCGCTGTGAGGGTTGTGGCAATCGGTGCAGATTACACCGCTGCGATACATTTTGCTCTGCAGGAACGAGCCGTACTCATAGTCCTCTTCCTGGATCTGCCCGTCCGCGTAGTAGACGCCTTCGTCCAGCAGAACGGGGATATACGCATCGAGAAAGCGGGACCCCGGCTCGGAGTTGGCAGTCAGTGGACGGCGGCGAGAGTGGCAGGGCGCGCAGGTTTCCACCACGTTTGGAGATCGCGCTTGACCCTGCCAATGCATGGTTTCCGTCCCTGGTTCCAACAGCCACGATCCACTGGCCGGTCTCAAGTCGACGACCAGGCCCTCCGCGCTCTCGCCGGGCTGGTAGGAACCTTGTTTGTGCTTCTGCGCCCAGGCGACGTGTTGGGAACCGGGCCCGTGGCAGGCTTCGCAGGCAACGTCGACTTCTGACCACGTGGTGGCGTAAGCATCTCTGGACAGATCGTAATTGGCCTGCAAGTTGGTGGAGTGGCAAGCTGCGCACATGTAATTCCATGTCTGGTTTCGCCCCGTCCAATGCAGGGGATCTGTGTGAGGCATCTTCTGGCCGGGATAGAGGTGAAACCAGCGCTGACCACCCTCATCCCGCGGTCGCGAATCCCAGGCGATACCGAGACATTGAAGCCGGCCGTTAGGAAATGGGACGAGGTACTGCTGCAGCGGGAAGACTCCAAATGTGTAAGGGATCGAGTAATCGTGGAGTTTGCCGTCGGGCCCGTCGGTGCGAACATAGAATTGATTGTCCCTTTTGTAGAAGCTCGATGTTACAGCGTCTTTGCGGAAACTCGCGTTTCTGAAATCACCCAGGACTGTGTCATCGTTCGCCGGTTGCATGGCGAGAGCGTGGTGGGAACGACTCCACGCCTCAGCTTCCCCGGCATGGCACGAGGCGCAACGCTGCTCGCCGACGTAGTCCGCACGGGCTGCGGAAGGGACTTGCAGTTCCGGGTGTCGGGCGCCACGTGAGGAGCGCCGGAGGAAGAACGCCAGAGCTAGTAGCGCAAGCACGCCAACGGGGACGGCCCACCGAGGGTTGAGCCAACGGGTTGAGTGTTGGCGCCCATCGCCCTTTACAGTCTTTTTCCCGAGCATGATTCCTCGGTTTCGTGACAACTTTTGTTTTACCAACTAGCTGACGGGATATTTGAGGTAAGTCATGCGTTTTCAGATTGTTGACGGGCTCTCAAAATCCGGTTATTTGTTTTCAATAAGATGACGGGTTCTGTTCGTGACATTTTTCAATTTAGACTCGGCCGCAACCTGTAGCCACGGCGAGGCCCGGTCCGAGTCCCCGGCGAGCATTCGCCTATGCTCTCGGGGCCTTCTCCCACATAAACTCTTGCCCATCAACAACCTTCTTCCCGGGATGGGATTTAGCAGATGAATCTCGCATGCGGGGGCGGAAAAGCCGCGGAGGAACGCACAACACGCGTACCTCCGCGCTAGCCTGCTATCGCTCACAATGACATCGAAAGAGCAGGTCTGGCGTGGCAGCCTAAAGTGTGCCGATAGGCTGCCTCAATTTTGCCGAAATTGAATAGACGCACAAAACAGCATTTTCATACGCTCTAGCGAGCCAGCGAATTCGCAGGTGATCTGCAGCTAAATCGCTGGCGATCGGATCGACGGAACCACAGACATGATCAGGCCTGAAGACATCGGGTCGCTTACAGATTTCCACCGAAATGCAAAGGCCCACCTGAAAAGGCTCAGGCGAAGTGGTCGCCCCGAGTTGCTGACGGTCAATGGGAGGGCTGAGGTGGTTGTACAAGATGCTTCGGCTTACCAGCGATTGATCGAGACGCTTGAAAGGCTCAAACGCAAGTCGAGCCGGCGGCCACCACGAGAGGCATCGACAAGTTAAATCATTTGCGAAGAGGCAAGAGAGCTACGAGAACCACAACTCAACAGACAAAGGAGAAGCAATGGCAACTGACGACAACACGAAGATTCCACCCCAACACGATTTAAGCAGGCGCGCCATGCTGAAGCTCGCTGGTGCGGGTGCGGCGGCGGTTGGTCTTTCCGCCACTGACCCAACTCCGGCGCAGGCGCAGGCAGGCGCAGACCAGCCCGTGAATCCCTACGGCGGGGGGCCGAGCAAAGGCCTGCAATTCCCACCTTACTACCAGCCAACACCATCCGTCCGCAGCCGGATGAACTATTCCCCCGGCAGTGAGCCCCTCGGGCCGGATGAGATGCGCATCTCGTTCGTCGGCAGTTGCCCTTTCCCGCCCCGGCGCGACCAAGCCGGCACGTGCATGATGGTGGAATTGGGCAACGGCGACCGCTTTTTCTTCGACTTCGGCCCTGGATGCGTCAAAAACATCCTCGCCATGGGCGTGCCGGTCCCGATGATCAACGACATCTTCATCACTCACCTTCACGTGGACCACTACCACGACCTGTCCTATCTATTGCCATTTTCGGCGTGGTCAGGACGGTGGAGGATGCCGCTGCGGGTGACCGGGCCCTCCGGACGCACGCCGGACCTTGGCACCAAGGCCATGGTCGAAGGCATGAAGCAGATGCTGAAGTGGCACCTGGAAGCCTTCGACTCCTGTCCGATCGGGGACGGCTATGAGGTCGAAGTCAACGAGTTCGACTGGAAGGACGAGAACGGCATTTGTTACGACAAAAACGGCGTCACGGTCCGCCATTGGCGGCGCTCGCACACCAAGGACGGCGCCTCGGCCTACCGTCTGGACTGGAACGGTCTCTCGTTCGTGTGGACCGGCGACGGGCGTCCCGACGACCTGACGGCCAAGTACGCCAAGGGCGTCGATGTATTTGTGACCGAGTTGCAGCCTGACCTGTCGCGCCTCAACCAGCTCAAGTACGGTTTGCCCGAATTCCTCTACAACTACACTGTTGACATCCACCATACCGTGGCTTACGCCACGGGCTATCTCATCAACCAGGTTAACCCTCGCGTCGGTATGGCGACGCACCTGGCGTTTGACGATGACACGCTCAACGAGCAAAGCGCCGACATTCGCGCCCACTGGAAGGGGCTTTTCCTCTATGGCGCGCCGGATGTGGTAACCGTCAACGTGACCAAGGACGCAATCTGGCAACGGGACGCCGTGCTGCCATCATTCGCGGGCCAGCCCTTGCCGAATCCCACCCTCCTCTTCGGCGATCCGCTGCCACTCGCCACGGGCCAGGGCGTCGTCCCACAGCCCAGGCTGCCGCGCGAGCAACAGCAGGAGCAATTGACGCGCGACCTCGAGATCGATCCGCATAAGTACTATCCGCCCGACGTTTACCGCGAGCCGCTTACCAAGCTCCCGAACCCGCAATTAGTCGATCTCATGGAGATGGCGAAAGTGATGGGAATTGACATCAGCAAATTCAAGAAATAGCGGTGCCGTTGTCCTGCCGTGCTCGTCGCGGCGGGACACTCCCGGGCCGCGTCGCGGATAATCCCGGGTTTTCCGGGCGCACACCTTTTTTGAGAGGAACCTTAGACCATGGAAATCATAGAGGACGACGGCAAGACCGTTCCCATAACCATCCTGACCGGCTTTCTCGGCGCAGGCAAGACGACGCTGCTGAATCGCATCCTGACCGGAAATCACGGCCTGCGCGTGGGTGTGCTCGTCAACGACTTTGGCTCCATCAATATCGACGCCGAACTCGTCGTCGGGGTGGACAATAACATGATCAGCCTGGCCAACGGCTGTGTCTGCTGCCAGATTCGCGACGACCTCATCGAGTCGGTGGTCGCCCTGCTCGCGCGCCCGGAGACCGTCGAATACATCCTGCTTGAAGCCAGTGGCGTCGCCGATCCCGCCGGGATCTTCGTGACCTTCAACGATCCCAATCTGCGGGACCGGATCAGGCTGGACAGCGTCACCTGCGTGCTGGACGCGGACCAGGTCTTCGCGCACCCCGAGTATCCCCCCCTGATAGAGCTCAAACTCCGCCAGGTGGGGTTTGCGGACATGGTGATCCTGAACAAGGTGGGCCTGGCCGGTCCCGCGCAAGTCGAGAAGGTCAGGGCCTGGCTCGACGACCACTTCAACCGTCTTCGCATCGTCGAGACCAATTATTGTGAGGTGCCTTACGAGATCCTGCTGGGTGTCGGGCGTTTCGATCCTGCCCGCGCCGGCCTCAACCCGCACCCAGTTGAGCACGGCTGCACCGGTGCGGCCTGTCAGGACGACGACCAAGGGCACGAACACCACGGGCAGGACCACTCGAAGGTGTTCAGCACCTGGAGCTACCAGACGGACCAGCCGCTGGCGCTGGAGGCGTTACGGGAAAAACTGCGCAAGTTGCCGGGATCGATTTACCGCGCCAAGGGCTTCATCTACACCACCGACGCGCCCCGGCGGCGGGCGGTGCTGCAGGTGGTCGGCAGGAGGGTGGATATCTCGTTACAAGACGAGTGGGGCCAGCGCGCGCCGCGCACGCAGATCGTGGCCATTGGTGCGGCCGGCCGCATCGACGCAAGTGTGCTGGAAAAGACCTTCACCTCCTGCATTTCGGCCGCAGCGCCGAACGCGTGATCACTGACTCAGAAAATCAAGCTGGTAGCCACGGTCAATCGTTTTGTCATTGACCGTGGGCCGTTTTCCTCGGACGATGACCCACGGTCAGGAAAGCACTGACCGTGATGTTATGAAACAGCGATGCCTCCTCGGGCCCGGCGGGTTAGGCTAGGCCTGTAGGAAGAAGTGAAATTCTTCGAGGAGGCAAAACGATGATAGCGATAGGATCGGATGTTCACAAGGGGCGCTGCTTGATGGCGATGTTGCCCGCGGAAGGAAAGTTGAAAGTGCTGGAGCCGATTGAATGTACGCGGGAGGCCTGGAGGAAGCGATTGGCGGAGCTGCCGCCGGGGAGCGAGATCGCGCTGGAGGTGTCCACCAGCGGTTATTTCGTGATGAGTGTGCTGGAAGAGGCGGGCTGGCGGCAGCGATCGCACTGGGTGCACACGGCCGGGATCGACAGTTTGCGCAAGCACAAGTCGGACCGGCTGGACACGCGCAGTCTGACCCAGAAGCTGGCGGTGGCGCACCTGGAGCCACTGCCCGAGGCCTGGTTTCCGCCGGCCGCGATTCGCGAGCTGCGGTTGCTGGCGCGCCAGCGTTGCTGGGTGGCGGTGCTGCGGGCGCAAGTGAAGAACCGGGTGAGGAGCCTGCTGGAGATGCATGGGTTGCGTGTGAAGCAGAGTCCGTTCAGCGGCGCCGGTCGGGCCTGGGTGGAGGCCCAAGAGTTGCCGGAGGCCGTGCACGAATGTTTACGGCAGATGATGCGGACCTACGACTTTCTCAAGGCGGAACGGGAGACCGCAGAGGCAAGTCTAATAGACTACGCCTCGCGCTTTCCGGAAGTGGCCCGGCTGGAGACGGTGCCCGGCATCGGGCATATCTTGGCGGCGGTGATCTGGAGCGAGATCGGGGATTTCAGCCGCTTCGCTTCCGCCGACGCGCTGGTGAATTACACCGGCTTGGTGCCGAGCTTGTATGAGAGTGGTGAAGTTTCGGTGTCGGGTCCGATCACGCGTCAAGGTCCGCGCTGGCTGCGTTGGGCCTTGATCACGGCAGCCAATGCGGTGACGGTTAGTAAGAGTCCCCTGGCCCGGCGTTACCATCGGCTGCGACGGCGCAAGCTGCCCAACGTGGCCAAGACGGCGCTGGCCACTTCGCTGGCGCGCTGCATTTATGGAGTTTTGAAACACGGGGAAGATTACCAGGAGGAACGCTGGGGCCGGAAGACCGGCGACGAGATGGAGTCGTAAGCCCGAGGTAGCCCTGGGGACACCAAGCCCGCACCGTGATAGGGAACGACTCCCGAAGAACAGCTTAAGGCCTTCGGAGGATCTCCGAAGCGAACCTGAAGAGATGACTGGAACCGGCCCGAGCAGGGCCGGAAACTCGGCACCGAAAGAGCAGAACCCGCGTCCTGGAACCCGTGGTTCAAGGGGGTCGGGGATTAACCCGGCCCCCACTTAGCCGTCGCGGCAGGAAGACCGCACAGCAGGCGGCGGCTGGAGCCGCCTGAGAATGGGCGGGGTGAAGTGTGCACCCAGCCGACAGGTTAAGTGTCGCTCAAAAGTACTTGACACGGCATCGCTGTCTCAGAGATGGCTACCCGCTACCATGCTCTGATATCATGTCAAGCTTTTTGCCCAAACTCGAATTCTCATGCAACAGGAGAGGACGCCATGAACATTCTTGATTGGAAGCGGGCCTGCCTGCGGGGCGCGCTGGCCATCACCCTGCTGGCCGGATACGCCCAGGCCCAGAACAACCGGCCCAATGTCGTCTTCATTCTCGCCGACAACGTCGGCTACGGCGATCTGGGCCCATACGGCGGCGGCGAACTGCGCGGCTACCCGACCCCGCGCATCGACGAGCTGGCCCGCCAGGGTCTGCGCCTCACGCAGTTTCTCGTCGAGCCCTCATGTACCCCGTCGCGCTCCGCGCTGATGACGGGGCAATACTCCATCCGCAATGGGCTATCGCTTGCCACGCTGCCGGGCACGCCTAATACGCTCTCGGCTAAGGCCTACACCATGGGGCAGTTGTTCAAGGACGCGGGCTACGCAACGGCCATCTTCGGCAAGTGGCACCTTGGCATCGAGGCCCAGAGCCTGCCGGGTGCGCACGGCTTCGATGAGTTCTATGGCATTCCGCCGGACACCTCATGGGACGACGCGGTGACCGTCCCGCTGATCCTGATGACGCACTCCGTCGAGGCTCCCGAGAGCGTCCTCGAAGAAAAGGGGCCGTGGATCATGCAGCAGAAGGCGGGGGGACCGCTGGAGCGCGTGAAGCCCTTCACGCCCGAGGTGCGCGCCGAGATCGACAACGACCTGACGGACAGGTCTATCGCGTTCATCAGGGAGCAGAAGGCGGCGGGCAAACCATTCTTTCTGTACCTGCCCTTCTCGATGGGGCACGCGCCGAACTACCCCTCGAAGCAATTCGCCGGCAAATCGCGCATCGGAAATTACGGCGACAAGATGATGGAAGGCGACTATCACGTGGGGCAGGTGATGGACGCACTGAAGGAGCTGAAGATCGAAGACAACACCATCCTGGTCTTCGCTTCCGACAACGGGCCGACGGGCTTTCCCTTGAAGGATTTTGGCAACCTGGGATCGCCCGATATGGGTAGCCCCGGCCCCTTCCGCGGCGCCCTGGGCGAAGCCACCGAGGGCTCCATCCGGACCTTTTGTTTCATCCGCTGGCCCGGGCAGATCAAGCCGGACACCACCTCCTACGCGATGTTCTCGATTATGGACTTCCTGCCGACCTTCGCGGCCATCCTCGGAGCCAAGCTGCCGGCGGATCGTCCCATCGACGGCGTGGACCAGACGGCGGTGCTCTTGGGCAAGAGCGCCATGGGGGCGCGCGACTCGTTGCTCAGTTTCCTCGGTCCCGATCTGGTGGCTGTGCGCTGGAAGCAATGGCGCCTCTACTTCAAGGACATGCGCCTGACCGGCACGGGCCAGCAAATGCTCGGCGGGTTATACGAGAACAACGCGGGGCTTTACTACCCGAAGGTCTACAACATCGAGATGGATCCGCACGAGGATTTGAACGTGGGCGGCATCAACCTGTGGCCCGCGTTGTTTGCATCCAAGGCGGTCAAGGAGTATTTGGAGTCGCTCAAGAAGTATCCGAATCCGCCTGCGGTCAACATGACGAATTTCTGAGGACGCTGGAGCCCTAGATTTTGGGTGAGCGGGGTAGTCAGGTAGCGCAGACCGTGTCTTTCGGTCTGCGGCCTTTCCCAACATGAACACTCAAAAGCCGCGGACCCGAAAGCCGGGTTCGCGCTACCTTGCTCGGGATAGGACATTGGGAGATGAACTTTTGCACGCGGGGCGGGAAATGCCGCGCAGGAACGCACAAGACGCGTAACTCCGCCCTACCCTGCCTGCCGTTCCAGTTGGACGGGAAAGGATCAAAATGAGAAGGTCCAAACTTGCCTTTTGTGCGATCTGCGTTCTTGGCGCTTCGGCATTGCCGCTCAAAGCGCAGTATCAAGGTCTTCAGCTCCCCGGCTTCACCGGACTGCAAGCCGGTACCCAGGCGCCGCAGGGATATTACCTCACCATGCCACTTTTCTTGGACTATCACGACATATCGATTTACGGCCCCCAGGGAAACGACGTATTGCACAACGCGACCGTTGGTATCAACGTGATTGTGCTGCCCTCGTTTCAAGTGGTAACGCCCTTCAAGATCCTGGGAGCCAACTACGGGGCTTCCTTTACGGAGTACATCGCCAATGGGAGGGTGGATGTGGCCGCTGCCAATTTCAAAAGATCCACTTCGTACAGTTATGGTGACATTTACGTGCAACCGGCGGTGCTGGGCTGGCACCTCAAACGCGCCGACATCACAACGGGGTATGCCTTTTTCGCCCCCACCAACACCAGCTCGAGTTTGCACATGTGGGTCAACGAAATCGACTTCGGAACCACCCTGTATGCGGATGCCGCCAAGAAATGGAACGTCTCAACGATGATGTACTACGACTTTAACAACACGAAGAATAACGCGGATATTAAAGTCGGACAGATCCTCACGCTCTCGGGGGGAGCCGCAAGGTCGTTTCTGCAGGGCGCGGCGAACGCGGGCGTGGCTTACAGCGCCCAATGGAAGATGACTCATGACAGTGGTTCCGGCATTCCAGCGGTGGTGCCGATCGCCAATGGCCGGGTCTTCGGCGTGGGACCTGAGGTCGACATGCCGGTTTTCGCGAAAGGCAAGAACCTGGGCCTCGTTCAAGTTCGTTACCTGTGGCCGTCCGGCCCCAAGGAAGCTCTGGGCGGCCAGGTTTTTGCGATTTCGTTCACCCTAGCGCACTTCCCGAAACCAATAAAGTAAAGCATGAAAACTCAACATCTCGGGGTGGCGGGGAGGCTGCGCTCAGTCCGCAGGACCAGCAGGAGCTTGACAGAAAAGACGGCGAAGACGAGCTGATCGATTGACTCTGCCGGCTGCGACTCTCGACCTAGAGACCTGGGCCCGAGCAATTGGAACTGCGAGTGCGACTTTTCTTCAAGCTCGTCTCATCGTTAGCAGTGGCGCTGTGTTCGCTACCAGTACTCCGTGCCCAGGATCTCTCCCCCCGGGCCTATATCATCACCCCGGTGCGTTCGAACGCGCTGACATTCACGTACGGTTTCTACGACGGCAGCTTACTGTTAAACGGCGCCCTTCCCATTTCGAATGCGACCGGCAAATACAGCGTTCCCGTCTCGAGCTACTACCACTCCTTCAAGATGTTCGGACATTCTGCCAACTTCGTGGCCACGCTCCCATATGCGGTAGGACACTTCGAGGCGAATGTCGCAGGAGAACCGACCAGGATTTATCGTTCGGGGCTTGTCGACTCCACCTTCCGCCTGGCCGTGAACCTCAAGGGCGGCCCCCCCATGGAAGCTCCCGAGTTCCGCAAATGGAAACAAAAAACGCTTATCGGGGTGAGTCTGAAAGTGCTGGCGCCGACCGGGCAGTACGATCCTCACAAGCTGGTCAACTGGAGTGCGAACCGCTGGGCCTTCAAGCCCGAGCTGGGGTATTCGGAGCGTTGGGGCAAGGTGGTGTTCGACGCTTACGGAGGAGTTTGGTTCTATACGACCAATCCCCAGTTCTACACGGGGCGCAATGAACAGTCACAGCAACCGATTGGGGCCATCGAGAGTCACTTCAGTTACGACTTTGGGGGGCGGACATGGGTGTCGCTGGACGGCAATTTCTGGTTCGGCGGGATCACCAGCCTGAACGGCATCGCCAATGCGCAGACGCGGCAGACCAGTTCCCGCATCGGGGCCACGGGGTCGGTCCGGCTGGACAAGCACCAGTCGCTGAAAATCAGTTACAGCGACGGGGCCTACGTGCGCTTTGGTGGAAATTACCAGAGCCTCTCGCTGGCCTGGCAGTACTCGTGGTTTGGACGTCCGAAATAGGTAGCCTTTCCCAGCGCTTACGCCCTTGAGCAAGCGCGGACCTGCTTCATAAGGTCCGCGGCTTTTCGCGGTGACAAACAAACGAAGAGGCGCGGACCTCAACGGCAGACGCGCTACACTTGCTTTTTCCAAACCCGGGATGGTCCACGGTCCCTGACATGAACTGTCCAAAGTGCGGCGCCAGCGTTCCGGATCGAGCCAGCCAGTGCCCCGCCTGCGACGCCCCAGTGCTGTGGCATGATCCAGAAGCTATCGTCGCAGGAACCGTGAAGCCTGGCGCTGCCCGAGCAAAGCCGGCGAGGACGGATGATCTCACTGCCGCGGGATTCACGTCGTCACCACTCCCTGACGTCGGAACCGGTGTTCTGACGCTCCCGCCCGCTTCGGGGTCACCACCACCTGGGACTCCAAACGATGCGCCCACCAGTGTCGATTTCGGTCCCCGATATCGCGTGGAACGCTTGCTCGGACAAGGCGGCATGGGCGCGGTTTACCTGGCGTACGACCAGGACCTGGGCCGCCAAGTGGCGCTGAAGTTGGTTCGACCGGAATTCATGATCCACCCCGATGCGATGGCTCGCTTCCGGCAGGAATTGCTGCTCGCCAGCAAGATCTCACACCGCAACATCCTACGAATCCACGATCTGGGCGATGCCGGCGGGGTGAAGTTCATCTCCATGGCGTACGTGGATGGCGAAGACCTCCACTGTCTGCTCGTCCGCGAGGGAAAACTGCCCCGCGAGAGAATGCTGAACATTGCGCGTCAGCTCTGCGCCGCCCTGGACGCCGCTCACTCTGAGGGCGTAGTCCACCGCGACCTGAAGCCCCAGAACATCATGCTCGACAAGGACGACCATGTGTTCGTCTCCGACTTCGGGATGGCGAAGTCGCTGGGCGCGGTCAGCGGAATGACGCAAACCGGCGAGGTGATCGGCACGCCGCTCTACATGGCGCCGGAACAGGTGGAGGCCAGGAGCGTGGACGCGCGCACGGATATCTACGCGCTGGGGCTGATCTTTTACGAGATGGTGACGGGCGAGGTGCCGTTCAAAGCCGAGACCACGCTGCACTTGATGTACAAGCGCGCGCACGAGATTCCGCCGGGTCCGAAAAGCGTTTCTGGTGACGTTCCCGATTGGCTGAACAACATCATCATGAAGTGCCTGGAGGGCGATCCGGCGAACCGCTACCAGAGCGCTGCTGAAATCCTCACCGACATCGACGCGCAGCGGGAATCCGTATCCGTGCCCCCTGCTGCATCCGAAGTTGCTGTTTTTTCCCTGCCGGCTGCCCAAGCCGTTGGACGGACGAAGGACCGCCGCTACGTTTGGATTGCCTCCGCTGCGGCTGTACCCGTGATCCTTGCCATTGGCGGGTTTTTGTCCGTGCGCCGCACGCACGCCCTGACGGTAAAGGACACCATCGTGCTCGGCGATTTCACGAACAGCACCGGCGATGCGGTCTTCGACGACACCTTGAAGCAGGCCCTAGCGGTGGACCTGGGGCAATCGCCTTTCCTGAACATCCTTTCGGATGGAAAAGTTCAGGCGACCCTACAGCGGATGACCCGCTCGCCCAGCGAGCACCTCACCAACCAGGTCGCGCGCGAAGTGTGCCAGCGGACAGGAAGCAAGGCGTTCATTAACGGGTCCATTGCCGCCCTGGGGAATCAATACGTCATCGGGTTGAACGCCATCAATTGCGCCACCGGCGACGCGCTGGCTCGGGAACAGATTCAAGCCGCGGGCAAAGAGAAAGTGCTCGACGCACTGGGCAGCTCCACTGCAAAGCTGCGCGGTGAGTTGGGCGAATCTCTGCCTTCGGTGCAAAAATTCGATGTGCCCCTCGAGCAGGCCACCACCCCTTCCCTCGAAGCCCTAAAGGCCTTCAGCTTGGGCAGAATAAAGGACAGCGCTGCGGCCATACCGTTTTACGAGCGCGCGATTGAGCTGGATCCGAATTTCGCCTTGGCCTACCTGCGCCTGGGAATTGCTTACCACAATCTCGGCCAGCCGGAACGGGCCGATGGGTGCGTTGCCAAGGCCTTCCAGCTTCGCGAGCGCACGAGCGAGCGCGAAAAGCTTTTTATCGCCTCCATGTACTATTATGTTGGCACCGGCGAGTTGGAGAAAGCCATTCAGACCTTCACCATCTGGACGCAATCCTATCCGCGGGATTACGTCCCCCGTGCCGACCTGGGGACGTCGTGGTCAAACCTCGGGCGCTACGAAAAAGCAGCCGAGACAACCCGCGACGCTATGCCGCTCGATGCGGATAATGTCGTCGGGTATGTGAATCTCGGAGAGTTCTACGTTAACCTGGACCGTTTTGCCGAGGCCCGCGACATCTCGATGCAGGCGCTGGCGCGCAAGCTGGATGAGGAGTTTCTCCACACCACCCTCTATAGGCTTGCCTTCCTGCAAGGCGATTCCGGCGGGATGGCTCAACAGGCGGCGTGGTTTGAGGGGAAAGCAGAGGTCGAGAACGCGATCCTCGGTCTGGAATCCGCCACCGAGGCCTATTACGGGCGGCTCGGCAAGGCGCGGGAGCTGACGGAGCAGGCAGTAGCCTCCGCCGAAAGGGCGCAAAACAAGGAATACGCGGCCTCGTGGGCCGCGGAGGCAGGTGTGCGGGAAGCTCTGCTGGGCAGTTACGGGGCGGCACGTCAGTGGGCGGGTGCCGCTTTGAGCCTCGCGCCGGAAAGCCGGGGAGCCGAACAGCAAGCCGCCCTGGCTCTGGCCCTCACTGGGGACGCCGCCCGCGCTCAGGCCCTTGCCGATGATTTGAACAAGCGCTTTCCCCTGAATACCCTGACGCAATCCATCTGGCTGCCCACCCTACGCGGTCAAATGGCAATCAGCCGCAAGAATCCTTCCTCGGCCGTCGAGCTTCTTCAGGCTGTAGCCCCCTATGAATTGGGGGGCGGAACCCTTGTCAATTATTGCTGCCTCTATCCCGTTTACATTCGCGCCGAAGCCTTCCTCGCTGGTGGCCAGGGCGCAGCCGCAGCCGCCGAGTTCCAGAAAATCTTGGACCACCGCGGCCTCGTGGGGAGCTGCATCACCAACCCGCTGGCCCGCCTCGGCCTCGCCCGCTCTTACGCCTTGCAACGCGACACCACCAAAGCCCGCGCCGCTTATCAGGATTTCCTCACGTTGTGGAAGGACGCCGACCCCGACATCCCCATCCTCAAGCAAGCCAAGGCCGAGTACGTTCGGCTGCAATAGGGTTGCGCCTCCTGGTTTCCACCGCCACCATGCGGTCGCTGGTTCAATCCAGCCCAAGCAACCAACCGTCGTTGAGACGCGAGTGCGCGGTGGATCGAGTGCAGGATCGGTACAACTTGAGCCTTCCGAACGTGCTTTTCAGTGACTTGCTGTTGCCAACCGTGCCGCAAAATCAGCGAGTTAGTTGCTTCGTAGGCTGGCGCTCCGGGAAGCCGAGCCTAGGGTCGGAACGGGTTACTCGGAGAGGTGCTCTGCGTACAAGGGCCGCACCCGGCAGCGATCTCAGCGGAAGAGGTGTATTGGAGAACGACTTCCGCGGCCAAACTCGGCCGTTCATCCTTTGAACCGGCCTCTTCAGCAGGGTTGTGAGTGTTCGACTTTGCGAATATGCTCGACCCAGGGGGTTTCGGAACAATTGTCACAGGCGCGAAGTGACCTGAGAACGCCAAGTCACTGAAAAACGCTCCGTATGGCCAGCACACGAGCTAAGACGCCTGTGACAATTGTTCCGAGAGCCCCTCGCCGCAGGCTGCGACCCCAGCTAGTCCTTCACCGTGTATCACCGCATCGAGCCGAGCCTTCGCGCGTCCTGCCGAGTTGCCAGGTGGGCAAAGGCCGGTCTATTCCCTTAGGGGCGCCGAACTGGCTTTCACTTTGGCGGACAGGAACTCGCCGGCGGCTCAGAGGGGACCGGAGCTTGCGCCTTTAGCGAGTCGAGCCTGAAGGGCAGCGAACAAACGCTCGGACCGTCGCCCGTTTCGACGCTGAAGTAGTAGGAAGTCGAGCCGCCTTCCCTGTCCGGGGGCATCCACAGCACGGTATAAGTGCGCGTCGCGTGCGAAGCGCCATCCACCACCGTTATGAAATCAGTTGATCTGCGATCCTCGTTTAGCAAGCTGTATGAAGCTTGATTTGCCGTTTTCGCGTACAGACTGACATGACGCCGGTCCGGGTGTTTATCGCCGGAAGAGTTTTCAGTCCACGTGAACCGGGGAATGCGCGACTCCAGGCGTTTCAACCTGAGCGGAACCACAGGTTGCAGGTCGTCATCCACCATATTTCGCGGAACGCGAAGGAGCGTGAGTTCCGGCCCGAACGAACGTGACATGCCCGGCATGAAACTCTGTTGGGGAACGGAATCTCCGGCCGTTTCGGCCTTCGCCGACTTCAGCAATGTCACTATACCCTCCGCCTCGCGGGGGCCGAGCTCAGTGGAGCCCGCTTCGTACTGCTGCAGATCGTATTCTTTGGCAGAGGCAGTGTAGCCGAAGTATTCGTTGCTCAAGCCTATGAGGATGGTACCCGGTCCCAAGGATTGACAGATCAGTCGGCCTACAGCGGTCGTCGCCTCCACAGGGATCGCTGCAAAGCTCGCCACCGGCGCCAGCGTGACACGAGCGACCGGGAACTCCATGGGAAAACTGTTTGCATTCGGCAGATTCCACACGCCAAGCAGTCCTAAGGCAGGCTTGGCGCCCCTCAACCCGAAAGCATCCAAGAGGGCTTTGAGCGGTACACCGAGTCCCGGTTCCTTTACGCCCTGTTCGGGCGTGGCTTGATCGGCGGATTTGCGTGCCTCGCCGCGAAACCCTAGGTTGTAAAACACGGTCCGGCCGTCCTCCGCTCCCCCTAC
>Ga0335083_10003307_pt1 | contig 20951 bp, 22 predicted proteins | sample Lox_Sample_42_FD_206716 | JGI IMG/M metagenome (GOLD analysis project Ga0335083, IMG submission 206716) | Soil microbial communities from Loxahatchee National Wildlife Refuge, Florida, United States - Lox_Sample_4.2 | ecosystem: Environmental > Terrestrial > Soil > Wetlands | place: USA...
ACGGCAAGACGATGATCGAAACCGCTACCTACTACACGCAGGACGGCCAGCCGCTGTTCCGCACCAACTATTTCACGCGCTCGAAGTGAGCGGCAGGCTCCGGCCGGGGCGTCGCGGCCGCGGGGCGTTGCACTGCGCCCGCAGCTGACGTACCGTCCAGCGTTCGCATGGAAGAGAACATCGCACCCCAGGACAAGCAGCCGCTGCGCGCCAGGCACGAGCGCGACGAAGCGGTGCGTGTCGCGCGATTGCTCGACGCACAGTCGAAAGCCGCGGAACTGTTCGTGGCGGTGGAGCAGGGGCGCATCCTGCGTCCGGGCGTCACCGACAGCGGCGCCAGCGATGCCGTGCGCGATCTCGCGGCCGAGCGCTTCGGCGTGCGTCGTCACTGGCACAAGCGCATCGTTCGTTCAGGCCCGAACACGCTGCGTCCTTACCAGGAGTCGCCGCCCGATCGCACCCTGCAGGACGATGACATCGTGTTTGCGGATTTCGGCCCGATCTTCGAAGGCTGGGAAGCCGATTTCGGCCGTACCTGGGTGCTGGGCACCGATCCCGTCAAGCAGCGCCTGCGCGATGATCTGCCGCGCATTTTTGACGCGGGCAAGCGCTTTTTCCGGGAGCACGCCGCGGTCACCGCGGCGCAGTTGTACGCGGAAATCGTGCGTCTCGCCGCCGAACGCGGCTGGCAGTTCGGTAACCACCATTGCGGCCACCTGGTCGGCGAATTCCCGCACGAGAACCTGGACGGCAGTCGCATCGATTCGTTGATCGCGGCCGACAACCACGTGCCCCTGCGGGGGAAGGATCCGTCGGGACGGGTGGCCCACTGGATCCTGGAAGTGCATCTGGTGGATCGCGAACGCCAGATCGGTGGCTTCCACGAAGAACTGCTGACAGTCTGAGCCATGACCGGGCACGACCGACAACCTCTCGCGGACCTGCATTGGCAGCTGGTTCGCGTGCAGTCCAGTGGGGAGCCGCTGGCATGAACGATCATCCGCTGCGGTGCCGGTGTGGCACCGTCAAAGGTTTCGTGACCCGGCCCGGTGCCGCGACGCGCGCGATCTGCTACTGCAAAGATTGCCAGGCGTTCGCGCGCTTCCTGGGGCGCACCGATGCGGTGCTGGATGTGAACGGCGGTACGCCGATCGTGGCGACGTTGCCAGGCGGCGTGCATTTCACGCAAGGCATCGAGTCCTTGCGTTGCATGTCACTCTCGCCGCGCGGTCTGCTGCGCTGGTACGCGGGCTGTTGCAACACCCCGATCGGCAACACGCCGCGCAACTACAGGATGCCGTACATCGGCCTCGTGGAAACCTGCCTGCACAGCGACTCGCCCACGCTGCAGCAATCGTTCGGGCCGGTGCGCATGGTGGTCAATACCGGGTCGAGCCGGGGACCGGTGCCAACGATGCCGCTTGGCACCCTGCTTTCGCTGGTGCGCGTCATGGGCGCCGTGATCGGCGCGCGACTGAGCGGCGCGTATCGGCGCACGCCTTTGTACGATCCGGCCACCGGAGTGCCGCGCGTCGCGCCCCGCGAGCTCACTTTGACCGAGCGCAGGGACCTGTACTGATGCAGATCGCGTACGAATGGCTGTTCCCGGTGCTATGGACGACCTGGTGCGCGTGCTGGCTGATCGCTTCGCGCCACGTCAAGGTGGCTGTCAAGAAGGAGACCGCAGCTTCGCGTTTGCTGCACATCATTCCTCTGGTGCTGGCGGTGGTGCTGCTGTGGGCGCCGATGCAAGGCGTACCCGTGCTCGGCCGGCACTTCATGCGGTCCACGGTGCAGGGCTTCTGGATCGGTGCGGCGCTGACGGTCGCCGGTCTGCTGTTCACCGCCTGGGCGCGCGTGGTGCTGGGCAGGAACTGGAGCGGCATCGTCACCGTCAAGGAGGGACACGAACTCATCACCAGTGGCCCGTATCGCCTGGTGCGACACCCGATCTACACCGGATTGCTGCTGGCCTTCACCGGCTCGGCGATCGCGCGGGCCGAGTGGTGTGGCGTGCTGGCCGTGGCGCTGGTGTTCGCGGCGCTGTGGCGCAAGCTGCGCAACGAAGAGCGCTGGATGCGGGAGCAGTTTGGCGCTGCCTATGATGCGTACAGCCAGCGCGTGTCGGCGCTCGTTCCCGGGCTGCTCTGACGCAATCGACCGGGCACAGCGAAATGTTCGCGTCTGTCGCCGATTACCAGGCGTTCATCGAGCAATTCGCAGCGGGGCAACTGCCGCGCGCGAAATGGACCCACGAGGCACACCTGGCCGTGGGCCTGTGGCATCTCGCCCAGCACGCACCCGACACAGCACTGGCGCTCGTGCGCGAGCGCATCAAGGCGCACAATGTGGCGGTGGGCACGCCCAATACCGACGCTTCCGGCTATCACGAGACGATCACCAGGTTCTATCTGCTGGCCATCGAAGCGCATCGGCAACGCCAGCCCGGGCGCGCACCCCTCGAAGCGCTGGAGGCCTTGCTGGCCTCGCCGCTCGCGGACAGCCGCTGGCCCCTGCAGCATTATTCCGGCGAGCGGCTGTTCTCGGTCGCGGCGCGACGCGGCTGGCTGGAACCGGACCTGAAGCCGCTGTGAACCCACCATGACCTCCGCGGAACTGCAGGACTACCTGCATGCGCACATCCCGCTGTCAAAGGCGATGGAGGTGTCGGTGTTGCAGAGCGGACACGACGCCGTGGTGCTGGGAGCGTCCCTGGCGCCGAACATCAACCATCGCGACACGGTGTTCGGCGGCAGTTCCGCGGCGCTCGCCATTCTCGCCGCCTGGGGACTGCTGCATGTGCGCATGAGCGAAGCGGGACTCGCCAGCCGCCTGGTGATCCAGGGCAGCACGATGTCGTACACGCGACCCATCGAGGGCGCGTTCACGGCCACCGCAACGATCCCGGAAGCGGAGCGGTGGTCGCAGTTCCTCAAGGTTTATGCGCGCAGGGGCCGGGCGCGGATCACGGTTGGCGCGACGTTGACGTTCCGGCAGCAGACTGCGGGAATCTTCTCGGGCGAATTCGTGGCGCTGCCGGGGCATGTACCTGGTCGCGGTGATGATGGCGTTCACGCTGCGGGTCTGGCTGGGTGAAGAGCCCTGGCTGGCGCAGCGCTACGGAGTCGAATGGCAGCAGTATGCCGGCCGCGTCCCGCGCTGGCTTTGGGAGCGAAGCGATGCCGTCCGTGTTCAGCAAGCTGAATCTGAAGGATCAACGCGAGATCGTGGTGATGGACCCGCCATCGTCATTCGAGCCGGAGCTGAAGTCGCTGGCTGGCGTCAAGGTGGTGCGCGATGCCGCCAGGGTGAAGGCGGTGTCGTTCGCACTGGTGTTTGCCACCACCCAGTGGCAGGTGGACGCCGCGATCAAAGTGCTGGCACCCAAGGCTGCGGGCGATGCATTGCTGTGGTTCGCCTATCCGAAGGGCACGTCGAAGCGCTACCAGTGCGATTTCAATCGCGACACCGGTTGGGCGGCGCTCGGCAAGGCCGGATTCGAGCCGGTGCGCATGGTCGCCATCGACGCCGACTGGTCGGCGCTGCGCTTCCGCCGCACCGAGTTCATCAAGACGCTCACGCGCGACGCGTCGCGCACTTTGTCAGCGGCAGGAAAGCGGCGCACCGGCCGCTCATGACGCGCTCAGCGCAGGCCGATGTGCTGGTGCTGGGACTGGGGGCGATGGGCGCGGCCATCGTGTACCAGCTCGCAAGGCGCGGCCTGAAAGTCATCGGCATCGACCAGTTTTCGCCGCCGCACACTCACGGCGCAACGCATGGCGAGACGCGCATCACGCGTGAAGCGATCGGCGAAGGATTGCAGTTCGTGCCATTGGTGCGACGCTCGCACCAGCTCTGGCGCGAGCTCGAGGCAGCCAGCGGCGAGCGGTTGCTGACCGCCTGCGGTGGACTGATCATGGCGCGGGCTGGCCAGCGCTCGCCGATGCACGGCCGGCCCGACTTCCTGGGGACGACGCTGCGGGCGGCGCAGGAGTTCAAGATCCCCCACCAGACGCTGGACGCCGCGGCCATCACCAGTCGCTTTCCGCAATTCCAGCTCCAGGGCGACGAGCGGGCGTACTACGAACCCGGTGCGGGCTTCCTGTTCGCTGAAGCGTGCGTGGCGGCGCAACTGCGCCTGGCGACGCAGCTCGGCGCACGGCTCATCACGAATCGTGCGGCGAGGCTGCGGACCGCGGGCACGCAGACGGTGGTGGAGTGCGATGGCGACGAGTATCGCGCCGGCACGACGGTGATCGCCGCCGGCCCGTGGTTGCCGCAACTCGTGCCCTCGCTGGCGTCGCGGTTCACTGTGCGTCGGCAGGTGATGTACTGGTTCGCGCTGGAAGCTGGGGTGTCCTATGAGCCGGGCGCGTTCCCGGTGTTCATCTGGAATTGGGGCAGCGGCGCGGACCAGGTGTTCTATGGGTTCCCTCAGGCCAGCGGGCGGCGTGAAATCAAGATCGCCACCGAACAGGATCTCGAGACCACGACGCCGCAGCAGGTGCGGCGGGAGGTGGCTGCGGCGGAGGTCGCGGCCATGGTGCGCCGGCACCTGCTCGACAGGCTGCGCGGCGTCAGCGGCGAATGCCGTCGCGCCGTGACCTGCCTCTACACCAGCACGCGCGACGCGAACTTCCTCATCGACTGGCTGCCGGACCAACCGGATACGCTGGCGGTGTCGGCCTGCTCGGGCCACGGCTTCAAGCACTCCGCGGCGATTGGCGAGGCGGTGGCGGACATGGTTGAATCAGGCCGAACCCCGCCCGTGCTCGAACCGTTCGCGATGCAGCCATGAATGAGGGCCCCCGGAAACTGGTCGCCGCCGACATTCCCGACACCGCGCGGCTGGCGATCCGCAGCGTGAGGGAAGCAGATCTGGCTGCGCTGCTGGACGTCAATGACAACGCCGAGGTCAACCACTTCCTGCCTTACGCCCGTTGGCAGGGCATGGCGGACGCGAACGCGTGGTTCCAGCGCATGCAGGCGCTGCAGGCCACGGGCACCGCGATCCAGTACGTGATCATCGGCCACGCGCAGGCCCGCGCCATCGGGTCGGTGCTGCTGTTCCATTTCGACGCCGGCAGCGCGCGCGCAGAGCTGGGCTACGTGTTGGGGCGGCAGTACTGGGGGCAGGGATTCATGCGCGAGGCGCTCACCGCCGTCATCGACAGCGCGTTCGGTCCGTTGCGGTTGCGACGGCTGGAAGCGGAAGTGAATCCCGACAATCAAGCGTCGGTGCGGTTGCTGCGCAGCGTCGGGTTTCGGTGCGAAGGGTTGCTGCGCGAGCGCTGGGTGACCAATGGCGTGGCGCACGACGTCGAGCTGCACGGCCTGCTGGGCCGCGACTGGCGTAACAGAGATTGAAGACACACGCGCGGTCGTGCACCATCCGATCGAGCCACTCATGGCAGGACGTTCCCGCGTCACCGACCAGACGGAAATCACGGGGCCCGCGGCGGCCGACTTCGAACCGCGGGTAACGACGATTTCCCCGAGGTGCCGGGCGCGCTCAAGGCACTGGCGGAGCAACAGACATGATCTTCGATCACCTCGGCATCAGCGTGCGCGACTACGCGGCGAGCAAGGCGTTCTTCAGCCAGGCGCTGGCACCGCTGGGCATCGGGCTCGTCATGGAGGTCGAAGGCTGGGCCGGCATGGGCCGTGGCGACAAGCCGGAACTGTGGTTCGGCGAGCACACGGAGCCGCAGCGCCCCATGCACATCGCGTTCACCGCGCAATCGCGTGAACAGGTGCGGACCTTTTACGCGGCCGCGCTGGCGGCCGGCGGCCGCGACAACGGGCCGCCCGGGATCCGCGAGCACTACCATCCCAACTACTATGCGGCGTTCGTGCTCACGCCGGACGGCCACAACATTGAAGCCGTGTGCCACACGCCCGAGCCCGCCCCGGTGGCGGGCACGAGTTCCGATATCTATCCGAGCCTGACCTACGAGGATGCCGCCGCCGCCATCGACTGGCTGTGCCGCGCGTTCGGCTTCACGCGCCGTTTCACCGTGCCGGGGGCCGATGGCCGCATCGAGCACTCCGAGCTGACGCTGGGCAATGGCGTGATCATGATCGGCTCGCCCAAGACGCAGGACAACCGGCGCAGTCCGAAATCGCTGGATGGCGTGGCGCAGGCGCTGAGCGTGTACGTGGCCGACCCGGATGCGCACTACAAAGTGGCCATGGCCGCCGGCGCGCGACTGGTGCGCGACCTTCGCACCGAGGAATACGGCGCGCGCGGTTACATGGTGCTCGATCCCGAAGGCCATCTCTGGTATTTCGGCAACTATCGTCCCGGCGGTTACTGGGAGCAGAGCGGATCGTGAAAACGCAGCGTCGACCCAACTGGACCGTATTCCTGCTGCTGTTGCTGGCCGCGGTGGTGTTCATCCACAAGACCGGCCAGCGCCTGCCGGAACTCATGGCAGCGCACTTCGACGCCTCGGGCGCGGCCAGCGGCTACATGATGCGCAGTTCGTACCTGACCTTCATGAGCGCGATCGCAGCAGGCGTGCCGCTGTTCATCGCGCTGCTGCAGTCGCTGGCGATCCGCCAGGCGACATCACTGCGGATTCCGAACCGCGACTACTGGCTGGCCGAGGAGCGCCGGGAAGACACGCAAGCCTACCTCAACCTCCAGGGCATGCGTTTCGGCCTGCTGCTGGCGGCCTTCCTGTGTTACGTGCACTGGCTGGTGGTGCAGGGCAATGCCGCGCAGCCGCCGCGTCTCTCGAACGCGATGTTCATCCCGGCGCTGGTGTTCTTCCTGCTGGTCACCGGTCTCTGGGCCGGCAGTTTCTATTTTCATTTCCGGCGTCCCTGAGCGCCGGCTCAGGGTTGCGTCACGGCTTCGATGCGCGTCAGTTCCGGTGCGGCGTTGCAGGCCTGCTGCGCGCCGGCGGCGGCGGCCGCAAGCACGCTGGCCTCGGAGGCTTTTTCCAGCGTGGCCAGCAGGTCGTTGCCCTGCGGGGAACGTTCCACGTTCAGGCCAGTCAGAACGCCATTGCTGAGCGTGACGCCGAGTTTGTCGGAGGAGAAGGGCGCCGGATGTTCGATGAGCACGCGCGGATGGGCATAGTCGGCCAGCGTGGTCAGCTCTTCCTTCTGCGCAATGGCCACGCAGGTGCCGTTGCCGGCGCGGCCCAGCACCTGGCCGCCGCGATCGACCAGCACGGTGAATTCATAGTGCAGTTTGTAGAGCCGGGGTTCGTAGTAGCGTATGCCTGCAATACCGCTGTCATCCGACTGTGGCAGATAGGGACGGGTTTCGAAACGGGTGACGCAACCTCCGCACAGCGAGAGCACGCCGATGAGCAACAAGGCCTTCATATCTCCCCCTGGAATTGTGTATAAACCGCCAATGACAGTCCGCAGCGCAACGATACTCCTGACCCTGCTCTGCATGGGAGGGGCCACGCCCTCCCTGGCCAGTGACAAGCCGAAGAACTGCCCGGAGGCGCCTGCGGCCAGCAAGGTGCAATACCTGCTCAGCTCGCAGGTGGACGTCACCTCCATGCTGCCGCCGCCGCCGCACGGGGCCGCCCAGCAGCAGCAGGACCTGGACGCCGTGCTGGCCGCGCAGCGCGCGGCCCACAAGGCCGGGACCCTCGAGCACGCCATCGCCGACGCCACCGAAGACTGCGTGCGGTTCAGCGACGCGCTTGGCTACGACCTGTCGGCCAAGGAGGCGGAAAAGGCGCTGGCGTTCGTCAACAAGGCCGCACACGAAGCGGGCAACACGGTGGGCGCAGCCAAGAATTACTGGAAGCGCCCGCGGCCTTACATGGCCAGCAGCCAGGTGGAGAAGTTGGCGGACATGACGCTGGCGTTCTACCAGCAGGACTATGCGAAACAGCAACAGCGGCGCAGGGAGGAGGAGGCGCAGCGCGATCCGGCCTGTCCGGCGCCCAAGGCCGAGCCGCCGGACGACCTGCAGAAGCTGCAAGCCGGCTGGGAAAAATATCTGCGCGAGGATGCCTATCACTCCTACCCGAGCGGCCACACGACGTTCGGCACTGCCTGCGCCATCGTGCTGTCGCAGCTCGTGCCCGAGCAGCGCGACGCGCTGTTCGCGCGCAGCCGCGACTACGGCAATTCACGCATGGTGGTGGGCGCGCACTACGCCAGCGACGTGGAGGCGGGCCGGCTGGCGGGCACGTCGGCCATGATGCTGATGAGCGAGAACGCCGGATACGAGCGCGACCTTGCGACGGCCCGTACGCAGCTGCGCGCGCTCATGAAATTGCCGGCCGAAGTTCCCGACCTCGAACCGCCGAAGGTCTCCGACAAGACCGCTTCGCCCTAGGCTTTGCGCATGCGCTGGTAGGCGGCCAGCGCCGCTTCCCGCGTCTCCTTGAGATCGACGATGGGCGCGGATGGCGCGGACACGTCTGCGAGCCAGCGCTGCCGGTAGTGCTGCTCCGGATCGAACTTCTCCGCCTGGCTGAGCGGATTGAAGATGCGGAACCACGGCGACGCATCCGCGCCGCAGCCCGCGGTCCACTGCCAGCCCAGCGTGTTGTTGGCGAGATCCGCGTCCACCAGTGTGTCCCAGAACCAGCGTGACCCGCTCTGCCACGGCAGCCGCAGGTGCTTCACCAGCAACGATGCCACCACCATGCGCACGCGGTTGTGCATCCAGCCGGTGCGCCACAGTTCGCGCATCCCGGCGTCGACCAGCGGGATGCCGGTCGCGCCGCGCTGCCATGCGCGCAGGCCCGCCGGATCCTCGCGCCATTCGAAGCGCTGGAATTCCTCGCGCAACGGTTGGTCCGCGGTGTGCGGGAAGTGGTACAGCAGATGATGCGCGAATTCGCGCCAGACGACCTCCGCCAGGTACTTGCCGCCCGCACGCTCGGCTGCCGGCAGCGCGCGCCAGATCTGGCGCGGCGAGAGCTCGCCGAAATGCAGGTGCGGCGAGAGCCGCGAGGTGCCGGGCAGATCGGGGCGGTCACGGCGTTCGCTGTAACCGGTCAGCGCCGAGGCCACGAAGGCTTCGAGTCGGCGGTGCGCACCGGCTTCGCCGGGCTGCCAGCTGTCCTCGAAGCCCTGGTACCAGCCGAGCTTCGGCAGCAGTTCCAGCGCATCGAGGGGCAGCGAGGCGGGCCAGCGCCCGACGCCCGGCCAGGTGCGCGGCGCCGGCACCGCCTTCGGTACCGCGAGCTGCTTGAGGAGCTGGCGCATGAACGGCGTGAACACCTGGAACGGCTTGCCGCTCTGGTTGCGGATGTCCCACGGTTCCACAAGCAATGCCGCGTTGCCGCTTTCGGCGATGAGGCCTTCGGCGCGCAGCGCCTGCTTGAGGCTGCGATCGCGCGCCAGCACCGCGGGTTCGTAGCGGCGGTTCCAGAACACCGCATCGGCGCCGGTTTCCTGCAGCAGCCTGCGCAGTTCCTGCAGTGCCGCGCCCCGCCGCAGGATCAGCGGCGCGCCCAGCGCCTGCAACTCAGCCGTGAGCGATTGCAGCGAGCGATGCAGCCACCAGCGCGACGCTGCGCCGGGCGGCCAGTCGCCTTCCTCGCCGAAGCTCTCGATGTACACCGGAATGACGGCGCCGCGCTGCAGGGCCGAATGCAGGGCCGGATTGTCCTGCAGCCGCAGGTCCTGGCGGAACCACAGCAGGCTGCGCGGCGCAGTGGCGTCGTGGCTGGCGTTCACCGCAGGCGCTGGTACTGCGCCGGGGCGAGATTGAGCTGGTTGAAGTAGCTGCCGCGCGCTTCGGCGCTCAGCGACTGCCAGTCCACGCGCTCGGGATAGCTGAGCGCGAGTTCGTCGTCGCCGATCTCGAGGCTCGGCACGGCATCGGGCGCGGTGTCCGCCTGCGTCAGCACCGGCGACAACGCGCTGCTGCGGCGATCCTGCAGCAGCTCCACGCAGCATTGCGCGACACCGGCATCGCGCGGCAGATCGCCGTGCTCGCAGACCACGTAGTGGCAATCGGGCGTCACCGCGGCCGAATGCACCGGCACCGTGCCATCGCCCTGCAACGTGACGGTGTAGCGGAATTCGCCGGCCCTCGCGGCGGCGGCGACGATGGTCGGTTGGTGCATCCCGACCACGCAATGCACGCGCCCATCCAGCGGCGCCAGCGCGGCCGGCAGGGCTGCGCGCAGTTCCAGCAGGTGCGCATCCGGCTGTGGACCCGTGCGCGGCCAGGCGGCGGGCGTGCCCAGCTCGAGCGTGTCCGCCAGCAGCGTGTCGGGCAGCATCTGGTACAGGCTCGGGAAACTGCCGAACACGTTGGCCGCCAGCACTTCCGCACCGAACCTGCCATCCAGCGCGGCCAGCCGCCGCACCACCGAGTAGCTGCCGCGCAGCGCCTGCAGCGCCGAGAAGGACCCGTGATGGGGAGTGCCCAGCGTGATGAGCTGCGAGACGCGATCGCCCGCGCCATGCAGCGCGGCGCGGGCCAGCAGGCCGCCCATGCTGTGCGCCACGATGCGGATGTCCGGCGCGGGATCGCGGGCGAGGTCCTGCGCCAGCGCGGCGCCGAGCTGCACGATGTCGCGCCGCCAGTCGTAGTCCCACAGCCGCACGTCGAAACCGGCACAGTTGAGTTCCAGCTTCAGGCTCAGGTAGCTGTAGGCGATGATGCCGAGCGAGTGGATGTCGGCGCCTTCGGGTAACCGCAAATCGGAAAGGAACCCACCAACGACATCGGCCGGATCGATCCACAGCAGATCGGGCGGCTGGCCGCTGCCGCGCCAGGTGCCGAGCTGCGAACCGAGCATGCCCGGCAGCAGATAGACCCGGGTGCGTGGCGCCGCGCCCGTCGCGACCCTCGCCGCGCCCGGGGGTGTCGTGCCGCCCGCGCCCGCGTCGGCGCGCGGCAGCGACGCCATCAAGCGCAGCAACCGCTGGTATTCATCCGCACCGAAGTACGCCGCGAGATCACGCGCGTGCTTGCCCTCGCGCAGGAACTCTTCCAGCAGGCTCACCGGCCAGGCCATGCGATCGTAGGCGGAGATCTCGCGCATCAACCCAGTCCGTGGTGCTTCGCCAGCTGCTCGCACAACGCTTCGATGGCCGGCAGCCGGGCGCTGCTCTTGCGCCACACGGCGCCGATGTGGCGCGTGGGAGCGGGTTTGGCGAAGGGCAGGATCTTCACGCCCTTGGCGTGGCCGTATGCGCCGCGGCTCGCGAGCGCCGGCAGCAGCGTGACGCCGGCACCGGCCGCCACCATCTGCCGCAGCGTCTCGAGGCTGGTGGCGCGGAAGTCCTGGTGCTCCTGCACGCCGCTGCGCGCGCAGACCGCCAGCGCCTGGTCGCGCAGGCAATGGCCGTCCTCCAGCAGCAGCAGCGTCTCGTGGTCGAGATCGCTGGTGCGCGCCTGGGCGCGCTGCGCCAGGCGATGCGCATCGGGAACGGCCAGCACGAACGGCTCGTCGTACAGCGCGCGTTGCTCCAGGCCCTCGCGCTGGATCGGCAGCGCCAACACGCCGACATCGATCTCGCCCTTCTCGAGGCGCTCCAGCATGGGCTCGGTCTGGTATTCGTACAGCAGCAGGTCGAGCCGCGGCAGCGCGCGACGCAGCTTCAGCGCCACCAGCGGCAGCAGGTAAGGCCCGATGGTGGGCAGGAAGGCCACGCGCAGCCGGCCCGCCAGCGGATCGCGCAGCGCGTGGGCCAGCGAGCCGATCTCGTCGCTGGCCTCGACGATGCGGCGCGCGCGCTCGGCCACCGCCTCGCCTGCCTCGGTCAGCGCGACGCGCCGCGGCTGGCGTTCGATGAGCTGCACCCCGAGGTACTCCTCGAGCTTGCGCAGCTGCGCCGAGAGCGTGGGCTGGCTGACGAAGCACTGCGCGGCGGCCCGGCCAAAATGCCGGGTATCGGCCACCGCCAGCAGGTAGCGCAGGTCCTTCAGCTTGATGTCAACCATTACGGCATTATAAGGATCGCGGCCTTGCCGTAACCGATATCGGCCGGGTTATGCTACGGCACCGTGCAAATACTTCTGATAGAAGACGATCTGGAGGCCGCCCGGCACGTGGTGAAGGGCCTGCGCGAGGCGGGTTACACCGTGCAGCACTGCCCGGACGGCCGCGACGGCCTGTTCCACGCCTCCGAAAGCCAGTTTGACCTGCTCATCATCGATCGCATGCTGCCCTACCTGGACGGCCTGTCCATCATCAACACGCTGCGCCAGAAGGGCGACCACACGCCGGTGCTGGTGCTGAGCGCACTGGGCACGGTGGACGATCGCGTCGAGGGCCTGCGCTCCGGCGGCGACGACTACCTCATCAAGCCGTTCGCGTTCTCCGAACTGCTGGCGCGCGTCGAGGCGCTGCTGCGCCGGGCCACGGGCGACGTGCAGCACCTGCGCATGCTCAAGGTGGCCGACCTCGAGCTCAACGTGCTCGCGCGGCGCGTGACGCGCGGCGGCCAGGAAGTGGACCTGACCGCCAAGGAGTTCCAGCTGCTGGAGTTCCTGATGCGCCGCGCGGGGCAGGTGGTGACGCGCACCATGCTGCTCGAATCGGTGTGGAACCTGCACTTCGATCCGCAAACCAATCTCATCGACGTGCACATCAGCCGGCTGCGGCAGGCCATCGACAAGGGGCATGACAAGGCCCTGCTGCACACGGTGCGCGGCGCGGGATACATGATCCGCGACCAGGAATAGTCGCCGCGCGGCGGCACTGGCCCATGCGCTCGCCCTCGTTCCGTTCCTCCGCCGGCCGTCTCGCGACGCTGTACGTCTGCAGTATCGTCGTGAGCGTGAGCGCGCTGCTGTGGACCGTGTACCTGGTCACGCAGCGCGCGCTGGAGCGCGAGGTGGATCTGGTCATCGAGACCGAGCTCGAGGATCTCAAGGAGCAGTACGACACCGATGGCCTGTCGCGGCTGGTGCAGTTGCTGAACCGCCGCGTCGACAGCTGGGGTCGCACCGGCGCGGTGTACCTGCTGGTGGATTCCTCCGACGAACCGCAGGCCGGCAACCTCACCAGCTGGCCGCGCGAGACGCCCGACGCCGGCCGCTGGCTGGAGTTCACGATCATCGCCCGCGAGCACGGCATGGACGTGGACCATCCGGTGCGGGCGCGCATCTTCAACCTGGGCGCCTACCGCATGCTGGTGGGCACCGACGTCTCGGAGCGCCAGCGCGTGGTGCGACGGCTGCGCGCCGCGACGCTGTGGGGCATCACGCTCACCGCGCTGTTCACGGCGCTGATCGGCGTGTGGTACAGCCGCCGCGTCGCCGGCCGCGTCCGCGCCGTCGCCGAGACCTGCGAGCGCATCATCTCCGGCGATCTCGCGCAGCGGCTGCCGCAGGGCACCCCGCCCGACGAATTCGACCAGCTCGCGGGGGCCGTGAACCACATGCTGGATCGCATCGAGCACCAGACCATGTCGGTGCGCACCACGTTTGGCAGCGCGGCGCACGACCTGCGCGCGCCGCTGCACCGCATCCGCGTGCGACTGGAGAGCGTACAGGACGGCGACGTACCGGAAACCCAGGCGCAGGAGATCATCCGCGACACGGTGGCGGACCTCAATCGCGTGCAGCGCACGCTGGCGGCGCTGTTGCAGATCGCCCAGGCCGAGTCGGGCGCGCTGCCCAACGAGGAAACCGTCGACATCGGCGAACTGGCGCGCGAGATGGCGGATCTGTACGAGCCAGCGGCGCGCGAACAGGGCATGCAGCTGCACGCGGCCATCGGCCGGGACATGATCGTGTCCGGCAACCGCCAGCTGCTGGCGCAGATGATCGCCAACCTGCTGGAGAACGCCATCAAGTACGCGCAGCACGGCCGCATCGACGTCGACGTCGCCAGTCTCAACGACAAAGTGCGGCTCACGGTGCGCGACCAGGGGCCCGGCATTCCGGAAGCCGAGCGCGCGCAGGTGCTGCTGCCGTTCCGGCGGTTGGCGCGGGATGAGGCGCAGAGCGCGGGCAGCGGGTTGGGCCTGAGCCTGGTGGCGGCGGTGATGCGACTGCACCGCGGGAGCGTCGAGCTCCATGACAACCAGCCGGGGTTGCTGGTGCGCTGTGTGTTTCCGTCAGCGCCGGCGGGGCGGTTGCGGGCTGGGCAGGACCCGGGGCAGGGTCATTGACCCTGACCCCGGGCTGCCGTTCCGGGGACTGAAAGTCTTCAGCTGGCCTTCAGACAGGTCTTCATGAAGCTCTTGCGAGCGTCACCCGTCAGCGCCTGCGTCTTGGCCTGCGCGTTGCAGGACTTCATGCGCTCCTGAGGCGTGGTCGGCGCCGCGGCGGTGCCCGCCGAGTCGCCGCTCAGGCAGCTCTTCATGAAGGACTTGCGCGCGTCGCCGCTCAACGACTTCGTCTTGGCGTCCGCATTGCAGCTCTTCATCTTCTGCTGCTGGGGACTGAGTTGCTTGACGGTCGCCGTGGCCGGCGGGCTGGCGGTTGGGGCCGAGCCCGAACCATCCGCGGCCCACACCGACGAGGCGGCGCCCAGCGCCAGGATCAACAGACCGGTTGCGGCCTTCATGGCTTACTTGCCCGCAGCCTTCATGCACTTCTTGATGGCGGCCTTGCGCGCCTTGCCGTGCAGGCCCTGGGCCGTCGCATCCTTCGAGCAGGACGACTTGGCCGAAGGGGCGGTGGCCGGCGCAGCGGCGGTCGTGTCCGCGGCGAACGCGGTGCCGGCAGCCAGAAGGGTCGCGCAGGTCAGAACGGAAAACAGTTTCATGGGCAGGCTCCTGAAAAAAAATGGGTCTTGGATCGGTTCGACGTGAACACGATAGGCGAATGATGATTGCCGCCGGCCTAAGCGAATATTAAGTCGCTGTAACACTTACAATCTGCGGTGGCAGCAGTTTGTAGATCACGGGCGTGACCAGGCGCGCCAGCAGCGTCGAGCTGATCAGGCCGCCGATGATCACCCACGCCATGGGCGAATACAGCCCGATGTTTTGCAGTGCCAAAGGCAGCAGGCCGCCGATCGCGGTGACCGAAGTCAACAGGATGGGGAGGAAGCGGATCTCGCCCGCGCGTTCGATGGCCTCGTCGAGGCCGACGCCCTGCAGGCGCAGCTGGTTGGTGAAGTCCACCAGCAGGATGGAGTTCTTGATCTCGATGCCGATCAGGGCCACGAAACCGATGCTGGCGACAAACGAGATGTCGTTGCCGGTGAACAACAGCATGAGCAGGCCGCCCATCACGCCCAGCGGCACCACGGTGAGCACGATCAGCGTGGCGCGGAAGCTCCCGAACTCCAGCACCAGGATGGCGAAGATGCCGAACAGCGCCACGATGATGGCCACGCCGATGCCGCCGAACGATTCGGCGCTGGACTCGGCCTCGCCGCCCAGCACGTAGTGATAGCCGCGCGGCCAGCTCATGGCATCCAGGCGCTTGACGAGCGCGGCGGTGACCTTGCCGGTGTTGAAGCCGTTCTGCACTTCCGAATCCAGCGTGACCGAACGCTCGCGCGCGAAGCGCTCGATGACCGTGGGCGCGCGTTCGAATTCGAGGTGCGCGAGCTGCGACAGGGGCAGCAGCTGGCCCGTGACCGTGGGCACCTGCACCTGGTCGAGCGCCGAGAGATCGGCGCGCGTGCCCATCGGCGTGCGCAGCACGATGCCGTACTGCTCGCCGTTGTCGGCCTTGTAGTTGCCCGCCGGCAGTCCCGACACCGCCAGTCGCACCGCGCGCTCGAGCGAGATGGCGGGCACGCCGAGCAGGCCGGCTTTTTCAGTGTCCACCTGCAGCTTCAGGTTGGTGCGCGGCACGCGCAACGGATTGCTCACATCGCGCGTGCCCGGCGTCGACTCGATGACCTGCTGCACCTGCCGCGAGAGCGTGTCGAGGCCCGCGAGCTCCGGGCCGATGACGCGCACCGCGATGGGCGCGGTGATCGGCGTGCCGTTCACGAACTCCTTCACATAGATGTGGGCGGCCGGATAGGCCGCCAGCGCCGTGCGCAGCGCCTCGAGATCCTTCGGCGTCTGGTGCGTGTCGTACCGCTTCAGCTGCACGAACATCTCGGCGTAGTTCGGCGAATCGTTGTGCACGATGTGGTTGTAGTAGATCTGCGGGTTGCCGTGGCCGAGGTTCGAGAAGTAGCCGGCGAGCTGGGGCACTTTCGCCACCTGCTGTTCGGCGAACTTCAGTGCGCGTTGCGTGGCGGCGTAGCTGCTGCCGTTGGGCGCCTCGATCGTCACCAGGAACTGCGGCGTGTCCGCTTTGGGGAACAGGCTGCTGCCCAGCAAGCGCGTCAGCACGAAGATCAGCAGCAGCGAGCCGCCGATGGCGACGCCCGCCGCGGCGCGCGGCCGCGCCAGGCAGTACTGCAGCGCCGGCCGGTAGTAGCGGTGGATCGCGCCCATGATGCGATCCAGCAACGGACTGGCGTGCGAGTCGGTCTTGGCCGAGAGCATGCGGCTGGCCATGAACGGCGTGATGAACAGCGCGATCAGCAGCGAACCCAGGATGGTGGCGACGATGGTGACGGGCAGCACGCGGATGAACTTGCCCGGGCTGCCCGGCAGCGCGATCAGCGGCAGGAAGGCGAAGATCAGCGCGGCCGTGCAGCCCAGCACCGCGACGAAGATCTGGCGCGTGGCGGCCAGCGCCGCCTCGATGCGCGATGCGCCCTCGCGCAGGTGGCGCGCGATGTTCTCCACCACCACGATGGAGTCGTCCACCAGGAGGCCCAGCGCCACGACGAAGCCCGCGATCGAAATCTGGTTCAGCGAGTAACCCATGAAGTAGATGGACGCGATGCCCACCGCCAGCGACAGCGGGATGGAGATCATCACCACGCTCGCGGCGCGCCAGCCCAGCGGCAGCAGCGTGAGCAGCACCAGGCCAATCGCGATGCTGAAGTCGGTGTAGAGGCGATTGAGGCGCGCGCTGACGTTGCGCGCCTGCTCGAAACCGCGGGCGAGGTGAATGCGCTGCGGCAGCGTGGTCTCGAAACGATCGAGCGCGGCGTCGAGGCTCTTCTGCACCGCCAGGATGTTGTAGCCATCCTTCTGGTTGGCGGTCACGAACACGGCGCGCTGGCCGTTGTAATCGCCCGTATAGGTCAGCGTCTCGTTGTCCCAGGCGACGTCGGCCACGTCGCGGATGCGCACGATGCGGCCCGCGCTGCCCGCGATCACCGTGTCGCGCACCTGGTCGAGCGAGCTGTAGCTGCCCGTGGATTTCACGCTGAACGTGCGGCTGCCGAGATCGACGAAACCCGCGGGCACGTTGGCGTTGCCGCTCTGCAGCGCCTGCAGCACCTGGTCAGGCGTGAGCTGCCAGGCGGCGAGCCGCGGCAGCTGGAGGGTGACGCGCAGCTCGCGGGCGGGATAGGCCCAGGTCTCGGCGGTGCGGATGCCGGGCACGGCGCGCAGCACATCGCGCAGCTCGCGGGCCCGGTCCTCGAGTTCGGCATACGGCGCATCCTGCGACACCAGCGCCAGCTGCTCGATGTTCACCAGCGCGGGCGCGATCTTGCGGATCTCGAGCCGCGCGAGGTCGGCCGGCAGCTCGGGCCGCAGCGCGTTGATCTCGCGCGTGATCTCGTCGTACTTCTTGTCGGGGTCGGTGCTGGCGTCGAATTCGACGGCGATGAACACCACGCCGTCCACCACCGTGGTCTCGAGTTTGTGCACGTCGTCGAGGCCCGCGATGCGATCCTCGATGGGCTTGGCCACCAGCCGCTCCAGGTCCTTCGGATCCGAGCCCGGGCTGATCGCGGTGACGAAGAACACCGACAGCTTCAGGTGCGGGTCCTCCTCGCGTGGCATGCCCATGAACGAATACACGCCGAGCGCCACCAGGCACAGGAACGCCACCAGCGTGAACTGGTAGCGGCGGATGGGGAATTCGAGCAGGCGCATGGCGGCGGAGCGTCAGGGCGTCGCGACTTTGACGCGTGCGTTGTCGTCCAGGTAGGACGCACCGTCGGTGATCACGGTGGTGCCGGCCGCAAGGCCGCTGCTCAGCGCCACGTCGCTGTCGTCGATGAAGTCGATCTGCACGGCGCGCTTGCGTGCGATGTCGCCGTCCAGCACGAACACATCGGCCTTGTTCCCGGCGGCCGCGACCACCGCGCCCAACGGAATGTGCACGCGCTGCGCGCCGCCCGCGGGCGGTTCGATCTGCACGGTGGCCACCATGCCGCTGGCGAGGGGTGTGCCGGGGGCTGGCACCGCCACCACCACCGGAAACAGACCCGTGGCCGGATCCGCGGCGCGGCTGATCTCGATCAGCCTGCCGGGCAGGGTCCGCGACGGATCCGCGTCGAGCCGCACCGTGGCCGCATCGCCCCTATGCAACTGCAGCAGGTCGCGATCCGAAACGGCCGCCCGCACCACGGTGCCGCTCGCCGCATCGCTGATGAGCAGCACCGGCTGGCCCGGCGCCACCACCTCGTGCTCTTCGGCCAGGCGGCGCAGCACCACGCCGTCGGCCGGCGCGGTGATGACGGACTGGCCGCGGTTGAAACGCACCGCACTGAGCTGCGCGGCCGCCACCTGGTGCTGGGTGCGCAGGTTCTGCAGCTGCTCGAGCGTGATCACCTGCTCCGCATACAGGTGCTCGCCGCGCTCCAGGTCGCGCGCGGCGCGCGCCTCGAGCGCCTGCGCCTGCGTCAGCTGCGCGTCCACCTCGGCGAGCTGGATCTCGGCCAGCTGCTGGCCGCGCCGCACGCTGTCGCCGGGCCGCACGGCGATGCTGCGGATCAGGCCGCCCACCTTGAACGACAGCTTCAGCTCATCGCGGCTCGCGACCACGCCGTGGAGCGCCAGCCGGCGCGAGGCGGCGCCCAGCTCCGCGCGCGCGATGCCCACGGGCGTGGCGGGTCTGGCGACATTCGCGGCTGGCTGTCCCGCGCCGCCGCAGCCGGCGAGCAGCAGCAGCGCGGTGGCGATCGGACCCGCAAGCGGCAAGGGAAGGTGCTTCATGGCGTCACAGGGCTCCCGCCGTCGCGTATTCGTATTCCGCCCGGCGTATCAGCGCGTCGTAGCGCGTCAGGTTGAGATTCAGTTCGGCGTTGCTGAGCGTGTTGCGCGCGTCGAGGAATTCGACCTGGCTGGCCATGCCCTCGTCGCGCTTGTGGCTCAGGATGCGAAACGCTTCGCGGCTCGCCACCGCGCGCGCCTGCGCGGTGACCCACGAGTCGTGCGCCAGCTGCAGGTTGTCGCGCGCCTGCAGGATTTCCAGCGCGATGCGGCTGCGGGTCTGCGTCTGCAGATGGTCGAGCTGGCGGCTGGCGCTGCGCGCCTGGTCGATGGCCGCCGTGCGTGCGCCGCCATCGAACACGGTCCAGCTGAACAGCAGCGAGCCGGTCACGAAGTTGTAGCCGGGACCGAAACGGTACTCATCGCCCTGCGTGCCGGCGTCCACACCCAGCGCGAGCGTGGGCAGGCGGGCATCCCGGGCCGCGTCGAGCTGGGCCTGGCTGGCTTTCAGGTTGGCGGCGATCTGCTGCAGCTCGGGGCGATCCGCGCCGGGCGCCGCGGGATCGCCGGGCGCCACCGCTGGCGCGACCGCGACCGCGGCCGCCACCGCCGGCATCCACAGTTCCGCATCGTCCACGTCGGCGGCCACCAGCGGCGCATCCAGGGCGCGATTGAGCAGGAAATTGAGGTAGCGCTGGCCCTGCAGCACGCTGTTGTCCGCCTCGCGCTGCTGCTGGTCCACCGCCAGCAGCTCGGCGCGCGCGCGCTCGACCTGGTCGAGCGTGAGCTTGCCCTCGCGCGAGAGGGCCTCGTTCACGCGCAGGTTCTCGGCCAGCAACGCCTCGGCCGAGCGGACGATGTCGGTGGCCGCGCGGGCCTTCAGCCAGTTGTAGTAGGCGATGCTGATGTCGCGCTTGAGTTCATTGCGGTAGGCCGCCAGGGAGTAGCCTGCGGCGTCGTGCTGCGCGGCCGCGGCACGGGCCCCGGCCGACAGCGCGGGCGCGTACAGCGGCTGCCTGAGCGACAGGCGCGTGTCCTGCTCGCGCGGCAGCTGCAGCGGAATGCTCACGTCGCTCACGGTGGGGAAGCGCGGCGCTTCGCCCTGCGCCACCAGCAGCTCGTTGAGCGTCTGGTAGGCGGGGTTCAGGAGCTGGGAGACCGGTATGACGATCTGCCGCCCGCCCTCGGCGCGCGTGTAGCGGGCCGACACCGACACCTCCGGCAGGAAGCGCGCCCGGGCCGCCTCCAGCGCCGCGCGGCTGCGGTCGAGCTCGAGCGACTGGTTCTGCAGGGTCAGGTTGGATTGCAGCCCCTGGTCGATGTACGTGCGCAGGACGTCGGTGAGCGAGGCGCCGGCTTCAGGTTCGTCCGCAGCGGCCCGCGACGGCGCGAGCAGCATCCCGGCGGGAAGCAGCGCCAGCGCCAGCAAGGCCAGCGCCGGGAGAACCCGGGGCCGCGAGGTCCCTCGCCGCGGCAGCGGCACCCGGAGCGGTCCCATCAGTCGTGCAGTCATTGGACGCGTGTCAATCACGGCGCAAAAAAACCCTCTAGGCAGGTGCCAGTGCGCGGGTGGCCAGCTTCAGCGCCTGCTCCTGCAGCGCGCGGGTGTCGAGGCCCAGTTCGCCGAGCAGGGCGGCTTTGGTGGTGCTCAGCTGGATGATGCCGTGCATGAAGCCCCACAGGGTCAGGGACACCGCGAGGGGATCGCCAGCGGCGGGGCTGATGGTGCCATCGCGCTGGCCCTCGGCGATGACGCTGGCGATGATCTCGTGCAGCCGGGCGCTGGCGGCCAGGCAGGCGGTGAGTGAGCCCGCGGCGGTCGCCCCAGGGGACTGCGGCAGCTCTGCCTCCTGGGCCTGGAAGCGCGCCAGAGCATCGAAATAAACGGGGAATTCCTGCGAAAATGCAACGTACGCGCGGCCAATGGCGATGATCTTCGCCAGTCCCTGCATGGGTCGGCGATGGGCTTCCTCGAAGCGTTGCGTGAGCAAGGCGATGCCGCGTTCGCAGAGCCCGAAGTGCAGGTCCAGCTTGTCCTTGAAGTACAGGTAGATCAGTGCCCGCGACAGGCGGGCGCGTCGCGC
>Ga0335083_10003308_pt1 | contig 20948 bp, 13 predicted proteins | sample Lox_Sample_42_FD_206716 | JGI IMG/M metagenome (GOLD analysis project Ga0335083, IMG submission 206716) | Soil microbial communities from Loxahatchee National Wildlife Refuge, Florida, United States - Lox_Sample_4.2 | ecosystem: Environmental > Terrestrial > Soil > Wetlands | place: USA...
CGCTGGCGGAAGCGATGATCGTCCGTCATCAGGTGCCACGATTCGCCACCGTCATCGGAGCGATAGATGCCGCCCTTATTGGCCTCGATGATCGCCCACACGCGGTTGGGGTTCGCCGATACCGTTACGCCGATGCGTCCAATGGGACCATCGGGCAGTCCGTGCCCGGTGAGTTGCTTCCAGGTCGTTCCGCCGTCGATGGACTTGTACAGTCCACTGCCCGGACCGCCGCTGTCCATGCTCCAAGGCGTGCGCCGGGTCTGCCACAGCGCGGCATAAAGAATGTTGGCGTTGGTAGGATCGAAGGTGATGTCGATTCCGCCGGTCTTGGCATCCTTATAGAGCACCTTCTGCCAGGTCTTGCCGCCATCGGTGGTGCGGAAGATGCCGCGCTCTTCGTTGTCGGCAAAAGGATGCCCCAATGCAGCGACGAAGGCGACGTCGGGATTGTGCGGATTAACAATGACGCTTCCGATGGCGTGAGTGTCGGTCAGGCCGATGAACTTCCAAGTCGTGCCAGCGTCAATCGATTTATAAACTCCGTTACCACTGACGATGTTGCCGCGGATGCACGCCTCGCCCGTTCCTACATAGATGACGTTCGGGTCCGACTCCGACACCGCAATCGCACCGATCGACGGCGACATCTCTTTCATCTTGTCCGTCATCGGCTTCCAGTTCAACCCGCCATCGGTGGTCTTCCACACACCGCCCGCCGCAGCGCCCATGTAGTACACGTCGGATTGGCCGACGACGCCGGATACGGCAGGAACGCGTCCGCCGCGATATGGTCCCACGGGCCGGTACTGCAGTCCCTTCCACGGACCTTTGTACTCGGCGCCCTCCTGCTGGGCTTCGGCGGTTTTGGGAGACGTGCTCTGAGCAGCGGCGGCTTGCGTTGGCTTTTGGGCCAGCGAGCGCGACTGCTCGGATTCCTGGTTTTGTTGTGAATCGGATTGCTGCGCTAGAGAGGGCGCAAAGGAAAGTGCAACGAGAAGGGCGACTGCGGTCGCTCGCAACTTAGGTACCTCCAGAAAGGTCAACTGTCCAAGACTGTGCCGCTCATAGTCACGGTACGATGAGCGAAGATGCACGATATCAGGAAGTCAACGGCTCAGTCGAGTTGCTTCAGCTTTCTTTACAATTGAAGAACAGAACCGAAGTCCTATAGTTGCTTTTTGCGCGAGTCGGACGCCGAACCTCACTCCCTCCTCAGGATGCACTCGGGGCAATGACGCGTCGGCCAATGCGATCGCCGTGTCGGTTCTAACTTGAGGCACTACCGATCCCCGCACTGCTTTGACACTGCCTAAGCGCACTGTTACCATCACCAATTGAGCAAAGTCCCACCTGCAAGCGTCCCCGTCGTCTAGCCCGGCCTAGGACATCGCCCTTTCACGGCGGTAACACGGGTTCAAATCCCGTCGGGGACGCCAAACTTTGTTGCCTTCCCGAATCAGGTCCAGATGGCATGCGGCGGGTCGTGAACTTCCTGGAAGGGGCGGACCCCAGCCCCGCCGCACAGCTTAGCCGATATTGGCTGGACGCGTCGACGGGAACCTTGTGCTTGGAACGCGGGGTTCGACTTGTCGAGTTGCCTCCCCCTCGAGGAGGTCCCAAAACTGTGGCAATGGTTCAGACAGGCCAAATTTCTTAGCTCGGCCGACCCGCGTTGGTAGTCGCGCGGTAACGACTTGCCTGCATTATCGCGTTCGGACAGCCCATCCCAGCATGAGAAGACCACTGGCGGCGATCCAGCTTCCGGCGACGCGCACGGCGATTCGCGTCCACGAGGCGCGCAGCATGACCACAAACGCCGCAACCAGCGCCACAATCACAAAGATCGCGAACACCAATCCCAGGAGAACTACCACGGTGGAGAGGGACTGTCCCATGCCGGCGCCGTTCAGGTAGCCGTGATAGAGACCAAGCAGAGCGGCAAGAGCTGTCGTGGCGCGCAGTGAGAGCTTGGCATCGGTGGCCACCAATCCGCCGAGTAGGAGAAACCACGCTGCGCCGACAAACGGATGCGGTGCGGCGATAACAGTAGTAAGACCTGCAAGCGCGCCAAGCAGCCAAGCGATCGGAACCACGAACAGGGCGCGCCGTCCGTAGTTCGCGCCGCGAAGTCCGGCCAGAAGGGCCAACCCCAATACCGGAACGATGTCTTCGGGGCTCATCAGGAAATGCATCAGCCCGTCATAGAACGGACCCATGCCCGTGGAATTGAGATGAGCTTCGGCGGGAACGGTACACATCAGCAGGGCGAACCCCATGAACGCGTACAGGGGCACGCGAGATTTGCCGGTGCGGTTCATGCGATTGCCTTCCACAGGAAGAACGCGCCTCCCGTTGCAACTAAGAAGCCGGCGACGCGAAGAGCTTTTTGGCCCCATCCCCAGCGATGTACCGTGCCAATGCCGATTCCCAGCGCGTGCAGACAGCCGGTGGCGATCACGAATCCCACGCTATAAAGAAGAGCGCTCTGACCGGGCGGAAGTTCGGTGCCATGCGCGTGTCCGTGAAAGATGGCGAAGAAGCCGACGAGCGCAGCCGCAACTCCCAGCGGCGGTCGATACTCGAACATCACCGCCGCTCCCAGCAAGATGGCGGACAGTGCGATGCCGTATTCAATGCCCGGAATCGGAACGCCCATCAGCCCCAACATTCCGCCGAAGGCCATCACCAGGGGAAACGCCACGGGCAAGAGCCAGATCGCCGGGGCGCCAAGCTGCGCGCCCCACAATCCCACTGCCACCATCGCGAGAACATGATCCAAACCCGAGATGGGATGGCGAAAACCGGTGAGAAATCCAACGGCTTCGCCTTTCTGCGGATGGGCGAAAGCAGCCGGAGCGCAGAGCAGCATCACGATAACGACCGCCATGCGGCGCGTGATGCTGTGTCTATCCCACTCAAGCAAACGGCGCTTGAGTGGGGCACCCGATCGAGTTTGCGTATCCCACCCCGGCAAAAGAAGCCGGGATGGAGCACCCACAATTTGTGCGGGCCTCTTCATCGTGCGCCTCCCAAGAGCAGGGTCACCCGTTGGATGGTCCAGAAGGCGCCGAGCGAGCCAACGGCGTAGCCGGGCAGTGCTTCGGCCCAGCGCGGCCAATGCACTTCGAGAATCTTGAACGATCGCTCCAGCGCGAGAATCAACGCGATGAAGCCAAGCTGCCCCAGCTCGACTCCTACGTTGAAGCTGACCAGCGCGAGCGGTAATTCGTGGTGTGGCAGTCCGGCGCTGGTAAGCGCGCTGGCGAATCCGAAGCCATGCAGCAGGCCGAATGCAAACGCGACGACCCAGGGATGGCGAATGGTAAAGCTGGTCTGGCCGCGCCAGGAGCGCACGATCTCTGGGCCGAGAAACAGAATGCTCAAAGCGATGGCGGCGTTGAGCGGCACGACCGGCACCTCGGCGTAGCCAAGCGTTGCAATCGCCAGTGTGATGCTATGCGCGACGGTGAAGGCTGTGACCGTCTTCAGCAGCATCCAGCGATTCTGCACAATCAGCAGCAGCCCCAGGACGAACAGCATGTGATCGGCGCCGAACAGAATGTGCCTAATGCCTTGAACGATGTATGTGCCGACCACCCCCATCCAACTTTGTGAAGCTGCAATCTCAACCCACGGCTGCGACGGATGGACGATGTTGGTCCACTTCCGGCCGTCAAGCATCTCCACCCGAACCAGCACGTCGGTGATCGTCGCCTGCAATCCGGGGAAATCGATGCGTTTCCCCGCCAAGCCGTTCGGGCCAGCGTCAATCCAGTGGCGTTCGAGCAGGGAATCGGCCAATTCCTCGACCGTTGGTTGTCGCACGTCTTTCACGCTATCGGGAAGTTGCAAGGCGATGGGAAGCCGCATTCCTGCCAGCACGGGAGTGCGCCACAGCACCGTGAATTGATTCGGTGCTGTTTCCTTCAATTCCAAGTAGGCTGGACGCGCCTCATGAGCGCAAGCGAGCGAAGCAGACAGCGAGATAAGAAGTAGCAATGCTAAAGCTGAGACGAGACGGCCTCTGGCGGACTGAAGTCCGCGAGAGGTGAAGGACGTTAACGGGCCAACGGCACGCCTGAAGGCGTGCCCTTTCAAAACATCTAAACTCACAGAGGGCCCTCGCCAGAGCTGGGCACTTGCTTTTTCGCCGGAGGTGGTGTGCCCGTCGGCGGTGACTGTGCCGCTTCGCTCGGCGCCGCCGGGAGCAGCACGGTGTATTTGGAGCGCATGTCGGCGTAAGCTTTTTGCCACGCGGTGGACTTCTGCTCGGCCAGCCACGCCGTCTTCACGTCCGGTTCCATTTCTTCGAACGCAGGAATCCTTCCCGGAATCACGGTATCGACGAACACCAGGTGCCAGCCGTATCCGGACTCGACCGGCCCTTGCCAGGAGCCGGGCCTTAGCTTCTCGATGGCGACGGCGAACTGCGGCCCAAATTCCTTCGCAATGGCGCTGGGGGCGCGATCTCCGTAGTAGTCCTGAAACATGAAGTTGTCGCCCATGGAAGCTGCGACTTTAGAATCTTCTGGCTGCCCTGAGATTTTTGCCAGCGCCTGCGCAGCATCGGCTTCGGCATTCTTGCCGCGCTTGTCAGGAGAGAAATAGATATGCCGGAAGCTGTACCGGCTGGGCAAAGCGAATTTTTGGGTGTTCTTGTCGAACCACGCTTTAAGTTCCGCCGTTGAAGGTTCATGCGCCGTGGCTACATCTTCAGAGAGAAACTGAACCTTCTGCGCCATCCGCCGCTTCACAATCGTGTCGTCTTTGTCGAGGCCCATGGCGAGACCCTCGCGATACAAGACCTCTTCCCGTATCTTGTCCTCTACCATGGCCTGAAATTCCTGCGGAGTCGGCGCACGATGCCATTGCGATTCGAAATACGCATCCATGATGCGAAGGTCGTCGAGTGTGATCGCAATCTGCTTGGAGGGCTCGATCCCCATTCGCCCGCGATTCACCCAGGAGTAGATCCCAAACAGCAACGCCCCAATCAGCAGGAAGTGCAGCAGGGGCTCGCGTGACCAGCGCTTGATTGTGGCTCGCGACGAACGTTCAGGTAGCGACTCGGCGAGTGCCTCTTGCGCGTCCGTGGCGACTTCTAGCGAACTACCATTCACAACAACAGCTCCTAGGGCTTGGCCGGCGTATACCAGATGGGTGAGGTCCAGGCTCGCTGCTGAACCGTCGCTGGCACGGTCGGGTTGGGTGGCAGGTTGAGCTTGGCGGCCCAGTAGGTTGACCAGCGCGGCGTGGGGATCTCCAGCACGCGCGCATAGTAAGTAGCGTAAGCAGTGGGATCGAACGACGGATCGGTCCACTCGCCAATCAGTTCAGTTGCACCGATGCTGTTGCTGTAAGTGGCGGTCTTTATGTCGACGGTGTTGCCTACTGCCGGAACCTTGCCTGTCTCTGGATCGGGTTTGCGATCGCCGCTCCACACCACGTCGTAGATTTTTTCGTGGCTCTTGCCGTTCTTGGTTTCGATCTTGATGATCTGAATGCGGTCGAGATTGCCGCTCTCCGGATCTTTCACTGCTTGCAACAGAAAGGTTGGTCCGCCGTTGCCTGATGGAGCTGCCAAGTCGCCGCCTATCGGAACACCGTTGCTGTATGCCGTCTTCACCCAATCTGCGTTCTTGACCAGGTCTTTGGGATAATTCCAACCCGCGAACATACGAACTTTGATTAGGGTGCCTGAAGTCCCAAACGTTTCCTTGCGCTTGAATGCGGCAAAAATCGACTCGCGCGTATTCTCTTCCGCCCAAACACCAGTCAAGCCGCCGGAGCTGAGAGCGGCGGGCGGTTCACCGCCGACCGAATGTGTCGCGGTCACTACCGTCCGAGGATCATTGTCCTGATTGCCATGCGATCCTGCATAGTTGCTTGGCTCGGTGGTGTCTATACCGGAGTGGAAATCGCTGCCACCTTCAATGCCATATTTAAAGGGATTTGCGCCGAGCTTAGCCTGGAGCTCCTGCCCCACGCCATAAGCCTGCCGCAAGTAACTTCCAGTCGCGGAGCTTGCGAGACGTTTGCCATCGAGCAGATATTTCCAAACTGCGAAATTTGCGAACTCATCGTTAGGCGAGAGCGCCGGGTCGGTGTCGGACTGTCCCTTGGTTTGCATGATTTCCGCCATGGGTTCGTTGGACATCCGTCGTTCAGCATAATCGCGGGTTAATGGCTTGCCAGAAAGGTCCTTGGTGGCGAACATCAACCCGTTGCTGACGTTGCCGTTGTGCGGAACAGCAATGACATCCAGACCCTGCTTACGCTGTCCTTCCAGGTAGCGCCAAAGATCTTCGGGGTCAACCGACTCGAAGGCCGTGTACGGCATCTCCGGACCCTTGCCTTCAAAGATGACGCAGCGATGCAGGTTTTGTGCTCCCGGCATCGAAGTCCATTCGAATCCGACGAACGTACTGAATTTGCCGGGCTTGTAATACTTATCCGGAATGGCCGAGTAGCTATCCCAAGCAGACTTCAACAGCTTCGGATCGTTGAACTGGGGTATCGGCTTGTTCAGCATGGTCGAACCCAGCAGCTTTGAGAAGGCCTCACCGCTGACCCTCGGGTCCGTACTGGTCATTATCTTGAACCACTCGGAATTGGCGAATGGCCCGTTCGGATTGATCGACTCGCGAACCGTACCGAGATATTCCGCGTGATCGGTGACCGCCAGAAAATCAAGTGGCGTGTTGCGCTTCCATTGTTTGCCGAAATATTCCACCGGCTCACCCATCGCGAACTTGAATGAGTCTTCCGGCGTGGTGCGCGTACCAAAAGCGAAGGCATCCATCGAGTAGCTGGTATGCAGATGAAGGTCGCCGAAGTAGGCGTTCTTCAGCGGATTCGGTGCGGGACGCGTCGCGGCTGACTGAGGAGCGGCGCCTGCGCCTGGTTCCGGAGCCTTAGCACTCTCTTTGCTGCTGTTACAACCAATCTGCAATGTAAGGGCCAGAGAAAGCACGACAATCGCGCAGAAACTTCGTCTCATTGGCACGTCCTGACTTTCTGTGGACCGCATTAGCAGTGAAGGGTCAGAGAATCCTATCAAAGGCACGAACCTTCACGAATTCCGCCTAAGTTGTAGGGCAAGCGCGAATTGTCTAAAAATGAGAGGGTTAGGCAGCTCTCTTCTGTCACGCGGCTACATTTCCCGCCTCATCTTGCCCTCGGCGGTTTGGATCACGTGATCCGCCATTTTTTCAATCAACTCACGCCTGTGCTGTTCGCGTATCGATTGGAACTTCTTTTGCTGCTCCTGGTCCAGTAGCGGCGTGACCTTCGAATCCACCTCGTCGCTGATTTGCTTTAGTTGTTCCAGCTTCTGCTCCGGCTTCAGCGTTTTGTCTTTTTTCAGCGCCGTTAGCTTCGGAACTTCCGCTTTCAGGATGGGGAAGATTTGCTGTCGTTGCGGTTCTGTAAGGCCCAGCTCGATTGCGAATTGATTCATAAGGACCGCGACCGGATTGACGACAAACTGCGGCGACGGAACCATCTCGTAGTTGGCATAGCCGAATTCATTGCTGCGCGCGCCGTAGTAGGTGTCGCCCAGCTTGTAGATCGTTGTGGAGTACGCATCCTGTTGGACCTTGGTGATCAGCTTGCCGCCTTCAATCTTGTAAGGCGTAGTGATTCCCTGATAGCCGTTGCGCATCGGATTGCCGACATAGCTTGGCAGGGTCGAGCCTGAGCCCACGTGCCAGACATTGCTGTCGCCGTCCGGCGTGTAGCTGACGCTGAACTGTTCACCAGTGACATTATTGCGCACCCAGAAAGCCTTGCCGACGATGAGCGCCTTCAGTTGCGCATCGCCCAAAGCTGTCGCCCCTTTGGCCTTGAGGTCCGCAACGGTCATGCCCGCCGGGGCACTCTTCCGCGCGTCTGTGCTCGGCGTGTACCAAATCGGCGAACTCCAGGCGCGCTCCTGGCCGGTCAGGGGAACCACGTCCGGCGGCGTCAGGCCATTCTTGACGGCCTGAATCAGCGTCCAACGCGGAGTGGGAATCTCCAGAACACGCGCGTAGTAGAACGCATGCAGGCTGGGATCGAAGTCGGGATCGCTCCAAACAGTTTTAAGTTCGGTCGAGCCGACGTCATTGGTGTAGGTAGCCTTCTCTATGTCTACCGTGCTCTTGATCGCCGGGACGCGGCCCGACCACTTGTCGGGCTTGCGATCGCCTGACCAGACCACGTCGTAAATCTTCTCGAAGCTCTGGCCATCCTTCGTCCAGCCCTTGATGACCTGGACGCGATCGAGATTGCCGGAGCTCGGATCTTTCACCGCCCAGACTACGAACGTGGGAGCAGTTCCTTTTCCAGACTGGGGCATTGCGGGCAGGTCGGCTCCCATAGGTACGCCGTTGGCATATGACTGATGCACCCAATCCTTCGCGTCGAAGATGCTTTTGCTGTAGCCCCAGCCGCCGAAGAAGCGAACTTTGATATGCGGGCCGCTGACGCCAAAGGTCTCCTTGCGATACATGGCGTCGAAAATAGACTCGCGGGTATTTTCTTCGGCCCACACGCCGGTGAGGCCGCCGGGATTCTCATAACGCACGTCGAGCGTGCCAAATGCAAGAACTCCGGCAAAACGGCGATCGACAGTTCCGTCAATTTGGCCGTGTCCACCATAGAAGTTGTCCTGTCGATAAGGGCTGCCGGTGTTGTGCGAGTCCGAGCCGCCGGCCATGCCAAACTTGTATGGGTTATAGCCGCGCACGTCCTGCATGGTGATTCCGTCTTTCAGCGCCTGACGAGCAAAGCTGCCTTGAATGTGATCGATGCGGCCGCCATCTGGCTTCTGTCCCAGCAGACCACCAGCGAAGATTTCGTAGTTGGCAAACTCGTCGTTCGGAGAGAGCAGCGGAGTCGTTTCCGATGCACCCTTTATCTGTTTGATCTCCACCAGGCGCTCATTGCGATCGCGCGAGGCCGCCCAGGCGGCGTCGATCGGCCGCCCGTAGCTGTCGAGGTCGGTGGGGTACATCCAACCATCGCTCAGGTTGGCATTATGTGAAATGGCAAGCAGCGTATTGCCCTGCTTGCGCTGCGTGTCCATCCAGTTCCACAGCGCCTCGGGATGGTTATCGTCGAGCGAACTGAAGGGCATCGGCGGAATGTGGGTGCAGTCACGGAAGAAGATGTTGCGGTGCAGATTGCGGTAATTCGGCATCGAGGTCCACTCATAGGAACAGAACGCAGTGAACTTGCCGGGATGATTGTTCGCTTCAGCGATATCAACGTTCTTCTTCCAGATGGAGCCCGCCACTTCGGGGCTCATGAACGCTTTCACCGGAGGGCCGCTGTTCAGGTTCACGAGGTACGTAAACGCCCGCTGAATCTCTGCCTGATCGTTCGGGTCTTTCAGAATCAGCGGCTGGGCCTCCGGCAGCTTACTCACGGCCGATCCAGGGGTATTCGCCGCTGCGGTAATGCCGACATACTCGGAGTGGTCAGTGACGCCCATGAAGTCCATCGGCGTATCGATCTTGATGTCGTAGCCCATCGGGTGCTTGATGCTCTGGCCTTGGGCGTACTTGAGGGCATCGTCAGGGCCGGTGATTCGGTTGCCCATCAGCCACGCATCCATCGACCAACTGGTGTGGATGTGTTCCTCACCGAAGTAGGCGTTGCGATCGGGGTTCTTCTCGACTCGCTCCTCCGCCGCGGGCTGCGCACTGGTTTGCGCCGTCTGTTGCGGCGCCTGAGATTTGTTGCAGGAGGTCAGTACTGCGGTTAAGGCAGCTACTAATAGCAGTGCAGTCAGGCTTGCGAATGAGATTCGGCTACAGCCCACTTCGCTTCTCGACGTCATACTTCCTCCTGGCGCAGTCATGCAGCGACCAACGCCGTCCTCGCGACGATATTGGTAAGAGAAAATGATGGTCTGGGCGGTATCCAAACTTTAAGCGCAGCGTCCCCTCAAGACAACCAATAAAAGTACAAGGTGCGGCTGTGCTTATGCCGGAATAGGGCTCCGATTGGAGCAGACTGCCGGCGCTGAGCGCTTGCTTGGCCGGAGCATAATTAGAAATAGAGCGGCGAAACAGTCAGGTTTTGGAAAGAGGGGCGAACATGGGCAAAAAGAAGAAGAGTAAGAAATCCGATGCTGTGTCTGGAGACGACAAGCGCGACAAGACGGCCGTCGGACAGGATCAGAAGCTTGGGAAAAAGGAGTACGAGGCTGAACTGTTCAAGCTACAAGTTGAATTGGTCAAGCTCCAGGAGTGGGTGAAGGAAACCAAGGCGCGCGTCGTCATCATCTTCGAAGGCCGTGATGCGGCAGGGAAGGGCGGCATTATCAAACGCATCATGGAGCGCGTGAGCCCGCGCGTGTTCCGCCTGGTCGCGCTGCCATCGCCCACGGATCGCCAGAAGACTCAGCTCTATGCCCAGCGATATATCGAGCAGCTACCTGCGGGAGGTGAGATCGTTGTTTTTGACCGAAGCTGGTATAACCGCGCCGGAGTCGAGTACGTCATGGGCTTCTGCTCTGGCGAAGAGTACAAGAAATTCCTCAAGGGCTGCCCGGAGTTTGAAACGTGGCTGGTTCACAGCGGCATCATGCTGTTGAAGTACTGGTTGGACGTATCGGAAGAAGTACAGCACAAGCGTTTCGTTGCGCGAATTGAGGATCCGACAAAGCGTTGGAAGCTCAGTCCGATGGACCTGGAATCCCATCGCCGCTGGTACGACTATTCACGCGCTCGTGACGCCATGCTCTCCGCCACAGACACGCCTATCGCGCCCTGGCGCCTTGTGCCCTCGGATGACAAAAAGCGTGCGCGCCTGAACTGCATCGCCGACATTCTGAGCCGCATTCCATACGAGGAGATACCCTACAAGCCCCCGAACCTTCCTCCACGCCAGAAAGCCAAAGGGTATGTCGAACCCAAGCTGAAGCACCACGTCATCGCGCAGCGCTGGTAAACGGAAAATAGATCAGGAGCGAAGAGATTGGGAGAATCAATTAGGGGCCGATCTCACTGGGCGCTGGTGAGATCTCCCCGGCGCTGTAGTTATATCTGTTGGCGGGACCGGATCCTTTCCGGAACTCCGGTGCGGTGAGCTACGCCGCCTTCACCGATAGTGAATGAGGAACTGGTTCCGCTGGAGTCAACCACCATCCAGCCTCGTTCCGCCGGGCTCATGCTGTTACGCATGGCGTACTGCAGCAGTTCTGCGTTGGTTTCAATGCCGAGCCTCGCCATCATGTCGTACTTGTGGAAGGCAACGGTTCCGGGTGAAATATCGAGGAGGTTCGCCACCACCTTCATCGACTTTCCTTCTGCCAGCAGTTGCAGAATTTCGGATTGCCGGCGAGTGATGCGGCGCACATTCTCCTGCTTCGGTTTGTGCAGCAGGTAGTCGATGGTTTCGCGTGCGATGAGCGAGCACAGGTAAGAATCGCCGCGCATCACCTTGCGAATCGCAGCCAAATATTCGTCGGTGCCGGACTGCTTCAGAACGTAAGCGGAGGCTCCGCGACGGAACGCTTCGGCGGCCACTTCAGGATCCGCATTGGCGGTAGTAAACATGACCTTCAGCGAAGGTGATTTCCGTATGGCCTGCTCCGCGGCATCAAGACCATTGAGTTGGGGAAGCGCGACATCGAGAATTATGGCGTCGGCTTTTTGCTCCCCAGCGACCTGCACCAGCGATCGCCCATCCGCAGCGATCGCTACTACTTCGAATTCCGGTTCGAGAACTTGCTTGCAGGCTTCAGCGAACAGCCTTTGCTGATCTGCGATTACAAGTCGTGTTTTATTTCCCATTCACTAGCCTCTTAACCTCACGAGTTGTAGTGCGCTCGGAGAGGCATACAGCTTTTCCTCCGGGGCTTTGGGCTCCATCCGAGCGAACCTGTGGTTTGTTTTTGGGGGGATACAACAGTTATAAACCCAGTACTTGACTACGAGTTGCTATCTACAACTTTAGGGGTAGGACGACCCTCGCGAGCTGCCCACACCCTGGCATCTGGTGGCGGATTCGTGTGTGGTATGTGATTCGCGGGCTCCATCGCCGGCGCGCCGTTGCATTTTGCGGCTGCGTTGCACGGGAGAATTTTAGTCAGCAGAACCACTTGTCTGAATACGACTTTGGAGCTAGACGGCTGAGAACCGCCAAGAGCCCTGATAATCTCAACTGACAGAGCCCATTGCATTGCATGATTTCTCTATCTCTGGCCGGTGTCGCAAAGGCATACTGGAAATAACCCCTGGCGGAACACGAGGATAAGCAAACCTCCGGAAGGCAGCGATGAACCAGCTTGTGCAGATCGGCGATCTTTCGCCGGCTCCCCGTGCGCCAGGCGCAACCCGCGCTTACCACGTGATGGTCAAGCCCGTGGGCGCCATTTGTAACATCGATTGCACCTATTGCTTTTACCTGCACAAGGAACATCTGTTGGGCAGCAACAGCAAGTTCCAGATTACCGACGACATTCTTGAGGCCCACATCCGGCAATACATCGAAGGCCAGGACCGCGATGAGGTCGTCTTCTCCTGGCAGGGAGGCGAGCCTACGCTGCTGGGATTGGAATTTTTCGAGAAAGTCGTCGAGCTTGAGCAGAAATATAGAAAGCCCGGCCAGCGCATCGAGAACGATCTCCAAACCAACGGCACACTGCTGAATAACGACTGGGGCGCCTTCCTGAAGCGCAACAGGTTTCTGGTCGGACTAAGCATCGATGGTCCCGAAGAGCTGCATGACGCTTATCGAGTGACGAAGGAAGGGAAGCCAACCTTCAAGAAAGTTTTCGCAGCATCGCAGATGTTGCACCGCTATGGAGTGCCGTTTAATTCGCTTAGCGTCATCAATCGGAAGAACGCGAAAAAGCCGCTGGATGTTTACCGGTTTTTAAAGAACGAAGTCCGCCCGCGGCAGATGCAGTTCATTCCCGGGCTCGAGCCCAAGGTGTTTCGCAATGTCGCGCCGCAGATGTGGGATGAAGCCACGCTGCCGATTTATGACTCGCCTGCCGCGCATCCCGGCACACCTGATTCCCTCGTAACGGACTGGTCGATCGATCCTGACGACTGGGGATACTTCCTGTGCAAGGTTTGGGATGAGTGGTATCGCCGCGATATCGGCAAAGTCTTCGTTAGCCTGTTCGAAACCGCCGTTGCCCAGTGGATGGGCAAGGAATCGCAGCTCTGCATCTATCACGAGTTCTGTGGCAAGGGCGTCGCGCTGGAGCACGATGGAAACCTGTATTCCTGCGATCACTATGTTTATCCGGAATACAAGCTGGGCAGCATTATGCAAACCTCGAGTTCCCGGTTGGTTTTTTCACAAGAACAGCAGAAATTTGGCTTTGATAAGTTCAATACCCTTCCTACAATGTGCCGGGAATGCAAGTATGTTTTCGCCTGCAATGGCGAGTGTCCCAAAAACCGGCTTATTCGGACTCCCGAAGGCGAGATAGGTTTGAACTATCTTTGTAGCGGACTGCTGAAATTCTGGAAGCACATCGACCAGGATGTGCAGGACATCTGCCGCCGCATTGCTCGCGGAGAGCCGTTAAAGCCTGGACAGGCATGAGAAACTAGCCAGACATGAACACAAATCAGACCAGGGGAAGAGTGCCGTTTTGTCTGCTATGCCTGGCGGTGTTGCTTATGGCCGGGTGCAGCAAGAAGCAAGCGTCGCCGCAGAATGCGACGCCGGCATCTACCCAACAGGCTGCGCAACAAGTGGCTGCTCCGGCGGCCCCGCCTGCGACTGACGCGTCGAAGATGGTCTTGCCATCGCCGTATGGCATTCATACCGACGACCTGGACGCGATGATGAAGCGGCGCTATATCAGAGCCCTCGTCATCATCAACCCCATCAGTTTTTTTTACACCAGCGGCCATCCGATGGGGATTATGTACGAGGCGCTGCGCGAGTTGGAGACGGAAGTCAACAAGCAGTACAAAACCGGCAAGTTTCCGGTCAAGGTGGTATTCGTTCCCCTGCGTCCAGACCAGGTCGAGGAGGCGCTGCATCGGGGGGTGGGCGACATGATCGCGTATGGCCTGGTCGTCACTCCCGAGCGTGAGCGGCGAGTAGCGTTCACCGTTCCGCTGCAGACCGACATCAAGCAGCTCGTGGTAAGCGGACCTAATTTCGGAACCGTGTCGACACTGGAAGACCTGGGTGGCAAGGAGATTGTTGCCAATCCTCTAACCGTCGCCTATCAGCATCTGCAGCAGGTAAATGAGAATCTCAAGAAAACGGGCAAGCCGCTCATTGATATCAGGGCGGCGGACCCAAACCTGCTTGACGATGACCTGATCCAGATGGTGAATGCCGGGATGATTCCGGCGACCGTCACCGGAGATTCCCGTGCCAAGCTCTGGTCGCAGGTTCTGCCTGACATCACAATCCATTCCGAACCGGTGATCGCCAGCGGAGAGAAAATCGCCTGGGCAGTGAGGAGAGACAATCCACAACTGAAGCAACTTCTCGATGAATTTATTACCCCGCGAGCGGTCGGATCATCGTTTGGCAACACCCTGGTGCGCCGCTATCTGCAAAACACCAAATGGGTGAAGGACGCGACCTCGCCAGGTGAGATGAAGAAATTTCAGGAATTGAGTGCAATTTTCAAGCAGTACTCCGGCCAGTACGGCTTCGATTACCTGATGATGATGGCCCAGGGATATCAGGAATCGCTGCTCAACCAGAGCGCACGCAATCCCAGCGGCGCAGTCGGGATCATGCAGGTGATTCCGAAGTTTGCCGCGGCAAATCCCATCAATGTGAAGGATGTTCATGCAACTCAGGGGAACATCGAGGCGGGGGTCAAGATGCTGCGCCAGATTGAGGACCAGTATTTCAACGATCCCAACATCGATCAGTTGAATAAGACGCTGATGGTGTTCGCCAGTTACAACGCCGGTCCCAACCGGATTGCCCGTCTGCGCGCACAGGCCCAGCAACAGGGCCTCGATCCCAATAAGTGGTTCGGCAACGTCGAGCTGCTGGTTGCAGAGAATGTCGGAGAAGAGACCGTCACTTATGTCGGCAACGTGTATAAGTACTACATTGCCTATAAGCTGGCGATACAGGACGAAAAAGAAGTAGCCGCCGCGTCAAAGTGAAGAAAATATCGAGGAGAACTATGAGGATCAGGAGTTTCACCGTTGCCGTGCTCGCCTTTGCTGCCGCCGTCGCTGTGGCGCAGAACCCGCAGATGGAAGAGAAGCTCATGGCCATCAAACAGAAGATGACCATGAACAAGCAGCACCTGGCGCAGTACACATGGACGGAAACGGAAACCATCGCCATCAAGGGCGAGGTCAAAGACACAAAGACCTACCAGGTTCGCATGATGAACGGCCAGCAGCAGAAGACGCTTGTCAATAATCAGCAGGCGCAGTCGGGCGGCGGACGTGAAGGCCGCATCAAAGAGCGCGTCGTCGAAAAGAAAAAAGAGGAGTACCAGGATTATGGTCAGCAGCTCGGCGCTCTGGCCAAGCAGTACACCACGCCTGATCCCGGCCGGCTGATGCAGGCCAAGCAGCAGGGCAACCTGTCCCTCGTTCCCGGGGCAGGCACTATCGGCCTTGTGATCAAGAGCTTTGTGAAGCCAGGCGATCAGGTCACGTTCACCATCAGCGAGCAAACCAAGGCCCCGGTCAGCGTAGAAATTAATTCCTACCTGAGTGATCCCAAAGACAAGGTAATGATTTCTGCTCAGTTTGCTGAGTTACCCGACGGCACAAACCACGTGACGACGACGACGATCAACGGCGAGCAGAAGCAGTTGGTGATCAACGAGCAGAATTCAAATTACCAGAAAATAATGTAGGCGCTGCCGTCGTATCGACTTCGAAGATGAGGCCGTTGGGACCTCATCTCCTTAGTTCACTGGCGAAACCTCGCATTTCTACTAGTGCACGGAGATTGTGTTTTTTCCTACAATCTCGTAAGCATCCTTGAACTCTGCCCTTTGGCCGCCGAAGCAAGAGGTACAAGTGTATGCGAAGTCCGGAACATTCACGGAGAAACGAGATGAGTTCCTACCGCAGCCTGTGGCTAGCATTGTTAATAGCGACATTAACCGCTCTTTCTGGGTCTGCGATAGCGCAGGGTCCGGCAGACTTGAGCGCTGCCAGCCCGAGCGCAAGCGCCGACCCGGCGCCGGCTGCTCCTCTTCCCGACGCTCCTTCGGCGGCAGCTTCCGCCGACGATTCCTGGAAATTCAAGATGTCAATTTATGGCTGGTTTCCCGGAATCCACGGGACGGTGGGAGCATTGGATCACAACGTAGGCGTTCACGAATCGTTCAGCGATGTCTTTCATGTGCTTAAGGGAGTGATTCCCATTGCAGTGGACGTCCAGAAGGGCCGTTTCGTGATGCCGCTCGACTTCTTCTGGGTCAAGCTGGGCGACGATCGCGCCCTCCCGCTCAACGACTTTGGACAGACCTCGGTCAATCTCCACGTAACAGAATCCATTTTTACCCCGAAGGCCGGGTATCGCTTGCTGGATGGAGAGCACCTCAAAATCGATGCCCTGGGTGGCATTCGTTACTGGTATGTAAGCCAGAACCTTGCACTCGAGCCTGCCGGTGTTAACCAGACATTCTCCAAAAACTGGGTTGACGGCGTAGGTGGCGCGCGCTTCATCATTCCGCTCGGTGAGAAAGCTTCCATCATGGCTTCCGGGGACGCGGGAGCAGGCGGAGCCAGTCTCGACTATCAGGCGGTCGGCCTATTCATGTATGACTTTACCCCCAAGCTAGGCTTGGGGCTGGGCTGGCGCTACCTCGACGTTAATTACCGCAACGGTGACAAGGCATTCATCTACGACGTAGTACAGAGCGGCGCTCTGGCCGGCATGTACTTCAACTTCGGAGGCAAGCCGCCGGTGCCACCTTCAGCAACCTGCTCCATCTCGCCGGCCGAGATCTGGGCCGGAGAGCCGGTAACTGCCACCATCGCAACCCAGAACTTCAATCCCAAGCACACCATCACTTACGCGTGGAGCAGCACTGGAGCTAAGGTCTCCGGTACTGGCACAACTGCAGCGGTCGACACGACCGGCCTGACTCCCGGCAGCTACACCGTCAATGGAAGGGCCACCGACGCAAAGGAAAAGAAGAACAACATGGCAAGCTGCTCCGCCAGTTTCACGGTGAAGCAGCCGCAGCCACCGCAGGTGAGCTGCTCGGCCAATCCCAGCACGATTGCGATCAATCAACCCGCGACCGTTACCATGACCGCCACTGATCCACAGGGCTGGCCACTTACCTATAGCTGGAGCAACACGGGCGGCCAGTTGAGCGGCAGTGGAACCTCTGTCACGGTGACAGCGACGAACGCTGACGCCGGCAATACCATCACGGTGAACGGAAGCGCCACCGATGCTCGAGCCAACCTCACCGCAAGCTGCAGTGCGTCGGTCAATGTCCCTGCCGTTCAGAAGTGTGTCGCGATCGAAGATTGGGGCGAGTGCACATTCGAGAAGAATCCCAAGAAGCCGTGGCGTGTCGACAACGACTGCAAAGACGTGCTCGACAAGCTTTCGCTGCGTCTGCAGCAAATGCCAAACGGCAAGTTGAATGTCGTCGGGTATACGGACCAGGAAGAGTCGGTTAACCGGCAGACGCTTGGTTCGCAGCGCTCTGTGAATGTGAAGTACTACCTGACGACCGACGGCCCGAACAAAGTTGACGCCAGCCGGGTCCAGCCGCGTGCGGGTGCCAGCAAGGGCAAGGCTACCCATTTCTACTTCGTCCCCGAGGGCAACCTCTGTGGCGGGCAACTGGAGGAGGGTACGGTCGTCGACGAGAACCAGGTGCAGCCGCAATCGCGGAATACGCCTGCTCCGGCAAAGAAGAGCAAGAAGTCGAAGGCGGCCGCGCCGGCTCAGTAGAGTGCCAGAAATAGCTGATTCTAACGAGAGGTAGGCCAGTCAGAACTTGGCGGGCCTGCCTTTGTCTTGGCACGTAGGTGCTAGAGCGCCGCAAATTGGCGTTCAAATTTTAATGACTGCTCAGGTAATTGTGGGATATACGTAAGTGGGTATCCCAGCTATGTTTTAGGTCGCGTCGGGCGTCGCTGAACGAATTATGTGTTCTAGTGATGCGCCGCCACCGTTTCGTCAACAGTGAATTGGAGGAAACCGTGAATTACAGGTGCGGACCGTTGAGGTCTCGTGTCCTGTCAGAATGGCACCCTCGGCCCTAAGACTGAGGATGAGAACTCGCAGGCTGCATTTTTTTTGGTTCGCGCCTCTGTCATTTTTACTGGTTACTGACTACCGGAACCTGCCGTATAGTTCCGGGGAGAAAAGCTGGCAGATTTCAAAGCGGTCACTCATCATGAATCGAATACTTTCCCGTATTACCCTCGCGCACATCGTTTTGTGTCTCACCATTGCAGTTAGCTTCAGCGGCATCGCGGTTGCCCAGCAGACCGGATGGCCCCGCTCGTTCAACAACTCCGGTGGGTCACTTGTGCTGTACCAGCCACAGGTTGACGACTGGAAGAACTACTCAGTGGTCGACGCGCGCTCCGCCTTTTCGCTGACACCGGCGGGCGGCAAAGAGGCTGTAGGTGTGGTGACGTTCACCCTGCAGACCGTGGTCGACATGGACAAGCACACGGTGTTTCTCTACAGCCCGACTATCACCAGCGTTTATTTCCCGGCCCCCAATACGAATTCCGCTCAACTGGAAGGCCTGGTGCGTACCTTCTTGAATCCTTCGGCGAGCATGACCATTTCTATTGAGCGCCTGACGGCTACCCTGAAGAAGAAGACTGCGCCGGCGCATGTCGCCGAGGTCAACAACACTCCTCCGACCATCTACATCAGCTTCAAGCCGGCCATCATCCTACTGGTCAACGGCAAGCCGGTCGAAGCGCCGGTTGGCGGAAACGTTAAGGCCATCGTTAATGCAAATTGGCCGCTGTTCCAGGAAGCTCCGAATTATTACCTGTTCAACGGCAAAGGATGGATGACCGCAACCAGCCTGAGCGGAAACTGGACCGCAACCACACAGCTTCCGGCAGATTTCTCAAAGGTCGCGGCGAGTCCCAACTATCCCGACTTGAAGGCCTACATCCCGGCGCCAGTGGTTCCCACCAGTCCGCAAGTGTTCTACAGCAGCAGTCCGGCAGAGATCGTCGTCTTCCAGGGCCAGCCGCAGTGGGCGGCCGTAACCGGCACGCAACTGGAATATGCCAGCAACACCGCCAGTCCGGTGTTCAAGTATCTGCCAACCAAGACGTACTACTACCTGAGTTCGGGCCGCTGGTTCTCATCGCAGAGCGCGATGGGGCCCTGGAGCTTCGCCACCAACAACTTGCCGGCCGATTTCCAGAAGATCCCGCCCTCGAGTCCGATGGGCGGAGTTCTGGCGTCTGTTCCAGGAACGCCGCAGGCGGAAGACGCAGTGCTGATGGCGCAGGTTCCGACGACTGCGGTCATCAATCCCACGACAGCCGCGAAACAGGTGGATGTTAAGTACAACGGCACGCCGGAGTTTTCGCCCATCACGGGTACCACAATGTCGTATGCCACCAACACGCCCAACCGGGTAATCCAGGTCGGTAGCGTGTACTACCTGTGCCTGAACGGCGTGTGGTTCATGTCGAACACGCCCAATGGCCCGTGGCAGACTGCGCCGTCGGTACCGCCGGAGATCTATACCATTCCGCCAAGCTCGCCGGTTTATAACGTGACCTATGTGACCCAGACCACAACGTCCGACGGTAACGTGCAGGCAAGCTACACTGCGGGATATCTGGGCAGTTTCGTGACCGGGATGGCGCTGGGCGCCATTATTTGCGATGGTACGGGATACTATTACCCGCCTTACGTTGGCTGGTATGGTGGATATCCCGCCTACTATCCATATGCTGCCACCTACGGCTACCATCCGACTTATAACCCCTACACGGGAGCTTATGGATACGGAGCGTCAGCCTATGGTCCGTACGGTGGTCAGGCGCACTACGGTGCTTCCTACAATCCTTACACCGGAACTTATGCGCGTGGCGCAAGCGCTTCGGGTCCCTGGGGATCGACCGCGGCAGCGCAGGCTTACAACCCGTACACCGGCGCCTATGGCCAGACTCATCAGAGTTCTAACGCCTATGGCTCCTGGGGAAATTCGGCTTACACCAAGAACGGAACCACAACCTACACCCAGCACGAGAGTAACGCCAACGGAACGGAAGCAACCGCTTACAACACCAAAGGCGGGAAAGCGGCAGCCACCAGCACGAAATACGGCACCAGCGCCGCGGCCAAAAGTTCCAACGGCGATATGTACGCTTCGCATGATGGCAACGTGTACAAGAACACCGGCTCCGGTTGGCAGACCTATAACAACGGAAGCTGGAACAACGTAAACAAGCAGACGGCAGAGGCGGCACATCCGCAGGCGACGACCGACTACAACAACGCCAAGAGCTCGGGCAGCTGGGGCGATGTCAACCAGGAAGCACAGGACCGGTCGCAAGGCGCGATGAATAGTCAACGCTACGACCAGGCACAGCAGCACGGCTACGGCAGCGGCGATGGCTGGGGCAGTCACAGCGGCGGCGGTGGCTGGGCAAGCCGTGGCGGCTCCGGCGGATGGGGTGGCGGCGGCGACCACTGGGGCGGTGGCGGCGGCGGTTTTGCTCGGGGCGGCGGTGGTTTCCGTCGTTGATATTAAGGTGTTTCTGAACTAAGTAGTCAATCCGGGGTAGCAGTTGAGTAGGTCGGCAGTGACTCTATCTACGAGGTGCACCATGAAGTCTCGGCAGTTGATTTTGATCTCATTGATCAGTCTGTTCGTTCTGGCGGGGCAGGCAATGGCCCAGAAGAAGGATAAGTACGCCTGCTCCGAGCCCAAACCCGAAACGCTGTGTACTGCGGAGAATACCTGCGGCTCAGCTTCGAGCCCCTGCCAGGTGAATGTCAATAAGGACGGCGGCTCAGCAACGGCAACGGCCGAC
>Ga0335083_10003309_pt1 | contig 20947 bp, 15 predicted proteins | sample Lox_Sample_42_FD_206716 | JGI IMG/M metagenome (GOLD analysis project Ga0335083, IMG submission 206716) | Soil microbial communities from Loxahatchee National Wildlife Refuge, Florida, United States - Lox_Sample_4.2 | ecosystem: Environmental > Terrestrial > Soil > Wetlands | place: USA...
TTCACGCACGAGAAGAAGACGAAGATCTTTTCGTCCGGCTTGACGGCGCCGGCGAAGATGTTGCCGGAACAGATCTGCATCGGTCGCGGCTTGCCGCCGTACGTGACTTCGAGCTGCTTGCCGGCCTTGTCGTAGAAGTAGACGGCGACGGAGCCGTAAAGGATCGACTTTTTGGATTTGTTGGTGACGGCGAACTTGGGTCCTTCGTCCGGCGTCTTACCCGTCCACTTCACTTCCATCATGCGCGAGTCGCCGCTCGCCTTGCAGGGTTCCGCGGAGGTGCCGAGCCCGCTCGAGCCCTCGGGGCAATCGTCGCGCGGCTTCGGGGGCGGTGGTGGCGCGGGCGGCGGCGCCGGAGTCGACGCAGCGGCCGCAACGCTGGCGCTCGGCGGCGGCGAGGGAGCACTCTCTTCTTTCTTCGCTTCTTGTTGGCAGCCACCGAGGAGCGCCACGAAGCACAGCGTCAACGGGAGCGTGGAGGTGCGGACGGGAATGGCCATGGCCCGGCATCCTGCTCGAAGCGGTCGCGTTTCTCACCCAAAACGTGTCCGGCCCCCGGGCTCGCGCGCGATCCGAACCCCGGTGCGGCATCGCTATCGGAAGTTTGGAGCGAGATTGCAGCGACTCGAGTGAGGCAGAGCGACGCTGTGAGGCGTGATGGCCGCGCGGCGCCGCGCATGCGCGCTTCAAGGGCCGTACGCGGCGGCTGAGAGAGGAACGGAATCTGCATCGCTTCCGGCGCGAGTCTGCCTCCGATGTGCGCGGCCTTTAATGCGACCCAGAACACCGATTGGGACTCCGGGGTGCGCCCGTCGCTCAGTGCTGGGAAAGCGACGCCGATTTCCATCGAACTCGAACGAGGGACGCTGTTCGGTTGGTATCACCCGCCGCGCTGTCGGAGCCCGGCGCACCAGGCCGTGCTGCTTTTCAACCCCGTAGGGTGGGAAGGCCTCGCGTGTTACCGCGCCTACCGGCACTGGGCCGAGCGCTTGGCCGCCGTGGGTTTCCCCGTGCTGCGCTTCGATTACCTCGGAACCGGGGATTCGGCGGACGGTGACGCGCACGAGCCGAAAGTAGCGAGTTGGCTCGCGAGCGCGCGGGCCGCTGCCGCGGAGCTCAGGAGTCGCTCGGGGCGAGACGCGCTCGTGCTCGCCGGCGTGCATTTCGGAGCGACACTCGCCGCGCTCGCGAGTGAAGTCGTGGGCGGCGTGGAGTCGCTCGTGTTGCTCGGGCCGCTCGTGCGCGGTCGCGATTACGTGCGGCAAGCACGCGCGTACGCGCTCTTGAACGCGGCGAACGACTCGCCCGGCTCGCCCGCGGACGGCGACGCGGGCGTCGAAGTGGCGGGCTTTCACGTGAACCCGGCGACACTCGCCGAAATGGAAGCGATCGACCTGCGCACGCTCACCGTGCGCGGGGCGCGCTCGCTCGTGCTCTCGCGTGACGAGACGTCGCGCGAAGACGAGCTCGTGGCCGCGTGGCAAGCGCGCGGAGTCGCCGCGGAGCTCCGCCGCATTCGCGGCTATCACGAGCTCGTGCAAAAGCCGAGTCGCTCGCTGACGCCGGGAGCGATCTTCCAGGCCGCCGAGGACTTCCTGCTCACGGGTTTGCCGGCGCCTTCGCCCGGACGCGCACCCGCGCGTGAAGCGCGGCCCGCCGTTCGCGAGAGCGCGCGCCGTTACCGCGAGAGCGCCCTGAGCTTCGGCGCGAACGGGCGACTTTTCGGCGTGCTGACGGAGCCGGTGCGCGCGGAAGAGGCGTCGAGCGAGCGCCCCGTGCTCGTGATTCTCCCGACGTCTTCGCATCATCGGGTCGGGCCGAACCGCATGTACGTGCCGCTCGCGCGCGAGCTCGCCGAGCGCGGCTTCACGAGCTTTCGTATCGATCTCACCGGCGGCGGCGACAGCCCCGCGAGCTCGAGCGTCCGCGACGGCCAGGCCTACGCCGAGGAGTTCGTCGCCGACGCACGCGCGGCCATGGATCACCTCGCGGAGTCGGTCGGGAGCAAGCGCTTCGTGCTGCTCGGCCTGTGCTCCGGCGCGCTCCTCGCGTTTCAGACGACGAGCGTGGACCCGCGCGTCGTCGGCGAAGTCCTCGTGAGCCAGCAGGTGTGGAACCTCTCGGACGTACCGAGCGACACGCGCTTCGAGCGCGTGAAGCAGCGCGCGACCGCTTCGCTCACGCACGCCGTGCGCCGCACCGGGCTCGCGTTCGACACCGGGCGCGTCGACGTCGGCGCGAGCTTGCGTGACGCGCTCGGGCGCGGCGTCGAGGTGCTCTTGATTTACGGAGCCCAAGATCCCGGACTCGCGCGGTTTCGCGCCGAAGCGGCGCGTGAGCTCGCGCACCTCACGGTGTCGCCCCGCTTCGCGCTCGCTCTGCTCGACGGCGTCGACCGCACGTTCACGGCGCTCAGATCACAACGGCTCTTTCACGGCGTCGTGATGGACTACATGCTCCGGCGTTTTGCGCGCGAGGGCGTGCGACCGTGCGCGAGCGGCGGCTGAAGCCGTCATTCCGTCGGAACGGGGAGCTCGCTCAGGATCCCGCGGGCACAGAACGCCGCGCGAAGCTCGGGTCGATCGATGCGGGCCCGTTCGTCGTCCGTGGCCGGGTAGTAGGCTTCCATCCCGCCCCACGCCGCTTCGTTCGCGCCGAGCATGAGCGTGATCGAGCCGTCTTTTGCTTGCTCGACGTGGAGCACGGGGATGTGGAGCAGTGCTTCGCCGCCTCTGAAATAGATGAGGCCGTCGAAAAGCGGCTCGTCGTCGCAAGAGACGCGGAAGGGTTGGCCGAGGTCCGCCACGAGCTGCGAGCCGTACGCCGAGGACGCGTCGGCGGTCAGATCGAATTCGAAGCGCGCCGCCGCGGGCGGCTCGGCCGCGGCGGATCCGACGTCGGCGTCCGTGATCGACGTGAGCACGTCGCCGGTCAACATCCCGATCGAGAGCTCGAGATCGGCGTACTCGGCGGACGCGGCGACGCGACCCGCGAGCACGTCGAGGCGGCAATGGGGCGTGGCGCTGACGCACGTGAGCGACGCCGAACAACACGCCGGCGCGGCCTCGCTGCAGAGATCCCGGCACTCGGTCGCGCCGCCGGCTCCGCCCGCCGACTCGCCCGCGCTTTGCGGCGAGTCGCCGCCGCTGCCGCCGGAGGCGAGCGTGCCTCCTTGCGCCGGGCTCCCGCCCGAAGACGAGTCTCCCGCCGTCGCGGTTGCGCGCCCGCCGAACCCCGCGCTCGGCGCGCCTGCGCTCGCTCCCGCCGTGTCACCGAGTCCGCCCGTGCCGCTCCGTGCGCCTTCGCCCTGCGCCCCCGCGCTCGCTCCGCCGCGTCCGCCCGCACTCGAGCCCGCGACTCCGCGCATGCCCGCGCCTTCGCCGCCACTTTCGTCGTCACGCCGCCCGGCGTCGCTGCCGTCCGTCGCGTGTCCGGCGCGCGAGGACGCCTTGCCCCCGCACCCGAAAGACGCGCCGCCCGCGCCGAGGAGCACGAACGTCAGGGTCGCGGAGCTCGTCAGCGCGCGACGTGACATGGATCAAGTCCGCGCTCGCCGTCCACCACGCGTCCAAGTTACCACGGCGTCGTCGAGAAATTTTGAGGCCCTGCGCGCGGCGGCCGGCGCGTGCGTGACACCACGCTAAATCTCGGGCAATTTGTCGGCGTGCTTCGCTTTTCGGCGGTCGTTTCGTCCTTCGTCGCCGCGCTGCTCGCCACGGAGGTCGCGGCGGCGGGGAGCTGGCAAGACAACTTCGCGTTCGGCGCGACGCTCAACGGCGACCTCTATACGCCCACGAGCGTCGCCGCGTCGCCGGCGATCCTCGTCGTCATCCATATGTGCGCCGGGCACTCGACGAACGTGCACGGCTGGTTCGATCAGTACGCGGACGCGCAAGGCTTCTACCTCATCGCCCCTCAAGCCGGCGCCGCCTGCTTCGACTCGAGCGCGAGCCGTAGCGGCGATCGAGCGGCCATCGTGACGATGGTGCAATGGGTGCTCGCGAACAAGAACGCGGACGCGAGCCGAGTCTTCGCGACCGGGCTCGACAGCGGCGGCTCGATGACGAACACGTTGCTCGCCATCTACCCCGACGTGTTCGCCGGCGGCTCGGCGTGGCCCGGATTTCCCGCGGGGGCGTGGCCGTCCGGCGACACGACGTGCACGAAGTGCGGCTCGACGCCTCCGACGATGACCGGCGCGCAATGGGGCGACCTCGCGCGCGCCGCCTTTTCGTGGAGCGGCAGCTATCCGTGCGCGCAGCAATGGGTCGGCGGCGGCGACGACTACAACTTCGACGGCTGGCTGCCTTCAGTGGCCGCGCAGTTTCAAAACCTCGGCAACTTGGGCACCGGCGTCGCTGGAGCGAACGCGCCGAGCGGCTGGACTCGCACGGTTTACAAGGATTCGACGGGGAACGTGCGGCTCGAAACGAACCTCGGTCCGTCGAGTCAACGTCACGATCTCGAGAACGTCACCTTTCCGCTCTACGCCGACATCATCAGCTTCCTCGGCCTCGACACGCCGACCGGCGCCTGCCCCTCGAGTAGCGGCGGCAGCGGAGGGATGTCGAGTACGGGCGGCACCGGTGGCACGGGTGGGACGACGGGCGGCACCGGTGGAACGGGCGGTACCGGTGGGACGACGGGCGGCACCGGCGGAACGGGCGGTACCGGTGGGACGACAGGCGGCACCGGCGGAACGGGCGGCACCGGAGGCACGACGGGCGGGGCTGGCGCAGCGACGGGCGGGACCGGCGGCACGACCGGCGGAACCGGCGCGACGAGCGGGGCTGGCGGTGGCAGTGGCCGGAGCGGGACCGGCGGCACGACGAGCGTGGCGGGCACGGGTGGCGCCACGGCTGCAGGCGGAGCGAACGGCACCGGCGGCACGACGTCAGCCGGCGGCACGAGCGGAACCGGTGGTACGAAGGGAGCCGGAGGAACGAATTCGACCGGCGGTACCAAAGGAGCGGGCGGTGCGGGCGGCACCGACGCGAGCGGCGGCGCGGACACGATGAGTGCCGGTGGCACGGACACGGCGGGCACCGCGGGCACCGCCGGCGAGAGCGGCGTGAGCGCGGGAGGGAGCGATGCGGGCGTCGGCGGTAGCTCGCCGGGCGGCACGAACGGTGGCGCCGGAGGCTCGAACGGCGGCAAAGGCGCGGTGTCGAAAGGCGGCGCGAGCGGCAGCTCGGGAGCCGCCGGAAACGGCGCGGCCGGCGTCTCGTCCGACGACGACCTGACCATCGAGCGTTATCACGCGTGTCTGTGCGGCGCGCCGAGCGGCGGCGCGGGCAGTGCTTGGGGCGGCGTCACGATCGCTTCGCTCGCTCTCGTCGTCGCCCGGCGGCGGCGGCAAACGACGACTCGAGCGCAGCCCGCGCGAGCTCGGCGCTGAGGACTTCGATGCCGGCGACCACCTTCAGACCACCCGAGCCCGGACAAATCCTCGCCGGCAAATACCGGGTCGAGCGCGTGCTCGGTCAGGGCGGCATGGGGATGGTGATTGCGGCGCACCACCTCCAATTGGACGAGCGGGTCGCGCTCAAGTTCCTCTTGCCCGAGGCGTCGATCAACGGCGAAGCCGTCAAGCGCTTCGTCCGCGAAGCGCGCGCGGCGGTGAAGATCAAGAGCGATCACGTGGCCCGCGTTTCGGACGTCGCGACGCTCGACGACGGCACGCCGTACCTCGTGATGGAATATCTCGAAGGCGCCGATCTTTCGTCGGAGCTCGAGCGGCGCGGTCCGCTCGCCGTGGACGAAGCGGTCGAGCTTTTGCTGCAGGCGTGCGAGGCGATCGCAGAAGCGCACAGCCTCGGCATCGTGCATCGCGATCTCAAGCCGGCGAATCTGTTTCTCACGCGACGCGCGGGCGGCGCGCCCTGGGTCAAGGTGCTCGATTTCGGCATCTCGAAGCTCAGCCGCGGCCCGGACGTGGGGATGACGAGCACGACTGCGGTGATGGGCTCGCCGCTCTACATGTCACCCGAACAAATCCGCGCGACGAGGGAAGTCGATGCGCGCGCCGATCTGTGGGCGCTCGGGGTGATTCTTTACGAGCTCCTCTGCGGCCGGCTGCCGTTCCGGGGCGACACGCTGCCGCAGCTCAGCGTGAACATCGCCGTCGAGCCGCCCGAGCCGTTCCCTGCGCTCGTCGGGGTGCCGGCCGCGCTCGAGCTCGTGGTCTTTCGCTGTCTCGAGAAGGATCGCGAGCGACGCTACAACAACGTCGCCGAGTTCGCTTACGCGCTCGCTCCCTTCGCGACGCGGCGCGCGGCGCCGTCGATCGAACGCATCGCGGCCGTGCTCTCCGTCGGCGGCGTGGTTCCGCAACCGAGCGGCGTGCCGTTCGGCGCGACGCAGACGGCGAACTCGCTGCGGCACGGTTTCGAGGCGAAGCCCGAACACCAGGTGGGCACGCAGTCGCACCTCACCGGCTCGGCTTTCGGCGGCACCGGAGTCGGACGCGCGCAGACCGCGGACGAAGGCCCGACAAGGCGCAAGATGTGGGTCGTCGTGCTGGCGCTCGGCGCGGTGGCTGCGCTCGTCCTCGTGCTCGTGGTGCGCTCGAACCTTTCGTCGCCGGCAGCGGCGCCGAGCGTCGCGCCCGCCACGGCGCAAGCGACCCCGAGTAGCCTCAGCGCGGCTCAGCCGGTCGAGCCAGCGAACGTCACGCCGCCGAAACCCGCCGTTCAGCCCGCACCCGTCGCGGCCGCACCGAGCGAGCCCGCGACGCCGGAGCCTTCCGCGGCCCCCAGCGCGAGCGCCGCGGCGGCTGCCCCCGCGCGAACCGCGCCGAATCGAGGGCGCAAAGCGGGCGCGGCGCACGTGAGCACGCCCGCTCCAGTCGAGCCGCCGCGTCCCGCGCCGACCCCGGCCGCTCCGGCCGCGCAGGAGCCGCGCCCGACGCCGCCACCTTCGCCCGCGGACGTCTTCAACAATCGGACGTTCTGACGGAGGCGTGCTTGCCGTGTACCAGTCAGAACGATACCTTGACTCTCGCTTGCCGACCGTGACTCGCCGCGCCTCGACGCTCGAACGAGCGCTGCTCGTCGCGGTGCTCGTCACGAGCGTGCCGTTGCGCGCCCGCGCCGCCGGTTCGGACAACTCCGCCGCGGCTCAAGCGCTCTTCGACGAAGCGAAGGCGCAGATGGCGGCCGGGCATTACGACCGCGCGTGTCCGGCACTCGAAGAGAGCGAGAAGCTCGATCCGGCGCTCGGCACGGTGCTGAACCTCGCCGATTGCTACGAGAAGGCGGGCAGGACGGCGAGCGCGTGGAGCAAGTTCGTCGAGGCCGCCGGCAAGGCCGAAAAGTCGCGGCACCCCGACGCCGAGCGCGTCGCCAAGGATCGCGCGCGCGCGCTCGAAAAGCGGCTCGCCAAGCTCACCATCAGCGTGACTGCCGCCGACAGCGAGCCCGGGCTCGAGGTGCTGCGCGACGGCGTGAACGTGGGCGCGGCCGAGTTCGGCCTCGCCATCCCGGTGGATCCGGGTTCTCACACCGTCACCGCGCGCGCGCCCGGACGTAAGCCGTGGGAGACGCAGGTGACCGTGACCAACGCGACGAGCGCGAGCGCCGTCGTTCCGGAGCTCGACCGAGCGCCCGTCGCGGAGCCCGAGCCCTCGAGCCAGCCGGCGTCGCCCGCGAACGCAGCGCCTCGGAACGAGGAGTCGCCGGTCGTCGCGCAGGGGTCGAACGCGCGGCGCACGATCGGTCTCGTCGTCGGCGGCGTGGGCGTCGCGGCGGCCGCGGCGGGCGGCGTCTTCGCGTTGCTCACGAAAAACGAGGACAACGCGTCGGACAAGCTTTGCCACAGCGGCGGCACCGACACGTGCGCCGACGCCGCCGAAAAGCACAAATACGAGCAGACGGTGTCGGACGCGAAGCGCGATCGCACGTTCGCGTACGTCGGTTTCGGCGTGGGCGCCGCCGCGCTCGCGACGGGTGCGGTGCTCTTCTTCGGCGGCTCGAACGGCAGCGAAAGCGGGGGGTTCGTCGTGACGCCCGTCGCGGGCCCGGGCGGCGCCGGCGTCTTCGCGCACGGCCGGTTCTGAGTCGCTCGGCCCGGGCCCTGCCCGCGACCGCCTGCACCTCGCAAAGTCGCAGCTTTTTTGCCCGGCGCGCCAAGCATGACATGCTTCGCGCGGAAGCCGGCGTGATCGTCCTCGTCAATCTGGGGCTCGCGGATCTCATGACCGAGCCGTCCGTCTCCTCGGAGCGCGCGAGCCAAGTCCTGCTCGGTGAAGCGGCGACGCTCCTGACTCGCGGCGACGACTGGGTGGAGCTCCGACTCGAGCGCGACGGCTACGTAGGCTGGGTGCGCGCGGTCGCGATCCTCGAGTGCGGCGCCGAACGTGCGCGCGCGTACCGCGCCGCTTGCGGGACGGTCGTGACCGCGGAGATTGCGCCGGCGTTCCTGGAGGCCGAACGACGCTCGAACGCGGGCAAGCTTCCCTTCGGCGTTCGGCTGCCGCTCGTCGAGCGACGCGGCGACACGGTCGCGCTCGAGCTCCCCGATGGACGGACGTGGTGGGTGGCGGCTTCCGACACCACGCTCGCGGCCGAGCTGCCGCGTCCCGACGCGGGCGGCATTGCGGCGGCGCTCGCTTGGATGCGGCGCAGCGTCGGGGTGCCGTACCTCTGGGGCGGGTGCAGCCCGTTCGGTTACGATTGTTCCGGCTTGACGCAAGCGTTCTGGGCGACGCTCGGCGTGCGCATCCCGCGCGACGCCGATCAGCAATTCCGAGCCGGCGAGCCCGTCGAGGGGTCCACCCGCGCGGGTGACTTGCTGTTCTTCAGCTCGAACGCGACGCCCGGCGAGCGCGCGCGGCACGCCGACATTCGGCACGTGGCGATCGCGCTCGGCGGCGACCAGATCCTGCACGCGAGCGGTCGGATGCGCACGGTCACGGTCGACCTGCTCGCGCCGGGCCGGAGCGCGCACGGTGATTGGCTGCTGCAAAACTCGGCGGGGGCGCGCAGGTACGCATGCAGCTGAGCTTCGAGCCGTTGACGCTGAAGCTGCGGCGCCCGTTCAACATCGCCCACGGCACGAGTCACACTCGTCAGAACGTCTTGGTTCGCATCGACGGCGGCATCGGCGAAGCGGCGGCGGTCCCTTACTACGGCGAAACGGCCGACGGCATCGCCGCTTACCTCTCGGCGCTCGACTTCCGTGCCGTCGCCGATCCGTTCGAAATCGAGGACCTCGTCGCGGCGCTGCCGCCCGGCTCGCCCGCCGCCCGCGCCGCGGTCGACATCGCGCTCCACGATCTCTGGGGCCAAGCGTTGGACCAACCGCTCTACCGCCTGTTCGGCCTGAACCCGAACCGCATCCCGGCCACCTCGTTCACGCTCGCCATGGATACTCCCCGAGCGATGGCCGAGGCCGCCGCCGCCGCGAGCGAGACCAGCTTGAAGATCAAGCTCGGCGCGGGCGACGACGCGGCACGTATCGCGTCCGTGCGCGCCGCGACGCGCGCGCCCCTCCGCGCCGACGCGAACGGCGGCTGGACGCGCGAGCAGGCGCTCCGGCTCTTGCCCCTGCTCGCCGAGCACGGGTTCGAGCTCATCGAGCAGCCGCTACCCGCCGGCGACGTGGACGGCCTCCGCGCGCTCGCGGAGCTGCGTTCGCGACCGCCGATCTTCGTGGACGAGAGCATTGCGACGAGCGCGGACATCGTCGCGCACCGAGGGCTCGTCGACGGCGTGGTCGTGAAACTCGCCAAATGCGGCGGGATCCGCGCCGCGTTGCGCCAAATAGCGGTGGCAGCAGCGTGCGACATGGACGTGATGCTCGGTTGCATGGTGGAGTCGTCCGTCGCCGTGACGGCGGCCGCGCACCTCGCGCCGCTCGCAAAGTACGTGGATCTCGACGGACCGCTCTTGATCGACAACGACCCGCTGCGCGGCGTCGAATACCGTGGCGGTCGCCTGGTGCTGCCAGCGGGGCCCGGATTGGGCCTCTGCTCGAGGGACGTCAACTGACGATGGACGCGACCTACGCCACGTTCGAATTCAGCGGCTGGGAGCTCGACGGCCGCGTCCTGCGTCTCGGCTACCGCTTCACGGACGGCGCCGCGCCGAACGTGAGCTTCGAAGAAGTGTTGCGGCTACCGCCGACCCTGGACGCGCCGAACGCGTCCGATCCGGCGGTTCGGCGCGCGGCCGACATCGCCCACTTCACGTTCGGTGTCTCCTATTACAAGGCGTTTTGCCCGCGAAACGTCGTCGCACGCCCCGTCCCCGAAGCCGCCGCGGAGTTTTGGGACACCCTGTATTCCGAGGGCCTCGGCGAGTTTTACTTCAAGAACGGCATCGACCCGCGGGGACGCGTCCGCTTCGCCCGCGGCGCCGAAGGGGTCGAGCGAGCCGCACACCTCGCACCGGCGCGCGAGCGAGCGCTCGTGCTCGTCGGCGGCGGGAAGGATTCGGTCGTGGCGCGCGAGGTCTTGCGACACGCGGGCGTCGAGTGCGACGCGTTCTCGCTCGGCACGGCGACGTGGATCGAGCGTTCGGCCGCGGCGATGGGCCTTCGCCATCACGTCATCGAGCGCGCGCTCGATCCGCGGCTGTTCGAGCTCAACGCGCGCGGCGCGCTGAACGGCCACGTGCCGATTTCCGCGTGCATCGCGGCCGCCGGGTCGCTGCTCGCCGTCGCGAACGGCTACACGGCCGTCATCGCCGCGAACGAGCGCAGCGCCGACGAGGGCAACACGTCCTTCAACGGGATCGAGATCAACCATCAGTGGAGCAAGAGCTTTCGGTTCGAACAAGCGTTCCGAGCGCTCGGCGAGCGTCTGCTCGAGAACGCTCCGCTCTATCTGAGTATTCTGAGACCGCTGAGTGAGCTCTCCATCGCTCGACTCTTCACGCGGCATCCCGCGTATCACACGGCCACGTCGTCCTGTAACAAGAACTTCCGCATCCGCGAGCCCGTCGGGGAGCGTCGCTGGTGCGGCCAATGCCCGAAGTGCGTCTTCGTTTATTTGATCGTCGCGGCGCACGCCGACGCCGACGTGCTGCGGCGCATCTTCGGCTCCGACTTTCTCGCCGACGCGCAGAATTTCCCGCTGCTCGCCGATCTCGCGGGCGTCGGCGGCATCAAGCCTTTCGAATGCGTCGGCACGCCGGTGGAATGCAGAGCGGCGCTCGGCCGGCTCCACGCGAGCGGTCGCTTGGCGGCGGCTACGGCCGCTTGGTACGAAAGCGCGGTGGGCGTGGATCCGGCTCGAGCGGCCGCCGAGTGGACGGCGGCGATGACGCCCGCGACGTCGTATCCGCTGCCGCCCGTCTGGCAGTCGAGGCTCGATGCGTATCTCAGAGCTCATTGACGCGCGCGTGGGCTTGCTCGGGCTCGGCGTCGAAGGCCGCTCCACGCTCGCCGCGCTGAGACGCGCCGGACACGAGCAGGACGTCGCGATCTTTCTCGACAAGCCGGGAACGGAAGCGTTGCCCGCGGGCGCGCGCTTCGCCGACGATCCGGAGCGGGCGTTCGCCGCGACCGACGTGCTCGTGCGCTCGCCGGGGTTTGCCCCGGAGCATCCGCTACGACGGCTCGCCGACGCGAGGGGCGTCGCGCAGACGACGGCGACGAACCTGTTTTTGTGCGAGCTCCGCGCGCGCGACCTGCCGAGCGTCGGCGTCACCGGGAGCAAGGGCAAGAGCACGACGAGCACGATCATTTTCCGGGCGCTCGAGCGCGGAGGCATCGAGTCGTCGCTCGTGGGCAACATCGGGGCTCCCGCGCTCGACGTGCTCGACGACGTGATCGCGCGACGCGCCGTTCCGGTCGTCGAGCTCTCGAGCTATCAGTGCGCGGATCTGGTGGCGGCGCCGTCCATCGCGGTGCTGCTCGAGCTCTTCCCCGAGCACATGGATTGGCACGGCTCGATCGACGCCTATTATCGCGCGAAGATGCAGCTTGCTCTCCGGCAGCGACCCGAAGACCGCTTCTTCTACCTCGTTCGAAATCGCGCTTACGTCGAGGGGTTCGAGCTGCCGGGCAAGGTGGAGGCGGTCGGGACGGAGGACGGCGTGCACCATCGCGACCGCGCGTTCTGGAACGGCCGCTCGCGCCTGTTCGCGGACGACTGCGTGCACATTCCCGGTGACCACAACAAGCGGAACGTCTGCTGCGCGATTGCGGCCGTCATCGCCGCCGGCGCGAGCCCGACCAGCGTCGAGTCCGCGCTCGGCGACTTCAACGGTCTCCCGTACCGGCTCCAAGACGAAGGCTATCGCGGCGGCATTCGCTGGATAAACGACTCGATTTCGACGGCGCCCGAAGCCGCGGTTGCGGCGCTCGGCGCTTTCGGGGCGTCCGTCCGAACGCTGATTTTCGGCGGCTTCGATCGCGGCTACGAGCTCGGCATCGTCCTCGAGGCCCTCGGCGAGAGCAACGTCGAGTGCGTCGTCGCCTTGCCGACGACCGGCCATCGTCTCGCGCGGGAGCTCCTCGCGCGCCACGCCGCGCCGCGGGTCGTCGAAGTCGCGAGCTTGGACGAGGCGGTCGCTGCCGCGAGCCGAGCGACACCTCAGGGCGGGTTGTGCTTGTTCTCGCCGGGGGCGCCGAGCTACGGCTTTTTTCGCAACTTCGAGGAGCGCGGGCACGCGTTCGCGACGCTCGTGGCGGCGCTCGAGCGTTCGGAGCTCAGCCCGGCGCGCTGAGCCAGCGCCGTAGCGCCACGAGGATTGCACGCGCGCGTCCGAGCTCGAAGCCGTCCTCGGTCGGCTCCGCGACACGCCGCACGCCGTCGACGACGCCGTTCGCCGCGAGCGCTTCGAGGAGCGCCTGGTAGTCGTCGGGGAGCGGCAACAAATCCCTGTCCGTCACGCGCCCGAGCGCGGCGACGACCGCGAGCACCGCCCAATTGCTGACCTGGCCGACGACGAGCACGTCGCAGGTCGACGCCGGTTTTTCGACCCGGCGCGCCTCGAACCAACCGGACGGCGCCGAGCCCATGCCGAACTCGTTGCCGCCGTCGCCGAAGCTCACGAGCGCGTGCGTTCCTACCGCGTCCTCGAACCACGGCGCGCGTTCCCGCACGTCTTCCCCGCGCACGTTGAGGTACGCGCCGGTCGCCGTGCGACCGCACGCTTCGACGGTGACGAGCGCGCCGCTCAGGCGCTCCGGCGCGCGACCACGCCGAAGCGCGCGGGTGGGTAGGGCGCCGAGCGCCGGAGCCCAGGCGGCGAGCGCTTCGGCCCACGAGACGACGGTCACGTCGCGGCCGAGCTCGCGGAGAGCGCGGGCGAGGGCGACGGTGCCCGCGGGGCCGTCGGTCTCGGACGTGTCTTGCACCGGAAAGCCCGTGCACAGGAGCAGCGGCTCGTGCGCCGCGAGGAGCACCCGGGCCGCGCGGCAGGCGGGCGACTCCGGGCCGAGCAGCGCGAGGAGCGAGCGCATGCCGCGCGTGTCGTCGAGAACGACGAGGTCGTCGGGGAGCAAGCGAAGGGACTCTACGCCTTGAGCTGCCCGTCGCGCAGCCAGCTCGAGGCCCGGATCACGAGCTCCGCGGCGGTTTCGACGCCGAGCTTGGCCTTGATGCGGCTCCGGTGCGTCTCGATGGTTTTCTGGCTGATCCCGAGCCGTTCGGCCATATCGACGGCGCGCATGCCCATGCCGACGAGGCGGAAAATCTCGAGCTCGCGATCGGTGAGGCGATCGATCGGGTAACGCGCGCCGTCGCCCGGTTTGGAGAGCGTGGTGAGCAGCCGGTCCGACACGGACGGACTCACGTAGACCTTGCCGGCGAGCACGCGCTCGAGCGCCACGAGCAGGCGATCGGTCGCTTCACGCTTCATGACGTAGCCGTTCGCGCCGACGCGCAGGGCGCGCTCGGCGTAGGTCATCTCGTCGAGCATCGAGAGCACGAGGACGGCGACGTTCGTGTCGTCGCGACGCGCCCGCGCGATGAAGTCGAGCCCGGAGTCCTTGCCGAGCGAGATGTCGAGGATGACGGCGTCCGGCCGGAGGCTCGCGAGCGCGGCGAGTCCGTCATCGACGTTCGCCGCTTCGCCCGCGATCGCGTACTCGAGGCTTTGCTCGAGCAACGCGCGCAAACCCTGCCGCACGATGGGATGCTCGTCGACGAGCAGAATGCGCCGTACCGTCTTCAGCGTCGCCATGGGCCTAGAGCGCGCGGAATGCGAAAGTGGTGCCAGTCCCCGTCGCTCTCCGCAGGGTGCCAGGGTGGCCGTCAATGTCGAGTATTTCCGGGTTCCTTCGCGCCGCCCTGCCGCACGGCGGCGCCGAACGCGCGTCCTGCTCCGCGGACTCGATTCCGGGATCCCGGACGGCGCCGGTCGGCGATTGTGGACGGCGAGGCGAGCGCCCGAGCGTCGCGAGGCGGCTCATGCGACGTTGCTCCGCGGCGACAGCGGCCCGGCGCTCGGCCAGAGTGAGAGGGGGCGCGGCACGTTCAGGCGCCACCATTCGGCCGCAAGCTCGTCGGTCCACGCTTCGGCCGGCGAGAACTGAATGGCGGCAAGCTCGCGCCGCACGGCGCTCACCGACGCGGGTCGGTCCTCGGCGCGCCTGGCCATGCAGTGATGCACGAGCTCGACGAGCTTCGGCGGGAGCTTCTGTTTGGCGCGCTCGGCGAGCGGCGCCGGATCTTGGTCGAGGTGCGCGAGCATGATCTCCATCGCGTCGGAGTGGCCGGAAAACGGGAGCTCGCCGGAAAGCGCGAAGTAAGCGACGCAACCGAGCGCGTACACGTCGGCGCGCGCGTCGATGTCGTGGCCGAGCACCTGTTCGGGCGCCATGTAGTCCGGCGTCCCCATCACGGAGCCGGCCGCGGTGAGCTTCACGAGCGGCAGCACGCCGGAATCGAGCTCGCGCGCGAGCTGCTCGAAGGAACGCGTCGACGCGGGCGACGCCACCTCGGCGAGCGAGCGCACGAGGCCGAAATCGAGCACTTTGAGCACGTCGACCTCGTCGGCGACGCGGCACACGTAGAGATTCGCCGGCTTCACGTCGCGGTGCACGAGTCCGGCCGCGTGCGCTTCGGCGAGCGAGTTGCACGCTTGAATCAAGAGCGAACAGACGCGCGCGGGTCGCTGCGGCCCGAAGCGGCCGACGAGCGTCTCGAGATCCATGCCGTCGAGGAGCTCCATCACGTAGAAGAACGTGCCGTCCTCCGTGATGCCGTAGTCGAAGAGCTCGATGGTGTTGCGCGAGCGGAGCGTCGCGAGCGTCTGGGCTTCACGCCGAAAACGTTCGTGCGCCTCGGGGCCCGCGTCCGCTTCGGGCCGGATGAGCTTGATCGCGGCTTGGCGGGCGAGCAAGCGATGCTCGGCGCGCCACACCTCGCCCATGCCGCCGGCGCCGAGCCGCGTCGTCAGCCGGTAGCTGCCGAGGTCCCGCGCTTCGGCGGCCGCGCGCGTCGCGGCGGCTCGCGCGTCGGCCGTCTGGCGGCGCATGCGCACGATGTGGCGCGAGAACACGAACGACACCGCGACGGCCACGAGCAGCGAGAGCAGCGCCACCACGCGCGCTCGTCCTTCGTAGGAGCGCGCCGGGCCGAGCAGCAAATCCTCCGGAATGAAGGAGGCCACGCGCCAGCGCAGCGCCGGATCCCCGACGGTCGCTTGTTGCGCGAGGTAGCGGCGACCGCCCGCCGAAAACGACGCTCCGCCGCGACCGCGCGCGGCGAAGAAGGCGTCGAGCACCGGATCCTTCACGTCCGCGACCTTGAGCGTGCGCTCGGCCGTGATCGGCAAGGACGCCATGTGTTCGGCGGCCGCGGGATCGGCGAGCAGCGTGCCGTCTTCGTCGCTGAAGAGCACGACGCGCGTGCCCGCGAGCGGGATGCGCTCGAGGAAGCGCGAGAGCTCCCGCACGTCGAAATCGACGGTCAAAACGGCGAGAATGTCGCCGCCCTGACCGCGTACGGCCTCGGTGCGGGTGACGCCGGGGTAATGCGTCTTGAAAAAGGGATACGGGTTCGTCCACACCGGGCCCGGATTCGCGAGCGCGAGATCGTAGAAACCGCGCTTGCGCGGATCGTAGTTCGAGTGTTCCTCGCGGAGCGCGGTGAGCTCCCGGCGTCCGTCGGTCGCGAAACGCACGACGCGCGTGCCGCCCGGCGTGACGCGGCTGTCTTGAAAACGGATGCTGCCGTCCTCGTCGACGTAGGTGCCCTGGAACGTGCCGTCGGGATAGCTGATGCTCACGTACGCGACGCCCGAGCGTCCCTGCATCAGATCGCGCATCGCGAAGGCCAATGCCGGCAACGACGACGTCGAGTCGCGCACGCTCGCGAGCGTGCGCAGCCGTTCCAGCATCGGATCGGCCGCGGCGAGCGCGAGGCCGATTTGTCGGCCGACAGTCGCGTTGCGCACGCGCAGCTGTTCGACCCCGAGCGCGAGCGAGCTGCTTTCGAGGGCGCTCTGCCCGAGAAACGTGAGCCAGGCGCCGATCGCGAGCACGATGGCCGGCACCAAAATCAAGACACCGAGCGGCGACGCGACCGCGGCCGCCACGCGCGTCGTGAGCCGCGCGTCGCTCGGCGCGCGCGCGTCCGCCTCGCGCCCGAGCGCCTTGTCTCCGATGCGCGGTCCCGTCACCACGACATTGCCCGTTGTCGACGCGACGCTACCACGAACGGCGGGGGCGGTCGCCGTCAGCTGATCGGCGCGAACAAGCGCCCGAGATCCTCGGCGAGGCTTCGCCAGCGACCCGACGGCGCGAGCTGCCCGCACTCGGCCGCGACGTTCTGAAACCAGCGCGCGAGCGCGTCGACCTCCGGCGCGGAATAAGCGAAGAGCGCGATTTCGTAGTTCAGAAACAGACTCCGCATGTCGAAGTTGGCGGAACCGATCACCGCGAGCGAACGATCGACGAGGACCGCCTTTGCGTGGAGCATGCGCGGGTAGGTCGCGACGCGCGCGCCCGTTTCGGCGATGGGTCTCAAATAGCTGCCACCGGCGAGATCCGCGAGCAGGTGATTCGAGCGGCGCGGCACGACGATGAGCACGTCGACGCCGCGGCGCGTGGCGGCCATCAGCGCGCGCGACAGCGCTTCGTCCGGGACGAAATAGGGCGTCGCGAGCCAGATGCGCTCGGTCGCTCCGTAACACGCCGTGAGCAGCGCTTCGTACAGACTGTCGTCGACGGCGTCGGGACCGCTCGGCACGACCTGCGCGACCGCTTGCCCGAGCGCGGCGCGCGGCGCGTCGTTGCGCGGCGCCGGAGCCGGCTCGCCGAGCGCATGCGCGAAGTCGGCTTCGAACACGGCGGCAAAATGATCCACGGCGGGGCCGCGGACGTGCGCCGCGAGATCGCGCCAGCGGTCGGGCAGGGGGTCCGGCCCCATGTACTCCTCCGCGACGTTCATGCCGCCCATCCACGCGTGTTCACCGTCGACGAGCGTGAGCTTCCTGTGGTTACGGAGGTTTTCGGAGCGCGCGAGCGACAGCCGCAAGAGCGGCGAAAATACGGCCACTTTGACGCCGGCGCTCCGAAGCACGTCGAGCGCCGCGCCCGCGCGCCGCAGGAAGAGTCCGTCCAAGAGGACACGGACGCGAACGCCCGCCGCCGCCCGCGCCGCGAGCGCTTCGACCACGCGCCGCCCGGTGCCGTCGTTCGCGAGGATGAAGGTCGCGAGGTCGACGCTCCGGCGCGCGCCGCCGATGAGCTCGACCAGCCGCGCGAAGGCGGCTTCGCCCGTCGGCAAGAGCTCGATCGCGTTGCCGGCGCTCGGCGCCGGAATGCCGTCGGTGAAGAGCAGCCGGGCGATCGGATCGAGGTCCGCGGGCGGCGGCGACGAGGCGCGCGTGAAGAGCCGCGCCTTCTCCTTCTTGTTGCCGACCTTGCGCGAGCCGAGGAAGAGATAGAGCGGCACGCCGACGTACGGCACGGCGAGCACGGCGAGGAGCCACGCGATGGTGCTCGCGGGCGGCCGCCGCTCGCGCAAGATCCGGGCGAGAAAAGGCACGAGCAGGATCGCCCCGAGCACGGTCGCAAAGTGCGCGGCGAGCCACTGGGTCCCGGGCGTCGTCATCTGGCCTCGGGGGCGATGGTGGATCGGCCGCGCGCGGCTGACCACCGTCGGCCGACCTTCAGCCGTCGTCCTCGCAGATCGCCCGATTTTTGCTGGAACACGACGTGTCCGCCCACGTTTGGTCGGCGGCCTGCAGCCGCACGCAGGCGCCCGTGTAGTTCGGCTCGCTGTCGGAGCCGGAGCGCATCGTCCAATCCGTGTAGCCGAGCTTCTCGCCCGTGACCCATTTGAACGGACACTGACTCGGATCGACCTTGCAGAGGCTCGACGGGTCTTTCGTGACGTCGTCGAGGGAGAGTCCGATCCAGGTGTCGCTCGTGGAAGGGAAGAAGGACGAGACGAGCATCGCCTGCTCGTCGGCCGAGCCGATGGTCACGAGGTGCGTCGTGCTCGAGTGCGCCTCACACGCGCTCTTCGCGGACGACCAATCGAGCGGCGTGTCGTCGCCGACGAGGAAGTAGCAGTGTCCGTCGTGGGACGTCGCGCCCGAGCCCGTGCAGCTCGCGCCGCCCGTCCCGCTCGCTCCCGCGCTCGGCTTGCCGCTGCTGCCGCCCGCGCCGCCCGTCCCGCTCGTGCCGCCGCCCTTGCCGCCGCTCGGGCTCGTGCCGCCCTTGCCCGCACTGGCTTTGCCGGCGTTCGCCGTGCCGCCCTCCCCGCTGCCGCCGGATTTGCCGCCCTGGCCGGCGCCGCTCTCCTTGCCGCCGTTCGTGTCGCCGCCGCTGCCTTGCCCGGCACTCCCGCCGCCGCTCGCGCGTCCCGCTTCGCTTCCTGCGACGCCTGCCTCGCCGAACGAGCCGCCTTCGCCCTGTTCGCCGGCGGCCGAGCCGCCGCTCCCGCCGTGTCCGCCGCTCGCCGTGCCGGCGCTCTCGGCCGCCGGACTTCCCGCGGTCGCGGCTTTCGCGCCGCCGGATCCGGGAAGCGCGCCGTGGGGGTCCACGAAGCGATCGAAGTCGTAGCTGCACGCGACCACGACGGCGGCGCCGAGCAGCGGCAGGAGCGCGGCCCCCGGTGCGCTCTTCGCGCGCGTGTTCAAAAGCGACCTCGTCCACTCAAGAGCGCGCCGCCCGGCTCCGGCGACAGCGCGACGCTCGCTTCGGCGCCGCGGTAGCCGAAGTAGAGCAACGTCACGCTCGCGGCCGCGCCGACCGCGCCGACGACGAGTCCGGCGTTCGCCACGGTTTGCCAGCTCTTGCCGCGATCGACCTCGCGCTGATGCGCGGCGTCGACGCAGGGAGTCGTGCCGCACTCCTTGGCGAGACGATCGTGCTCGCTCTTCGCCTCGAGCCCGCCGATCGCGAACGTCACGAGCCCGACGCCGCCCACGCCCGCGGCGACGAACCCGCCGATGCGCAAGCCCCCGCGCGCGCCGTCGCGCGCCGGAGCCGGCGGAGGCGCGGGCGGCGCGTCGTGCTTCGGGAAAAAGACCGTCACCGTTTTCGTTTCGCCGCCGTCGACGTGCACGTCGTAAAGAGCGGGGACGCGGCCCGGGGCGCGCGCTTCCACGTGGTGGTCGCCCGGCTCGAGCACGCGGTGGGAGCCGAAGGCGGCCGGCTCGAGCGCGACGCCGTCCACCGTCACGACGAGCCCTTCCGGCGTCTCGAGCGGCGACACGACGAGCGTGCCGAGGCGCAAACCGAGCTCGGCGATTTCACGGAGCGCGGCGCCCCGCGTTTCGGCGTAGCGCTCTTCGCTGCCGGCGTCGCGCGCGGCGCGCTCGAACGCGGCGTGCGCGTCGGCGCGCCGATCGAGGCTATTCAGGCAATAGCCGACGTAGAGTTCGGCGTTGGGGCTGCCCGTCGCCGCGGCGAGCGCCTCGAACTCGGGCAGCGCGGCCGCGAACGAACCGGCCTTGTAGAGCCGCACGGCTTCGGCGAAGCGCGCCTTCTCGTCCTTGGCGGCGGCGCTCGGCCCTTCGGCGCCGCTCTCTGCGCTCGCGCTGGCGCCGTACGCGGTCGCCCCGAGCACGACCAGGGCGGCAAGGATCCGCCGGTTAGAGCTCATTGGGCAGGTAGTCGCCGTGAGGGTGTCGCGTCCCGTGCGTGTTCGCCTTGACGCCCGGAGCCTTGGCGCTCGGTGCGTGGCCGGAGGAGCTCGCCGGCGCGGCGGTCGTCGCCGTCGGCGCAGCGGCAGGCGGCGCGGGCGGCGTGTCGAAGTGCGGCGGCGCGGCGTTGACCGCGCTTTCGGCGGCGTTCGGGGGTTCGGGCCGCGGCGGCGCCGCAGCGGGCGCCTGCGGCGGTTGGTCTTGCGCCGTCGTTCGGCTCACGGGTTTCGGGTTCGGCGAGCGCGCGAGGGTGAAGGCGAGCACGAGCGCGAGCGCCACGGATCCCGCGACGGCGAGCCAACCGGGGAGCCGCTGCTTCGGCTTGCCGGCGAGCACGCTCGGCGTCGGCGCGTCGACGCCGGGCGGCGTCGCCGAGACGGCGTGCACGTCGGGGGGCGGCGGCGCCGACCAGCGCACCAAACTGATGGTCGAGGCTTCGACCTCCTGCATGAGCTCGGTGCGTTGCGCGAGCACGTCCGCGGCGAACCTCGACACCCACTCGCCGACCACGCGCTGAGACGCGAGCGGGACGGCGCTCTCGAGCTCGATGGCCATCGCGAGCGCGTGCTCGTGACGCCGCGCGGGGTCGAGCTCGAGGCCGCGCATCACGATGCGATCGACGACCTCGCTCACGTGCGGCGCAAAGCGGCGCGCCCGCGGATAGTCGCCTTTGACGACGCGCAAGAGGCGCTCCTGGTCGTTCACGCCCTGGAACAGCTTCGCTCCGGTGAGGAGCTCCCAAAACACGACCGCAGCCGAAAACACGTCGGATTGGCGCGACGGCGGCGCGCCCTGGATGAGCTCCGGCGCCATGTACGAGAACTTGCCCTTGAGCACGCCCGGATCCGTATCGCCGTGACTCGCGCGGCCCTGCACGACCTTGGCGATGCCGAAGT